>Ga0123356_10003140_pt1 | contig 17405 bp, 10 predicted proteins | sample TergutEmb28metaG_2_FD_92546 | JGI IMG/M metagenome (GOLD analysis project Ga0123356, IMG submission 92546) | Embiratermes neotenicus P3 segment gut microbial communities from Petit-Saut dam, French Guiana - Emb289 P3 | ecosystem: Host-associated > Arthropoda: Insects > Digestive system > Gut ...
GAGCGTGGCATGGACCTCGCCGGGACGCTGACCCGCGGGGCGGGCTTGGCCGCGGTGATCACTGGTCGACCTGCTCTTTCCAGCGGGTGGTGCTGAGGTAGACGATGACGATGACGATGACTAGCAGAAAGTTGATGGCCGACATGGCGGCCGACTGGCCAACGTCGCCCTCCTTGAGATCGACCATGTAGATGGTGGTCGTGGATGTCTCGTAGCCCGGGCCGCCGCGGGTCATCTCCCAGATGATGGGAAACGAGTTGAAGACGTTGATGACGTTGATGAGGGTCGCCACCAGGATCGCCGGGCGCAGCAGCGGCAACGTGACCCCCAGGTAGGACTTCCACGAAGTGGCGCCGTCGATGGCGGCGGCCTCGTGCACGTCGGCTGGGATCCCCTGCAGCCCTGACATGATGGCGTAGGTAGTGAACGGCAGCGAGACGAAGACTGCCACGGCCATCATCCAGGCCAGCGCCCTCGCCGGGTTGCCGAGCCAGTCCGCCTGATTGGAGCCGAGCTGCCGCACCACGCCGATGTGGTGCAGGATCACGTTGATGACCCCGACGTTCGGGTCAAGCGCCCACCTGAAGATCAGTGCCGTCATCAGCACCGAGGCGGCCCACGGGAGGATCAGCGCCCACCGGGTCACCCGGCGGCCGGGAAACCTCTGGTGGAAGAGCTGGGCAAGGCCGAGCGAAATCAGCACCGTCACCGCGACGATGCCCACAACCCAGATCAGGGTTCGCAGCAGGACGGAAACAAAGTCGGGCTCGTGAAACAGGTGCTCGTAGTCGGCGAAACCGTTGTAGCCGGCGACGAAGCCTTCGCCGCCGATTTGCTGGAACGACGACTGCACCATGACTACCACGGGCCAGAGGACGACCACGCCGATAAGCGCGATCGCGGGGCCGAGCCATATCAACGGCACAAGGCGGCGGAGGCCTGGCATCGAGGTCATCCTATGGGGGAGTAGGGCCGCGCGGGACCCGGCGGAGGTCGCCGAGTCCCGCGCGGAGTGGGTCAGCGGGAGTGCCTCAGGCCGACGAGTCGGCGATCGCCTGCAGGCTCGACAGCTCCGACGCCGGGCTGCCGGTCACCGCCAGGCCGATCGTCTGCTGAATCTTGGCCTTCACGTTCGCCCATGTGGTGTTGCTCGGGTACTGCACCGAGTGCGGAAGCGCGGTGAGGAACGGCGCGAACACCGGGTTGGAGGTCAGGGCCTGCGTCGCCGTGGTCGTGGCGGGAAGCAGGTCGTACTCCTCGTCGAACTGAAGCTGGTACTTGTCCTGGTAAGCGAAGTTGAGGAACTCCTTGATCTGCGCCTCGTGGCCGTTCGGCTTGAACGCCGAGACGTTGTCGCAGACGCCGAGAGTGGTGGTCAGCGGACCGTTCTTGCCCGCGATCGGCACCGAGGTCCATTCCGATGCGGTCAGCACGTGAGCCGCCTGGATGATTGGAATGAGGGCCGGCGAGCCATTGATCATGCCGATCTTGCCCTGCGCGAATTGCTGCCACAGGTCGGTCCGGTTGACCGTGCCGGGGTTGGGCTCGGTGTCGCCCGCGGAGACGAGGCCCTTGAGGAAGGTGAAGGCCGTGACGTTAGCCGCGCTGTCGATGGTGTACTTGCCCGCAGTCAGATAGCCGCCTCCGTCGCCGAGCATCCACAGCATCGACTCGGCCTGCGCCTCCTCCGGGCCGAGCGGGAGGCCGAAACCGATCTTGCCGAGGTTCTTGATCTTCGCGGCGTCGGTCTGGATGTCAGCCCAGGTCTGCGGGGCAGCGCTGATGCCCGCCTGAGAGAACAGCTGCTTGTTGTAGAAGAGAGTCCGGCTTGACGTCGTGAACGGCATGCCGTACTGCACGCCGTTGTAGGTCCCCTGCGCCTTGAACGCGGGCAGCAGGTTTCCGGGGTCCGACAGCACGCCGGAGGCCGGGTAGAGCAGGCCGTCCTGCGCGTAGTTGGAGAAGTAGTCACCCTCGGTGATGTCCGGGTACTGCTTGTTCTGGATCATCGTCTGGACCTCCTGGTCGAAGTTCGTCCAGGGGATCGAGGTGACGGTCACCTTGATGTTGCTGTGAACCTTCTCGAAGGCGTTGACGATTCCGTCCCAGTACTTCGCACTCGCGTTGCTGGGGCCAGTGCCGTAGTCAGCGACCACAAGCTTCAGCGTGGTCGTTCCGCTGCTACCGGATGAGCCGCCGCCGCCGCTGCCGCACGCGGCCAGGGCCAGCGTGGCAGCCGCTGCCAGCGCACCGCCAATCCAGATGCGCCTCACGAACTTCTTCTCCATCGGGGTCTCTTCTCTGTTCGATTCTGTTCGATGAGCTTCGGGCTGCCAGACACGGGCGTCCCGGACAGAGAGCTTTTTGTTAGTTGACCCTACTTACATAATCGCGTCAAGAGGGTTATAAATGGATCTGCATAACGATCCGGCTCTATCGGGTTCCCCTGGTCAGGTCTGCCCGCTGCACCGCGCGCTGCTGGTGCGCGCTGGCTGGGCGCCGCTGAAGTCGCCTGCCTTGACGACGTGCACCACGCCCCCCGCCCTCTCGATCACGATCGGAGACTCGTGATGGGAACCCGAATGGTCCCCCTGATCATCGCTGGAGCGTGCGCGTCGCTCGTGATTGCTGCCGTTCCGGCCGCAGCGGTCACGGCTCGCGCCGCGACGACCGACACCACCAGCGCAGGCCTGCCGGCCGTGTACCCCACCCCCCAGCAGATCCAGGCGCTGCCCGGCAGCGTCACCCTTCCCGCCACCGTTGACGAGGTCATCGGAACGCAGACCGACGGTCCCGCGCTCAGTGAGGTAAACGCCGTCCTGCAGGCGGCCGGGGTAACCCACATCGTTACGACTACGGCCGGACAGGCCATCCCGCAAGCGGCGGTCACTGTCTACGTGGGCGGGCCGTCCGAGAACAGCGCCTCCGCCGCTGTCCTCACCAGCCTGAACACGACCGGGCCTGCCGGGCTGCCGTCGGGCGGATACGTCCTGGCCGTCGGGCAGGACCAGGGGCACGACGTCATCGTCGCGTCCGGCGTCGATGGCACCGGGACGTTCTACGCCGCCCAGACGCTGCGCCAGCTCGTGCAGGGCAATAGCGTTCACGACGTGCTCGTCCGCGACTGGCCGTCCATGCCGCTGCGGGGCATTGTCGAGGGCTTCTACGGGCCCGAGTACTCCAACGCTGACCGCGTGTCGATGTTCGATTTCATGGCGCGCAACAAGATGAACATCTACGTGTACTCGCCTAAAGACGACCCGTACCTGCGCGCCCAATGGCAGGACCCGTACCCGGCCGCCCAGCTCAGTGCGATCCAGAGCCTAGTTCAGGCCGCCAGCGCGGACCATGTCACATTCACGTACGCGCTCTCGCCCGGCCTGTCGATCTGCTACAGCTCATCCAGCGACGAGCAGACTCTGGTAGCCAAGCTCGACTCGATTTACGCGATCGGCGTGCGCAGCTTCTCCATTCCCTTCGACGACATCACCGAGGGATCGTTTAACTGCGCCGCCGATACCACGATGTTCGGCAGCGGCAACGCCGCTTCGGCCGACGCCCAGGCATACCTGCTGAACGAGGTGCAGACCGACTTCATCGCGACCCACCCCGGCGTGCAGCCGCTGCAGACGGTGCCGACCGAGTACACCGGTGAGGCGGACAGCGCCTACAAGACGGCGCTGCGAACCAACCTCGACCCGGCCATCGTTGTCGGGTGGACTGGCGACCAGGTGATATCCCCGACGATCACCGCAACGCAGGCAGCAGAGGCCCAGCAGGTCTACGGGCACCCGGTCCTGCTGTGGGACAACTACCCGGTCAATGACTACATCACCAACCGGCTCCTGCTCGGCCCGTACGTCGGCCGCGACCCCGGTCTGGCAGCGGACCTGACCGGCGTCACCGCCAACCCGATGATCCAGTCCGAGCCGTCGAAGATCTCGCTGTTCGGTACGGCCGACTACTCGTGGAACCCGCAGGCCTACAATGCGCACAAGGCGTGGATCGCCGGCATTAACCAGCTTGCCGGCCCCAACCCGCAGGCGCAGGCGGCGCTTCGCGCGCTCGCCGACCTGAGTTATAGCTCCGACCTCAACAGCGCCACGGCGCCTGAGCTCACTGCGAAGATCAACAACTTCTGGTGGGCCTGGGAGCGCGGCTTGCCGGGTGCGGCGGAGGACCTCGGCGCCTACCTGAAACTGATCCAGTCGATACCGACGGTGCTGGCCGCGACGCTGCCCGACCCTGACTTCATCACTCAGGCACAGCCCCAGCTTGACGCCGCCGGTACCTGGGGCACCGTGGCCTTGGAGGCACTGAAGATGCTCACCGACGAGCGGTCAGGCCAGGTCGCCGCCGCCATCGCCGACCGAATCGCCCTCGAGTCGAGCGTCAATAGCGCACCGACGGATCTTCTGGACTCCGGCATCCTGGCCTCCTTCGTGAGCCAGGCCCAGGCGGAGAACGGCAGGTTCCTCGGCGTGCCTGCCAGTGACGAGCAGACCGCGACCGGAATCACCTCGTTCCCGTCGCCGTGGTATTCGGGAACGCCGCAGGACATGGTGGACGGCTCGGGCAACTACTTCTGGAGCGGCGCCGCGCCGGGGACGGGTGACTATATCGGCGTGGACCTAGGCAACGTACTGTCGCTCACCAGCGTGACTATTGCCCAGACCGACTCCGTCAGCCCCGACGACTACATTCAGAACGCCGCGCTGCAGTACTCCAGCGACGGCGTCACGTGGACCACTGTCGCCACCTACACCAACCAGCCGGATATCTCGGCAACATTCCCCGCAGGGGCCACCGGGCGCTACGTGCGGCTCGTCGCCACTGCGCCCGATGTCTACTGGGTCAAGGCGTACGAGTTCAACGTCGAGGCTCAGTATCCGGTGTCGGGCACGGTGAGCGGAGGACCGGCTCCGGCGGCGGGGAGCTCGCTGGCCAACGCGGCCGACACCCTGCTGAACACGTCCTACACGGCGGCGAGCAGCCCCGCGCCAGGTGACGCGCTGACGCTGACGCTGCCTGCGGTCCAAGCGCTCGACAAGATCGAGGTGGTCGGGACCGGAGAGGCCGACGTGCAGGTCCAGGTGGGAGGCGACTGGCGCACCATCGGCAAGCTGTCCTCCGACGGTTACACCGAGCTGCCGGCCTTCGGCGCCACGGCAGGCGCTATCCGCCTCGCCTGGGTGCCCGGGTCCCCACCGCCGGTCATCACCGACATCATCCCGAGGTACAGCGCGGATGAGTCACTGGCCGTGACCGGGTCGGCCCCTGATATCGACTGGGGCGGATCCGCACAGCTCAGCGCCCAGGTGACCTCGACACAGACCGGGCCCGCCGCGGGGCTTCTGACCGCCACGGCACCAGCCGGGCTGGGCGTTACGCCGTCGCAGACGCTCATTCCGGTCCTGCGCGGCGGGCAGACCCCGGTGACCTTCACTCTCACCCCGACCGCGGCAGGCACCTTCCCGGTTACCCTCACCTACACGCCACTCGGCGGCACGGCAGTCACCACGACAGTCGATGTCACCGTGCACCCGCAGGTCAGCACCACCAACGTGGCGCTAGCCGCCAACGGCGGGGTCGCTACCGCGTCGGGTTCAGAGCTGAACCTGCCGCAGTTCGCCGCCCAGTACGCCATCGACGGAGACCTCTCCACCCGATGGTCCTCGCCCTACGACGACGCCGCCTGGTGGCAGGTCCAGTTCGCCTCGCCGCAGAATCTTGGCGAGATCCAGATTCTGTGGGGTGCAGGCGCCGCCGGCCAGGACTACAACATAGAGACGTCAACCGACGGCATCAACTGGACAGTCGCGGCGTCCATCACGAATGGCAACCTTTACACCAACGGCAGCACCGAGACGATCTGGATCAACCAGTCCAACGTCAACTACGTGCGGTTCCAGGGCATCAAGCGGGATACGCAGTACGGCTACTCATTCTGGGAGTTCCAGGTCTACCCAGTGATCAGCTCCTAACCCGATGAAGCAGCGGCGCGTCCGGCGCATCGGTGCCCCGGCACCGTACGCGCAGGACGCGCCGCCCGTCGCTACGGCCAATTTTTGCCCGGTTCTCGGCCGCGTTAAAACCTTCGCGCCCAGGGAGGGGTGGGGAACGCTTTCACGGCGTACTCTCGCTGCGCGGCGACGTACCGGGCGTCCAGCGGCCGGTCACTCCTCTTTTACCGGCGTTCCCGATCAGTACCACGGGGCGCCTTGCCAGAGCCGAATCGCCTGTGACGTCAGCGCGTCCGCCGACGATCACCGGCGTGCGCGCTCGGCTGGGTGCCGGATCCTCGGCGATCGAGAGGATGTGCCACGCGACGTCGGCCCGGGAGATTGCCTTCACCTGGACCCGGTCGCTCACCTCGACCGCGCCGGTGAGCGGCCCATCGGTGAGTTTGACCGGACGGAGCGCGTACCAGTCGAGGCCGCTGCCGGTGAGTTCGTCCTCCATCGCGCGCAGGTCCTGCCCGACGCGGCCGAGATTGGGGACCGCCACCGTGCGGAGGAAGCGGAACGCCAGCCGCGGCGCCGCGCCCATGACCGCGTCGGCGGGTCCCGCACTCGCCGAGCTGACGGTGATCAGCCGGGCGGGACCAGGGGAGCTCTGCATCGCTGCCACGAGGGTGCGCACCAGCCGCTGATGCAGATCGGGCGGCGAGGTCAGTGCCGTTCGCGGGTTGTGCCTGGTGGCGAAGTTCGGGCCGATAGCACTCACCACAACGTCCGCGCCGCGGACCGCGTCGGTCGCGAAGTCGTGATCGAAGATATCCGCCCCGACGAGAATGTCGACAGAATCCGGGAGCGGCTGCGGCGGTGGGGTTCGGTAGACGGCGCGGACCCGGTGGCCGCGGTCGGCGGCGAGGCCGACGAGGTGAGTGCCGATGCCGCCTGATGCTCCGAAGACGGTGATGTTCACGGTGAGGTTCTCCTGTTCGTCGCGCTGGTGTTTGCTGCACTGGTGTTTGCTGCACTGGTGTTTGCTGCGCTGGTGTTTGCTGCACTGAGCCGATCGGCCGGCTGAGCCGCTACGACGTCCGGTGTTTGGGTGCTCCCCGCTTCCGGCTCGCCGCGGGTGTTGGTGGCCCGCACCGCGATGACGGCAGCGCCGAGGAGGAAGATCGCGCACGCCAGCAGCGCGCGCTGGAAACCGCCGGTGAGTGCGACAGCTGGCGGCGCGTGCGCGGCGAGCAAGGCGCTCGTCCGGGCTGTCGCTATCCCGGTGAAGATCGCCAGTCCGAGCGCGGTGCCGAGCTGCTGGGAGGCCGCCAGCAGGCCGGCCGCGAGCCCGGCCTGACCGGACGGCACGCCCGCGTTGGCCGCCGTGGTGACGGCAACCAGCACGGTGCCGATACCGGCGCCCATGATGAGCAGGCCAGGCAGCAGGTCACCGGCGTAGCTGCCGTGGACCGGGATGCGGGACAGATACCAGGTCCCGCCGGCGGCGATCAGCGCGCCCACGACGATCACGGGGCGGGTGCCGGTCCGGGCGAACAAGCGGGATGCGACTCCGGCGGCGACCGCGATCACAGCAGTGACGGGCAGGTAGGCGGCTCCGCCCTTGATCGGCGGGTAGCCAAGGATGCCCTGCATGTAGAGCGTGAGAAAGAAGAACACCGACACGAACGCGGCGAACGCGATCATCTGGGTGACGTCGGCGGCGGCTAGACCCTTCCGGCGCAGTACGGAGAACGGGAGCATCGGCTCGCGGCCGCGCGCTTCGGTCACCGCAAAGGCGGCGAGGGCCGCTCCGGCCGCGCTGAGTTCTGCGATCGTCAGCGGGCTCGCCCAGCCCTGCTGCGGCGCGCGGACCAGGGCGGCGATCAGCGCGAGCATGCCGCCGGTACCGAGGACCGCGCCGGGAACGTCGAAGCCGGCCGGCCGGGCGGAGCGGCGGTCGCTGGGAACCAGGCGGCCCGTGCCCGCCAGGATCAGCGCGCAGACCGGCAGGTTCACGAAGAGGACCCAGCGCCAGCCAGGACCTTGCGCCAGCACGCCGCCGAAGAACACCCCGGCCGCGCCCGCGAGGCCGGAAACCGCGCCCCAGACGCCGAGGGCCTGGTTGCGGTCGGTTCCCGAGTGGAACGTGGTCGTCAGGATGGACAGCCCGGCCGGAGCCATCAGCGCAGCGCCGGCTCCCTGCCCGAACCGCGCGCCGACCAGCATGCCCGCGTCGACGGCCAGGCCTCCGGTCAGCGAGCAGGCGGCGAACAGCGCGGTGCCCGCCAGCAGCAGCCGGCGCCGCCCGAGCAGATCGCCGGCCCGTCCGCCGAGGAGCAGCAGGCCACCGTAGGTGATCAGGTAGCCGGAAAGCACCCACTGCAGGTTCGGGACGGTGAAGCCCAGCTCGCGGCGGATCGACGGCAGCGCGACGTTCATGATCGATGCGTCGACGATGTCGAGGAACTGCACGCCGCAGAGCAGCAAGAGGATCAGCTTGCCGTGCCGGGTGGCGAGAACCGAGGCGGATGGAGCGGCCACGAGACAGCCTCCTGACTGGACCGATCAGTACAGTCTCGAGGCTAACAGCAAGTGGACCGATCAGTACAGTCTCAGGTCATGAATTGCTGAATCTGGGCTAGGCCGGCTTCCATGGCGATCCGCATCGGCGTCGGATCCTTGCGGGTCATGCTCAGCACCATCCCGCCCTCGAGGCTGGCCAGCAGCGCCGTCGCCAGCTGTCCGGGCGAGGCGTCTGGAGCGAGCTCGCCCCGCTCGCGAATGCGCGCCAGCGCGTCGGCGAACAGCTGTTCCCAGGCGTCGAAGGCCCCGGCGGCATGCAGCCGGGCGGCCTCGTTGTGCCCGACCACCTCCGTCGCGAGCGTCCCGATGGGGCAGCCTGGCAGCCCCATCTGCTCGAACTGCTGCACAAACCCAGCGAGAGCCTCGGTCAGCTCTGCCATGGACGCGACGTCGCCGAGCGCCTCACCCAGGTCCGCCAGCACCTGGCCGCAGCGCAGCCCCACGGCGGCCGCCACGAGCTCATCGCGGCTGCGGAAGTAGTGGTAGAACTGGCCCTTGCCGGCCCCGGCAGCAGCCAGTACGTCATCGAGGCTCGTGGCCATCACGCCGCGCTCCGCAAAGAGTTCAGCGGCGTGCTCGACGATCCGCCCGCGGCTGGCCCGGCCGCGTCCCGTGCTCGGCTGAGCTGGCATGCGATCCATGCTAATCGCGCGCTGTACCAGTTAGTCCAGAACATCGCGGCGGGCACATGCATGGTTCCCCGAACGTTGGGAACTTTGCGCGTCGTCGGGCCCTCCTGAGGCCCGCGTGCGGCGGAGGGACGAATGCGGGAGTACGTGCGAGGCGAGCTGGTTGCCGGGGCCGCCGGGCCGGTCAGCGACGAGGACGATGAGGCAGACGAGGCAGAGGAGCGACGAGAAACCAGGTCAGAAAGCCAGCAGGACACGGAGTTCGACTCGCGACGCGGCGAGCTCATCGCGGCGGCCCAGTCGCGCTGGATCGACGCGCTGACCGATCTCGGCGGCAGGAACACGCTGCTGTACTACAAGGACCGGCGGGCCGGCACGCTCGATCTTGCGGGCGCGGACCCGACGGCGGTCGAACGGTTCCTGCGCACCGGGTCGGCGCGGATAACCCGGCTGTTCGCTGACGTCGACGCGCGCGCCGACGCTATCCGCCGCGTGCAGGTCATCTACCGGAAGGCACGCGAGCTGCTGGAGGAGCGCGGCATCCGGGTCGGCTACCTGGCCACTGGCATGGCGCACTGGGATGAGCTGTTCCTCGAACCGTGTGCCCCCGTGCTGTTGCGCGGTCTGACCATCGCGCCAACAAGGGCGCGGCACGACGACTTCGATCTGACTCTCGACGACGACGAAGAGGTCAACCCGGTCCTGCTGCACAAGCTCGCCAGCGTGTTCGGCGCCGCGACGAGCGAGGCCGCGGCGGCGCCCGCCGACAAGGTGCGCGAACTGCTGACGCGTGTCGCGAACGACGCCGAGGTGCCGGGTTTCGGTATCAGTGACCGGCGCGTGATCGGCACGTTCACGTACGCGAAGCTGCCCATGGTGCAGGACCTGCAGGCCGCGGGCGAGCTGCTGGGCGATAGCGACGTCGTGGCCGCGATCGCCGGAGACCCGGACGCGCAGGAGCTGCTCGGCGCTGACGACCCGAGTCAGGGCGGCCCGGAGTCGCCCGACCAGGACTACTCGGTGCTCGATGCTGACTCCTCGCAGCGCAACGCCATCGACACCGTGCTGTCGGGCCGCAGCCTGGTCATTCACGGTCCGCCGGGGACGGGCAAGAGCCAGACCATCGCGAACCTCATCGCAGCCCTGGTCGCGCGGGGGCGCAAGGTGCTGTTCGTGGCGGAGAAGCGTGCCGCGATCGACGCTGTGCTGTCCCGGCTCATCGGCGCGAGCCTGGGCGAGGTCGTGCTGGACATTCACGAGGGCACCAAGGACAGGGTCCGCATCGCGCGGGAGCTCGGCGATGCCATGGCGGAAGCGCAGAAGGTACCCGAGCCCGACGTCGGCGACCTCCACCGGCGGCTCGGCGACCGGCACTGGCGGCTGACGCGGCATGCCTCGTCGCTGCATCAGCGTCACCAGCCGTGGGGACTCACCCCATTCGAAGCGCAGTCTGCGCTGCTCGGCGTGCCTGCCGAGGCGCGACTTGGCGTCCAGCTGGACAGTCCCGAGCTGATCAGCCGGGAACGGGCGGACCGCATCCGAGATGAGCTGCGCGAGTTCGCCCACCTGGGCGGGTTCTCGCTCCGCCCGGACAGCACGCCGTGGTTCGGCGCGGTCGTGCGCAGCCCCGAGGAGGCGCGCCGCGCTGCGGAGCTTGCCGTCCGGCTGTCCGGGCGCGGCCTGCCCCTGTTGCTCGACCGGGCGGCGCGGGCGAGCGCAGAGGTCGGCCTGCGCCCGCCGCGCGGCTACCCGGACGTGGCGGTTGCCATGCGGCTGTTCGCGGGGATCGAGGCCAGCACGCGACGGTTCGGCGCCGGCATCTACGCGGCCGACCCGGCCAAGCTGGCTGTCGCGACGGGCGATGGGAGCGGGCTGGGCTTCCGCGAGCGGCGGGCGCTGCGCAAGCAGGCGCGGTCGCTGGCGCAGGAAGCGAGCCCGGCTGCCGAGCTGACGGACGCCGAGCTGACCGCGGCGCTGGCGGAAGCCGCCGCGGAACTGAGCCGGTGGCGGGAGCTGCGTACCGACGACGGCCTGCCGCGACTGCCGGTGCACATCGGAGAGCTGACGGCGCTGTGGGCGGACTGTGAGGCCCAGCTCGGTCGTCTCCGGGCAGTGGTGACGCTCCCGGCCGATCCGCAGCCGATGCTGACCGACCTCGCCGCGGACAGCGAGACCGCGTGGAAGCTGCCGCGGCTGTCCGAGCTCGCGGCGGGTTTCGACGAGCTGTGCCTCGGCCCGCTGCTCGATGAGCTGGCCCTGCGGGAGTCCGGTCCCGACCTTGCCGCGCACGCGTTCGATCACGCCTGGTACTCGGCGATCCTCGATCAGATGCGGGTGCTCGACCCGCGGTACGCGGCTGACTACGGCGAGGCGCTCGATGGCATCGCGCACGACTTCCGGGTGCACGATGTGCAGCACCTGACCGCCAACCGGGCGCGGGTGCGCCGGGCCTGGGCGCAGGCGCTCCTGGAGGCGTGCGACCATCACCCGCTGCAGGCCAGGGTCATCCGCAAGCAGGCGGCGCTGCGCCGGGGCCAGATGCCACTGCGCCGCCTGCTCGATCAGGCCAGCGATGTGCTCTTCGCGATCAAGCCGTGCTGGGCGATGTCGCCGCTCATGGTGAGCCAGGTGCTGCCGGCGGCCCGGCTGTTCGATGTCGTCATCTTCGACGAGGCCAGCCAGATCGTGCCCGCTGACGCGATCCCGGCGATCATGCGCGGTCATCAGATCGTGGTCGCTGGTGACGACCGGCAGCTCCCGCCGACGAACTTCTTCCGCCAGGTCGGCGGCGAGGATGACATGACCGAGGACGACGAGAACCTCGTTTCGTTTGGTGCGGGTTTTGAGTCGGTGCTTGACGCGCTGCGGCCGCTGCTCCCGACCGCCGCGCTTGCCTGGCACTACCGGAGCCGGGACGAGCGGCTGGTCGCCTTCTCCAACAGCCGGATCTACGGCGGCGCGCTGACCACGTTCCCGGGCGTGGCCAGGGACGACTGCCTGCGGCACGTGGTGGTTGCCCAGGGTTCGGGCGCCGGCCAGGAGGCCTCGGTTGACGCCGAGGTGGACAAGGTTGTCGAGCTCATCCTCGAGCACGCGCGCGAGCATCCGGAGGAATCTCTCGGTGTCATCGCGCTCGGCATCAAGCACGCCGAGCGGATCGACGCGGCGCTCCGCGTCGCGCTCGCCAGACTGGGTGAGGCGGGCGGCGAGCAAGGCCTCGAGGCGTTCTTCGCCGAGGACGTGCCCGAGCCCTTCTTTGTCAAGAACCTGGAGCGAGTGCAGGGCGACGAGCGGGACGCGATCATCCTGTCGATCGGCTACGGCAAGCATCCGGACGGCCGGATGCGGTACCAGTGGGGGCCGTTGCTGCGCGACGGCGGAGAGCGCCGGCTCAACGTGGCCGCGACCAGGGCAAAGCACCGGCTGACGCTGGTGAGCTCGTTCTCCGGGCACGATGTCGACCCGGACCGGGTCACCAAGGCGGGCGCGCGCATGCTCGCTGACTATCTCGACTACGCGAGCTCAGGCGGCGCGGCGCAGCCGGCCTCCGGCGCCGCTGACCTAGATCCGTTCGAGGCTGACGTCCGCGAGCGGCTGGCTGCGGCCGGGATCACCGTGGTCCCGCAATACGGCGTTGGTGGCTACCGGGTCGACTTCGCCGCCACGCACCCGCGCGATCCCAGCCGGATGGTGCTCGCCATCGAGGCCGACGGGGCGTCCTACTGGCAGTCAGGCAGTGTCCGCGACCGAGACCGGCTCCGAGGCGAGCACCTGCAGCGGCTTGGCTGGCGGTACCACCGGCTCTGGTCAACGAACTGGTTCCGTAACCCGGACGACGAGGTAGCCAAGGTTCGCGAGGCATACGAGCGCGCCGTCTCGGCGGCAGAGCCGGACGAGCCGCGGTCGCAGCGCGAGGCGCCGCCCGGCGCGGCTGACTCTGGCCCGCCTGCCGGGCGCGGTCAGGGGCAGTCTGGTCCTGGCCGGCCGGAACAACCGCAGGCGCGGCAGCCAGAGGTCAGCGAGCCGACGGGGAGCCAGGCACGTCAGCCCGCCCCGGTTCGCCCGCAGCTAGCGGCCGGGCCGCCAGCGAGGCGGCCGGAGCTGCCGGCCGGCGCCGCCGAGCCGGGACCGGGACTGCCAGCCGGGGAACCGGCGGCTGCGAGCCTGGCGGCTGGTGATCCGGCGCCTGCGGGCCTGGCGCCCGGTTACCCGCGGCCAGCGCTGGACTCCGCAGGGGCGAGCCAGGACGCCATCGAATCGTGAGCCAATTGCGTTAGTTGTCCGATCCTGGCGGGTACGCTCACCGGGAGGAATGCTCGCCGGAGGTGCGCCATCGATCGTCTGGTCCTGTGGAACATCGATCTCACCCTGATCGACGTCGGCAAGGTCGCCAGGGACGCCTTCGCCGACGCGTTCCGCAGGGTAACCGGCCGTCCGCTCGCGGCGCTGCCCCAGCTCGTCGGCCGCAGTGACACCGAGATCTTCTTCGAGTCGCTGTACCTGAACGACGTGCCCCCCTCGGCCGCCGAGGACCCGGAGCTGCTGGCTAGGTACTGCCAGGCGCTCGAGACCGCCTTCGTCGCGCGGGCGGGAGTCCTCGGCCGGTACGGTCGGCTGCTGCCGGGCGCGGGTGCCGCGGTCATGGCCGTGGCGGATATCCCGGGTGTCGTCCAGACAGTGCTCACCGGGACGATCAAGCCCAACGCCGTGGCCAAGCTGCGCGCCTTCGGCCTCGAGGACGCGCTCGACCTGGAGATCGGCGGCTACGGATCGGACGCCTACCCGCGTGGCTCGCTGCTGATGCGAGTCCGCCATCAGGCCAGCGAGAAGTACCGTGCCTCGGTCGACCACGTCCCGGCTGTCTACGTCGCCGACAGCGAGCGGGACATCGAGGCGGCTGCCCTGGGCGGCGCCCGGTGCCTGGCCGTCGCCACGGGGCGCGCTACCGTGGCGGAGCTTCGCGACGCGGGCGCCGACCTGGTCCTTACCGACCTGGCTGACACTGGCCAGGTGCTCACCGCGCTCGACCGGCTGACCCGGGTCACCGTCCGCCGCTAGCGTGCCGTCGGCAGCGCGCTCTGGCCAGATGAAGCCGGCTGCGGCGCGGTGACGAGGTAGGTGATCGTCAGGAGGCCCGCGAAGGGGGCCGACGCGGCGGTGGCCGGGATCTGCAGGTTCAGGGTCGCGGTCAGGGTGCTCGTCCCGGAGCCCGACCCGGACGGCGCCTCGGCAAGCAGGGCCCCGGCACTTCCGATGCCCGGGCTGCCCGCCAGTACTGCGGGTCCGAAAGCCACTCCGTGAGCAACCCTGCCGGTCGGGACCCAGCCGAGCGCTGTACCCGGGATCATCCGGAGGCGCGCGCCACGGCCGCCGATGAAGGCCGATGCCTGGCCGGTCACTGACCAGCCCGGGGCGAAGCTGCGGCTGTCCGACACCGTGATGTCCTGGACCGTCCCGGTGGCGACGCCCGATAGTCCGACGTTCTGCAGCGCCACCGTGCTCACCTGCACCGTGACGGTGAAGTTGCCGGTGCTGCCCGCTCCGCCGTTGCCACCGCTGTTCCCGCCGCCGTTGCCGCCACCATTACCGCCGCCGTTGCCGCCGCCGTTGCCGCCGCCGTTGCCACCGCCATTACCGCCGCCGTTGCCGCTGGACGGCACAGTGACGGTAACAGCGATGGACCCGCCCTGCACGCCGCTCCCTGCAGCCGTCTGGGTAGCGGAGGTGGTAGCAGAGGCAACGTAGGCGCTGGTCGCCGGCACGAACACCGCGGACAGGCCGGCCGCTGGGACTCCGAGGAGCGCTGCGGTCGTGGTGGCGACGCCGGACGCGCTGACGGCGACCGGAGAGCCGATGTCGGTGTTGCCGACCTGAAACTGGACCCACCCGGCGGGGTGAGCGCCGTTTGCTGCCGTCTCAGTTGCGGCCAGCGTGACCGCAGAGCCCTGAGCCGAGTTCTGCAACACGGTCAGCCTTGTGATCGTGGCGATCGGCCCGCGTGTCGCCGGGTCACGACCGGCGCGGTCCGACGTCGTCAGCCCCGCTGCACCGGCGGCGCAGCCGGCGACAGTGGCGACGGTCGCGAGGAGTGCCGTACCGCTCAGGCCTCGGGCGACGCGCCACCGGAGACCTCGGTTGCGCGAATCGCCCAGCAGTACCTGAGTTACCGGCATGGTTTGCCACAGTAAGGGCAGCACCCTAACTCTGCGGGTACCGCCGGTGAGAGCTTGGCAAACGACGCTCAGCGCTGCGCGGACTTCTCGCTTCTCGCTGGCAGCCTGGCAGGCCCTTAGGGGCCTGTCAGCAGGTAGGTGATGGTCAGCGTGCTGGTGTACGGGCCGGCAAGAGCTGTGGGCGGGTAGTCGAGCGTCAGTATGGCAGTGAGCGAGTCCGTTCCCATCCCCGAGCCGGGTGCCGCCAGGGCAAGCGTCTGCGCGAAACCGGCCAGGCCAGGGCTAGCCGGAGGGACCGCCGCGCCGAATACGGCGCCGCCCGAGACCGTGCCGGTAGGCGTCCAGCCGAGATCGTCGCCGCTGATTGTCGAGCCAGCAGCGGTGCCGCTGCCGGTGAAGGCGGTGTCCTGGCCAGACACCGACCAGCCGGGGAAGGTATTGCGGGTGTCGGACACGGTGACCGTGTTCAGCGTCCCGGTCGCGGTCAGCGGCGGGCCCGTGCCCACGGCCAGGTTGATCGCTGTGGTTGCCACCGTGACCGTCAGAGTTCCGGTGACTGGCACCGACACCAGGACCGGAACGCTACCTCCGGTCTGGGGGCCGGAAACCGACAAGGACAGCATCCCCGACGAGAGCGCATACGGGACTTGAGTCGGGGTGAACAGCGCCACCAGCGCATATGACCCTTGCGCGAACGTCGTGGTCATCGTCGCAATCCCGCTGGCGTTGACCGCGACCGAGCCGATAGTGGTGATGCCGATCTCGAAGTCCACGAACCCGACCGGTTCTGAACCATCTGCCGCAGATACGGTCGCCGTGAGTGCCACGGTGCGCCCTTGCGAAGACGGATCCGGCGTTGCAGTAAGACTTGTCGACGTGGCCGTTGGCCCCGTTCCGCCGCTCGCAATCACCAGGCTTTCATTCGCGCCCTCCGTTACAGCTGTCGCAGTAGGTCGGCCGGGGAGTGAAATCACGAGCGGGACAGAAGAACTGCCCGTCACGTTCGCGCCCAGTTGCCCAGAGGCGTTGGACCCCCAGGCGTAGAGATTGCCATCCGATCCCAAGGCGAGACTGGTGAGGTCACCGCCACCAGATATGGCTGTAGCGGAGACACCGCTCGGCAGCAAGACACGCACCGGCGTCAGGGAATCGGTGGTCGATCCGTCGCCGAGCTGGCCCAGGTCGTTATATCCCCATGCGTAGGCATTGCCGTCAGAGCCCAGCGCAAAGCTGGCGTTCTCGCCTTCTGATACTGCGACCCCCGTGACGCCAGCCGGCATGGCTACAAGCACGGGTACCGAGGAGTTGGTCGTTGACCCGTTTCCGAGCTGGCCGTATTGGTTGCTGCCCCAGGCATAGACGCTGCCGTTTGAGGCAACGGCAAGGGTCGTGCTAACGCCACCCGAGATGGCCGTGGCTGTGACGCCACCCGGCAGTGGCACTTGTACCGGTGCGGCGAAGTTCGTGTCTGACCCGTTGGATGCCCACTCGTAGATGTTGCCGTCCGATCCAAGGACAAGGATCGTGGTGTCGCCCGCCGATAGAGCGGTCACTCGCAAACCACCCGGCAGGGACATCTGAACCGGGGCGGTGGAGTAGCTGGCATATACGCCGGGTTGCGCGGAGATGTTTTGCCCCCACGCGTAGATGTTGCCGTCAGAGCCTATGGCCGCGCTTGTCAACCCGCCTTCGGACACGGCGGTGGCCGTCACTCCGACCGGCAGGGGCACTGGCACCGGAGTGTACGAGTCGCTCGTCGAGCCGTCGCCGAGTTGCCCGTCGCTGTTGTCTCCCCATGCGTAGACGTTTCCGTCGGACCCCAGCGCAAGGACTGTGTAGCCCGCGGCGGAGACGGCTGTCGCTGCAACACCTGCGGGCAATGAGACCTGAAGCGGAATGGCCGAGCTTGTCGGGGCTGTGGCAGGCGGGCCGATGCCGAGCTCGCCGAATTCGTTACTTCCCCAGGCGTACAACACCCCGGCAGCCGCTGCCGCCGGTGCTGCAGCCGCGGAAACATCATGGCCAGGCGCATAGCCACCGAGAACTAGTACCGCGGCCAGGCCTGCCAGGGC
>Ga0123356_10003141_pt1 | contig 17395 bp, 15 predicted proteins | sample TergutEmb28metaG_2_FD_92546 | JGI IMG/M metagenome (GOLD analysis project Ga0123356, IMG submission 92546) | Embiratermes neotenicus P3 segment gut microbial communities from Petit-Saut dam, French Guiana - Emb289 P3 | ecosystem: Host-associated > Arthropoda: Insects > Digestive system > Gut ...
ATGCCATAGGTTGAAGATTTAAGACTGTTTTTAGTCCGTTTTTGAGTTTTGAGCGCAAATTTCAAAGAACAGTTACGCCATAGTTATGCCATATATTGCTGATCCTTTAACTGGCACGAAAGACCTCTAAAAACTAAAAACTCGATAAAATAGCCATAGCCTATGGCGTAACGGTGAAAAGTTACGGTTTTTATTATTTTTAACTATTCAATCTCAAATATCCTGATAGCAACCGAGATTTAACCACTATTTAGTGGATATGGTTTGGGTGTAGGAAACAAAACGTGAAGATACCCTATAAACTTATGAATGATAATCTTTCATGTCCTGTTTGGGATTCAAAATCATCTTGTATCACGTTTTGTGACCGTAGTTGTTGCAGCGCAAACCACGTAAATATTAGGCTAACCCTGACATAGGCAAATGAAGAATCGTCAATTAGAAGATGCAATCAAGAATTGGGGGAAAAGATGGTTTTTTTATCTTTTTATGAATGTTACGTTTTTTAGATATGCCATTTCTATGCCTTCGCGTTCAAATGCTTCTCTTATTGCTAAATTGATTTCTTGTTGGACTTCAAGGTATTTGCCATAATCTGATGCGCTGACAAAGTAGCTAACGAAAAATTTTAGGCTGTATTCGCCGAATTCGTTAAAGTTTACAAATTGAGGTGAGGTGCCTTTGACGCTTTTTATTATATCTACAATCATTGGTGGAATTTTTCTAAGTTTTTCGTTGGGGGTATCATATGTTACACCTATGTTGAAAACTATTCTTCTTTTTTGTAGTTTTCTAAAGTTTCGGACATATGTTGAGGTGAGTTCTTTGTTTGAAACTACTAATTCTTCGCCTTGTAGTAGTTGTAGTCTTGTGGTGAATATGCCAATGTTTTTGACTGTTCCGCCATGTTCGCCTACGAAGATAAAGTCGCCTATTTCAAATGGGCGGTCAAGGTAAATGGCAAATGCGCTAAAGAAGTCGCTTAATGTACTTTGAAGTGCAAAAGCTATGACGATACCGCTGATGCCAAGACCTGCAATTGTGGTTTCCCATGCTCCTGTTAGTTCAAGCTGGTTTAGAATTATTATAAATGCAATAATGAAAACGGCAACGGCTACAATTTTTTTTAAGATAAATGATGAGTGTCTTTTGTTTCTTTCACTTTTTTGTGTTGATCTCTGTGCAAGTTCGTCTATGAGTATGTTTGTAACTTTTGTAACAGCATATGCTGTAAGCATGATTTGTAAAATTAAAAATACGCTGTCTAACGTGTGTTTGTATGGTTCAAGAAACGAGAGTGGTGATAGTGAAAATTGAAGTGCTAAAACTCCGATTAATATTTTTATAACGGTTTTTATAGTCTTTGCTATCTCTTTGTCTAAGGTTGTTGTGGTTTTTTCTATATATTTATTTACGTATCTGTTTATGATGATGTATGAAATCCAGCCAACAATTCCGATTATGCTAAATATTAAAACTGAGACTAAAATTTCAGCATTTGTAGAGCTGATGCTTAGTGCGTGTTGTAGTGTGCTGCTTAAAGTAGCTACAACAGTGGGATTAGTGACTGGTTCATTTAGGCTCATTTTACTCGAAATCCTTCTATATGCTGTTTTTTGAATTGTGAGGATTCAGAGCGCCATTAAACGTATCACATAGATAAATATGCTTTCTTAATAAATGAAAAAAAGGTTGAAAAGAAGCTTATTTTGCAGTAGCCTTTGCAAGCTTTTTTAGAATTGCATCTTTAGCTATAGTGTAAGCAATTGCGTAGTCAAAGAGTCCTTGTGCTTCAGCAGCTGCGCGTTTTATCATTTCTGTCTCAGTTTTAAGTTTTAGTTTGCCGATGGCTAAAGCGCCTATTCCAAAAACGCCTGGTTTAAGATCAATGCCGTCATCATTGGAGCCTAAGCCTTCAACACCTAAGGGGTTAATTGCGTTAATGTCTCCGATAATTTTGCATTTTACTGCTGTATCAATATCTGCCTTGGTTAATAGTTGAACTCCGCCTGCGCCTGCGGCAAGAATAATTTCTGCATCCTGTATTGCTGCAGCGGTCTGCTCTGGTTTGCTAACTTCAACAACTTTGACTCTTTGCATGCCTACTTCTGCGTTAATTTTATCCGCAATAACTTGGCCTTTAGCAAGACTGCGACTGGTGATTGTAACGTCTGCTTTTTCTGTAGCATAAATACGTGCCGCTGTTTGACCGACTGGTCCTGTGCCTGCGAGAACTGTAATTTTTTTGCCTTCCAGACTGCCTAAACCTTTTTCCATAGATGCACCAAAAGTTTTTGCTACCGCTGCTGCAGCTGTGGAGTATCCTCCTCTTGGATCTACAATGATGCTATTTCCCCATGGAGCAGATTTCATAGCGTTTTGTGTTGCAGCAACAACTTTTTCTACTTCTTCAAAGTTGCTACCATTGATGAAGATTTTTGTGAATGCAGCACCTGCAGGGCCTCGTGGGAAAAGTAAATCAAAGACAATTTTGGGGGCTTCTTCACTTGTCACGTTTTCATATTTAAATATTGCAGAATCTGGAAAACAATCAACTGCTACTAGCATGTCGAATGGACTACAATATTTGTCAGTATCAAGGAAAACGAAAACTGTTTTGAAATTTGGTTGCGCCATTTTTTACACCTACCTCTCTGAAATGCAGTCTAACAATTTAAGAATTATCTACCTATATAACTAAAAAAGACGATTAATAACAAATCAAGAGGTTTACTTTAGATAAAACTGGTAGCATAAATGCATCCACGTGTTGTCAAGAGATAAAAATTAGGGTAAACCCCGAGAAAAATTTTAGAAAGAAATACGAAAAATTAATTATAAAACTTATTATCATAATCTGCCTCTAATGCAGTGGGCTTAGTTTTCACAGTAACTTTATCTATACAAAACGTCATGATGGTTTTTGTATCTGGGATAACTGTTGATGTTTACGTAATAGCTTGATTGTTTTTATACATAAGTCGCTCAGTGTGTAATTGTTTTTAAACTAAAGTTCATTAACCAATACTTTTTTATCCAGCTTTTACCCCTATTTGGTTAGGGGTCTATTTGTCTGATCTTGTAGATAAAGGTCTAAAAAAAGCGGGTATTCACGTATCTAAACCCATTTTAGCTGTGATGTGTATAATTTTTGGGTTTCTGTTATTTATTTTACCTGAACTTGTAGGTTACATAATTGGTTTATTTCTATTGATACAGGGTATCATATTGCTGGTTGAGTACAGTGAACATAATGGTCGTAAAAAATCCAAACGCCTTCGTTCTTTTTAAAATCCTGATTTTATAAGTAGTAAACATTTTTCTTTTCATCATCTTCTATATCAGTGGCAGTATGTTTAATAGTAATTCATTTTAAAAGTAACCATACAATTAACACAGAAGGCATGTCTTTGTCCTTAAACGAAACTTTGGAAAAACTTTCAAACTCTTGTGGTGTAACAGGTAATGAAACTCCTGTACGAGAACTACTAACCCAACTCATAGAACCCTATGTTGATGAGATAACTGTTGACCGACTTGAAAACGTCATAGCCATAAAAAAAGGTAAACCTGATAAACCAAAAATCATGCTTGCCGCCCACATGGATGAAGTTGGTTTAATGATTAAAACAATTACCAAAGAAGGTTTTCTCCAGTTTTCAAAAATCGGTGGTATAGATGACCGTATTTTGTCTGCTCAAAAAGTAACTGTCCACACAAAAAATGGTGTATATCCGGGTATTATCGGTTCAAAACCCCCTCATGTCCAAAAAATGGAAGAACGTAACAAGGTCTTACCGTTTGATGATTTGTTCATTGATATTGGTGCTGAAAACAGAGAAAAAGCCGAAAAAATGGGTGTGTCTATCGGTGATTCTGTAGCGTTTGATACGAAATATGTTGCTTTAAATAACGATTTGGTGATGGGTAAAGCTTTTGATAACAGAGCTGGTTGTTTAGCTATGGTTGAAACACTTAAACTCTTAGGTGAAACGGATTGTACTGTGTGTGCGGTGGGTACTGTTCAAGAAGAAGTTGGTTTACGTGGTGCAGGCACTGCTGCTTTTGGTGTTAATCCTGATATTGCCTTAGCTTTAGATGTAACTGTTGCAGGGGATGTCCCTGGGGTTCGTAAATATGACACAAGTGTAAAAACAGGTAAAGGTCCTGTGCTAACAGTTTCTGACTCAGGTTTAATTACTCATCCTAAAATTTTGCGATGGCTCATAGATACGGCTGAAGAAGAAAAAATTGCAATACAACTTGAATCTGGTTTAATGGGTAGCACAGATGCTGCAAGAATAACTCTAACGCGTCAAGGTATTCCAAGTGGTACCATTTCAATTCCAACACGTTACATACACAGCCCAACGGCAGTCTTGAACTTACATGACATTGAAAACTCTGCAAAGCTAGCAAAGGCTGCAATACATAAAATATCCAAACACTTCTAAAACACCAATTGTAAACAAAAAATCCGCCAAATCATCTATTTGTTTTGTGTTTAGGAAAGTGTTTTTTAGAAATGATGTTGATAGGTAGTGTGTGAATTTTAACATGAGTGGCAAACAGTTTGAAGGAAAATTTGAGTTTTTAGAACACACAGCAGATGTTTACGTTAGAGCTTATGGGGTTTCAATGTGTGAAGCCTATGAAAATGCTGCGTTAGCCATGTTTGAAACTATAACTAAAACTGGAAAAGTTGTTGCCCACGAAGAAGAGATTGTAACGGTGGAAGCTGAAGATATCTATGCCCTTTTGTATAGTTGGCTTGAAGCATTATTGGTAAATTCTGAAACTAAAGGTATGTTGTACTCAAAATTTCAAATAACCGATTGGGTTGAAACTGCGGATTCATTTAAAATTACTGCGCGTGTTTGGGGAGAAAAGTTTCAGCCTAAGAAGCATCTTCAAAAAGTAGCAGTTAAAGCAGTGACCTATCATCGAATGGTTGTTATGCATGAAAAAGAAGGAAATGTAGTTTTAGAGTTTATTTTAGATATTTAAGTCATTTTTAGCTTTTCTAGTTCTTCCAGCATTTGTTCAACAAGTGTTTCTGGGGGGGTGTCAATAACAGTTGTTATTGAGGTGATTAGTGGCACATTTTTTTCTTTGTAGTAGACAAGCAGGGGGCTAGTTTGGTCTTGATAGATTTTTAATCTTTTTTTGATAACCTCAGAGCTGTCATCTAAACGTTGATAGAGTTCGCCGTCACATTTATCGCAAATACCTTCAACTTTTGATTTGAGAAATCTAGTATTGTAAACTGCCCCACAGTTCTTACAAACCCGTCGTGAAGAAAGCCGTTCAATTATTATCCAATCAGGTACCTCTAGCAGCAGAATGACGTCTAGTTCAAAAATTGTTTCTAATGTTTTGGCTTGCTCAAGTGTTCGTGGAAAACCATCTAAAATTACGCCAGCGCCTTGAGGGACTTTGGCTAAATGCTGTTTTAATACTTCAACAACGATTTCATCTGGAACTAATGCGCCTTTTTCTACATAACTCTTCACTTTCTTACCTAGCTCAGAGTTTTCTTTTACTTGGGCACGGAAAATATCTCCCATGGCAATAACTTCGACACCAAGTTTGGTTTTAAGCCTAGTTGAGTAAGTGCCTTTACCTGCACCTGGTGCGCCAAAGATAATAGCTTTCACTTTAAGTTCTCTCCGGTAGCTGCTCATCTTGAAGGAAACTGGATAATAAATTTATTGTGTAAACTGTGATGTTTTATGGAAACCTTTATGGACAATCCGTCTTACTTTACGTGTAAGAAGGGTTAATGCTTGCACACTAAACAGATTGGAAAAAATCTCTACTTAATTGATCTTGAGACAGGTGGATACAAAAATTTTATTGGAAGTTATGTAATAAAAACCTCTAAAAAAACCATAGTCATTGAGTCAGGTCCAACGAACTCTATACCTAACCTGCTACACGGTTTAACTGAATTAAAGATAAATCCTAAAGAAGTTGATATAGTTGCACTCACTCATATTCACCTAGATCACGGTGGTGGTGTAGGTACTTTGCTTAAACATTTGCCAAACGCCAAAGTTCTTGTTCACCCAAGAGGTGTACCTCACATAGTTGATCCTGAAAAACTCTGGGTTTCATCACAATCTGTACTTGGGTTTGTAAGTGAAATATTTGGAAAACCTGAGCCTGTACCTCAAGATCGAGTAACTGCTATGACTGAGGGCACAATTAACCTTGGCAATGGTGATGATTTAACAATTATTGAGACACCAGGGCACGCCTCCCATAATCTAAGTTTCCATGAAAGCTTTAATAATGGCATTTTTACAGGTGATGCTGCAGGCACTTACTTCCCCGAATTTAATTTGGTATCTCCAACTACGCCTCATCCCTTCTATCTTGAAGCATCCCTTGCAACGTTGAATAAACTTGCCAGTTATCGTCCTTCGATGCTGTACTATAGTCACTTTGGAGAAGCAGACGATGCCGTTAGACGCTTACGTGGTTATAAGGCTCAATTGTTGATGTGGGATAAAATAGTGCAAGATGCTGTAAAACAGGATCAGAATTTTGAACAAATTACTGCGTGTGTCTTAACAGAAGACCCTATAATGAGTAATCTTTCAGCTTTTTTGCAAGGACACACGGTTTACGCTAAAACTGCAATAGAAAACAGTTTATGTGGTTTTATCGAGCACGTCAAGAAAGCGCAGGTAAAACAGGAATCCTAAATGTTTTATAACATCTTTTTCTCTTTTGTGTAGCTGGTGACATTTTTGGGCGAAGATGAAGGACGACTAGCACCAGAGCATGTTCCTCTGGAAAAAGTTAATGATTACATTTGGAAGATTCCAAAGTATAAAGCAGATATGCATGTTTCAGGCATGATTTTTGCTAATCAAGCGTTACTGGAAAAAATGCAAACTGATCGTACTCTTTGGCAATGTGCCAATGTTGCACAATTACCTGGCATTTACAAACATGCAATCACTTTACCAGATGGGCATGAAGGGTATGGTTTTCCAATAGGGGGTGTTGCAGCAACTGACCACACTGAAGGTGTTATAAGTCCTGGAGGTGTGGGGTATGACATTAATTGTGGTGTTAGACTTTTAGCTTCAAACCTTACCGAACAAGACATACGTTCCCATTTGCCTGTTCTTGCAGAAACCATTTTCCGCAATGTTCCCTCTGGGTTGGGTAGTCGTAGAAAAGACTTAACCATAAGTAACAGTGACTTAGACCGTTTAACTGTTGAGGGTGTAAACTTTTTAGTTGAGCGTGGTTTAGGTTGGAAAGAGGATGCTGTTCATTGTGAAGAACAAGGTTGCATGATGAATGCTAATCCTGATATGGTTTCAAATACCGCTAAACATCGTGGTTTAACCCAAATTGGCACTTTAGGTTCAGGAAACCATTTTCTTGAAATCCAAAAAGTTGACAAAATTTTTAACTCTAAAACAGCCAAAACTTTTGGTGTAACCCATGAAGGTCAAATAATGATTATGATACACTGTGGTTCTCGTGGATATGGTCATCAAGTTTGCTCTGATTATCTACGTGTTATGGAACATGCCATCAAAAAATATCACATAACTGTTCCTGATAGAGAATTAGCTTGTGCACCTGGAACAAGTCTTGAAGCCCATAACTATTATCAAGCAATGGCTTGCGCTGTAAATTATGCATTTGTCAACCGACAAGCCATTATGCATTGGGTACGTCAAAGCTTCCAGCAAGTACTAAAACAAGACCCTGAAAAACTTGGTCTAAAACTTGTCTACGATGTCGCTCACAACATTGCAAAAATCGAAAACCATGAGATTGACGGCACAACAAAAAAAGTTTGGGTTCACCGCAAAGGCGCAACACGTGCTTTCCCACCTGGACATCAAGATGTGCCTGCAGATTACCGCAGTGAAGGTCAACCCGTTCTTATCCCCGGAAGCATGGGCACAAGCTCATGGGTTCTAGTTGGCAACCAAAAAGCCATGGATTTAACTTTTGGCTCTACTGCACACGGTGCCGGACGCTTGCTAAGTCGTTCTGCAGCTAAACGTAAATATTGGGGCGGAGAAATCAAAACAAAACTTGAAAAATCCGGTATAGTTGTCCGAGCGGCAAGCCCACTGGTGTTAGCTGAAGAAGCCGACCAAGCATACAAAAACGTTGACACAGTCGTAGATGTTAGTGACAAAGTTGGCATAGCAACCAAAGTAGCCCGACTTGTACCCCTCTCCGTCATCAAAGGCTAAAACAACCTTTTCCTTTTCTTTTTTGTGTTAAAAAAAATTCTGTTTACCTTCTTTTTACGCAACAACACAACAACTACTATAAACCTCTAATTGCCCATATGACAACTCATATGGCATAAAAATTATGGGTTGTTTAACGTTTGATTATGCCATATGTTTGTTTTTTCCAGATGTCTCGAAACTTGTTATAGTAATCAATTGGCTGAAAAACAGGCGCATAAGTCAACTGCTCATTCACACCACATTTACAAACGGCATAAATCTCTTTTTTATCAACATTTCCTAAAATTTGCAATAACTCTTTTCGACATTTAGGACAGTAATACGGACCGTTAACCATTTGCTTTGCATCTTTAGTTAAAACCTTAATACGGTTACCCGATACTTTGTGCATTTCTGGACACATGAATTTTCACTCTGACTTGATAACTTTACGCATAAGCTTTTGTCCAAGATATATCCTTCCCCTAAAAAACAAAAAACCACAAAAACCTAAACCAAAACTTATAGACTTATTGGCATACAATTATTTTAACCCCTTCTCAAAAACACCCAAACACCAGACTGCGCAAAAACGCTAAAAAGATTTTGTTAAACACTGCACGTAGGGCAGGTTTGTTTCTGCACCGCTGTATATTGTGGCCTTGGTGATTTTTATCAGGGTTGTTGCGCAGTCTGACACCCTGCTATTTTCTTCTCATAACCCCTTCTGCAACATTTTCAATATAGCTCTCTTCTTCTTTTATTCACCCAATTACCTCGTCTAAACCTGATAAATCTAAACAACCTGATAACTCGCCACCACAATTAACAACCCCTACAAAACAAATGACGTACTGCTCTGAAAACTTTATTAAAAACTCAAACCATTTGTCTGCCTAAGTGTTGAGCAAACACTGCTCCATAAAAAAGGGCGGTTGTCGTCTAGTCTGGTTTAGGACTTTAGCCTTCCAAGCTAATGATCCCGGGTTCAAATCCCGGCGACCGCACCACACTATTGGGTATAATGCCCATCCTCAAAATTTCTTGTTTTCAAGTTTCTTTAGAGTGTCCACGCTCTTGTTGCGAAGCATAGCAGACAGCTGCTCTCGCGCCAAACAATTAAGTTCCTCAACACGCTCCGACTGCGACACTCCCTTACTAATGTAAAGAGCATTCACATTTTCAAGATTTGCCAAAACAAGCAACTGCTCAATAGACGCAAAATCCCTCATATTCCCCGTCTTATCCCTATTTGTCTCTCGCCACTGCGCCGCCGTAACTCCAAACAAAGCGACATTCAAACCCTAACTTTTCATAATTAAGTAACAGGTTTCGTCTGTAAGCCTTATTTTTCAGCTATTTTTGCGATTAAAGCGTTATTTGTGCTTTTTAAGACTTAGGGCCATATTACTTACATAAGTAATACTACATACTGTAAAATGAGCTTCTATTGTAAAAAGAAGCAAAAATCAAGGCACGATGTGAAATAATATTACTTAAATGGAAAAGTTAGGGTTCAAAACATCCGCCTCATCAGCATAAACAAAACTTTTTTGCTTCACAGTAAGCTCCTTAGGTATCAAATTATCCTTTATCGCATCGGTATGTATTTTATAATTTAGTTTTGATAAAATCCGATTAGCATTACATTCAAGAGAAATTTTACTGTTCTCGTCTGTTTTAAGGCGTTGCTAATCTTTGATAACATATAATTCAAATTTTGCTGAAATCCATGACGCGAATTTAAAAGCTATATCTTTATGAGCAAAAACTGCTGCATAAGGTCCTTGTTGCGCTGTAATTCCAATTGCATTTACGCGCTCTATCATTTTTTTGGAGTTAGTACAAACTGTTTTTGCCTGCTTCTTTTTCAATTGCCTCGAATTCGAGGTAATTAAAATTTGGGTTTGTAATTCTTTCCCATAGGCCTAAAAATTCGACTGTGTTGCGGTTGCGCATCCAATTTTGTATGACGTACCCTGGGAACTCGGAGTTTTTGTATTTTGCTATGTCTGTTGAACTGATGTAATCATCATATGTGCCTTTGGAGAGTACTACTCTGTAACAACTAAAACTTTACATTTTTGTATGTGTGTGGTATGGTAAATTTGAAGTGACACCGTACACACATAAGTAAACATTTAGATGTTACATGGTAGTACTGTTATTTCTCTTCCTTGTGCAGTGATTTTGTCCTTGAAAACTTTATCGCCCAAAAATAATTAACTCCAACTATGATACTTATTGTGCTGCCTATAAAATATTTCATACTCTCTGTTTGTGAAATTTTAAACTAACGTTTTAACATGCGTTTTCAGCAAACAGGCTATTGCCTATATTATCCATGGATGTATCATTGTGACTTACATAGAGTCAGATTTTCTGGGCACACGTAGAGTGGGAAAGAGCCGCCTTGTTACCTTACTGCAACAGGTTTGCCCAGACCCCTCTCAGAACCGTACGGACACTCTCGATATATACGGCTCGCCCTTGTTGCAAACCAACACTTGTTGACTTTTGCTAAACTATCCATTGTTGGTTTCATTTGAGGTTTTCCTCCCTAATCAATTCCATTTTAGCCATAACAACTGTGCCCCTTCGCCCTGTAAGGGTTATTACCCCTCTCAAACTACTATGAGCACTCCGTACCCATATGAGATTTTCAAGCCCTAATCGCTATAGCCTTTTTGGCGTTCTCACGTAGGGTATCTCCAGTTAGTTCTGTGTGTTGGTATGCGGATTGTCGGTTTTGCGTTTGTTTCGTTTCCATAGGTTCTCCTACAGATAACACACGAGTTTGATAACCAACTAGACCTTAACATTGTATAGTTGTTTTTGTGTCGAAGGTTTCAGGCAATTTTCCTTCGCCCAAGTGCAGTGGGTATTGGAAACTTGCATTCAGTAAACTCAACTTAGACCTTGTATCCGCTTAACATTGCAGTTCAGTCGCGCCCGATTGCCTTTAGACGACTTTCTGCTTTCCTGACGTGCTATTTTCCCGTGTCGGCTTTCGCTTTTCGGTTAATCAGGTTGTTTCCCACGTTACCCTATGGGGTAGTACCTTCTATTACTTCACACAGAACCCAATTTTCTGGGCGCACGTTAAGTCCACTTACTTGCCCTCTCTATGTACATTGTGAGTATGTATTTTTTTTGACCCTTAATCTACTTGTAAGTCCGCTTACTTTATGGTATATCCTAAATTCTGCGGTGTTTTTTGCACATACAGGTTTTTTTGCTGTAAACGTGTCAATTTTTCATGTACTGATTTTTGTGTATGTGCAAATTATGTCCCGTACGTGAGGACCGTTAAAGTCGTTGAAAAAACAGCGGTCGTATTTTTTTATTACATGCGAATTTATGTGAACAATTTGGTTATTTTAAAAAACAAGTTTTATTAATGGTTTTAATTCACGATGTTGTATGTGTCAAAAAGTCGCAGAATTTGGGGCGTATCGATTGTGGGTTTTTGTATGTTTGATGGGTTTGGTGGTGAGCGTGGTGAACATAGGAGTGTTATTGCATAACAAAGGATATGTGGCGAAACGAATTTATGACCCTGCAACCTATTTATGTTAAGCTGAGGCAATAAAATGGAAAAAGTAGCAAATGATGTAGATGAAAAGTTCATACTACTAAATGATTTTGAAGCCTCTTTCAATAGATTTGAATTTGCAAAGGATATTAATGTTTCAGATATTAACAATAAAATCATCCAACCTTTTAGGGATGAAATATGTGACTTACTGCAAAATGTGGAGAATATTACATTAACGGACATTAGAGCACAAGTTAAAAAACACGTATCAAAAAGAAACTATGTTGTAGTTATGGACGATGCGACTTATTTTCAAGAATTTGATTACAATTTTAATATAACACGGGTAGCGTATAGTATTGGGCATGCGGCAGTAGGTCCTTATTTTAGGGTTCAAAGGGATGGTGTTTCGCGAACTATATCCCAGGTTCAAGAAATAAATGATGCGTATACATGCAATGGAAATCAAAAGCCGATAATTCTTTGTGATGATGGTGTTGGAACAGGAAAATCTTTGCGCAGGATATTGAATATGTTCAAGGAAATAAAACTAACCGTATCTGGAATTCATGTATTATTAAATCCCGTAAATCTTGATTCTATTAAGGACAATGATATAAACACCATTATAAAAATGGAGGAAAAATATTCTTGGCTCAGCGAGAGAGATTTGTTTTGGGGCTTACCAAGAAGTGGTGTTACATGCAGTATCGAATATGAAAAAAAATGCTTCATAACAGGAGTGCCATATACTATAAACAATGAAATTATAAACAGTAGAATAGCGAATTTTGGAAGTAAAACTAATGTTTTTCGCAAATTATGTTTAGAACACAATGTAAATTTTTGGACTTATATCGAAAATGAACTTGGGAAAAAAATGTGTTTTAAAGATGTGGAGCGAATTAAAGGGTTGGGGTGTGTGTATGAATTATTTGATACTCGTGTAGTTGATTTCTTAAACAAGATAAATGCTGGGGATGACGGAATCGTTCTATGAAAAAAATAGTGGTATTAAGTGATATAGATGGAACGTTGTTAGATACAACCAATAATGTGCCCCAAGTGTTTCAATCTTTTTTAGAAAAGTTACGGATGAAAAACATTGATCTATATTTCGCAACTTCAAGGTCTCCCCAAAATGTGTTGAATCTACTAAAGGAGTACAATATTTCATATTACGCGATATGTTCTGACGGCGCGTCTTTCGTTAAAATTGAACAACAAAATATGTCTATAGTCCACGAAGAAAATCTAAGCCAAGATGAAACATGCAAAATATTGGATGCGCTTTGCAATGTAACCTTTGCGCCTTTTCTGTTATTCACAAATCATTCCAATAATTATGATATAATCTCGATAGAGACTCAAATGTCTCAAGATGGCCATATTTACGAATTATTGTCTGATGGAAGAAAAATCGTAAATTATGCTACTTTTGAACAGGTAATAGATAAAAAAGAAATAATTAATTCTGTAAGGGCAATTAGTTTTTTTAACACAAGCGAAGTTATTGACAGAGTATATGAACAATTATCATCTAACACTTTCTTCAAGCGCTTTAAATTGTATCGTTATAGGGAAACAAGATTAGATAATAATTCTTATTCATGGCTTGATATTATGCCACAACACTTATCGAAGGGTGCTGTAGTTAGTAAATTTATGGATACAGTATTTAACGAAACTTTTATTATTGGATTAGGGAACGATATTAATGATTTAGAAATGTTGAAGTTGTCAAACATTTCCTTCTGTCCGATTAATTCAAATTCCATCATAAAACATTTACACGGAATGAGGGTAATCAATCATTGTAACGGCAATGATTTTCTTTTACAAATAATGCAGTTTTTGGAGCAAGACATATGAACGGTGCAAATAACAAAAAAATAGGTTTGATAATTCCCGATTGGACAAATCCATTCTTTTCTTCGATTGCACATAGTTTTCAAAACGAATGTGTAGAACATAAGTATTCAATCATCGCTGTTGATTCTTATAATAGCAGGGCTCGTGAATTAAATAACATAGAGTTATTGACAAGCATGGATATTGATGGATTGATATTTATAACGGTGGGTGAAAATGGTCGAGCTTACGAAAAATTAGACGAGTTTAAAAAACCATTATTGGTTTTAGACAGAGAAATTCCATTAGACAATGTGGATTATTTAATGAATAATAATAAACTTGGCATTGAGATTGGGCTAGACTACCTCTACAACTTAAATCATAGAAAAATTGCATTTATTGCTGGACCACAAGATACTGTCCCAGGAAAAGAAAGATATGATTTTTTTTGTAGAAAAATGTCGGATTTAGGTATTGAAAAAAATGATGCCCTTGTTTATCCTGGTGATTTTATGTTTGGTTCTGGAAATGAAGCGGTAAATCAGTTTTTACAAATAGCTGAGGGGGAAAGACCTACTGCTATTTTTGCGTCAAATGATATTATGGCTTTTGGAGTAATTCAAGGATTGCATGAAAAGGGGTATAAAATACCTGATGATTTTTCAATATTGGGTTTTGATGATGTTCAGTTCTCAAGTTGGATTTATCCTAAATTATCAACAATTAAGCAAGATGTAAAAGGAATAGCAAAAAAAGGCGTTGAATTATTATCAAATAGAATAGCAAATCCAAATCCAATCACAGATTCTAAAATAGAAATAATAAACCCCCAATTAATAAAACGAAATTCGTGTAAAAAAATTGGTTTATAAGGCGGGTATAAGAGGTGGAAAACAAAATTGTAATCATTGGCTCAATAAACCAGGATGTAGTTATTCAAATAGACAAGATACCCCGTCCAGGAGAAACCCTATTTGGTAAAACGCTATCTTATTTCCCTGGGGGCAAAGGGGCAAATCAGGCTGTTGCCTCAAAGATTCTAGGCGGTAATGTCATTTTTGTAGGGAAAGTAGGTGATGACTTATTTGGTTCGAACATGAAAGAATACCTTGCTACCGTAGGGCTTTCAAATAGAGTACAAACTGAAGCAGGTGTTTCGACAGGAGCGGCTGTAATTTATGTTGATAAACAGGGGGAGAACGCAATCTCCGTCATTTCGGGTGCAAATTCAATGTTTAACGAAAACGATTTGTCAATTTTAGATGAATTAATTCCAGATGATGTTATCTTGCTTCAAAATGAAATAAATTTACAAATAATTTTTGATGCAATAAAAAAGGCGAAAAGCAAGGGAGTGAAAATATTCTACAATCCGGCTCCGGCAATTAAAATTCCAGAAGAGACAATTACTTTGTGTGATTACATCATCGTAAATGAACATGAACTGGAAGTTTGTTTCAATCTACCCGATATTGACTTCAAAAATATTAATGGACTAGCAACCATACTATCGAATCTTTCGCGAAAATATAAATTTTCGCCCATATTAACTTTAGGCGCAGATGGATATATTGCCGTTCAAGATAACAAAGTGTATAGAGGCGAAGGGCTAAAAGTATGTGTGATTGATACAACAGGCGCAGGCGATTGTTTTTGTGGGGCGTTGGTTACGTTTGCTTCTAAGGGTTATGATTTACAAGAAAGTCTTTTATTTGCAAATAAAGCCGCCGCTTTGAGTGTTACTAAGCTGGGTGCAAGTAGTTCTTTCCCGAAATTTGATGATGTAAAGTAAAATATGTTAGGGGTAAGAACACTTATTTTTCTTTAGTGTTTAAGATGAATCCTCAAAGTTTAGTTCCTGATTTTGAGGTGGACTCTGTACTCAAACTGGTCAATCTTGGCGACCGCACGATATCCTCTTGGTAACTCTCAAAATTTCTTGATTAACTTTGTTTTCTTTTCTTTTTGAAACTTGTTGGTTGTTGGGTTTGTGGAAAAAAATAAGAAAAGTTGTTTTATGAGATGATTTTTGCTGAGATGAGTGTTATTGTTTGTGTTGGTTGGCTTGTTTCGCCTTGGCTGTTTTTAGTTACTTGGACTTTTGATATTGCATCGACTACGTCTTGGCCTTCGATTACTTTTCCGAATGCTGTGTATATGTCATCGAATCTATCGCCGCTTGTGTAGACTATTTCGCTGTTGTCCTCTGCGTTTATGAAGAAGCTAGTGGTTGCAGAGTTGGGGTCATTTGTTTTTGCCATGGCAATTGTGTATTGATAGTTGTGGTTGTATGAGCCAATTTCATCTTTTATAGTTGCCCAATTGTTATCTATTAGTGCGCCGTTTTTGTTTAGTACGCCGCCTTGTATCATGAAATCTTGTAGTACTCTATGGAAGACGGTGTTGTCATATTTTCCTAAAGCAACTAGTTTTAGAAAGTTTTGTGTGGTAATTGGTTTATTGTCAAATAGTTGAATTGTTATATCGCCCATGCTTGTTTGTAATAAAACTTTTGTGTTTTCAGTTGCCGGAGTTGGGTTAGGTGCTGTTGTTGGAGTTGTCATTTCTTTATCGTCATTGTTTGCGTTAAATCCCCCTATAAAGTATGCGCCAGCGATAATAATTGCAACTATGGCTAAAACACCGATAATTATGTAAATTTGCTTTGAATTACCTTTAGAGTTAGATTTATTTTGTGCCTGCTTTTTACGTTTATATTTGGGAGCCATAACTTAAACTCAACAATACCTATGTATATAAAATTTTTCCAAACCCTCCACACATCAACTTTGTAGCAGCCTTATTTCTTATCTAACTACCTAACTACTGATTATCTGACTGAAAATTTTTGAAATTTCTTGTAGATTTTGAACTGTAAAATCTGCTGCTATATTGCATGTGGTTAAATCCTCTAACGAGTAAAATTGTGACTTGACAAACACTGTTCTAAGTCCTGCTTCTTTTGCACCTTTAATATCTTCAAGAGGACTATCTCCAATGAAAAGCGTCTCCTCAGCTTTCACCTGCATCCGCTCCAAAATATCTCTAAATATATGCAACGACGGCTTTCTCCAACCCTGCTCTTCTGACACAACAATCGTGTCAAAATATCTCCTCACACCCAACCGGTTAAGACTAAAATAAACAACCGGTGCATAAGTAAAATTAGAAAGCAAACCAACTTTACCCTGAGCAACTGCCTGCTCAAAAAGCTCCACCGCCCCCATCCTTAACCTAAGAGAATCTATAAAATCATTAAAAAAAACATTCAACGCCGCCTTAATACGCCCATCCTCTAAATCCACCTTGTAACCTAAATCATTTAACGCCTCTACAACCCAAACCGCATTTGTCACCTCACGCAACTCCCCATAACGAACAACCCGATACTTTTCATGCGCCCTACCGTAAGCATCCAAAAAATCCTCAACAACAACTTTAAACCCCTCATTGATAAGCGATGTATAAAGCTTCATTTTTGAAACCTCCATACTGTAACCCACACAATTAACAATCGTACCCATATAATCAAAAATCACAGCCTTAATCATCCAACTTTATCCCCCAACAACCTCTCCAATAACCCGCTTAAACATTACGCAACCATCACCCAGAAACCAACTCTCATACACAACCAACTTTTAGTACACTTTCTCTTCCAATGATATAGCAACTTAAATTGACATTGTCTTGTATCCGTCGTGTTTGTACCAGTTTTTAATATCGCTAAGAGTAATTTCACTAAAGGCAATCTTTAGTGCTTTTTGCAGCTCTTCAAAAGTTCTAG
>Ga0123356_10003142_pt1 | contig 17393 bp, 9 predicted proteins | sample TergutEmb28metaG_2_FD_92546 | JGI IMG/M metagenome (GOLD analysis project Ga0123356, IMG submission 92546) | Embiratermes neotenicus P3 segment gut microbial communities from Petit-Saut dam, French Guiana - Emb289 P3 | ecosystem: Host-associated > Arthropoda: Insects > Digestive system > Gut ...
CGTCGATCATCGAGATGGTCTCGTTGGGCGGGGTGAGCGATACGAAGCTGGAGATCGAGGCCAAGATGGTCTGCGGGGTGGGGAGCTCGGGCTGGCCGGCGGCGTTCGCGAGGGCTGCCTCGCCGAGACCATCTTGCTTTGCCCCAGGCAGGTAGCTGATCCCGTTGTAGGCGACGCAACCGGGTGTGGCATCGCAGCTCGCCAGCATGTTGGTGCTGCCCTTCTCGGCCTTCGCGCCGGGAACTGGCGGCCAGAGCACCGTCGTGCCGTACCCGATCGGGTTACCCCAGTTCCCCGAGTCCTGAGTCGACAGGTAGCTGGTGAACAGGAACGTGTCGCCTGAGCTGTCGGAGCGGTGGATCGGCACGACTTTCGTGGCGGGCAATGTCACGCCCGGGTTCAGCTTGGCGATCGCCGGGTTGTTCCAGGTCTTGATCGTGCCGTTGTACATCCCGGCCAGCACGATGCCGTTCAGGTGCAGGTGGACGCCGGCGCTGAGGGTCGGCAGGTTGTAGATGACCGTCTGCGCCGAGACGACAAGCGGGATGTTGAGCAGCGTCGGGTTCTTCACCAGGTCGCCGCTTGACAGGTAGGCATCGGAGGCGCCGATATCCACGGTGTCCGCGGAGGCGTCCTTGATGCCCGCGCCCGACCCCGTCCCGGCGGTGGTCACCGTCACGCCGGGGTGCTGCTGATGGTAGGCACCCGCCCAGGTCTTCGCCAGCGGGTAGAGCAGGGTGCTGCCCGTCTCCGAGATCGTCCCGGCCGGCTCGCGTGGTGTCCCGGCCGAGATGTCTCCGGCCTGGCTCGCCGTCCCTGCTGCCCCGCAGCCGACGATGAGCGCCGCGAGCACCCCCGTGAGCACAGCCGTAGCCCAGGCATGCGGCCGGGCCGCTCTCGCAAGCCGGGCCCGGCACCGTTTCCCCGCCACCGTGAGTCGGCTCCTCACTCGCGCAGCTGTGCGTTGCCAAACAACCGAATTACTCAGATTGTGCCGCTATTTTTCGCCGTCCCCCGATGTCAGACGTACGGCGCAGGTGATGTTCACCTGCTGGACCACCAACATTCACCTGTCCGGCTAGGCCCCGCGAATGAGCCGCAGTTCGGTCCATGCGCCGAGGTGGATGCGGTCACCGTCCTGCAGGGGCACCGGCCGGTCGGAGGGGATCTCCGTGCCGTTGACCAGCGTGCCGTTCGCGGATCCGGGATCGATGACGGCCCAGCTGCCGTCCGCCGCCCGGATGAGCACCGCGTGGAGTCGGGACACACCCGGATCGGCCGGAGGGATGGCGAGGTCGATGTCGGGGTCGATACCGCTGTGCGCGCTGTGCCGCCCGATGCGGACCTCGGCGCCGGAGAGCCGGAACCGCCGTTCGGGGTAGTAGCCAGGGAACGTGATCCCGGGGGCATCGGGGCCGCCCTCGGCTTGGACGCTGTCGTAGTAGGCGCGGTCCGCGGTCACCACGGCCGTCCACTCGGTACCGACCGCAGCCGCCCCGGGCGGACCGGACATGGGCGGCCCGGACATGAGCGGGCCGGGCATCGTCGTGCCGGTCACCGGCTGGCCGGGCGTCGGCGCCATGGGCCGGGATGGCACTGGTCCCGATGGTCCCCTCGGCCCGGGCGACATGGGCTGGGCGGCGCCAGGGGCGGTGAAGTCGTAGCCGCACGCCTCACAGAACTGGCCGAACCGCGGCGCTCCGCAGCGCGGGCACGCCTGGGCTGGCGGTGACGGCGGTCCGGCGACCGTGGCGGGCGCGGCCTCCGGCTGGCCGGAGCCGAAGCTGGGCGGGGCACTAATCAGGTAGCCGCAGACGTCGCAGAAGTCGTCGGTTGCCGACTCGTGACCGGACGGGCAGGTCGCCATGGTCAGCCCTTCTTGACCCGGACCGTCTTCGTCGACCGGGTGTCGAGCGCCATTTCGGCGGCCGCGTCCACCTTCTTCTTTATCCGGACGGTGCCGGTAGCTTCGTCCACCACGTCTACCACGTTAGCGAGCAGCCGGGCCATCTCCGCATTGCCGGCCTGATGCGCGAGCGCAACGGCCCGGCCAAGGCGCGCGGTGGCGAGTTCCTCATCGCCCAGCTTGTTCGCCTCCAGGCCCTCCTGGATCGCGGCGGCAAGCTCAGCCTGCCCGGTGTAGTGCGCGACGTGCGGGTCGATCCTCGCCGACAGCCCCTCATCCTCAGTCCAGGTCACCCGGACCAGCCCCTGGCCGAGCACCTGCTGGCCGTCGGCCGAACTGGCGACAAGGCTGACCCGGGCGGCGAGCATCTCCTGCCCCAGCGCCGCCGGGCTCACACTGACGGCTACGTGGTAGTCCCGGCTCTCCCCCGGCGCCCACGCACCGGTCGGGTAGTCACCTGCCTGCGCGCCGGAGGCAAGACGGCGGCCGGTCAGATCGTCAATGGCGGGGGCGACCTGCTTGACGAACTTCAGCGCCGCGCTCTGCGGCGTCCACACCCGCAGCAGGACGTCCGGCAGCTGCTTGCTCATCGCGTCCCGGGCCATCGCTTCGAAGTCGGCGGCCAGCCCGGCCGGGTCCACCACGATGTCCACCGTGCCCAGCAACGCCGTCGACACCTTCCGCAGCTCACCCACCTCCCAGTCGGTGCCCACCCCCCGGCAGTCACACCGGAACGCCCCCTCACACTCCCCCACCGCCGCCGCCAGCTCCTCCGGCGTCTCATGCTGATTCTTGCCATCCGTCAGCAAGATCGCATGCCGCAGCACCGCCGGAGACGTACCGAAGATCTGCCGCGCCAGCCGCAACCACTGCCCGATCGCCGTCCCCCCGTTGGCCCGCAACCCCCGCAGCGCCTGCTTAGCCGCCGCCCGGGTCCGCTCGTCCGCGACCGCCATCGAACCGTCCGCCGGGAACACCGGCCAGGCCGTGTTGGTCCCCGCGACGATCGAAAACCACGTCCCGTCCCTGATCACATCCACCGCCGCCGCCGTGGCCGCGCGGGCGGCGTAAAGCTTGGCCGGCGGGAAATCCATCGACCCGGAACAGTCGACGATGATGATCTCAGCGCTGCCGCCATTGCCGGAAGCAGCCGCCGGGGCGTCACCGGTCGCATCGGCCGTCACGGTCACGATCGCGCTGACATCCTGGCCGCCCGCCGGCAGATACGGGTTCTGGTCGATGTCAACGGTGAATCCGGGCAGGCCCGCCATTAGTGCCTCCTCAACGACGTCCCGGCTGGGACTGTGATCTTCACGTCGTCATATCCACGTCCGGGGCCGGACGCTGTTAGCTAGGTCGACCAGCTCGATCCGGCGCGCCGGGTCGGGGACGAGGCTGGCCAGGGCGCGATAGCCGCGTTCGAGCCCGAAGCGAAGCGCGCGTTCGTTCGGCTCGCAGCCGAGGATGCGCAGTGCGCCGCCCCGGTGGTCGGCTGGCGGTGCGCTTTCCACCCAGTCGAGCGCGGCGCGCAGGATCTCCACGCCGAGTTGCTGCCGGCGCAGGTCGTCCAGGGCAAGCCTGCCGAGCCGGGTGTCCGCCTGACGCAGATCGGCCCCGGAGACCGCGTCCCCACCGACGACGAGCAGCCGGACGGCGGCGATCTGCGCCGCAGCGTGATGGCTAGAGGTCTCGGGGACGGCGGCGACCGCGGCGATAGCGCCCACCCGGTCATCGCAGGCCAGGCAGGTGCGTGCCACGCCGAACGCGGCGCTCACGTAGGACCGGTCGATGGTCCAGACGAGCTGGAAGTAGTGCCGGGCCCGGCCCGGGTCTCCGGCCGCCTCGGCGGCGAAGGCGAGCGCGAGCTTGGGCGCCAGCTCGCCCGGCAACTCGTCGTAGACGGCCCCGAACGACGCAATCGCCCGCTCGGGGCGGGAGCTAGCGAGCTCGCACAGGCCGGAGTACCAGGCGATCCGCCATTCGGACGGATTGGCGGCCGACAGGTCCGCCAGGCGGTTGGCCGCGCCCGCATGGTCCCCGGCGGCAATGAGGGCGCGGACCAGGGCCAGCCCGGTCTCCGCCGATGCGGCCACGGACGGCGGAACACCCGCCTCGCCTGCAACGGCGGCTAGCAGCGCGTCGGCCTGCTGCCGCGGCTCAAGCCCGGCCAGCGTGGCCAGGTAGCCCGCCGCCGGGTCGGTCCCGTCGGCGAGAGGGGCGGGCAGCCCGGCGACCACCTCGGCGACCGGCGGCGGGCTCACCCGGGTGCCCTTGCTCGTCCCGGAGCCGTTGCCTGTCGCCGCGGAGCCATGGTCTCCGTTCGCCGGTACCGGCGCCAGGTCGGTGCCGATGGCCCGCAGTTCCGGGCTGAACAGGGCGGAGAAGGCCGGCCGCGGCTCGCCGTCGGCGGCCGACAGCACCTCCCGGAGCACCCCGGTCAGCTGGTCGGCCATCTCGCTGGCAGACTGGAACCGGCGTGCGGGGTCGCTGTGCGTGGCGCGGCGCAGCAGCCGGGCGAACGACTCCTGCTCGATGAGCAGCGGCTCGGAGTCGGGCAGCCGGAACTTGTACTGTCCCTGGAAGCCGCGGAAGTCGAAGGTCAGGACGGCGAGGGCCCGGCCGACCGTGTACAGGTCGGAACTCGGTGACGGCCCCTCGGTCTCGATCTCCGGCGCCTGGTAGCCGACCGTTCCGTAGATGGCCCCGTCATCGTCGATGTACCGGACGCCGCCCATGTCGATGAGCTTGAGCTGCTCCTCGGTCTGGATCACGTTGTCCGGCTTGAAATCGCAGTAGACAAGCCCCCGGTCGTGCAGGTAGCCGAGGGCGGGCAGGATCTCCAGGGCATAGGCGAGCGCGTGCGCCAGCGGGACCGTCTCGCCCCGTTGCCGCGCTTCGAGGCGGATCTGCTTGAGTGACTTGCCGCCCACGTACTCCATCACGATGTAGCCAGCGGTCTCGCCGTCACGGCTGGTGTGCTGGACGAAGTTGTAGATGCGGACGATGTTCGGGTGCTCCACCTCGGCCAGGAACCGGCGTTCGGCGAGGGCGGCCTCCATCGCGTCCGGGTCACCGCTGTTGAGCAGGCCCTTGAGTACCACCCACCGGTCGCTGACGTTGTGGTCCCGGGCCAGGTAGATCCAGCCGAGACCGCCGTGGGCGAGGCAGCCGAGGACCTCGTACTGCCCCGCCACCAGGTCGCCAGGCGCGAGCTTGGGCGTGAAGGAGAAAGGGGCCCGGCAATGCGGGCAGAATCCCTCGGTCATCCCTGGACGGCCGTTCCGTGGCTGGCCGACCGGCTGCCCGCAGTTGCCGCAGAACCGCCGGTTTTCCGGGACCTGGGGATCGGCGAGGACCGCCGTCGAGGGGTCGGCCGCGGGCACCGGCGGCACCGCCACGAGACCGGCGCCCAGCCGGCCGCGCGACGACCGGCCACCGCTGCCCGAGCGTGACCCATGGCTGCCCGAGCGGCTGCCCGAGCCTGCGGATCCCACCGTGCTGAGTGAGCTTGCCGATCCGGAGCCCACCGAGCGCCGGCTCCTGGCGGCCACCCCGGACGCCGCCCACCGGATGCCCGAGTTCGGTGACTCGAACGCCCCGCTCGGGATGCCTGTCCCCGGGGCGCTGGCAGCTGAGGCGCTGCTAACGGTGGGAGCCGCGAACGCCGACACCGGCGCCAGGCCGCAGACGGTGCAGTACCCGTCCTCAATCGTGCCGCCGCACCCCGGCTGGGTGCATGCCACTGCTGTCATCGGCGTCCTTCCGTCGCGAGGATTGCCCGCTGGTATGCGGCCACGGCCGACTCGGCCGCCGCCAGGTCGCACGGCGCCGTAAGCAGCAGGTCGTGTGCCTGGTCATAGCTGGCCGCGATCGCCGGGTCCTCGGTCGCGCCGAGACGGGCTGCCTTGGCTTTGTAGGCGCGCAGCAGGCCGCGCAATTCCTCGCGCCGGCCAAGCGCCGCGGTGATCGCGTCGCGTAGCCCGGCGGTACCCGCCGCGGCCGCCGCCAGCTCGGCTTCCGCCCGGTCGAGCTCCCCTGCCAGGCGGCTCCACTGACCGCCTGCCGCCAGCCCGGCGAGGCTGGCAGGGGGCGCCGCGATGGGCGGCGGCAGCGGCGGAACCGACGTGAGGCACGCCGCGGCTTCGTGCCACGCGGCGATCGCCTGCTGCCGGTCCGTGCGAGCGGCCGCCGTGCCGTCGGTGAGCGCATCGATGCGGCGCGTGGCCCGCTGCCGGACCCGGTCGAGCTCGGCGATTCGCGCGGCGATCGCCGCAGCCTGCTCGCGCGCCTGGTCCGCCGCTGAGGTGTCGACCCGGCCGTCTGCCACCAGGGCCAGCGGATCGGCGTTCGACGCGGCCCGGGCGGAATCGAGGCTGGCACGGGCGTCGCGGAGCGCCGTCTCGGTCTCGCCGCCCAGGCCAGCCGCAAGCGGCCCGCAACCCGCGAGCGCGGCGGCGGCCGCGTCGAGCGGCGTCCCGACAGCCGTCCAGACCGCATCGACCGCCGAGGTCACCTCGGTCACCTCGGCAAACGCCCGGCGCATGGTGCCGACCGCGGCGGCGAGCGTGACCGGCGGACGGGCGGTGCTCGCCAGGTCCCTGCGCTCCAGCGGCACAGCGGGGGCGGGCAGGATGACGCAGGGCCCGGTCAGCAGGCCGGTCAGCTCGGGAAGATCCTTTTTCGCCGGACGGCGCGGACCGGTGCCGAGCGCCGCCACGCGGTCAACGACGGCGGAGTAAGCGAGGTAGGTCTCCCACAGGGTGGCGAACGTCGCCGATGCGACCGTCCACCGCTCTTTCGACCGCCCGGTCAGCGTCGCGCCGTCCAGCACCTGCTTGGCGAAGCTGCCGTCAAGTTCAAGCAGGTTGGCCTGGATGGCATCCCGCTCAGCCAGCACTGCTGCCGCCCGCTCGGCGGCTTCCTGCTCGGCCGTCATCGGCACCCCGTGTCCGGCGGCCGCACCATAAAACCCCACATACGTCCCTGCCTCCGGCCAGGAAGAGGCGCACGACCCGTTTTCTTTTTACCTCAGTCCGCGCGCGTTTCCGCCAGGTCTGCTGGCGTTTCCGCCGTGTCTGCCCCGGCGTGCTCATCCGATCGTGGTGGGAACGGAATCAGTACCACGGTGATGTTGTCAAGCCCGCCAGAATCGAGGGCGAACTTCACGAGGTCGGCGGCGGCGTCCAGCGGCCGGGTCAGGGCGGCTGGCAGCGCCATCGCGGCAAGCTCCGCCGCCTCCGGACGGTAGTTCCACAGCCCGTCGGAGCAGACGAGCAGCACACCCGGCCCGCTCGGAGTGAACTGCTCGAGGTGCGCCTGGGGTTCGGGAAGATCCGCGCCGAGCCACCGGGTGATCACGTGCGCCTGCGGCGAGGCCATCGCCTCTTCCATCGACGCGAGGCCGGCCGCGACGATCTCCTCGGCGATCGAGTCGTCCCTGGTCACCCGCCGGGAGCCGGCGTTGATATCGATCGTGTCGTTCGGGCCCACGGGGACCGGCGAATCGGCAGCGAGCCAGTAGGCTCGGCTGTCGCCAACCCAGCACACCGTCATCTGCTCGTTGCTGACCACGGCGGACACGTAGGTCGTCGCGGGCGCGCCGCCCGGCCCCGCGAGCTCGGTGAGCGCGGCACCGGCGGCCCGGACGGCAGCGAGCGACAGCTCGGCCGGGTCCTCGCCGCGCTGGGCCCCCTCCGCCAGCAGCTTGTAGCCAGTCAGCGCCGCGGTCAGCGAGGCCTCGTCCGGGCGAGGCGCCGAGGAGACGCCGTCGGCGACCACCGCGACCGCGACCGGGCCGCTGTAAGTGTCCGCGACAGCGATGGCAAACGCGTCCTCGTTCCGGTGGTGCCGCAGGCCCCGGTCGCTGACACCGGCGACCTGGCCGAGGTACTCCTCGACGTGGTCCCTGTTGACTACGAGAGCCTGACCGCACGACGGACAGCGACCATCCGGGCCGGCGAGAACTGGTTCCGCGGCGTTAGCGGAACATGCCGGACACCGCCTTGCGCCTGGCGCATCATCCCGCGACGTGCTCATACCCGCTTCCACGCTCCCATTCGCCGGCGACCTGCCATGATCACCAGGACCATAGCCTATGCCCGCCGGGGTCGAGGCGCTATTTTTTCCTTGTCAGGAGGGCTTTTTGGCTCGCGGTAGCGGATGAGCGCCGCGGTTCACGGATAGGGCAGGACGACCGCGTCGCCGATCCGGTGGACGCGCAGCGCGTTGGTCTTCCCAGGGCTGCCGGGCGGGCTGCCCGCAACGATGACGATCTTGTCGCCGATCGCGCACCTGCCGAGGCTGACCAGGGCGCTGTCGACCTCGTGCACCATGTCGTCGGTGTGCAGGACCGTCGGGACGATGAAGGTCTCGACCCCCCAGGTGAGGGCTAGCTGGCTCCGGGTGGCCGGCTGGGTGGTGAAGGCGAGCAGCGGGATGGAAGACCGGTACCGGGCGAGGCGGCGGGCGGTCTCGCCGGTCATCGTGAACGCGACGAGCGCCTTGGCGCCGATGATCGCGCCGACCTCGGCCGCAGCGCGGGCGATCGCCCCGCCCGTGGTGGTCGGCATCCGCGACAGGGTGTGCTCGGCGCGCAGCGAGGATTCCTCGGCCGCGACGATGATCCGGCTCATGGTGGCGACCGTCTCGACCGGGTAGGCGCCGACGCTGGTCTCGGCGGACAGCATCACCGCGTCCGCGCCCGCGGTAACCGCGCCGGCCACGTCGGAGACCTCGGCGCGGGTCGGGCGCGGCGCGCTGATCATCGACTCGAGCATCTGGGTGGCGACGATGACGGGACGGGCCCGCTCCCTGGCGAGCTCGATCGCCCGCGTCTGCACGGCCGGCACCTGCTCAAGTGGCAGCTCCACGCCGAGGTCGCCGCGCGCCACCATGATCCCGTCGAAGGCGTCGACGATGTCCGGCAGCAGGCTGACCGCCTCCGGCTTCTCGATCTTGGCGATCAGCGGAACGCCCGGGCGGCCGACGTCGTTCATGATCTTGCGCGCGAGCTGCGCGTCATCCGGCGAGCGGACAAAGGACATCGCCACGATGTCCACGCCGGTGGCGAGCGCCCAGCGCAGATCCGCCTCGTCCTTGTCGGTGAGCGCCGGCGTGCTGACATTGACACCCGGCAGGTTGATGCCCTTGTGGTCGGAGATCTTCCCGCCGACCACGACCCGCAGGTGCACCCGCTTCCCGTCGACCGCGAGGACGTCGAGCTGGACGTTGCCGTCGTCAATCAGGACGCGGTCGCCCGGCCGGACGTCGTCCGCGAGCCCTTCGTAGGTGGTGGACGCCTCATGCACGTTGCCGGGGATGTCTTCGGTGGTGATGATGAACTCGTCCCCGGCCGCGAGCCGGACGGGGCCGCCGGGGAAGACGCCGAGGCGGATCTTCGGGCCCTGGAGGTCGGCGAGGATGCCGACGGACCTGCCGGTGGCGTCGCTGCCTGCCCGGAGCCGACGGTAAACCTCCAGGTGGTCGGCCTGCGTGCCGTGGCTCATGTTGAGGCGGGCGACGTCCATCCCGGCGTTGATCAGCGCGGTGATCTTCTCCTGGCTGGCGGTCGCCGGACCGAGGGTACAGACGATCTTCGCGCGGCGGCTCATGCTCATATCCCCTTCTAGTGGTCTATACCACCCTACCGGAAACGCTGGCAGGGGTGACCGCCGTCACAGAAGGTTCACGCACTGTCCAGATCCCGTCCGCACGTGCAGGGCGCGACGGCTATCCCCCCAGTGGCCAGAGTAACCCCGCTGGTCAGCTCGCATACTGCGCGGGCGGCGGGGCGGGGACGGGAGTGCCGATCCAGTGGGCGTAGCTGGCCGCCCAGGCGCCGTCGTTGTGTTCCTCGACGAGGACGGCGTTCACAAACTGGACGAAGTCCGGGTGCTGCCTGGATATCGCGAGCCCGTACGGTTCGTTGGTCAGCGGCGGGCCGACGACCTTGGTGAACGGGTCCTGCGCCGCGAGCCCGTAGAGGATCGCGTCGTCGGTGGCGATCGCCGCGACTTGGCCCTGCTGGAGCAGCACGAGGCAGTCGGTCCAGTAGGGCACGCTGACCACGACGGGCCGCTGGCCGGGAGGCAGGCCGCCGACCAGGCTGCCGGAATCGGATCCGGTGGTCACGCAGATCTTCTGCCGGGCCAGGTCCGCCACGCTGGTAACGCCGGAGTTCTTCGGCACCAGAAGGCGCTCGTGCGCATCGAAGTAGACGCTGGAAAAGTCGACCTGCTTCAGCCGGGCGCAGGTGATCGTCATCGTGTGCGCGACGATGTCCACGCTGCCGTTGAGCAAGTCAGGGATCCGCTCGGCGTCGGAGATCGCCTTGTAATGCACCGCGTTGGGGTTGCCGAAGATCGCCTTGGCCACAGCCCGGATCATGTCGATATCGAACCCCTCGATTTGCCCGTCGAGCGGGTTGAGGAAGCCGAAATGGTAGGTGCTCTGGTCAACACCGGCAATGAGGTAGCCGCGTGCGCGGATCTTCGCCATGTACGACCCGGATGTCACGGCTGGCGGGCCCACTGGGGCGATGCTGCTTGCCTGGGGGTTGCAAGCGGCGGCAGCTCGGGAACCGGCCCGTCCGCCAGACTGTGCCTGGGCGGCGACGCGGGCGCCGGCGAGGCTTGCCGGGCCGCGAACGGCCGTCGTGGCGGCGGGATGCGCGCCCGGCTTCGCGGTCAGCAGGGCGGCGGCGATCGCGATCCCGAACGCGGTCGTGGCGATGACCGCAGCGATCCTCCGCCCAGTCCAGGCCTTTCGGGTGCTCGGCTGGCGCCGGGACGGCGGGGGCACGGGCCCGGCTGGCCCGCTCACTGGTACTCCGCGAGCCTGCGGCTGAGGCCCCAGGCGCAGCCAGCCGCCATCACGAGAGCAGTCACGATGGCTTCTCCCTCCAGCGGAGCGAACGCGCCGGCGCCGGCCCGCGCATGAAGGTCAAAGGCGGCCTGGTCCTCGGCCATCGCGGCGGCCAGGTCGGTAGTGAGCAGGCCGAACGGGCCGCCAGAGGCGCTGGCATCGGCGGTCAGCACCGCCCGCACGGCGGCCGGATGGTTCCCGCCGTTATCAAGCGCCCTGACAGCGATGTGGGACTCGAACCAGTCCTGCGCGTCGGAGACCACTTCGGTAGCCGCTACTGCCGCCGGACTGCCCCTGGCCGCGCGCTGCGCGGCGGTCAAGAGGGTGCCGGCGCCTGGCCCGAGGGTCTTCTCCTGGAGGAGATAGTCCTGCTGGTAGGCATCGTCGCCGGTGTTGTCGATAAGCGTGAGGCTTTCATCGGCGTGCGCCTGCAGCAGCGCGATGTCAACCCGGGCGAGCGCCTGCACTGGTGCCGAGCCCTGCGCCTGCGCCGTCCGCAGGTCGCCATGGGCGGCGGAGTACCCGGCGGCCAGCCAGCCAAGTGAAATGACGCCGGCCAGCGCGGCGGCGATCAGCCCCATGTTAAGCACCCGGTTGGTCCGCCTCGCCAGCCACAGCGACGCTGCCAGCAGGATGCAGACGAGGCCAGCGCCGACGGCGATCGCGGCACCGAGGAGGGGCACCGACGTCGCGTGCGAACTCAACGCCGCCAGGCTCGCGTTCTCGGCGAGGTACATACCCTGCGCGGCTGGCAGCAGCGTGCCGCGCATCAGCGCGGAGGCTTCCCGAAGGTACGCCGCGCCGAGCGGCAGGCCGAGCCGGTTGTCGGCGCGGGCCGTCTCGACTTCTCCGGTGTAGACCGGAAGCTGAACGGCGAGTGTCCGCAGGTCCGTCGCCACCGTGCCGGTTCCGGCATCGCCCCCCTGGGCGGCCGCCTGCTCGATTCCGGTCCCCGCGGCGCTGATGTCCGCGAGGTACCGCTGCCGCACCGCGGGCGGCTCGAGTCCGCCGGCCAGGAAGGCCGTCGTCGCCGCGTCATCCGCGTCGGAAAGCCGCGCGTAGATCTGCTCCGCGTCCAGGCTGAGCGGCTCGCGGACGTTGACCACGCCGGTCGCGGCGGACGAGTACTGGCTGGCGGTGAACCCCGCGAACGCACCCCACGCCAGGCTCAGCAGCACCAAGACGATGAGCAGCAGTCGCAGCCGGGCCGGCGTCGTCGACAGCAGCAGCCGGGACCGCGCCGGGGTGGGCAGCCCGCCGGGACCACCTCGTCGAAGGCCAGCGCCGTTATGACGGGCCCCCGGGCCGCCCGGCCCTGCCGAGATCACGTCCCCCGCAACGCGTGTCCCCAAGATCCCCACCGCTCCCCAGGCCGGAACAGCCGTACGTAAGGATTCATTTTCCACATTTCCGCCTTTGCAGCAAATATCGTCACTCATTCGTTACGAGATCACTGCGGGGCCTGGAAAGGGAAAGGGGCCGCCGGGGAGATTTCCGCGCGGCGTTCCGTAAGGACGGCCGGCGGAAATCTGGCCGCACGACCCCAAAACCCGCGGGAGCGGGCTCCAGCTAGGTCAGCGGCCGCGCCGTTGGCGGGATCGCGACCGGCAGCGCCGGCCGGTCAAGCGCACGGAGGTACTGGTCCGCCGACGCCGCGGCGCTACGGCCCTCGGCGATCGCCCAGACGATCAGCGACTGACCGCGTCCCATGTCGCCCGCCACGAACACGCCCGGTACCGAGGTCTCGTAGGAGGCGTTCCGCGCGACGTTGCCGCGGGCGTCGAACTCCACCCCGAGGTCCTCCAGCAGCCCCGGCTTCTCCGCGCCGGTGAAGCCCATCGCGAGCAGCACCAGGTCGCACGGGATCTCCCGCTGGGTACCCGGCACCGGCGCGAACCGGCCGCCCTCGAATGCCACCTCGGTCAGCCGCAGCGCCCGGACCTCACCGGACGGTCCGGCGACGAACTCCTCGGTGGACGCCGCGTAGAGGCGGTCGCCGCCCTCCTCGTGCGCCGACGACACCCGGTAGATCATCGGGTAGGTCGGCCACGGCTGGTTCGCGGCCCGGCTCTTGGGCGGGCGCGGCATGATCTCCAGCTGGGTCACCGACAGCGCGCCCTGGCGGTGGGCGGTGCCGAGGCAGTCCGCCCCGGTGTCGCCGCCGCCGATGATCACGACGTGCTTGCCGGCTGCGTTGACCGGCGAGTCCGCGCCGAGCATGTTTGCCAGCGGCAGGTACTCCATCGCCTGGTAGATGCCGGCCAGCTCGCGGCCCGGCACCGGCAGATCGCGGGCCACCCGTGCGCCGCCGGCCAGCACCACGGCGGAGAACCCGGCGAGCTGGGCGGCAGAGTCGACGGAGACGCCGGACACGAAGCGGGTGCCTTCCGCTTCCATCTGCTCAAGCCGCCGGTCCAGGTGGCGCTTTTCCATCTTGAACTCGGGGATGCCGTACCGCAGCAGCCCGCCGGGGGCGTCATCCCGCTCGAAGACGGTCACCTGGTGCCCGGCCCGGGTCAGCTGCTGCGCGGCCGCGAGGCCGGCCGGCCCGGAACCGACCACAGCCACCGTGAAACCGGTCAGCGTCTCCGGCAGCACGGGTACCACGACGCCGTCGGCCCAGGCCCGCTCGACGATCTCGACCTCGATCTGCTTGATCGTCACCGGCTCAGCGTTGATGCCGAGGACGCAAGCGGACTCACACGGAGCCGGGCACAGCCGCCCGGTGAACTCGGGGAAGTTGTTGGTGGCGTGCAGCCGGTCGGCGGCGTCCGCCCAGTCACCCCGGTAGACCAGGTCGTTCCATTCGGGGATGATGTTGCCGAGCGGGCAGCCGTTGTGGCAGAACGGGATGCCGCAGTCCATGCAGCGCGCTGCCTGCCGCTGCGTCCGCTCGTTCGCGAACGGCTCGTACACCTCGCGCCAGTCCGTCAGCCGGACGTCGACCGGCCGCCGTCGCGGCGTCTCGCGGGCAGTCTTCAAGAAACCCTTCGGGTCACCCATGATCGATTAACCCCTCCCCCGTGCAGCCTGCGTGCCGATGCGTGCCTCACCCATGAGCAGCCGCCATCACGGCCTCGTTGACGTCCCGGCCCTCACGCTCGGCGGCCGAGGCCGCGGCGAGGACCCGCTTGTAGTCCTGTGGCATGACCTTGGCGAACCGGCCCACAGCCGATTCCCAGGAGGCGAGCAGCCGGGCGGCCACCGCCGACCCGGTTTCCGCCTGGTGCCGCGCGATCACGTCCCGCAGGAACTCGACATCAGCGTCGTCGAGCGGGTCGAGGTCGACCATCTCCCGGTTCAGCCGCAGCGGGTCCGGGTCGAGCACGTAGGCGATGCCGCCTGACATGCCCGCCGCGAAGTTGCGTCCGGTCGGGCCGAGGATCACCACCCGGCCGCCGGTCATGTACTCGCAGCCGTGGTCGCCAACGCCCTCGACGACGGCGAGCGCGCCAGAGTTGCGGACGCAGAACCGCTCGCCGACCACGCCGCGCAGGAAGATCTCCCCGGACGTGGCGCCGTAGCCGATCACGTTGCCCGCGACGACCTGGGTTTCGGCCTCGAACGGCGCGTCGTCGGACGGCCGCACGATCAGCCGCCCGCCGGACAGCCCCTTGCCGAGGTAGTCGTTGGCGTCGCCGGTCAGCCGCAGCGTGATGCCGTGCGGCACGAACGCGCCGAACGACTGGCCGGCCGACCCGGTGAAAGCAACCGAGATCGTGTCCCGCGGCAGCCCTTCGCCGCCCCACCGCTTGGTGACCTCGTAGCCGAGCATGGTCCCGACGGTCCGGTTGACGTTGCGGATCGGCAGCTCCAGGCGGACCGGGTGGCCCTCCTCCAGAGCGCCCTCGGCGAGCTGGATCAGGGTGTTGTCGAGCGCCCGGTCAAGGCCGTGGTCCTGCTCGGTGATCCGGTGCAGCGGACCGTCGGCGGCCGCCTCCGGCTGGTGCAGCACCGGCGTGAGGTCGAGCCCGGCGGCCTTCCAGTGCGAGACGGCGAGCGCCGTGTCGAGCAGGTCGACCCGGCCGACGGCCTCCTCGATCGACCGCAGGCCGAGCGCGGCGAGGTACTCGCGGACCTCTTCGGCGATGAACTCGAAGAAGTTGACGACGAACTCCGGCTTGCCGGTGAAGCGCTTGCGCAGCTCCGGGTTCTGCGTCGCGACGCCGACCGGGCAGGTGTCGAGGTGACAGACGCGCATCATGATGCAGCCGGACACGACGAGCGGCGCCGACGCGAACCCGAACTCCTCCGCGCCGAGCAGCGCGGCGATGACCACGTCGCGCCCGGTCTTCAGCTGCCCGTCCACCTGCACGACGATCCGGTCACGCAACTTGTTGCGGAGCAGCGTCTGCTGGGTCTCGGCGAGGCCGAGCTCCCAGGGCGCGCCCGCGTGCTTGAGCGAGGTCAGCGGCGCCGCCCCGGTGCCGCCGTCGTGCCCGGAGATCAGCACGACGTCGGCATGCGCCTTGGAGACGCCCGCCGCGACCGTGCCGACACCCACCTCGGCGACCAGCTTCACGTGCACCCGGGCGGCCGGGTTGGCGTTCTTCAGGTCATGGATGAGCTGCGCGAGGTCCTCGATCGAGTAGATGTCGTGGTGCGGCGGCGGCGAGATCAGGCCGACGCCCGGCGTGGAGTACCGGGTCTTCGCGATCCACGGATACACCTTGTGCCCGGGCAGCTGACCGCCCTCGCCCGGCTTGGCGCCCTGCGCCATCTTGATCTGCAGATCGTCGGCGTTGACCAGGTACTCGCTCGTCACGCCGAACCGGCCGGACGCGACCTGCTTGACCGCTGACCTGCGCAGGTCGCCGTTGCGGTCCGGGATGAACCGCTCCGGGTCCTCGCCGCCCTCGCCGGTGTTGGATCGCCCGCCGAGCCGGTTCATCGCGATCGCCAGCGTCTCGTGCGCCTCGGCGGAGATGGAGCCGTAGGACATCGCCCCGGTGGCGAACCGCTTCACGATCGAGCTGACCGGTTCGACTTCGTCGATGGCGATTTTCTGCTGAACGGTCCCGTGCTGCGGCCCGCCGTCCTCGATTCCCTTGATCCGCAGCAGGCCGCGCAGGGTTGCCAGCTTCGCCGACTGATCGTCGATCAGCGACGTGTACTCCTTGAAGATCTCGTACCGGCGGGTGCGGGTCGCGTGCTGAAGCTTGAACACGCTGTCCGGGCTGAACAGGTGCGGCTCACCCTCGCGCCGCCACTGGTACTCCCCGCCGATCTCGAGCCGCCGGTGGTTGAGCCCGGCGCCGCCCGCGGCGACCGCGGCGCGCCTGGCGGCCTCTTCGGCGAGGACGCCGAACCCGACACCGCCCAGCCGGGAGGAGGTCCCCCTGAAGGCGGTGGTGATGACCTCGTCGCCAAGGCCGATCGCCTCGAAGATCTGGGCGCCGGTGTAGGAGGCGATCGTGGACACGCCCATCTTCGACATGATCTTGAGCAGGCCCTTGCCGAGCGCCTTGATCAGGTTCTGCTCCGCCTTATCCGGGCCGAGCCCGCCGAGCTCGCCGCGCGCGGCGAGGTCGCGGACGGTCTCGATGGCCAGGTACGGGCAGACCGCCGCGGCGCCGTAGCCGGTGAGCAGCGCGATGTGGTGGCACTCGCGGGCGTCGCCGGACTCGACGATGAGGCCGACCCGGGTCCGGGTCTTCTCCCTGATCAGGTGGTGGTGCACCGCGCCGCACAGCAGCAGGGACGGGATCGGGACGAGCTTGTCGTGCCGGTCCCCGCGGTCGGACAGGACGATCAGCCGGGCACCGCCCTCGATCGCGGCGTGCACCTGGAGGCAGATCTCCGCGAGCCGGTCGCGCAGCCCCTCGCCACCGCGGCTGGGGTCGAACCGGCCGTCCACGAAGTACGCGGCGAAGCCTGGCATGTTGCCGTCGTCGTTGATGTGCACGAGCTTGGCGAGGTCCTGCTCGCCGATCACCGGGAACGGCAGCGTGACCTGACGGCAGGACGCCGGGCCCGGCACCAGGAGGTTCTGCTCCGGCCCGGTGGTCGTGCCGAGCGAGGTGACGAGCTCTTCGCGGATAGCGTCCAGCGGCGGGTTGGTCACCTGCGCGAACAGCTGCGCGAAATAGTCGTAGACCAGCCGGGGCTTGTCCGAGAGCACCGCGACGGGGGTGTCGGTGCCCATCGAGCCGATCGGCTCAGCGCCGTTCTTCGCCATCGGGGTGAGGATGACGCGCAGTTCCTCCTCGGTGTAGCCGAAGGTTCGCTGCCGGGTCAGCAGGTCCGCCGCGGTAGGCACGATCCGCTCCCGCTCCGGCAGGTCGTCCAGGTGGACGAGGCCAGCGTGCAGCCAGTCGCCATACGGGTGCTCGGCCGCGAGCGCGGACTTGACCTCCTCGTCCTCCACGAGCCGCCCTGAGGCGGTGTCGGCGAGGAAGATCCTGCCCGGCTGGAGCCGGCCGCGGCGCACCACGCGGGCGGGCTCGATGTCGAGCACGCCGACCTCGGACGCCAGGACGACCAGGCCGTCGCTTGTCACCCAGTACCTGCCGGGGCGCAGCCCGTTGCGGTCGAGCACAGCGCCGATGACGGTGCCGTCGGTGAACGCGATGAGCGCGGGACCGTCCCAGGGCTCCATCAGCGTCGAGTGGAACTCGTAGAAGGC
>Ga0123356_10003143_pt1 | contig 17393 bp, 16 predicted proteins | sample TergutEmb28metaG_2_FD_92546 | JGI IMG/M metagenome (GOLD analysis project Ga0123356, IMG submission 92546) | Embiratermes neotenicus P3 segment gut microbial communities from Petit-Saut dam, French Guiana - Emb289 P3 | ecosystem: Host-associated > Arthropoda: Insects > Digestive system > Gut ...
GCTCAATACAAATATATGCCAAATAGCATGATTGTAGGGAATTTTTTTATTCAGATAAAATATACATCCCAATGTATAAAGTCCTCCGCCGGTAATAAGCATAACAAGCACGGAATTCGGCAGTGTAACAAAAAATGTTCTTCCGCCGACAAGCAAGAGCCAACCCATGGCAATATAGATTATAGTACTGAGAATTCTGTACTTTTTAAAAAATAATTTAAATATAATGCCAAATAACACCAGCGACCATTGGACTGAAAGCAAAGTTATGCCAAAAGGATTTAACATATATATAATCAAAAACGGCGTGTATGTACCGGCTATCAAAAAATAAATAGAAATATGATCACAGGTTCGCAATATTTTCTTAACATATATATTTTGAGTGCTGTGGTAAAGCGTACTGAATGTGAATACCATTAAAAAACTGAATGCATAAATGGTAGCGCCTACTATGCCGGCAACATTGTCAGTATTCGCTCCTATGGCGGAAAGAACAGGAATATTGGCAATACAGAACAGAACTCCTATTCCATGTATCAGCGCATTTATCATTTCACTGCGCAGCTCGTTTTGACGTTTAACTATTTCCATGACAGAGACCCTTTGTTTTTCTTTTTTTGACACATCGTCAGTTGTTATGGTTGCAGGGAACCCTCGCCATCCTGCGTATCAAAGTCCTTTGTTCTAATATCAAGACGCCTGATCTTGCCGCTGATTGTTTTTGGCAATTCCGGCACAAATTCTATAATACGCGGATATTTATAGGGAGCTGTAACACATTTGACATGGTTTTGCAGCTCGCGGATTAGTTCATCAGACGCGGCGCAGCCCCGTGTCAGAACAATGGTCGCCTTTACAACTTGTCCGCGCATATTATCAGGCGCGGCAGTTACGGCGCACTCAAGAACTGCTGGATGTTCCATCAACGCGCTTTCGACTTCGAAGGGGCCGATGCGATAACCGGAACATTTAATAACATCATCATTTCTGCCGACAAACCACAAATAACCGTCGTCATCCCTCCATGCCATGTCGCCAGTCTGATAAGTTCCATTATTCCAGCTTTTTTCAGTAACTTCTTTGTCTCTCCAGTAACCCCGGAAAATTCCCGGAAAATCTGACGGGCCGATTACAGGCGGTTTATTTTCGGCGCCTGCATTATCGAACATATTTTTTCCCGCACGGGTAATACTCATATTGCCGACAATACCTTCATCGCATATTTCTTTATTTTCGTCTAACAGCTTAAGATCAAAAAGCGGCGCCGGTTTTCCCATCGAACCTGGTTTTACAGGCAGCCACTTGAACACAGCCGCCATAACAGAAGTTTCGCTTTGGCCAAATCCTTCGCGGATTTCCAGCCCTGTCATTTCCTTAAATTTATTAAAAACTTCCGGACTTAACGGTTCTCCCGCCATTGATGTACGGCGGATAAAGCTGAAGTCATAACCGGAGAGGTCTTCTTTAATAAGATAGCGGAACACAGTAGCGGGAACACATAAAGTTACAGGGCGCAGCCGCTGAATTGCATCTAACATTCCTTTGGGAGTAAATTTTTCCGTATCATAGGCGCCAATTGCCGCTCCGCAAATCCACTGCCCGTAAATTTTTCCCCAGGCAAATTTTGCCCAGCCGGAATCGGACTGCGCCAAATGAACGCAGTTATCTTCTACACAGTGCCAGTATTTTGCGGTAACAATGTGGCCTAACGGCAATGAGTGATTATGAATTACCATCTTTGGCATTCCGGTTGTGCCTGAAGAAAAATAAATCAGCATTGGATCGTTTGTTACAGTCGGCATTCTTGTAAAATTTTCGGGAGCTTTTTTTATTTCGGCGTGCATATCAATAAAGCCATCGGGAATTGTTTTTCCAATAATGGCTATTTTTTCCAATTTCGGGCAATTCGGACGGGCAACAATGATGTTATCAAGCAGTTCCCTGTCGTCAACTGTAATTAAAAGTTTTACATCAGCGACATTACAGCGGTATTCCAAATCTTTTGCTGTCAGCTGATATGTTCCCGGAATGCAAATTGCGCCGATTTTTGAAAGAGCGCACATAAAAACCCATACGCCGGGCCGCTGCTTTAATATAAGCTTTACTACATCGCCTTTTTTTATGCCTAACGAAAGAAGCGCGTTGGCGGCTTTGTCGGACAGACGTTTCATATCCGCAAAAGTAAAGGATTTCATTTCTTCGGTATCGTCTGTCCAAAGCAAAGCAAGCTTTTGAGGCTGCAATTTTGCCCATTCATCTACAACATCATAAGCAAAGTTAAAGTCATCTGGCATATTACAGCGATAGTTTTCGTAAAAATCTTCGTAACTGTCGAATTCAATCCGCGGCAAGTAACGTGAAAGTATTTCGTTCATTTTGTCATTCCTGAATAATTGTTAAAAATTGCGCTATTCCGTTTACAGCGCTCTGTCCGTGAGGCAGACGGGCATCAAAATAAATTGAATCACCGGTATTTAAGATGTGTTCGGTTTTGCCTACTGTTATCTTAATCTGACCTTCTACGATATAATTAAACTCCTGCCCCGAATGGGAAACGAGAGCCGCTTCTGGTTTGGAAGAATCAAGAGTTACAAGCAAGGGCTCTATTGTCCTGTATTTAAAGTTATATGCAAGGCTGGAAAATTCATACCCCGGATAACGTTCAATCTGTACACCCTTGCCCTTGCGGCATACGGCGGCGCTGTCCATTCTGGCTTCTTCACCTGTAAGTAAAACTGTAACATCTGTCCCAAGCTTCGCGGCGATTGTGTACAAAACACTAATTGATATGTCAATTTCGCCTTTTTCCATTTTATTGTAAGTTTCAAAAGGAATATTGATATCCTTCGCCATATCGAGAGCGCTGATTTCCAGTATTTCCCTTAATTCTTTTATTCTTTCAGGGATATAGGCTGCTTTTTCATTCATATATACTCCTTAGAATCTTAATCGGAATTTTATGACCGGCAGGTCATTAAACATACTCCTTCCAGTTCCTTCCGGCAATTTTGTCGCTTTCGTTCCGTATCTCAACGGGAATATTTACTTTTTCCGTACCGAAAAAATCAAGTCTTGCTTCATCTGTTTTTAGGCCGGCTGCTTCATTATTCAAAATCATACTAACAAAATCGGCAATACTATTCAATTTTTTTTCGGAATACACTCCAAAAAGTTCATTATGATAAATTTCGGAAGCATCATGAATATCGGTCCCTGCAATCATTGGTTTGCCTATTTTTTTTGCATAACGGTAAGCCAGCGCGTCAAAAGATATATCTTCATTTCCGCCGTTGATAACTTCTACCCCATCAATACAGGCTGTAGAAAGAACCACTTTTTGTATATAAAACCGCTGCCTGAACGGATGCGCCTGAACAACACAGCCTCCTGCTTCCCTTACAGCACGGTACTGTTCACCCCTTGTCCAACTGCGGGATTCGGGATGTTCAAATAGCCAGGTTTTATCCAGTCCAAAAATAAGATAATCATCGCCGTTATCAAAAGTTTCTTCCCAGCCAAAGAAAACATCCAATCCCCGGCGATCTCCCTCTTCTTTTGCTGCCTCGTACCCGCGGCAAAAACAGTTTACCCATTCTTTCCACGGAAGGTTTCTTGGCAGTGCGCAGTGGCCATTAAAAAAATGATCAGTCACAATGATACCGGAGTATCCTTTATCAATATAACCGGCAATGTAATCAGCCCCTTTTGAAACAGCACATTTGCTGACCTCGGCTGTATGAAGGTGAGTTTCGTATAAATATGCCACAAGTCATTATTATACAGGGGTTAGGGTTTAGGGGCTAGGGGTTAGTAATATGTAATACGGTAGTCATTTCTTGTTATAAAACCAAGACCGGCATACAGTCTGCATGCAGCTGCATTGTTTTTCTTTACAAAAAGAGTTACTCCCCTGCCTTTGCCAACAAGTAAAGCGATAAATTCTCCTGCCATAGCCCGCGCTATCCCCATACCGCGATAATCCGGATGAACATATACGCCGCCTACCTGATACCTGGTAAAAGAGACTGCGCTTATATTAATTTTTCCTACAAATCGCCCATCCAGCCGTGCTGCAAAAACATAACCTTTTGCGATTAAATTGGCAATATTCACCCTGCTGGCTGCAGGGCTAAAAGCTGAACCTTTTGGCAGCACTTCTTCCTGCTCATAAGCTGCCTGTAATGGAGCCAAAGCATCCAAATCAGTCATCTGAGGTACACACAACGTTAGATTACCGGGACTCGAACCTTTAAACACAAGCTGTTTGTCAATGGTCATCAGATCATAATCGATAGTATCGGATACCTTTGCGCCAATTTGTCTTAATATATCTTCCAGAATGATCACTTCGTTTTTTATTCCCTGCAAAGAATAAATTCTTTTTTTCTTAAGTAAGCCGGCAAGTTTTTTTATATCCGGTACTTCTTTATTGCCGTGCGTATTGCAAAACTTCCGGCAAAAAACAGGGATAACTGTACTTTTGGAATTTATTACAAGAGCGGAAATTTCGTCTTTTTTTCCGCATAATAACCAAACTGTATCCCTTGATTCTACACGTTCAAGAAATCGTCCGCATGCGCCTACATAATCATCTTCTGCATTAAATAGCAGATCTTCGACGTATGTTATATCCCTGGATTTCATTTTCCGCCATTTAAAATACTCACTATTCATAGGGAAGAATACCCAGAGCCGGAATTCTGCCGGTTATGGCGGAAAACCCCGCAGCAAAAGATTCAGGAGCATAACTGTACACTGCCACAGCGCCTGTTACCCATGGAACGCTTTCGATATGAACAGGGTTAAGAATTGAAAAAACTATAACTCTTCTGTTTAACTGCTGCAGGCTTCGCAGTATACGTAAATCTATACTATCAGACAGGCAAAAAATAATTGTATCTGCGTTACGTGCAACAGAAATTATATCCAAAGGATTTGCTGCTGCAGTATAACGGTATATTGCCGCATTCGGAAATGCCGCTCTGCCGTATGTAAAAAAATCAGGAAACCTGCCTGCCAAAAGAACACGGCCTGCGTTTTCCGCTGTAACAGGAAAAACCGAAGCTGGGACATCAGGTTTTACAAAAGTAACGCTTCTGGCGGCAAGATTCAAAAAAAACTCAGAACCTTCCGGATCGGGAAATCCAGCCTGCACTTTTGCTAAATCCGGAATAAACGGAACGCTTATTTCAGAGCGCAGGTGTGTCAATTTTAATTCCAATACCCTGCGGGTTGAAGCTCTAACAATTTGACGGAAATTTTCATCCTGCCTCATGGAATCCAAAAGATAAATCCATATCTGATCATAAAGAGCCAGTATACTGGAAAACATTACAATATCGTTTCCCGCTTCGATTGCCTGCCTTACAGTACGCGGAAGATTCTGCAGATATGATGTAGCGCCGATCATATTTAAATCGTCGGTAACTATAATTCCATTAAAACCGATTCTATCGCGTAAAATATCACGCAGAAAAAATGATGAAAGAGAAGCGGGAGTAGAACCTCCTGATGTCTGCGGAAACGCAAGATGGCCGCTCATTACTGCAGGCAGTCCTTCGCTTACAAGCATCCGGTAGGGAACAAGTTCCCTGTTCCACAAAGTATCGTAGGAGATATTGATTCTCGGTAAAATACCATGTGAATCAAGCGCTGTGTCTCCATGACCGGGAAAATGTTTTGCTGTTGGAATAATACCTGCGGCAAGCTGTCCGCGGGCAAAAGCAGAGCCAAGTATTCCTGCTCTTACAGGATCGCTTCCGAAAGAACGCGGGCCAATTACAACTGAACTGCGATTTGTAAACAGATCGACAGTGGGAGCAAAATTCATATTGATACCAAGAAGTGCCAGTTCTTTTCCTATATAGTAACCTGACAGGTATGCATCTCTGGGATGCCCTGATGCGCCGATTGCCATATTTCCCGGAGTTTCTGACGTATTTCCCTTTACATGGCGAATCCAGCCGCCTTCCTGATCTGTTGCGATAAGCAGGGGGATATTAAATTGACCCTGTAAACTCGCCTGCTGTAACTGCCCGATAGATCTTGCAAGACGCAGAGTATCGTCAGTATTCCATCCGAAAATTTTTACACCGCCGACATTTTTTTGACTAATCCAGTCCAATAAATTCTGCGAAGGCTCCTCGCCGCCCCAGGAAATCATAAATAATTGACCTAACGCCTGTTCGTCTGTCATGGCGCTTTCAATTCTGGCAGCAAGCTCTTTCGGCGAATCCGAGTCGTTAAAGCTTAACGAAAATAACTGAGTAGTACAAAAAAGAAAAATAACAATTTTAAGAAAAGTTTTCATCGATGTATCCTGCGGCGTGGTGGGCGGCGGCTGCGCCGTCTGCGGCAGCGGTTACAACCTGACGGAAAGCTCCGCTGCGGACATCGCCTGCCGCAAACAAACCCTCTACGTTAGTTGCCATTTTTTGATTTGTAATGATATAACCGTTTTCATCAAGCTGTATATTTAAATCACCGGCTAATGAAGTCTGCGGAACAGTTCCGGCAAAGATAAAAACAGCATCGGTTTCATCTTCATAACTTTCGCCTGTTTTTGTATTGGCTAACACTGCTGCTTTTACTTTATTCCCGCCTTTAATCTCATTTATCACTGTGTTATACCGCACTTCTATATTGGGATTGTTTATTGTTCTTTGAACAAGGGCTTTTTGCGCGCGAAAACTATCCCGGCGGTGAATCAATATAACTTTATCCGTCAATCTGGAAAGGTAACGCGCCTCATCGCAGGCTGCATCTCCTCCCCCTACCACAAAAATCTTTTTGCCCTTAAAAAAATTGCCGTCGCAGGTCGCGCAGTAAGAAACTCCTTTCCCGGAAAATTCTTTTTCTCCCGGAATATCCAAAAGACGCGGTTTTGCGCCTGTCGCTATAATAACAGCCGCTGCTGTAAACGTTGAACCGTCCTGCAGGCTTACAGAAAAAACTTTACCTTCTTTTTTTAACGAACTTACAGTGGTATATAAAAAAGACGCGCCAAAACTTTCTGCCTGTTGATGCAAGTCCGCGGCAAACTCATAACCTGATTTATTTTGAATATTACCGGGATAATTTTCCAATACATCAATAACCGCAGCCTGCCCGCCTGCGGCAAGCTGTTCAATAACCAGAACTTTTAAATTTGCCCTTGTTCCATACATTGCGGCAGTAAGCCCTGCAGGCCCTGCGCCAATAATTATAAGATCAACATTGTTACCGGACATCTTGGCTCCTAAATAATCAATTAAAAAGAGTTTAACACAAAAAATTAAAAGGAAACAACTATGGAGAACAAGATATCTTTTTCCAGTAAAATACTTCATAATCAAAATAAAGGAGTAAATATGCTGAAACAAAATAATGAGCTGCGGCAGGAAGTTATCGAAGTTATGCGCGGCGGGAAAGGAGCAACCGGGATTATTCACATTCTGGAAAAAGATCAATTTAATAATGCTGGAAGGTTGTTTGCGCATATCAAGCTCAAACCCGGATCGTCAATAGGTTATCATAAACACGAAGGTGAATTTGAAGGTTACTATTTTATAAAGGGCGAGGGAACTTATACAGAAAATGATAGTGAGTATCCCGTTAAAACAGGTGATTTTACTCTTGTAAATTCAGGTCAAAGCCATGGGATTGAAAACACAGGCCCAGAAGACCTTGAGTTTATTGCTCTTATTTTGTTCGAATAAAAAAAACGTGAACTACACGAACCTGCTGTCCGATATCGGAATACAGGCTCGTGTAACCACAGTTACGAGTCCGCTAGTTAAAACGTCAACCCATCCTAATTGCCATCAGGACAAAATATACAATGAACATTAGTGCCGAACCAATCAGGATAGGATGAATATCCTTAATTTCTTTTTTGCAAAGTTTTGTAATAATATAGAAAATAAAACCGGCTGCAATACCATAAGAAATGTTATATGCAAATGTCATAATAGTTACGGTAAAGAATGCTGGAATTGCTTCATCAAGTTCATTCCATTTAATGCCTGCAAAGGATTCAGCCATCATAATGCCGACGATTATTAATGCTGGCGCAGTTGCTACTGCAGGAACCATTCCAAAAAGCGCTACTAATGGCAGACAAATAAGGAAGAGAGCTGCAACAATAACCGAAGTAAAGCCTGTGCGGCCGCCTTCGCTTATACCTGCGGCACTTTCAATATATGTTGTTGTGTTAGATGTACCAAACAACGCCCCAATGGATGTTGCTGTTGCATCGGCAAATAATGCTTTATCCATTTTTGACTTAAATCCTTTTGACTCATACATGGCTGTTTCATCCATCTCGTCAAAAATACCGGATTTACGGCCTGTACCAATAAAGGTGCCGATTGTATCGAAAGTATCTGTGAGGCTGAAAGCAAAAACAATAATGATTACAACAAACGCTCTGCCTTCAGAAAAAAGACTTGCAAAACCAATATCGCCAAAGAAAGCAAAAGATACTTCGCCAACATCCGCAAGCCTTGAAAGATCAAAAATCTTTTCAGGCAATACTGTTATACCAAATGGTATACCAATTATTGTAGTGGCGATAATACCGATGAGCAATGCTCCTCTTATTTTTAAGAGTAATAAAACAACAATGATAGCAAGACCGATTAAAGCCAAAACAGGACCTGCGGCATTAAATTTACTTAGTTCGGGAACAGCGTCTGCACCTGGAGTAAATCCCTCGAAAGTTGATACAAAGTTAATAAAACCTGCTTGTTTTATACCTATATAAGCGATAAAAAGACCAATACCGCCGCCAATAGCTAATTGAAGTGATTTTGGAATAGATTTAATAATCGCTTTGCGTAATCTTGTTACAGTAATAATTATATTTATTATACCGCAGATAAAAACCATTGCCAGCGCTTCACGCCAATCAAAACCAAGCCCGAAACATACAGAAAATGTAAAAAACGCATTTAATCCCATACCTGGCGCAACCGCGTACGGTACTTTTGCAACCAATCCCATAATCAATGTTCCAATTACGGTAGCAATGATGGTAGCCACAAAGACACCATTCCAGCTCATTCCTGTTTCTGATAGAATACTGGGATTAACAAACATAATATACGCCATTGTAAAAAACGTCGTAACACCAGCCAGAATCTCTGTGCGGACATTTGAGCCGCTGTCTGTGATTCCAAAAAACTTGTCCATAAAAACTCCTTGAGATTTCCCCCTTATGGCGGTTTACGACGTTTCGCCAACGGCGAAATGTAGAGGCGGCATAGCCGCCTCGTAAACCGCTTCGCTAAACGACGTTTCTATGTCGTTTAGCGCGATTGTATGCGACGTTTTAATGTCGTATACAATCACTTTATATACAATGGCCGTTCCACATAACTTGTATGGAGCAGCTCATGTGCCTTGTGTCCGCCAGGTTCGCCGAGAAATTCCTTGTAAACCTGGTTTATAAACGGATTCTGATGCGAACAGCGGTACTGCGATTTTTCATCGTCAGCATAAATTCCGGCAGTACGCTGCTTGCGGACTTCGTCAGTACAGCCGTAAGGCTGTCCGCCGCCTGCAACACATCCGCCTCTGCAAGCCATTACTTCGATAAAGTGATAGGGCGGCTCCTTACCGGCATCTCTCGCTTCGCGGACTTTATCCAATACAGCGGCAATGTTACCCATCTGATGCGCGACAGCGATGCGGATCTTGGTACCGGAGCCGTTTCCAACAGCTACCCCAAAATCAACTTCGCCTTCTTTAACGCCTTCAAGTCCGCGAACAGGTTTAAAGTTTACATCAGACATTTCTTTCTTTGTAACAAGATAATAAGCGCTGCGAACTGCAGCTTCCATTACACCGCCCGTTACGCCGAATATTGTTCCGGCGCCGGTATACGGTCCCAATGGACTGTCCGCTTCTTCATCATCAAGTTTTAGTATTTCAATACCTGCCTGTTTAATCATTCGGGCAAGTTCCCTTGTTGTGATTACAATATCTACATCGCTGCCAAAACCGGCGCTCTTCATGTCGTCATTGCGCTTTGTTTCCCATTTTTTTGCAGTACATGGCATCACCGAAACCGAATAAACTTTGGCAGGATCCACTCCTGCTTTCTCCGCCCAATAAGCTTTTATCATCGCGCCCATCATTTGCTGGGGAGATTTTGCACTTGAAAAATTAGGAATCATATCAATGTAGTATTTTTCCAGATAGTCTACCCATGCAGGGCAGCAGGAAGTAATCAAAGGGATAGCGCTGCCTTTTTCTGTTAAGCGTTTTACAAGCTCTGTGCCTTCTTCCATAATGGTAAGGTCGGCGGAAAAGTTTGTATCAAAAACGGTTTTAAATCCAAGCTTGCGCAAGGCTGCGTATATTTTTTTTGTAAATACTGTCCCGGGTTCAAGCCCGAACTCTTCAGCTAACGCAACGCGGACAGCAGGAGCAACCTGCACTACGGTATGTTTGTCCTTATCCTGCAGAGCATTCCATACATTTACAGTGTCGTCATGTTCATAAATGGCTCCCACAGGGCAGTGCGCGGCGCATTGACCGCACTTAATACACGGGCTGTCACCAAACGGAGTGTCCGCCGCGCTGGCAATCTTTCCGCTGATACCGCGTCCAAGAAATTCCAATGCCCAGACATTCTGCACATCCTGACACACTTTTACGCAGCGGCCGCAGCGGATACATTTTTCAGGGCATAGTACAATCGCAGGATTGGTATCATCGACCGGAATATCATTTTTTACTTTTTTATAACGAGCTTCCCGCAAACCAAAGTCCGCTGCAATTTCCTGAAGTTCGCAGCAGTGGTTACGAGGACACTGGAGACAGTCATCGGGATGGTTGGAAAGAATTAATTCCAGTACGGTACGCCGTACCGCAATGATTTCCGGATCATGGGTGACAATTTTCATATTAGGTTCACAAGCAGTACAGCAGGCACGAACCATTTTTGGAGAATCTGCCATTCTGACAATACAGATACCGCATGAAGCCCATGGGGAAAGATCTGCGGTATAACAGAGGGTAGGAATTTTTATATTCACCATTTTTGCTGCATCCAGGATTGATGTTCCGGGCTCAACTTCCAGTGATTTACCGTTTATTGTTATGTTAATCATATTTTTACTCCTCTCCCTTTAGCTCTTTTTAACCGCATTGAATTTACAAACAACCAGACATTCGCCGCATTTTACGCAATCTTCCTGAACGATGAAGTAAGGCGCTTTTTTCTTGTCGGGATATTTAGCGGCGTCTTCCTGAACAATACAATTTGCAGGACATTTTTTTGCACAGATACTGCAGCCGATACATTTTTGCGCGTCAATGGTAAAGCTCACAAGGTTTTTACACTTGCCTGAACGGCATTTTTTATCGTGAATATGTTCAAGGTATTCATCGCGGAAATGTTCCAGGGTAGACAAAACAGGATTTGCCGCTGTGCAGCCAAGCATACACAGTGATGCTTTGGTAATTGCATGTCCGAGCGATTTAAGTTTTTCAAGATCTGATTCCTCGCCCTTGCCGTCTGCGATTTTTTCCAGAAGCTTGAGGATTTGAGTTGTTCCTATACGGCATGGAGAACATTTTCCGCAGGATTCTTCGACGCAGAATTCCATGTAAAAGCGCGATACGTCAACAACGCAGTCATCTTCGTCCATAACGATCATACCGCCGGAGCCCATCATTGAGCCGGCAGCTGTCAATGATTCAAAGTCGATTGGCACATCAAGAAAATCTTCCGTAAGAATTCCTCCGGAAGGACCTCCTGTCTGCACTCCTTTGAACTTTTTCTTGTCTTTAATGCCGCCGCCGATATCAAACACAATGTCACGTAATGTCGCGCCCATCGGTACTTCTATAAGACCGGAATTTTTAATCTTGCCGGTAAGAGCGAACACTTTTGTTCCCTTTGATCTTTCAGTGCCGATTTGAGCAAGCCAGGAGCCGCCTCTTGCGGTAATGACAGGAATATTGGCAAATGTTTCTACATTGTTAATGACCGTAGGTTTTCCCCACAAACCTTTGTTTGCCGGGAAAGGCGGTTTGGGAACAGGCATTCCCCTTACACCTTCTACAGATTTAATCAGAGCGGTTTCTTCACCGCAGACAAAAGCGCCGGCGCCAAGGCGGATTTCAATATCAAAATCAAAACCGGAACCAAGAATATTTTTTCCAAGAAGACCGTATTCTTTAGCTTGTGTAAGCGCTATTTTTAACCTGTCAATAGCAAGCGGATATTCCGCGCGAATATATACAAAACCTTCATGCGCGCCAATTGCTTTGCCTGCAGTAATCATGCCTTCAATGACTGAATGAGGGTCGCCTTCTATTGTAGAGCGATCCATAAAAGCTCCGGGGTCGCCCTCGTCAGCATTACAGATTATGTATTTTACATCGCCTGCAGCTTTACGCGCTAAATCCCATTTTAACCAGGTCGGAAAACCTGCTCCGCCTCTGCCGCGAAGACCGGATATTTTCATTTCTTCGATAAGCTGTTCCTGTGTCCATTCAAAAAGAACTTTTTCAAGACCGGAATAGCCGTCACGCGCAATATATTCATCTATTTTTTCGGGGTCGATAACGCCGCAGTTACGCAAAACTACACGGTATTGTTTTTGATAGAACGGAATATCTTCCGCTATGAAGGTTTTTTGTTCTTCACCTTCTTTATAAAGGAGTCTCTTTACTTCCCGCCCCTTGATAATCTGTTCGTGAATGATATCTTTTGCATCTTCCGGGTGAACATCGACATAAAATGAATCTTCGGGCAGTACCTTAACAATGGGACCCCGTTCACAAAAACCAAAACAGCCTGTTTTAACAACCTGCACTTGATCTTTTACGCCTTGTTTTTCCGCTTCTTCTTCAAGCTGCGCAAAAAGCTGTATCCCTTTGTTGGATTCGCAGGCTGTACCGCTGCAAACAAGTATATAATGGTTATACGCCATATCCCTCTCCTTTAATTACTTAATATATCTATGGCAGGTCTGTCTAAGATGTGACCGTTTAACAGTTCTTTGCCGATTAAGTGCTTTTGAATGATCTCTTCGACAACTTTTTCGTCTACATTGCCGTAAATAACAGAGGGCATACCTGGAACAATAACTTCAACTGTGGGCTCCGAGTGACAAAGACCCATGCATCCGGTTTGCCTGACAAAACAAGTGTCTACAAGTTTGTGTTTATCAAGACCGACAATAAATGCATCCAAAACAGGTTTTGCGCCCGCTGCAATACCGCAGGTTCCTACGCCGACAACAACCTGAATTTCCTTGCCGTCGACTTCTCTCTTACGAAGGTCGCCCTTTTTGCCGTCTCTCATTTTTCTTAAATCATCTAAACTCATCTTTGCCATATTAAACTCCTTAAAAATATATTCAAAATTTATCCGCGGATTAACGCGGATTAACGCAGAGGAAGAAAGAGTTAAAAATAAATCCTCCACTTCTGCTTATTCATCACTCTCTTCCAAAGATTGCAAATATTCTTTTAACAACACCAGCGATCCAACATCTTCAAGACCGCCAAGGGCATCGATGAGTTCCGATTTGCGAATCTCATATTCATCGTTATCCTGTTTTTTACGGCGCAAAATAATTTCCGCTTTACTGTCAAACATCAATATTGTTCTGAACATTCCGGGAATATCACCCAGCGGAGGTATATCAACATTCCCGGTATCAAACCAGGCTGTTACTGTAGTACCTTTTCCTTTTTCAGATTTTATATCCCATTCGCCGCCCGACTGCTCTGCTGTCTGAATTAAAAACGGCAATCCAAGCCCAACCTTGCGGTTTGGATGTTTAATGCCGTCGGTGACAAACGGATCAATCGCCCTGTTTAACTCCTCCTTCGTCATTCCCTTGCCGTTATCTTTGACCAAGAAACGGAATTTATTTTTTTCCTCAGTTACCTCTAACTCAACTGTATCGGCACCGGCCTCAACGGCGTTCTGCGTTATATCAGTAACCAAATCAGCTATAGTAAAATGCATTAAAAAATCTCCGATTTTTTAATGCTGGGAGTTTCCTTCGGAAACTCCATGTTATATCTATACATTGCGGTATTTATCGATAATGCCGGCTGTCATATCCCTTGTGAGTTTGCCGTAAACATCATTTCCTACCGTCAATACAGGCGCAAGACCGCAGCACCCGATACAGCGGACAGGATCCAAAGAAAATTGGCCGTCTTCTGTAACAGCGTCCGGCGCAAGATTCAATATTTTCCGTATATCATCAACATAATCCTGAGCGCCCTTAAGATAACACGCAGTTCCCATACAGACGGCAATTTTATGTTTTCCGGGTTTGGTTGTCTTAAAAAAGTGATAAAAAGTAATGACCCCGTATATTCGAGCCAGAGAAATCCCTGTTAACCGGGCTATTTGATCGGCTGCAGGGCGTGAAATATAACCAAAAGTTTCCTGGGTTTTATGGAGAATCATAATAAGGCTCCCCGGTTTAGGCTTCCATTCTTCTATAAAATGTAACAATTCCTCGGTAAAAACATAATCCGCTTCTGTTTTTTTATCTTGTGCCATGAATCCCCCAATTTTGTTTAATTCAAGCCATTGTACCGGATTTTAGGGAATTTGGCAAGGGACTGAACTCGCTCGACATTTTTTATAAAAGATGGCAATAATTTATTAATGATTGGATTAAATATCGATCTGCCATTCATAGTAAAACAGGAACTATTCCATGGCCTTTCTCAAGACGATATCGACTTTATAGTCTCTCATTCAGAAATAGTAAGTCTTCAAAAAAACGGGTTATTATTTTCTTCCGGAGAAAAAGCGTCGCATTTTTACATACTGACCGGCGGAGAAATCCGGGTTTTTAAGAAAAATAACGACGGCAGCGAAGATGAAATGGCGCGGTTTACCTGCGGAGACACAATCGGTGACTTCGACTTTGCGCGCGGCGCAGAATATGACGCATACGCCGAAGCAGCGGAAGATTCGCAGCTTATTATGTTTCCCGGCAGAGGTTTAACAAGAGACTGTCTTGCCCAGGAAAAAACCGGTACATTATGCAGCATCCAGCTTAATGCAATCAAGATGATGACAGAGCGTATAAAATCATCCCGCAAGCTTATACTGGAAAATATGTCCTGGGTACAGGAACTCCACAGACGCGCTTATGAAGATTCAGGAACAGGACTTTGGAAACAAAGTCTTATAACAGACGAAATAATAGGCAGCCTAAAAAAACCTGCTTCCATAATCATGTTAAAGCCGGATCGTTTTAAGATACTTGTTGATTCACGCGGACACAGCGCCGGAGATGAAGCCATGATCAGGATAGCGATAATTTTAAAAAATATTACACGGAATATGGGTCATGGATGGGCATTGAGATTTAAAAGCAACGAAGTGGGAATTATTTATAATGACTGCGATGAAATTCGCGCCAGACAGATAGCTGCAGAACTAGCGGAAATTATTATTGATATGGATCCGGTTCCTGCCCGTGATGATATACCGGAATTTTATTTTTCTGCTACAATATCATGGGCTGTATGGCCTATAGACGATCCGGAATGGGACAGCCTCTTTCAGGGCAATTATGCCTGTCTTCTTGACAACTGGAAAGACGGCGGAAACAGAATTATACATTATTCTAAAGCAGCAAAACTATGATTGCAGAAAAGATTAATTCGCAAGTCCTTTTCAGGGTAATATCCGGACTTTCTCTTTTTTCCAAACTTGATGAAAAAGAATTTAAGATTGTCTCTGGGTTCCTGAATACCCTCAATATAAAAAAAGGAGAAACACTCTTTAAGGAAGGGGATCAGGGAGAGGCAATGTTTATCCATTTTTCAGGAACATTAAGCGCTTCTGTTACGCAATCTGACGGAACTCAGCGCAGATTATTTGACGTAAAAAACGGAGATTTTTTCGGTGAGATGTCAATAATATCCCATGAACCCCGCTCTGCAACCATAAGCGCAGCCGAAGATTCAATTTTGATAATGCTTAATGAAAATGATTTTTTTAAAATTATTTCTGAATACCCGATAATTGGCTATAAATTACTTAAAGCAATCAGTGCAGTACAAAATCAATGGCTGGATCAAACGTCAAAATCTTTCAGCGATTTAATCAGATGGGGCGAAACAGCGCGCCGCAGGGCAATTACCGATGAAATGACCGGGCTCTACAATCACCGCTTTATTGAAGAATCCATAAAAGAACGTTTCAGCAATCAATCAATGAATTTCCGCATAATGTCACTTCTAATGATGGATCTGGACGAAATCCATGATATTAATAACCGGTACGGAACCAAAGCAGGCGATTTGGTAATTATCTCTGCTGCCGAAGTAATCCGTTCCTGCTTGCGCCCGGGCGACATTCCTGCCCGTCTTTCCGGAGACGAGTTTGCGATTCTCCTTCCTGATACAGACCAGAATGACGCCTTTAAAATTGCCGAACAAATTAGAGAAAATATCGAAAACAAAAAGATAGAAATCCCTGCGGGCCCAGACTCAAACGAAAATGTCACCATAAAAAACCATACCAGTATAGGCATCGCAACAGCCCCTATTCATGCCAAAACAATGGAAGAACTCGAAAAAACAGCGGATACCGCTCTGCGAAAAGCCAAAGAATTAGGCAGAAACAGGGTCGAAGTTTATGGTTAATGTGGGCTTCAAGCTCTTGTAAAAAATCCCAAAAAAAATCTATAATAACCTAACAGGAGAAAAAAATGAAAAAAATAATTGTATTGGCTCTGATTGCACTTCTTTCATTTGGCATGATTGCCTGTAAAAGAAGTGAAACTATCCGTTTCGCAACAGGCGGTGTAGCCGGAACATACTATCCATTTGGTACAGCGATAGCTACAACCATTACGGAAAAAACCGGTATTTCGGTTATTGTTCAAGCTACAGGAGCTTCCAGAGCAAATATCCTTCTTATGCAGGAAGGTGAAGTAGAAATGGCTATTGTCCAGAATGACGTAATGGATTATGCCTGGCGTGGTGTAGATCTTTTTGCCGCAGACGGACAAATCACCAATTTCCGTACAATGGCAGCTTTATACTCTGAAGTATGCCAGGTTATTGTTAACCCTGCTTCCGGGATTAGGTCGATAGCGGATCTTAGAGGCAAAAACGTGTCTGTTGGAGACGCAGGCAGCGGAGTTGAATTCAACGCCCGCCAGATACTGGAAGCCCACGGAATAACTTTTAATGACATCAACAGACAAAACTTAAGTTTTGCCGCTTCTGCAGATGCTATTAGAGACGGCAGAATCGATGCGTTCTTTGCAACAGCAGGCGCTCCTACACCGGCAATCGTAGACTTGGCGCTTGGCAGAGAAATCGTAGTAATGGAAGTCAGCGAAACCAATGCGAATCAGCTTATAAGAAATTATCCATTCTATTCCAGATATGCTATTCCTGCA
>Ga0123356_10003144_pt1 | contig 17388 bp, 8 predicted proteins | sample TergutEmb28metaG_2_FD_92546 | JGI IMG/M metagenome (GOLD analysis project Ga0123356, IMG submission 92546) | Embiratermes neotenicus P3 segment gut microbial communities from Petit-Saut dam, French Guiana - Emb289 P3 | ecosystem: Host-associated > Arthropoda: Insects > Digestive system > Gut ...
CGCCACCCAACCACTCTCGGCATTTGGAGACGAGCCGCGATGACAACCAACGCCGACGAGTCGGCCCCGCGCCCATCAGTGCTGTTCATGTGCGTCCACAACGCGGGACGCTCGCAAATGGCCGCCGGATTCATGCGAGTCTTGGCTGGCGACCGGGTCGAGGTAAGGTCAGCGGGGTCGACACCCGCCAATCACGTCAACCCCGTCGCCATCCAAGCCATGGCCGAGGTCGGCATCGACATCACCGGCCAACAGCCCAGCGTCCTCACCGACCAAGACGCCCACTCTGACATCGTGGTGTCCATGGGCTGTGGAGACGCCTGCCCCGTCTACCCAGGCACACGCCACGAGACCTGGGACCTCGACGACCCCGCCGGACAAGACCTGGAGGTCGTCCGCCGCATCCGCGACGATATCCGGGCGCGAGTCCAACAGCTCATCCGCGACATCGACCTGGCACTAAACAGCCTGGAATGGTGAGCTTGTAGCTGACGCGGTTCCTTTTGGTCATTGATTATGCCAAGGCCGACCAGGCCAAGAACCAGCAGGACCGAGCGGAGCTACTGGACAAACGCAAGGCTCTACTCCAAGCCCACTACGCCGGAGCAATCCCGCTTGACTTGCTCAAGGAGGAACAAGACGCCATCGCCCGCCGCCTAGCTTTCCTGGATTCCCAGATCGAAGCTTCGCGCGAGGTCTTCGAGAACGCCAAAGCCCACCTTGAGGACATCCTGGGCCTGGCTTCTGGCGCCTACCAGCTGTACACCTCACTGCCCAACGTGGAACGGCGGATCTGCAACCTGGCTTTCTTCGACCGAATCAACGTCACCGAAGTTGACCGTGTAGAAGGCGAACCGCACTGGGGCATGGAACTGGTGCTGAACCCCGGAATCCAAGCGACCGCCCTGAAAGCCCACCAGAGTGGGGACGCAGGTGACTACGAGGCTTTTACTGCATGTGTCGATAGTTATTTCGTCACCGGTTTGGTACTCCTCGGCGCTTTGCGCCTCGTCAACAGACTTCAATCGCCTCGGTCAAGAAAGCCAGCGTTCTTGCCGCTCGCCTCAATCGCCTGTGGGCCCCGTGGGGCTCGAACCCACGACCAACGGATTAAAAGTCCGGTGCTCTGCCAACTGAGCTAGAGGCCCATGCCGGTGGTCTGGGACGCCCCAGGCCTGCCGACAGCGCCCTCTATTGTGCCAGGCCCCAGCCAGTGCCGGAAACACCCACCGGGCACAGCACTGAGGCAAGGTATCGCACCTGCTGAGGGGGCGGCATCGGACCTGGCAGCCGCTCGCTAGTCGCCGTACCCCCAAAAGTCCATGGCCTCGGCATTAAACAGGAACCAGTGACCGAAATAGACGCCGTCCGTGTCATGGTAAGGACCACGATAGAACTCATCCATGGTCGCAGTTTCCTCGCCACCCCATGTGACCATCTCTGAGGGCTCTATCCCCACGACCAGACTGTCACCAAAAGCATATTTGGGTGCGCTGTTTTCGTAATACCCATTTCTGACGACTTCACTGCAATCCAGCAAGTAGACGCCCGCATCGCTGTCAAGGATGATCTCGCTGACCGCAAAGTCGCCGCTGACCTCAGCCGGGGTAACAAAGTCGTCGCCGGGATAGACCCTGCCGCCCTCGTCTTGATAGGGCGGCGCGTCGGATGTGATGGAAGAAGCCATGTTGAGGGTTACGCCAGTTCTGCCTTCGACATCTGATGAGTGGAAGTAGCAATCCAGGTTTCCGACTAGATACTGCAGGCCGTAAATCACCTCACCAGACTCGTCATACGATTCGTACACCTCGGCTTCGCCCAGGGCTTGGCTGATTTCCTGGAAGGTCATGGTGGTGTTAGCCCCGCTGAGGCCGCAGGGGCGGTCCTTGCCGCAGGCCACCTTGGTCACCGTTTGGTCGTCCCCCGACCAGCGAACAAACTCAAATTCAAGCCCAATGGTGGCGAAATACAGAACCTCATAACCACCTTCGTTGGCTGAATCGCGCACTTCATATTCAGGGCCTAATTCGTCTATCAAGTCGCGCTTGGTCAGGTTGAAATAGCTTGCGACCTGATCAGGATAAAGCTGGATGATGTCGTTTTGGTTTTCTTTGGCCTGGCCGGACGAAGAGGTGGGTGAGGTGGCTGTGGGAGCTGCCGCCCCGGCATCGTTCGCCCTACCCGCGGCCAAAGCGCTGGTGGCCATGAACGCCACAATGATGACCGCGACCGAGACGATGGAGACCGTGGCCACCTGATTCTTACTTTTCATAATGGCTAGCAGCCTTTCCTTCAGGTTCTTCTTTTCCTCGCACATCATGGTGGACAACACCGCCTTGGGTGCCAGCGAACTAGCGGCCACCGCAATCAGCGTTTCGCCATAGGCCTGCTTTGACACCGGGTCCAAGCCGCGGACCACCGCCTCATCGCAGGCCAGCTCGCAGACCCGGTCGACCTCGCGCCGCATCCACCAGACCAGCGGGTTGAACCAGTGCAACGCACAAGCCAGCACCATCAACCATTTGACCACCACGTCGCGCCGGCGCAGGTGGGTCAGTTCGTGGCGAAGCACGCTTTGCAGCTCAGCGTGGGTGTAGGTCCGGTCCGGTAGCACCAGCTCCGGTTTGATAATGCCTACCAGCATCGGCGTGGTGATGATGGCGCAACGGTACAAGCGCGGTGGCATGGCGTCTCCGGCCAGTCCAACCAGCTCGTAAAGCTCTTCCTTGCCGGCCCTGGTCCGGTGGCGGCGAACTTTGGCCGTGAAGAAGCCATAAATGATGATGTTGTAGGCCAAGACCGCCGCCACTACCCACGGGTAGAGGTAGATGAACACACTGGCGGTCACCCGCCATGGGCTCTGCGACTGGCCTGAGTTGGTGGCCGGTGGCGCTTCAGCGCCTGGCCCCAAATCTGCCCCTAGGTCGGTCCCGGCGGCCTGTTCGCCCACCGTCACGATGGAGTTGTTGACCAAGTCGTGGACCGGTGCTAGGGGTGGGCTGACGCCTGTTTCGGGCAGAACCAGCAGCCTGGAGACCGGTACGAACAGCGCCACCAATACCACCAGCCACAGGTAGTACTGCGCCCACTTGGGTAGGCGATGCCGCATCACCGGTTTGAGGGCCAACAGCGCCACAACCGCCAGACCGCCGGTGACGGACATGATCACCACGGTGCGCACCAGGGCGCCAATCATGGCTGACCGCCTTCCACCTTGAAGAGTTGCCTCAGTTCTTCAATGTCGTTCTCTGTCAGGTTCCCGGAGGAATAGAGCGAGGCCACCAACCGGCTGGCGTCGCCGTCAAAGAGCTTGTCCACCAGGGACTTGCCTTCGGAGGCACTGTGGGCCTGCTCGGAAAGGGCCGGAGCGTACAGTGTCACGTGGTGGACGTGGGTGGTGATGAAGCCCTTGTCGCGTAACCGCGTCACCAGGGTCTGGATGGTTGATTTCTTCCAGTCGGTTTGGGCTTCAAGGGCCGTGCGGATTTCGGTGTAGCTGAGCGGCCGGCCGGCGCGCCACAGTACCCGCATGACCGCTAGTTCTGAGTCCGTGATTCGGGGTTTCACCTGGGCTGCCCTCCTTGGCTTACGGCTGTAGGCCTTACACTACACTTGTAGTGTAGAACCGTCAACAGGTTTCCCCATCAGATCCTGGGCGCCAACGGGTCAAGGCAGATCGGCCCGGCGGACCGGTCAACCGGGCCGCCGGTGAACCTCGAAAACTACCTCCTACCACCCAGGCGCCGGCGCCCAAACGCCACCAGCAACCCACCGAAAAGCACCAGCAGCTCCGCCAGGATGGTCGTGGACCAAACCGTGTCAGTACCGGTGAAAGCCAAACCGGCTTGACTTTGACCGCCGCTGCCACCCCCACCACCACTTGCGGGCACCACCAGCTTGATCGGATAGCTTTGCCCGTGAGAAAACACCGCGACATACCAATGAGTGCCAGCCGGCAGCGTCTGCAAATAGCTTTGAGCGAAAGTGATTACGGTACTGCCGGGGGTAACTGAATAGTTACTGCGGTCCACCACTTTGCCGTCTTTTTCAAGACGCAGGAACTTGAGGTGGTCAGCGTCAACCTTGGCGCTGGCACTGCCCACCTTGTCCTTCCACGTGCCGAAATGCTCCAACACCGCGAATTTGCCAGGTGTTGGAACCAGTCCGTCGTCACTTTGCCCGGTAATGGCGATTGTGACCTCACCGTAAACCGCAGAACCATCTTGCGCCGTTGCCCTGACAACCGCCACGCCGTTGGCGGTCGCCGTGACCAAGCCAGTTGAGCTGACCGTGGCGAAGCCGCCGCCCGAGACCACCGACCAGGTCACATTCTGGTTAGTCGCATCAGTTGGAGTAACGGCGGCGGTCAGCTTGACCGTGCCACCGTTAGCAGTGATCGCAGCCGCGCCATTGATAGTAATCCCGGTTACCAGTACAACTTGTGGCGAGGCGTCTTCATAAGTCGCCGTGACCGTGGCGTCACCCGCTGGCATAGTGAAGGTAGTGCTCGAACTGGTCGGGTCACCAAACACCCCACCATTGCCGCCAGTCCACTCCTTGAACACCTTGCCTAGGGCCGGTGGGCTGGCTGTGATCACAACCGTTGTGCCAGCGTCAAAGCTCCCACCACCACTGCCACCGTTGACCGTCAGGCTGTAGACAGTGGATTGCCCGATGACGGAGATAGTCGCCTCGGCGTAGACCGCAGAACCGTCTTGGGCCGTCGCCCTGACCACCACAGTGCCATTACCAATCGCCGTGACCAGACCGGTCGGCGAGACCGTGGCAAAAGCTCCACCCGAGACGACAGACCAGGTGACGGCCTGGTTAGTCGCGTCATTTGGTGTGATGGCGGCGGTCAGTTGGACCGTGCCGCCCTTGGTGGTGATTGGGGCGACACCGTTGATGGTGATCCCAGTGACCAGCACTACCTGGGGTTGGGCGTCCTCATAAGTGGCCGTCACCGTGGCGTCATTTGCCGGCATGGTGAAGGTGGTTGTGGCGCTAGTTGGGTCCAGGAAGTCCCCACCGTTGCCGCCCGTCCACTCCTTGAAGACCTTGCCCAAGGCCGGTGTACCAGCGGTAATGGTCACCTCAGTACCGGCCAGATACTCACCGCCGCCGCTGCCACCAGTCACCGTCAAGGTGTATCCGACAATCTGCCCGGTGACCACGATGGTGGCCTCAGAGAACACCGCAGAACCGTCTTGAGCGGTGGCTCGGACCACGGCGGTGCCGTTGCCGGTCGCTGTGACCAGGCCGGTCGAGGAGACCGTGGCAAAAGCCCCACCTGAAACCACAGACCAAGTCAGGTTCTGGTTGGTCGCGTCAGCCGGGCTGACGGTAGCTGTCAGCTGGACCGTGCCGCCCTTGGTGGTGATAGGAGCAGCGCCGTTGATTGTGATCGCTGTGACAAGTACATCCCCCGGCTCGGCGTCTTCATAGTTGGCCGTCACCGTGGCCGGACGTGGCGGCATGATGAAGTTGGCGGTGGCGGAGGTTGGGTCATCAAAGGTGCCGCCGTCACCACCAGTCCATTGCTTGAAAACCTTGCCCGGCGCCGGCGGCGCCGCCGTAATAACCACGGCCGTACCGGCGTGATAGCTGCCACCCCCGGTGCCACCGTTCACCGTCAGGGGGTAGCCGTCGCTGGGCGAGTTGGAAATGTAGATGGTTAGCACGGGGTTGGTTCCGCCGGACATGGCGAAGACCAGCGATTCGTCCTGGTCTGCCAACGAAGCCAGGTACTCCTTGAAGAAGGTGTAGGTGCTGCCGCTAACGGAGTAGTCCCTACCTTCGACCAACTCATCAAGGCCGTACTTGATGGCAACCAGTGCGTAGCCGCCGGCGTCAAGCACCACCGGTACATCAGCGTAAGCCGGGAAAACCGGGTTCTTTTCGAAATAGGCAGTAGCGGGGTTCAGGCTGGCCGGACTGATCGATGGGTCCGAGGTGTCAACCACTGTCAACCGGAAGGTCGGGTTGACCCCACCGCTCATCAAGAAGGTGAAGTCATGCTCACCGGTCGCCAGCGAAGCCAAATATGACTTAGTGAAGGCATAGTTGTTACCGGTGATGACGTGGGTTGAGCCGGTGTTGACCAGGTCTTCACCTAGAAGCATGGCCTGGTAGTCAAAGTCGCCGGGATCCAGCTTGACGGTAATGTCCTGGTGGTCGCTGCTAGCTGGGTTGATGTCAAACACCGCAGTGGCCTTGTCCAGCGCAGCGTCGCGAACAACCTGTGGGGTAGTGTCCAGCACCGTCACGGTCAACTCCGGGTTGCCCCCACCAGACATCACAAAGGCGAATCTGCGCTCGCCGAGGTCCAAGGTCGCCAGGTATTCCTTTTTGAACGTGTAGTGGTCGCCGCTAACGGTGTATTCGACACCTTCGGTCAACTCCGACAAGTCATACAGAATCGAATCAAGGTCGTAACCAGAGGTGAAGAGCCTAACGCTGACGTCGGCATAAGCGCTGCTGGCCGGGTTTTTGTCAAAACTCAAACGAGTCTCATCGAGACTGGCCGGGTTCTGGACGGGGGTACCAATGGTACTGAAGGAATGCGCGGCATCGGCCGCTGCCATCAAATTACCTGCCAGGTCAGCGAAGCCATCGATAGTGATGGTGTAGGTCTGGCCGGGTGCCAGCCCGCTGTACCCAATGACATAGGCAGTTGAGGCGATCCACTGGCCCTCACTGGCGTCCAGCAGGCCAATGCCCTGGTCCAAGGCCACCGTGCCAGTGGCAGCCGGGTCCATGTCCTTGTTGAACGTGATCAGGATGGCGTCGTCGGTGAAAGCCATGCCGGACGGGGCCACGGTCAGCACCACCGGTGGCGCAGTGTCGGCGGTGCTGGCGGTGGTGAAGGTGTGAGTTGAATCGGCCGTCATGACGTTGCCGAATAGGTCCGCAAAGCCGCTAACAGTGATGGTGTGAGTGGTGTTGGGGGCCAGGCCGGCGTAAGGCACAGAGTAGACCCCGGCACTAGCCCACCCGCCCCCGGCCAGCGGGCCAACCCCGTTGTCCAGCGAAACCTCGCCAGCCACCCCCATGACCTTGTCGAATACCAACACAATCTCGCCAGACGCGGCCGTGTCGTTACCCGTTGGCAAAACGGTTTCCAGAACCGGCGGTGTCTTGTCCACCACCGTCACATAGAAAACGTTCGAGGTGACGGTTTCGCCATCGGCATCCTCCACATCCATGGACAGTATGTGCCGCCCACCTGGGGTGGCGGGCGTGGTGGTGACGTAGTAGTAGAAGCGGTCGCTGCCAGAGGTGTCATGGATGGGCTGGAAATTCAGCCCCGGCACGTTATTGAGGTTGTTTAGCCTCACCAAGGTGATGTCGCTGACCGTGCCCGCGAAATTGCCAATGAACCCGTTCATTTCTGTCTGGCTGGCCACTCCCCTAATGGGCACATCGGCGGCGGTGGCCGCCTTGTTGTTCCCGATGGTCCACTTTTGGCTGGCCTCTACCACGGTGAAACCATGTGCGTTGTCCGGCGCCATCACATTGCCGGCCAGGTCCGCAAAACCACTGACGTTTACCTGGACCGCCGTGCCAAAGGGCAGTTCAATGCCTGAAGGCGGCGTGGTATTTGACATGCCCTGGTAGTAGATGCGGTAGGTCGATTCGTCCTCCCACCTGGGGGCGAGTGAGCCGCTGGTCTCTGTGCCAGTGGCAATTGGGCCAGCGTCAAAGGTGACTGTGCCGTGCACGGTCTGGTCCATTGGCTTGTCAAAGGCTATGTAGACAAACCCCTGCCGCATGGCGCCGGTACCGGCTGGTGTGAGCCACTCGATGGTGGGCGGGTCAGTGTCCGGCGGTATCAGGGTAAACACGGCCTCAATTTCGGTGGCCGTATCAGGCATGTTGAAGTTGCGGGTGTTGACCCCGGTTTGGCCGGTGGTGCCAGCCTCTTCGATGGCGGCGGCGGGGTTGGCGGCGGGATAGACCAGCCAGTGTTCAAAGCGATAACCAGCGGCCGGTATTGCGGTCATGGTGATGGAACGGCCCCGAATTGCCGGCGAACCGGATGGCAAAGCGCCGCCGATGCCGTATTGGGCCTGGACATAGCCGCCGGCTGCGGGGGTGGCGCGGTAGGTAAGGGTCAGGTTCACACCTGTGGTGAAGCCGGAGACCTGCTTGGAGAACAGGCTTTCCAGCGGGGCTTGACTGGTGCGGCAAGCCTTCACCTTGTAGTAGTACCGAGTGTCGGGCCCAAGACCGGTGTCGGTGAAGGCGTAGCTGCCTGTAGTGGGGATGTAGTTGGCCGTACCGACCAGCTCAAAGTCGTTGCGCTCATCCGCCCGGTAGATCTCAAACCAGCCCATTGAGGTGATGCCCGGTGGATAGTTCCAGGTTAGCTTCAAGCTGCTTGAGGTGGTGCTGGGCAGGTCAATGGCCAAATTGGTTGGGATGGCCAGGGGTCGTCTCGACGAGTCCGGCTGGATCACGTAGCTAACCACGGGGACAGCCATTTTCCCGTCGGTGGACTTCCAGCGGTAGTGCATTAGCTTCCACGAGTAGCCGTAATCGAGGTTTCTCGCATCGTTAGGCATATTGGCCACTGTGCCGGAAAAGATCGAGCCAGTGGTAGAGATCTTGGCGGAACCATGACCGTATTCAGCGCCCAGTGTGACACCGGCCTTGAAACCGCCCGCCCCAATGCCCACTTTGAAGGAGAAGCTCTCTTGGTGCATGGTGCTCTTGGTTTCGGTTTTGCTGACTTCAATGGATTGTGAGATAAACCCGGAGTTGCCGTAGTAGACCCCGCTCCAGGTGCCGTTGTAAATGAGCAAATCGTTGCCGCTTTCATAGCGCCCGCGGGCCTGGCTTTCAGTCAGGTAGGTGAACGGGTCGCCTTGCGTATGGGTCAAAATGCCGCTGTCTCTAATGGGTGGTAGCACGTCCTTGTAGTCAGCGTGTGAGGCGTACTTGGCCACTATTGCATCATATTCGTCCACCGTCATGACCACGACGGACGGTGTATATGGCAGTGACAGCTGGAATTCCTGTGTTTCGGTGGCGCCGTAGGGGTCAGCGGGATTGGGATAGGTCATATCATAGGTGTAAACCGCGGTTGGTACCGAGTAAAGCACCACGCTGTCCTCGTATCCCTTTGTTTTGTACTCAATGGTGTGCGTGATGGAGGAGTCTTTCTGGGTGGTCCAGGTGGTGGTGTGCTTGTATTCGAATTCCATCTCAATGGAGAACAAGGGTGCACCGAACACTGTCGACTCGTGTTCATAGCCAAAGTACACACCAGCACTAAAACTGCCGGACTGGGTGGAAGAACCCCCGGTGCCCTTGTAGGTGCCCCAACCGGTCTCACTGGTGTCGAAGTAGTGCTCGGAGCCGGGTGAGTTGGCCAGGTCGGCGTGAAGGGGGGCGCCAGCCAAGACGGCCAAGATCTTGGGGTCGGAGTAGACCACCTCTTGGCTCTTGTAGCGCAGGGCGACCGAATCGTTGTCGGTGTCCGGGGTGGCCATGAGAAGGCTAGAGCGGTGGTGCCGGGTGGGATTGGCTGGGTCATTATTGAGACTGCGCACCGGCACGGCCCACTGCCAGCAATAGTCCTCATCTGAGCAGGCAGAGAAAAATGGCTCCTGCTTTAGTACAAGACCACGGGTCGGTAGGATGTCGGGCCCGTCATTATTTAGCCTCACCCGAGTGTAGGACAACACAATTTCGTCCAGGAAATCATTGTCTAGATCGGTCGCCACAATGCCGTATTCGAAATACGCATTGGTGCCATTATTGCGCATCTCTGCAACTATGGGCGAGGTAGCCGAATCATAAACCTGGAGCACACCTCGATCCATCACGCCGTTTCTGATTTCCCAAATCAGCCCATGGTAATAGAGCTTGTCAGCAAACCCTGGTCCCGATGACACGGCCACGGCATCGGCCCGCACATGCGGATAGACTTGGTCACGCTCAATCACTTGCGTTTTGTCGGCAAACTTGAGGGCTTCTTCAGTAAACGTGTTTGTGTCAGGATTGAAATGATAGCGGCTCATGTAGATGGTGCTCTTCACAAAACGGTTGCCGGTGTGCTGGTAGTAGGCCCTAACCGCCATCAGGCACTTTTGCCCCGAGGCGTCGAAGTCGCCAAAAACCAGGCTCGGTACGCCCAGCACGGACTGGGCGGCGGCGAGGTTTGTCACCGTGAAAAGCGACCCAGTGCCGCGCGAACCGAGATACACCGACAGCGAGTAGGCGAAGGTGCCGTATTGGTCCCCGACATTGGTGAAGTTGCCGTTGGCAAAGGCCAGGGCTAGATCATCGATACCATCAAAGTTGATGTCGCCTACCACCATGGAGACCTTGTTGGGCATGACGTTGCCGGCACTGCCTAAGGAAACGTTGTGGGTGGCGATTAGACCCCATCCGGCAGGGTTCAGCCAGGCTGTCGAGGCACCTGCGTACCGGTAGACCTCCACCCTGGGTTGATTCGGATCCGGCACATAGACCGCCACCTCGTCAAACCCATCGCCATTGAAGTCACCGGTGACAACCTGCATGTAGTTGTGCAGCAGTGCCGAGTCGTAAAAGCCAAAGGTGTTCGAAGCGCCATCGTCGCGGTCTTTGACGGCGTCATACCGCAGGTACCCGCCGTCCAGTTCGTAGCTGTTACCGATGGGCCCCTTGTAAAGTTCAATCACGTCTGAAGGATTGGTCTGTTCACCGGTCAAGGGGTCAATGAAGAACATGAAGAGACCGGCCTCAGGGCGGTCGGCCGAACTGACCGAGTCGCGGATAGTGTTGGCCCCCAACGCCACGATCATCTTCTTATTGGGCTGGCTGGTGCCCTGGTAGGTGAACAGGCCTGGGGCAGTGGCATAGGCGTCGTACTTTTGCCCAGGGGTGGGAGAGTACTGCGCCGGACCAGTGAATGCCATGGCGCTTTCGTGGCCATAGAGGTTGTAGGCGCGCGGAATGGCATCATTGCGCACTTGGGCGGGGTCATCAACCCCCACAAACAGTTCGCTGACCGTCTTGAAAACGAAGTTGTTCTTGCCGTAAGGCGTACGCGAGCTACTGTATCCCCCAGGAACGGCCTTGTTGTTGAAACCAAAGTCTGTGAAGAAGCCGTCACCTTCTGCGGCAAATGACACAGCTGGCGCCAGTGCCGCAAAAAGTGGGACCGCTAACACCGTTGCCAGCAGTATTGCCGTTGGCTTCTTTGCCGAGGTCTTCATGGTATTCGCTCCTTGGGGCGCAGTGGTCTGGGTCAATCGGGCTGGCCGCCCACCTTGGCGGCTCGTTGCACGTCCGGCTCTCCAGGTAACTGGTGTTTTGCCCCAGGCCCCTAGTCAAATAGTCCGCCGGCCAACCGATTGCGCGCCAGAGTAACACTCACCACACAAAGGTGCCGGAGAGTCGCCAAATTGGGACCACAGGTAGCCTAAATGGGACCAACCGGCTGCCTAAAGCAATAGCCTTCGCCTCTGGACGTCTCGATCGACAGCCCGCTATTCGCCAACCCCAGTTTTTGACGCAACCGGTAGACGACGTTCTTGATGGAATGGTCATCTCCGGCCATAGGCAGCTTCCAAACTGCTTCGTAGAGCTGCTGCGCTGTCAGCGGTGTGCCCTCATTGACAACCAGCATAAACAGTACCGAGAACTCTTTTGGCGCCAAGTTGATGTCCTTGCCGTACAAATATGCCCGGTCTGCCACAGGATCCAATCTGAGCGGCCCGGTCACGATTTCACGGCCAGGGTCATTGTGGTGCATCGCCTCACGCCTGAGAAAAGCCCCGACCCGGGCACACAATTCATCGAGGTCAAACGGTTTGGTGATGTAATCATCGCCTCCGGCTCTAAGGCCGGCCAGTCTCTGATCCTTCGTGCCCAAAGCCGTGACCAGTAAGACCGGTGCCGTGCTGGCGGCCCGGATCTCTTCGATGAAGTCAAGGCCGTTGCCGTCCGGTAACAGAATGTCGAGCACAATGGCGTTAGGGGGCGTTCTGCGAACTTGGGAGCGGGCGGTGGCAAGGTCTGGCGCGGGCAAAACTGAGTAGCCAGATTCGACCAGCGTCCGGCCGATGGCGCGAAGCAGGCGCTGGTTGTCTTCGACCACCAGGACAGTTGCTTTCGAACTAGGCATTGGCGCTCTGCTCCGCCACCGGCAGGTCAAACCTTGCGGTAGTTCCCCCGGTGGGCCTGTTTTCGATACTGATGTTCCCGCCGTGGGAGACAATCACTTTCTGACAGATGTCAAGACCAATCCCGGCGCCACCGCCATCGGTCACACCACGTTCAAAAACGCGCGGCAACAACTCCGGCTCAATCCCCTGGCCTGTGTCGTCAATAGTCACCGTGATGCTGCCTTGTTCCAGGCGGGCCGTCAGCGCCACCTCGCCACCGTGAGTGTGAGCGTTGGCATTAGACAACAGATTGAGAACAACCTGGGTGATTTCGTCGGCACTGGCGTGCACTGGCGGCAGATCTGCCGCCACGTCCAGCCGTAGCTCGTTGTTGTTCCGCTTCATCATTGGGGCAAATAACCGCCCAGCCTGATTCAGCAGCCCGCCAAGCTCAAGGCTGGCTCTGCGACTGGCATCTCCGTGGCCCCGGTACAGCTCGAGCAACCCCGAAGTCAGGCTGGCTAGCCGCTCGGCTTCGTCTTGCAGAATGCTCAGATCATCGGTGGTTTGCGGGTCTGCCTCCAGCCGGCGCAGATCCTTAGCTGCCAGTTGAGCGTAGGAGGACATGACGGCCAACGGTGTCCTGATCTCATGGGCCAGGTCCGTCATCAAATCCCGCTCGAAACGCCTCATCCGGTCTAACTCGGCGTTCTCAGTGGCCAACCGGCGCTCAGCCTCTTTGGCCACGGCGACCTCCCGCTGGGTGCCCAAGAACAGCGCTGTCATCTGGAACAAGGTGAACGCCACGAACGTGTAATCGGCCACCGGTCCGGGCAACAAACGGAACGACACGGAGACCAAGTTGTAGAAAAGAGTGTCAGTGATGAGGCCAACCAGCACAATACCCAGCCCAAAGACAATCACCCGCTGTTCGGTGTTGGGTTTCCGCAGTTTCATTGCCAGCCTGGTAATGATATAGACCGCCGCCAATAGCGCAATGGCTTCCAAATAAAGGATTGTCTGCGACATGAGAATAGTGCTGGCAACCAAATAGAACGTTCCAGACACCGCCGCAACTGCATAGACCGAAACCCTGTACGCCTTCTGCAGTACACCAGGGAACAGCTGGTGATATGTCAACGTCACCAGCAGAAGTGTCGCCGGAATCGTCAGGTACTCGATGCGGAAAGCCAAAGTCCATGACAGCCATGGCACTGCAGTCAGCAGGATTTTTGTCCCGGTGCAGCCAACCCGCAGGGCCCAAATCAGGCACAGGAGCGCAATCCACAGGTTCGCCCGGTAGGTCGGCAAGGTCAGGAACATCAGTACGTGAACAATGAACAACAGGATCAGAAAACCCATGACAATCGCCGATGAGGCGACGAAGGTCTCCATTTGACGGTTGGTGCGATCATCCACATCGATTTGCCAACCAACGTGGCTGGAACTGTCTTGGTGGGCATAGTTCGAGGTCTGCACAACAATCTCGATCACACCGTCGATGGGTTGCGCTGTGAAATAGAAGAGTCGTTCACCCAACTGGGCCGTGTCTTTGGACACAGATGGTTCGCCGGCACTGCCTAAGAACTGACCGTTGACATAGACCCGAGCACCGTAGTCGGGGGACACTCGGTTTATGGCGTAATTGCCTGGGTGGGCAAGTATCCTCACGCGGGACGTTAGGTAATCAGTGCCGGCAGGTATGGCGCCAACAACAACGTTCTTAGAGGCGGCAAATTGCTCTGGTGTCAGCAATTCGTTTGGGACGTACTCAACATCACCCAGAAGAACGGCCCCGTTGGCCTCGAAGTCGATACTTCGCACGTCCCAAACCCCGTCGCTTGACTCGATGTCTTCCAACACCAGCAGGGACTTCAGATGCCACAGCGAAAAGCATGTCAACAAGATCAGCGGCAGGATCACCGCCAGGACCAACTTGTCACTTTTTAGGTCTGGAACCCTCACGCGCGCCCTTTCAACTGATCTGAGTCGCCCAAGGCCCGGACAATGCTGCCCAGTGGATCTCAGCCAAAATCAGAGTTGGCGGCGTCTGGAACAAGGTTCGTTTCCTAACTGTCCTGAGGCGGGTCCCAGCCATAGACGATACGGGACCGCGGTCGGATTCGGCAGGGCCGGCATCGGGCAAGGCCAGCCAACGCGGCCAAACCTAGGCGGCCGCTTTTGCCCCATCGCCGGCCTGCAGGCGTTCGGCCCGCTCCTCCGCTGCCACCAACTCGGCTGGTTCGGGCGCCTCACCGGGCCGGCGGTAACCGTGGAAATCAGATAGCGGCAGTTTGGCCAGCGGCACGCGGGCGGCGTTCAGCACAGCCAACAGGTCGATCACCTCTTGGGCAATGGCGCCGGCCAGCGCCGGCAACATGCCCGCCACCGCGAAACCCATGCCGATAACCGAAAGAGCCATACCACCCAGCACTGACTGCAGCGCGATGCGCCGGGCGCGGCGAGAGATATGCAGCAGCTCATCCACACCATCTAGGGCCGTGTCTAGCACCACCGCGCCGGCGGCCTCAGCCGTGGCGTCGGATTCCTGACCAAAGGCGATGCCAACCGTGGCCGCGGTCATGGCCGGCGCGTCGTTGATACCATCGCCCACAAACACCGTCACGCCCTTGGCCGTGGCTTCGCGGACCAGTTCAAGCTTCTTTTCGGGTGTGCAACGAGAGTGGATCTCATCGATACCAAGCTCCTTGGCCACCCATTCGGCCTCAGTTGGTGCATCGCCGGAGATCATCACGGTATTGGCGGCACCGTGTAACCCACCGAGGTGTTCAACGAAACTGCGAGCGCCCAGCCGCGGCACGTCGCGGAAACGGAAGGTGGCGGCGTGCTGACCGTCAACCAGCATGACGCATTCCATACCGGCCTGGACCGGTGGCACCTTGGCGGCGGCCGCCTCATCCAGCATCGAAATGGCTCGCGCGCGCGAGGTCACGACCACCTCGTGGCCCGCCACCTGGCCGGTCAGTCCAACCCCGGCCCGGTCAGAAACAGCCACTGGCCTGGAAGCCAGCCTCAGCTCAGGGGCGCGGTCCTTGGCCGCCAGGACCAGCGAGCCGGCCAGCGGGTGATTGGAAAAGGCCTCCATCCCGGCTGCCAGCGCCAGCAGTTTGGCTTCGCTGTCTTGGCCGGGATTTGGGTCAAGTGACGCACTGGATTGCTCGGTGACCAGGCTGTTAGCTGGGACGGCGGCCGGCCCGGGCGCAATCTCGACTAGCTCAGGCCGCCCGTAGGTCAGAGTGCCGGTTTTGTCGAAGAAAATGGTCTCGGCCGTGGGCAGGGTCTCTAGGACGCCCGGATCGCGCACAATGACGCCGGCCTTGGCGGAAAGCGAAATGGCGCCAATAATCGCCACCGGCACGCCAATTAGCAGCGGGCAAGGGGTCGCGATGACGATCACATCCAGGAAACGATTCGGGCTGCCGGACCAAATCCAGCCGGCCACGCCAAAGGCCAGGGCGACCGGGGTGTAGATAGTGCCGAGTTTGTCAGCCAGACGCCTGACCCGCGGGCGTTTGGTCTCAGCTTCTTGCAGTACACCCATGATCTGGGCATACCTTGAGTCTTGGGCCAGCTTGGTGGCCCTGATGGTTAGCGCAGTCTCGCCGTTGACCGCCCCGGAGATGACGGGAGAGCCAGGGCCCTTGGCGATGAAATACGGTTCGCCGGTGAGGTAGGACTCCTGCATTTGGCCGTCGCCGTCCGTCACTTCGCCGTCTACGGGGGCCAGCTCGTGCGGCAGGATGACCAGGATGTCGCCAACTTCGACCCGGTCGACCGGGATGTCCTCGGGTTGATCAGATTCCGGTGTCACTCTGTGCGCAATAGTTGGCGCTTTCTTGGCCAGCGCATCAAGCACAGCCGAGGCCCTGGTGGTGCAGGCCTGTTCTAGGGCTTCGCCGCCTGAGAGCATCAGCACTATGATCGCGCTGACCAGCCATTCCTGCATCAAGGCGGCGGCGATAATGGCGATGGCCGCCAGTATGTCGGCACCGGGGTCCTTCTCCAGCAGCGACTTGAAGATGTTGATCAGCATGAACGCCCCGCCCACGGCGATCACTAGCCACAGCGGCAGGGTCATGGCCCATTTCGGTAGTTCAGTCAGATGCAGAAGCAGGTAGGCGGCGATGGCCACCACAGTGGCGCCAGCCACAGCGCCTTCGCGTGAGGTGACAAAGCTCTTGATGCTGGTGTTAGCCACGGCGGTCAGCCTAGAGGGGCAAATGTGCCAGAAGCTAGCAAGCTAAGGCTTAGCTAACCGGGCGCGGCGGACCCCCGCATCGAAGGGTTTTGGTTCAACCGCGCCGCGCCTGCCCCTCCTTGACCCCGCCCAATCCCGCCAGTTCGCTCTGAGCGAACGCCGGTATCAAATCGGCCCCCGTAGCGTTGATTTGTTCGGTTGCCTAACAAATAGGCAGCCGTGGAACTGAAGTCACTATCAATCATGGGAGGCAGGACGTGGCCAAGACACACCGCAGGACCAAGATCATGCTGGCGGCGGTGGCCGCAAGCACGTTTGGCTTGACCATTTTACCCGCCGCGCTGGGCAGTGCGACCGATGCCGGTGGCCTGAGCGCAGCCTGGAGTCCCAACGCGGCAGCCGTGGCTGGTGACCACAGCGCGATGGGCCAGGCCATCCCTCATGGCCGATGGCGGCCGGTCCAGCTTCCAACTGACGGCACCTTCGCCATGGACTACGCCGTCTCACCAGTTGCGCCAGCCACGATCAGCTGGCCAACACCGACAACTAATCAGGGCCGCTGATGATCTCCTCCTTGCTCACAGCAGCGGCCAAAACGGCGCCGAAGGCACAGACGCTGCGGCGCCACCGCCGGGACGATTTACGGGGGTAGTTCGTTTCGGCCAGGCCGCGGTTGGCCGTCCTCGGGGGTGGACGGCTTTCCGTGGCCTTACCTTTGCCTCCAGTAGCACCGTCCTGGCGCCAACTCTTCTCCGGTCGAGACCGGCAATTGCCGGTAGACCCGGCCATCAGCCCGCCGGCTCATGATCAGGGCAGCTTCGATCCACCCGGCCCGGCCAGCCACCGGCTTCCCGTACACCGACTTGATCGATTCGATGACTCCCGCCAAGCGACTTGATCGATTCGATGACTCCCGCCAAGCGACTTGATCGATTCGATGATTCCCGCCAAGCGACTTGAACGATTGAACCACACCGGCCAATCGACCTGAACACCTCGATGGCTCCCGCCAAGCGACTTGAACGTTTGAATCACACCGGCCAATCGACCTGAACACCTTGATGACTTCCG
>Ga0123356_10003145_pt1 | contig 17384 bp, 16 predicted proteins | sample TergutEmb28metaG_2_FD_92546 | JGI IMG/M metagenome (GOLD analysis project Ga0123356, IMG submission 92546) | Embiratermes neotenicus P3 segment gut microbial communities from Petit-Saut dam, French Guiana - Emb289 P3 | ecosystem: Host-associated > Arthropoda: Insects > Digestive system > Gut ...
ACAAGAACGCCAGACTGACCGAGGAGGTACAGACCGCGGAGAGCGAGAAACGCTCCGCGGAGAGCGAGTTGTTCAGATCGCAGAAGGAACTGAAGAGGCTTAGGACCGAGATGGAGAGGCTGAAGAGCCCGCCACTGATAATCGGCACACTGAGGGACCTCCTTTCCGATAATCGTGTCGTCGTGAAAAGTTCCACCGGCCCGGACTTCATCGTCTCGGTGTCCGATTATGTTCCGAAGAAGGACCTGCTGCCTGGTTCAAGGGTCTCCATGAACAAGCAGACGCTGGCGGTCATGGATGTGCTCCCCGCTCCGCTGGACCCTGTGGTCACCGGGGCGGAGATAATTGACAAGCCGAGCATCACGTACGATGATGTGGGCGGATTGAGGAATCAGATGATGGAGCTCCGCGAAGCTGTGGAGGATCCGCTGCTTCGCCCTGAACTCTACAAGAAGGTCGGTATAGAGCCGCCGAAGGGAGTACTTCTGGTAGGCCCTCCGGGAACGGGTAAGACGCTTATGGCAAAGGCGGTCGCGAACGCGACGAAGGCGACGTTCATAAGGCTGGTAGGTTCCGAGCTCGTGCAGAAATACATCGGGGAAGGGGCCAGGCTCGTCCGTGAGCTGTTCGACCTCGCCAAGGAGAAGGCCCCAAGCATAATATTCATCGACGAACTGGATTCCGTGGGAGCGAAGAGACTGGACGGTTCGACGTCCGGTGACCGTGAGGTACAGAGGACGCTGATGCAGCTGCTCTCGGAACTTGACGGTTTCACACCGACCAGCAACATAAAGATAATAGGTGCCACCAACAGACCGGACATACTCGATGAGGCGCTGCTCAGACCCGGCCGTTTCGACAGGATAATAGACATCGGACTGCCGGACAGCGAGGGACGCGCGGAGATATTCAGGATACACACATCATACATGAACATCGACGGCCATATCGACGTCAAGGCATTGGCGGCGATGACCGAGGGGGCCTCCGGAGCGGAGATCAAGTCGATATGCACCGAGGCCGGTATGCTCGCCATACGCGACGGCAGGGACCGCGTCACGGTGTCCGATTTCGACAGGGCCAAAGCGAAGGTCATGGAGGCGGAGAAGAACAAGATGAGCAAACCGCCCGCCCTGATGTTCGCCTGATCATAGCGGACGTATCAGTTGGACCCTGCGTCCTCACCGCCGAAGAAGCATTGCTGTGACATGGCGTACAGTTCCTCCATCCCGGCGGATTCCTTCGCTGAGACCGCCCGGATGTCACCGAACACGCCCAGGCCCTCCATCGCCTTGAAGAGTTCCATCCCTATGGCCGTCTCGGGGTCGCCGTCGTTGTCCAGCATATCGCCGTACAGCGCGTCCGGATCGGAGAACCATGACAGTATCTTATTCAGCTCGTCCTCGCCCAACAGATCCGATTTCGACAGGATGTTCATCATCGGCATACGCATACGGAATTGTACTATTGATGAGAGCATCATCGACGATATGAATCCGTTGGATGTCCTGCACAGCATGGGGTCCGCGAGGAACACCGTCATCGACCTCTCCTTTCCCAATGCGTCGGCGATGACGTTGGACGACCTTCTGAACACGAACAGTTCCAGTTGACCGGGTGTGTCGATGAGCACGTAGTTCGTCCTGAAAGTGCTGAGCGCATCCGTCAGCTTGTCGATGTTCATGGCCATGAGATCTGCGCACACCACCTGCGCACCGTTCGGACCGAGCGCGTATTCGTCCATGACATCCTGCAGGCTTATCCATTCCCGTATGTCCACGTCCGCGGTGTACGGCAGCGCGTCCGCACCCGGATCCATGTTGACCACCACGGAATCTATACCGTTCGCGTCCAGCCATTCCTTGTACGAGAGTATCAGGGAGCTCTTCCCGCTCCCCGCGGTGCCTACGAAATAAATGTTCCTCATGAGTATTCGCTATGCGAACACGATGTTCGCAATAAACCTTTCCGGATGATGCATCGTTCCCATATTCCTTTTGAGGTGCTTTCCGTCCGTGATGTTCCGTACCCGCACGGATACGTGCCCGCGTGAAAAACATTAATATACAATTCGTCTTAACATGGTGCACCGATGCCCGCGCACAGCGGGTCGGGGGAATTGATATGACTTTCGTGAAAGAGCGAAATATCTTCACCGGCATGGTGGCGCTGCTTGCCGTGATCGTTTTCGGGGTGTCGTGGTACACGGCCGCCATGTTCGATCCGACATGGGTGTTCGGTGCGAACTACCTGAGCGATCTTGGCGTTTCCGATGTTCGGTCGGCGCATATGTCCTTCAATATGGGATGCCTGCTCGCAGGCATATTGTTCGTCTGGTTCGGCATAGGCCTCCTGATCTCCGGGAAGAGGGACCTGAAGAGGATCGCCGGTGTGCTCGCTGTAGTGTCCGGTGTGGCCATGTCGCTGATAGGGATCTTCGTGGAGGGCGATCCTCTGCATCTCCCGCTGGCCCTCGCGGCGTTCGGGGTAGGGTTCCTGACGTTGATCGTACTTGCCGTGATGGACTGGAAGGACGGACTCAGGACATTGGCGTCATTCACACCCATCGGTCTTGTACTGACCGTTATCACGTACATCGTGCTTGAGATGGATATCGTGGAGATGGAGTGTGCGCTCGTAGGGCTCCAGGGTGTCGAGACGATGGCCGCCCTCGTGCTGCTGGTACTGTTCGCCCTTCAGGGCATGAAGTTCCTTTACAACGGGGCCCTTGCCAGGGCATCGAACGGGAAGGGGATCGCGGACAGACACAGGCTCGCATACGGCTTCATCGCTCTGATCGGAGCTGTCGCTTTCCTGATATTCTGGCTGTTCTCGGTGCTTTCCGTACCGTCGTGGACGTTAGGCGAGGATATGATATCCGAACTCGCGATGGTCGACGGGGCGGTGACGTACCTTTCCATCGCATTCATAGCGGGAGGCGTGTTCACAGCGCTGTACGGAATAGGCACCGGTATGATGCGCCATGCATATGTACGCAACATCTCCGGTTCCTTCATCACGGTGCTCGGGGTATTCATGATACTCGTCGGCCTTGCATTCTTTGCGGGGGCCGAGGTGGACAGCGTATACGGATACCTCCTGATCGTCCTGGCCATGGCCGCACTCACGTGTATCGCCGCAGCGGACTGGCAGGACAAGAAGATGATCACTGCCGCGTTCTACCTCATGCTTCTGGTATGCGGCGTGCCTGCGCTGCTGTTCTTCGAGTATGCCCTGATATCCGCGGTGACCGCCCTGATGTTCCCCGTGGTACTGATCGTGGAAGGTGTCAGACTCGTAGTCGAATGAAACGAACGGTGACCCCGTTCTCTTCCTTTCTCTTTATTCTTCAACAGCAGCGGACGCTGTCGGCAGCGCGCTCGCATATGTAACTTATTAATAAATAGAAGATATCTCTGGGGACATAGGTGCAGTTATGGAAGATAGACCAATGTCTGTTGTCGTCGCTTCGACGTTAGCCCTGATCGGGGCGTTCTTTGCGCTTGTGGTCACCATATTTGCGTTGATCACCATCTTTGAGTCGATCGACCCTGCGGCGGCCGCTGCGGAGGAATACAACCTCGGACTGTATATGGGATTCTGCCTTTTGATGCTGATATTGTTCATAGCCGTTGCCGGTTCCCTTAATTCCAACGGGCAGTGGTCGTGGAGGCTCCTGATATTCATGGAGGTCCTGTGCACTGCGGTCCCGGTAGTGGCATACCTGTTCGATGTCGTGGATATACCGTCCATGGTCGCGCTGGTGGTCATCGGAAGTCTGATGGTTGTCTTCACGACAACTACCGATTCCAGGCGCTGGGTGGAATCCGACAGGATATGAACGAGACCGGAAGGGCTGATGCCCTTCCTTTTCCTTGATATTCGACGATAAAGATACATATCGACAGTAACGTTAATATCTTTTAAATCCCCATTCGGAGCCGATGGATGAGAAATTTTCTTTCGCTTTGAGGAAGATAGCCTTGCTCGGCGGCATGAACAATTATATCGCCGTATCCTCGCGTGAATTGGGTGAAGCGCTCGGTATGAGCCAACAATCCGCGTCCAAGAGGATCTTGGAACTTCTGGATGAGAAATACCTCGTGCGCGACCTCGGAGCGAGGAGACAGCGCATAAAGATAACCGAGACCGGGGCGGATGAACTTAGGAAGGAATACAACGAATACCGCAGGATATTCGATCTGACGGACCATGTGACCCTTCACGGTAAGATATCATCCGGTATGGGGGAAGGCGGATATTACATCACCCAAAAGCCGTACATGGACCAATTCTACTCAAAACTGAAGTTCAAACCGTTCGAAGGGACGCTGAACGTGAAGGTCGCGAAGGAGGACCTCGATAAGCTGGAGGTCATAAGGAACATGCCCGGCAACGTCATAGAGGGCTTCGAGAAGGACGGCAGAACGTTCGGGAAGGTCATGGCATACCGGGCCAAGATACAGAACCTGGATTGTGCGATCGTGGTCCCGGAGAGGTCCCATTATAACGATACCATGGAATTGGTATGCAAATTCCACCTGAGAAGGACGCTGAGCATCAAGGACGGCGACGATATCGCTGTGGTGGTGGACCTAACGCCTCTTTCTCCCGAAAATTAGATATCCCGTATGGCCAAGCATCTTGAATGACGGACGGACGCCTCCCGGATGCACCTCCAGTTCACGCTCCATGAGTTCGGTGACACGAACGTCGAAGTAATTCATCTCGCGCATCCTGTTGACGGTCGACTCCGCCTGGTTCATGTTCGGGACGTATGCGCACACCCTCCCGCCCGGCCGCAGGTTGCCGGACAGGTTCTCCAATGCCGACCATGGGTCCGGCATGTCCATTATCAATGAATCCGCGGTAATGTCCACGCTTACGGTCCTGGCATCGCCTATCTGATGGCTCCAGTATGTGTCCAGGCCTGTGCGTTTAAGGTTCTTCAGTGCGCGCAGCGCATATTCCTCCCTGAACTCGACCGTGTGCACCCTCCCGCCCGGAGCGACCGCCCTTATGAGCGCGGTCGTCAGCGCACCGGACCCCGCTCCCACTTCCAGCACCGTATCGCCGCATCTGACGTCACAGTTGAGTATTATCGATGCTGCGTCCTTTGGAATTATTATCTGCGCCCCGCGTTCCAGCGAGCCCATGAGATCGACCGTTCCGGCACGGAATGCCGTGAACTCCTTTCCCGCTATCACCACGCCGGAACCATCGTCCGCATCCTTGAATCTCGCTCCATCTATCGTTCCAAGCGACGGTATCCTGATCATGCCGTATGATACCTTGATCCAATGCCTGTTGTTCTCGGCATCCGCGAGAAATATGTACTCATCCTCTTCGAACATCTTATCCTCCCTCCCATCGCCTCATTATGTTAATTACCTTTCCCGGCGAACGTGATTTATACGTCGCGCCGCATTATCCAACTATGACGGCGAAAGGGGTTCTCGGGGTCCTTGCGTGCCCCATACTTGAGGACGAACTGATATACAGCATCTCTAAGGATGGGGAGATATCGAATATCTATCTTCTTGACAACCGCCACGCCAGAAGCATGAAGATGAAATTAGCCAGACACGGGATCGCGCACACCGTCGTCGGTGAGGAGGAGTTCCTGGATGGATCATACGAGATCGATAATAACGGTTTCACGGTGGCCATATGGATGATGGACCTCGGACTCCATGAAGAGCCCATGGACCTTAAGGATGCCATCAGGGGATGCATGCTGCGCATACAGGAGCGTACGGACGCTCTTGCGCTGTACTACGGATTGTGCGGCAACGGCCTGAAGGACATCGATGTCTGGGCATCCGAGAACCTGAGCATACCGATGACGATCATACGCGACAGCGAGGGGAACATCGTCGACGACTGTATCGCAGCGGCCATAGGCGGAACGAAACAATACCTGAGATTACTGAAGAAGTATCCCGGCATAATGTACTTCACCCCGGCCTTCGCAACGAACTATGACGATCTGCTGGGCAGGATGGAACTGTTCAAAGGCGTGGATGTCGGGGATGAGACGATGCTGAAGATGGTCTTCGAGATGGCCGATTACCATGAGGTGATGAAGATAGACACCGGACTCGGTGATCCGGAGGAGTTCCAGGCAGCGACCGAGAAGTTCGCGAACAGGCTGGGTTTCAGCATCTTCACATTGGAGGACGGATGGGTCACGCTGGAACCGGCGGAACGCGTATACGCTGAGGCCAAGGGTTTCCTGACCGGATGATCACATCGACCTTGACGCGTACGCGACCTTCTTCGTCGGTTCGCCGCATATGATGCATCTGCCGTCGAACTCCTCTGGTATGTATGGGGTGCCCAATATCTTCAATTCGTTCTCGTCCTCGAACCTATGGCCGCATTCCTCGGAGCCGCACCATCCGAACCTCAATGTCCTTTCCGGGATGTTGGTCAGGGAAGTTATTGTCTCGACGCATCCTTTCTGCCTCTCCCACGCTTTTCCGTACATGTCGCTGCGTATCGCTTCCAGTATAAGGCGGACCGCGGGTGCTATGTCGGGGATGGATGCAGTTCCTTTCACTCCGTTGTCACGTCTCACGAACGTGACGGAATCGTTCTCTATATCCCTCATCCCCAGTTCAAGACGGAGCGGAACGCCCTTTATCTCCCAGTCGAAGAACTTGCTTCCCGGCCTCTCATCCCTGTCGTCAAGCTTCACGCGAAGACCCGCCGCCTCCAGATCGTTCTTCACCTTCTTCGCCTTCTCCATCACCGCGTCGGTATTACCTTTTGATAGTATCGGTATGATCACCGCCTGTATCGGTGCCACCGGCGGCGGAAGTATCAATCCTTTATCGTCCCCGTGGACGCCTATCATCGCCCCCACAAGCCTTTCTGACATTCCGTACGTGGTCTGATGCACATGTTTATGCTCACCGTCCGCATCCTCGTACGTTATCTCATACGGAACGGAGAAGTTCGTGCGGTAATGGTGTATGGATCCGATCTGAAGCATCCTTCCGTTCGGCATCGCCGTGTCCAGGCCCACTGTGTAATAGGCGCCCGGGAACTTGTCCCATTCCGTGCGCACAAGCAACGAATACGGAATGCATAGTTCCTTCATGATGTTGCCGAGTATCTCGAAATCCTCCTCCACCTGACGCTGCGCATCCTCCTCGGAGACGTGACATGTGTGAGACTCGAAGAAATGTATCTCCCTCACCCTGATGAACGGCCTTGTCTGTTTGGTCTCGTACCTGAACGTGTTCACGATCTGGTATATCTTCAGCGGAAGGTCCGTGTGGGAACGCACCCAAAGCGAGAACATCGAGTACATCGCCGTCTCGCTTGTAGGCCTCACAACGAGACGAACATCCAGTTCGTTGAGGCCGGCGTGCGTCACCCAGTACACTTCGGAATCGAACCCCTTTATGTGGTCCTTCTCCTTCTTGAACTCCGTCTCCGGGATCAGCAGTGGGAAGTATACCTCACCGTGGCCGGTCGCGTCCAGCTCCCTCCTTATGAAGTGATCTATGTTCCTCATTATGTTCCAGCCGTACGGCGTCCATACGTTCATCCCTTTGATCGGATATCTCTTGTCGGAGAGGTTCGCCTTCTCCACTATGTCGAGATACCATTCGTTGAAATCCGATTCCTTGCCCATATGCATCAGCTCTTCCTGAGCAGTCTCTTCTTCTTGGTCCTCTTCAGCTCATCCGCAACGGTCGAAGCGACGGAGATGTTGGACACCTCGCTCTCGAGCGTGTTGCAGCAGAGCAGGACATCGATATTGTTCCCGGTCAGCCTCCTTATGGCATCGCCGGTGAACACCCCGTGCGTGCATGCTACCGATACACTCTTCGCACCCGCCTGCTTCAGCTGGATCGTGGCGGCGAGGATGGTCCCTCCCGTGGCGATTATGTCATCGACTATCAGAACGTTCTTGCCGTCGCAGTCCATGTTCGCCGGCGCTATCTTGACCTCCGTTCCAGACAGCCTTATCTTCTCCAGATGGTCGTGCGGCAATCCCATCCTGTTACCGACGTCCTTGGCCCTCTCGGCCGCGCCGGCATCCGGCGCAAGGACTATGTCTATCCCTTTATCCATGAAGAATTCCGCTATCGCCCCGGATGCCTTCAGGTCCTTCGTCGGGCACTTGAAGTTCTTCAGTACGTCCTCTTTGTGTATATCCACGGTGATCACCCGGTCGCACGCGAGGTCCAGATGCTTTGCCATGACCTTGGCGCTCTCCGGCTCACCGGGTTTGAATATGCGGTCCTGTCTGGCGTATCCGAAGTACGGGATCACCAGGGTTATGGACTTGGCGCCCATCCTCTTCGCGGCGTCCTGTATCAGGAGCATCTCTATTATGCTCTGGTCCGGATATGTGTTCTGAACGATGACCACATCATCGTTCAGTGACTCGCCCTCTATCCTCGTATAGCATTCTCCGTCCGGGAATCTTGTGGATGATGCGAGGATGCATTTGCATTCCAGGATCATCGCAAGCTCTTTGGCCAGATCCCTGGATGTCGACCCGCCTATCACTATCATGCATCAGGGGTATGGTTCGCGATATTTTATATGTAATGGGGGTGACCCCCGTCCGTCACCCGTCCGCGATGCATCTTTTCAGAAGATCATCGAAGTTCCGGCGATCCATGCCGTGCCTGTACCTCCTCAGCGCATCCATGAATCCTTCCCCGCGCCGGCCGAGTATCGTCTCGATCACCTCACGGGTCTCGCTGTTGCCCTGAAAGAGGAATTGGCATACTGACGTGACATTGGATGCGTTACGTTTCTGACTTACCGTCTCGAAGTCCACGATGACCGGCATGTCCGCACCGTCCATGAGTATGTGCTTGGATGCCCTCCTGAGTTCGCCGTGGTCCGATCCGATCGTATCAAGGCGCCAGCATTGTTCCAGTATGTCCTCCAGCACCCTCCGCACCGCTTCCTTCCCGCTGCGGACGGTAAGCCATGCATCTATCGGACCGCCCGGTATCAGCTGCATCAGCAGGAACCGTTCCGTCGCCGCGACGAAACGCGGTCCGACCCCTACGGAATTCACCTTTACGAGCGTTTCCGCCTCATGTTCCATACTCCCTCGGGACGAATCGGTCCTGCGGAGCTTCAGCGCCATCCTCCCGTCCGCCGTATGGGCGGCCACGACCACACCTCCATGCCCCTTGCCGAGGACGGACAGCGATAATGCGGGAACGTCCCCTGAGAACTCTATCTCCTTCACACCAAGCGACCTCAGTTCGTCCATCCGGATCCGTATCTCCTCCGGCGTGGACGACGGGTAGCAGATCACGGACGCGTACGGCTCCTCCGCAAGTCTGTCCAACGTTATGACGACGGGTGTGCGCATGATATCCCCGGAAGTACGGCACAGGCAAAAAGGCTTCCGCAAGCGTTCCGAAACATTCAGCACATGCCATAAAAACATCCGGACCTGATATATTCGGAGGATATTCTGGCACACACAACATTTTTATCATCACGTCCGCATACGATACCGGATGCATTCATGGGACTGTTCGACAAATTGAAAGGTAGAAAGGCGGACCAAGAGAACGATATCGCCGAACCCGAGCCGGTAAGGAGACAACAGGACGAGCGTATCGCACGTCCGAAGCCCGAGCCGGTTATAACACAGACCCCCAGGGAGGTCCCTCCCCCTCAGCCGGTCAGACAGGAGCCTCCGAAAGTGGTTAGACAGGAGCCTCCGAAGGTCGTCAGACCGCCGGTAGAGAGGGCGCCTCAGGTGGAAAGGCCTGCGGAGAGGGCCGCACCTCCCGTCGAAAGGACTGTGGACAGACCTCCGGCGAAGAAACCCGTGGCCGCTGAGACGGTACCAGAGAAGAAGAACGTTCCGAAGCCCATACCGAAATACACCGGGCCTGTCACCAGGCCTCCGGCGGCAGTTAGCGGGGATGTCGATGAGAGGACGGAAGAGGTGGGCATAATATACGGCAACGTCGGGACGTCCGTGTTCAACTGCCGCGCCACCGCGCATATGGAGAAATCCGAATACATCATGGCGGAACATGAGGACTGCGGCAAAGTGCTGTGCCAAGTGGGCAGCCTGATCAGGAAGACGGACCTGTCGCTGGAAAAGACGCTGAACATGAACGGGAACACCGACATCCAGGAGATCATCAGCGCCCAGGTGGACGTCGTCGGTTACCGGGATGAGAGAGGACTGTTGCAGATCCCAAGAACGACATTCAGTGCCGGTAAGCCCGTGTACAGGGCGAACGACGCGCTCATACAGAGCGTGCTCGGCCTCAAGATGAAGGAGAAGAGCGGCGCGTACATCGGTCTGCTGCACGGCCACGGCGTTCCTGTGTATCTGGATATAAACGACCTTCTGGGAAGGCACGTGTGCATCCTCGCCAAGACCGGAGGCGGGAAGAGCTACATGTCCGGTGACATAATCGAGGAATTGATGAAACATCAGGTCACGTGCATGATAATAGATCCGCACGGCGAATATCCGGCGATGCGTGACATCGGAAGGACCGGCGACGAGAGGTTCGGCGTCGCACCGAGAGGGTATGCGGACCACATCAACGAATTCACCATATCCAAGAATGCCGAGGGGGATACACGTCCACTGAGATTCACTCTTAGGACCCTCGAGGCCAGAGAGATCCTTGAGCTCACAAGGACCAACGACATAAGGGCACACCTTCCGTCGCTGAGGAAGGCGATAGATTCCCTCAGGGATGTCCAGGACTTCTATTCGGTCAGAGAGCTCATCACCGTCCTGTCCAGGGACGAGGATAACAAGAACCCAATGCTGATCTCCGAGTTGGAGTACCTTGACGAGATCGGCATATTCGCGACGCGCGGCAACCATGTGGATGAACTTATAGAAAAGGGGAAGACGACGGTCATCAACATGAAAGGTGTACCGCCGGACATACAGGAACTTGTTGTGAGGAGACTCGGAACGCTCATGTTCGAGATGCGCAAACAGGACGTGGTGCCGCCGATGATGATGATCATCGAAGAGGCGCACAACTACTGTCCGCAGCAGGGGACCGCGATATCGTCGAGAGCGTTGGCAACGATCGCGTCGGAGGGAAGGAAGTTCGGATTGGGACTGATGGTAATAAGCCAGAGGCCCGCGAAGATAGACAAGAACGTCCTCAGCCAATGCGGGACGCAGATAATACTCAAGGTCACCAATCCAAACGACGTGAAGGCGATAGCATCATCCGTCGAGGGATTGACGAACGGCATGACCGAGGACATACAGACCATGCCCATCGGCATAGCCATGGTCGTTGGTGCGGGGATAGAGGCCCCGCTGCTCGTGGATGTGAGGCCGCGTGAGAGCAGGCACGGAGGCGCCGGCGTCAAGGTGCTGTCGGAGGACGACTGAATGAATGACGTCATTAGTTCCGAGAGGATGGAGAGATACCTCGGAATAACGAAGGCTGCGCTTGATAAGCTCAGGATCGCCGCTCCCGAGAGATCGTTCGGAAGGAAGATGGCCGATGATTTCCTGAACATGGCTACGTCATATTACAACGACGCGGTGCACTTCGCCGAGACCGGCGATCTGGTCAACGCTTTCGCATCGGTGAACTATGCGCACGGTTGGATAGACTGCGGCGCAAGGATAGGATTGTTCGATACATTCGGTGACGATAGGCTGTTCACGCTCTACGAATGACCTTCGGACCTTCGGCGGATGAGTGGCACGTGAACACCTCCGCATCGCCGACGATGCTGCGTACCTTATCTTCATCAGCGTTCGTGAATATGCTGTTGCCCAGCATGCACATCGACGCTTTGTGGTCCTTTCTCAGCGATGACAATACATCCTTCATACCACTGGTCTCAAGTCCTGCGGATGCGGAGAACCCTGATGACAGTTCGTATAATGCATCCTCTGTCCGGGCGTTGATGTATTCATTCACACATGACGCGCCGGCGGATGATATCCCGGACATTGCGATACGATCTGACAATATGCTGCTCGTGTCCATCCTCGGCCCGAGGACCGCGACGGTCACATCCAATTCGAGTTCCGAATCCGTTACCAGACCGTAAGGCGGTATTCCGGCCCTTACCCTTATCGGCTGCCTTCCGCCCGTGATCCCGGCCACATCACCTAGCCCTCCGCCGTTCACTATCTCGGAGATGTGTGCCGCCCTGTACGCCTCATGTTCGCTCATCCCGGTGATCGACGATACGCAAAGACCTGCCGCTATCGCGCCGGCGGCGCTCATGCCCATCCCCTGTGATACCGGGAGCTCGTTCTCTATGATCACGTCGAACCCTCTGCCCGGGGCCATCGAACGGATGACATGCTCGGATATCCGAGCATCGTATACCGTTCCGTCCATGATCGTCACTATCTTTTCGTCACGCCGTTCCTCCAGCGTCACGAACGTTCCCTTGTTCAATCTTATCCCTGCTCCGACGGAACCTGTGGTCATGATGTCGTCCGTGCGGACCGGGGAGAAGAAACAAGTTATGTGTCCGGGGCTGAACGCCTTCGTCATAGAAGATCAGCACACAGGTCCAGTATCGAATCGGCCACGTTGGCCTTGGTATCGGATATGTCCTTTGCATCGTCCCTGGTCACAATGACCGCGCTCGACGACATCTTTCCCGCGACATCTATGTCATTGGCCACGACCGCCGATAACGAATATTCTTCCAGACGGCATCTCGCCCTTTCGATGAGTGCCTCCCTGTCCAACCCGGACTCGGCCTTGAAACCTATCACGTTCTTACATCTGCTGCGTATCGCCGGCAGTACCTTCGGAACCGGTATCAGATCCATCTTCACGGAGGCTCCGCTCGGTATCTTTCCCTTCTTCACCTTCTGCGATGTGAAGTCCGCCAGCGCCGCCGGGACGATGACCACGTCATGATCCACCTTCCTGACCATCCTCATCAGCTCGTCCACCGTCTCGAACCTCTTCAGCGGTATGTATTCCGGCAGAGGTACACTGCATCCTCCCATCCAGAGCTCCGTATCCGCGCCCCTCTCGAACGCGCGTTCCGCTATGTGTACTGCCATCAGTCCGGTGGAACGGTTCGTGATCATGCGCATCGAATCTATCGGCTCCTCGCTTCTGCCGCCTATGACCAGTACCTTCTTTCCTTTCAGGTCGTTCTTCGACATGAATCTGAACACCCATGCCATGACCTCCTCCTTCGAGACCACCTTCGCCCTGAGGTCCTCTATGTGCGGACCCAGGATCACCACGCCGTCCTCCTTCAGCTGCCGGATGTTCCTCTGTACGGCGGGATTCCTGAACATCGAGTCATGCATCGCCGGTGCCACCACCGTCGGCACGCCGGAACCCATGGCCACCGTGGCCATCGTCGTCACCGGGGTGTCGTCGATGCCCTGTGCTATCTTCGATATCGTGTTGGCCGTTGCCGGATATATCAAGAAAAGGTCGGCCATGCTTCCGTCGCCCAGCATGGACACGTGTTCCGCCTTACCTGTTATCTCTGTCACCGGCACATTCCCGGATGCGAACTCCAGCGATCCATGGGTAACTATCTTCCCGGCCTCCGGCGACATCACCGGAAATACCTTGGCGCCGTGTCTTATGAGTTCGCGTATCGTCGCAAAACATTCCACAGCGGCCACGCTGCCGGTTATGCCCATGACTATCGTCTTTCCCCTCAGTTTGTTGCTCTTCGTGCAAAATATCTCTTCCGAAGGATGCATGATATCTCCTCTCTGTAATCGACCGCCTGTTCTTTACCTTTTTCACAGGATCCTGGAAATGTGACGAAGTACTTCCTCCAATACCTCGTCCTTCGGCCTCGACGCGTCGATGATCACGAAACCGCGTTCCTTCGCTATCCTGAGGTAATTATCCCTCACTTCCGTCAGGTATCCTATGCGCTCGAACCTGCTCTTGGACCCTCTCGATTCGACACGTTCCATCCCTAGGATCGGATCTATGTCGAACAGTAATGTCATATCGGGCTCTATCGCTATCTTGTCGTTCATCTCTTCGAGCCACACCGCATCGGCACGGCGTCCGTTCAGTTCCGCGGACTGGTATGCTATCGTTGACGCGTAATATCTGTCGCAGAGCACCACCTTCCCCTCCTTCATCCATTCCATGATCTCGCGGGTGTGCAGCATGCGGTCCGTGATGAACAGCATCGCCTCTCCTTCCGGAGTTATGTCCTTGGCCTCCTCCAGGATCCTCTTTATGTCGCCGTCCGTCGGCTCCGCGGTGCCTATCACATCCCTTTCCTTTCCGAGTATGGTGACGGCCGCCTCCATGCACGATGATTTCCCGGAGCCGTCTATCCCTTCGAATACTACGAATCTGCCTTTCTTCATACTGTCACCCTTTGTTCCTGAGATAACGGACACTGAGTATCATGTCCTTTGCGGCCTTCGTCTCGTCCACCCTTGACACCGGTGAGTTGTACGGTGCGTTCATCACTATCTCCGGATCCTCGGATGCTATGCCTATCAGCACCTCGGCCATCCTGTCCAGGTCCTCGATCGAACAATCCTCCGTGGGTTCGAACATCATGGATTCCTCGACGAGCATCGGGAAGTATATGGTCGGCGGATGGATGTCGAAATCGATCAGTCTCTTTGCGATGTCCATCGCCCTTATCCCTTTCTCCTTCTTCAGGCTGGAGGCGCTTGCGACGAACTCGTGCTTCTTCAGGTCGCCGTACGGTATCTCATATACATCCTTCAGCAGCTCCTTGAGATAGTTGGAGTTCAGCACCGCTCTCACCGTCGCATCCTTCAGTCCCTCGGAACCCATCCTCAGGATGTAGGCGTAACCTCTCAGTATCACGTTTATGTTACCGTAGAACGCCCTCATCTTGCCTATGCTCCTCTCTCCGTTGTCCTGCAACGAGTAGATGTCGCCCGTCCTCACTATCACGGGTGATGGCAGATATGGTATGAGCACACTCTTCACACCGACCGGGCCCGCGCCCGGTCCGCCGCCTCCGTGCGGCGACGCGAACGTCTTGTGCACATTGAAATGAACAACATCGAAATCCATGTCCCCGGGCGTGGTGATGCCCATTATCGCATTGAGGTTCGCACCGTCATAGTACATCAGCGCACCGGCGCCGTGCACTATCCTGGCTATCTCCTTGATGTTCTTATCGAATATCCCCAGCGTGTTCGGGTTCGTCAGCATGAACGCCGCGGTCCTGCCGGATACGGCGGCCTTCAGTGCTTCCAGATCCACCGATCCATCCTGCGCGGACGGTATCTCGATGACCTTGTATCCTGCCATCGCGGCGCTTGCCGGATTCGTTCCGTGGGCGCTGTCCGGTACGATCACTTCGTCCCTGCTCTCCCCTCTGTCCTCGTGGTACGCCTTCACCATCAGCATCGCTATGTGCTCACCATGGGCGCCGGCGGCCGGCTGCAGCGTCACGGCATCCATACCTGCTATTGCGGACAGCTTCCGTTCCATGTCGTACATCACGGACAGTGTACCCTGTACCGTCCTTTCGTCCTGGTACGGGTGTACGTTCGTGAACTCGCCGAAGGACGACACGCGGTCCGCGTACTTCGGATTGTACTTCATCGTACAGGAGCCGAGCGGATATGGTCCCGAATCCACACCGAAATTCATCGACGCCAGTTTCGTGTAATATCTGATGACCTCGCTCTCCGGTATGTCCGGAAGGCATATCGTCTCCCTCTTGAGCTCGTCCGGTATGTCCGTATCGCCTATCGTCACCGGTACCGCACGTTCCATCGGTCCTTTCATCGCAGCACCTCCGACAATGATGTGACTAGGGCCTCATGATCCTCGTCGGAGTGTACCTCCGTCGTCGCGAACAGCATGCAGTCATCCATCCCCTCTATGTGGCCCTTCAGCGGGACACCGCTCATGGGTGTGGATAGCTCGTGCAGCTTGGAACTCACATACGACGCATCCTTCCTCAGCCTCACGGCGAATTCGTTGAAATGGATGTTGTCGAAGACCATCTCCGCCCCGTCCACCTTGGATATCCTGGACATCAGCGACCTTGCGCGCTCCATGTTCCTCTTTGCAAGGTCTACCATCCCGCGGGCGCCGATCACGGATACGTAAACTGCGGCGGCCACCGCCGTCAGCGCCTCGTTCGTGCATATGTTCGATGTCGCTGAACTTCTCCTTATGTGCTGCTCCCTTGTCTGAAGCGTCATGCAGAATGCGGTGTCGCCCTTGGAATCCTCGGTCATCCCTATGATACGTCCGGGCATCTTCCTTATGTGCTCCTGACGGCATGCGAACAATCCCAGTAACGGCGACCCGAAGCCCATCCTGGTCCCCATCGGCTGTCCCTCTCCGATCGCGATGTCCGCGCCCATGTCCCCCGGCGGCCTTACAATGCTCATGCACATCGGATTCACTCCTATCACCAGCGGAACATCTCCTATCGCCTGTTTCACGGATGCGACATTCTTGTCAAGTATACCGAACATGTTCGGCATCTCGGCGTACACGCCGCACAGACCGCCTTTATCTGCGATCGATGATATGTCATCCAGAGATAACGCACCGGTCCTTTCATCGAACCCATATCTGGCTATGCCTATTCCGGTACCTATGAGATAGTTCTTCAGGACGGAGTACCTCTCCTTGTTCAGTGCCTTCGGGATAAGGAACGTCTTTCCCTTGGATATACGGGAGCACATCCTCGCCGCCTCTCCCAAAGCGGTTGCACAGTCGTACATCGACGTGTTCGCGGCGTCCATTCCGGTGAGTTCGCACAGGACGCTCTGATATTCGAACAGCGCCCGCAGCATCCCCTGACTTATCTCCGATTGATATGGGGTGTATGATGTGTAAAGTTCGGATATGCCGGTCACGTGATCCACTGCCGCCGGTACGTAATGCGGGTATACTCCCATTCCCATGAAACATGAACTCTCTGTGTTGCGGGTGTTCTTGCCGAGCATGTCCCTTATCTTGCCGACGACCTCCATCTCCGACATTCCGGGACCTATGTCCAAACCTTTCCTGACGTCCTGCGGAATGTCCGCGAATAATTCATCTGTCGATGACATACCCAAGCGCTTAAGCATGCGTTCCCGATGCATGATTCACCCTAATACGGGGGATTATTTATCTTTGACCTCTTTACCACGTATGGACTCGTTCACTAGGCGCGCGTAAAACGACGGCAGACTTTCTATGTCCTTTATCTCGTTGCCGCATACTCGGCGCAGTCTGCGCCTTATCATGGTGTCGTGTTTTACACACAATGATGACAGGGAACGTTCCAGTTCTTTGGCTATCTTGTTGCCTTCTTTATCCCAGTCCGTAAGTATCACCGCGCTCATGCCTTCACTGGAAATGCGTTCCGCTACTCTCAGCGGTCCGCCCTCGGACTGCACGGCCATCATTCTCCCTCCTGCCCCGGCCAGGGAC
>Ga0123356_10003146_pt1 | contig 17377 bp, 15 predicted proteins | sample TergutEmb28metaG_2_FD_92546 | JGI IMG/M metagenome (GOLD analysis project Ga0123356, IMG submission 92546) | Embiratermes neotenicus P3 segment gut microbial communities from Petit-Saut dam, French Guiana - Emb289 P3 | ecosystem: Host-associated > Arthropoda: Insects > Digestive system > Gut ...
CATAAACTCCTCCGCCGTAGGTTGCGGTGTTGTTTGAGATTTCACCGTTAGTTATAGTAAAGGATCCCGCAGGTCCTTCGTATACGCCGCCGCCATTGCCATCATTTTGGTAACCGTTCCAATGTGTCGCTGTGTTGTTTGTGATCTTGCCGCCTGACATTTTAAACGCGCCTTCGTTGTAGACTCCCGCACCATTTGTTGCAATGTTGCCCGAAATCACCCCACCAGCTAACTCAAAAACGCCACTAACGTTAATCCACACACCCCCACCCCAACCTCGAGCGTTAACATTATTGTGGCCTGAAATCTCACCATCAAGCATGATAAATGTACCCCCGCCATTAACAACTACCCCATTACCCCTATCGCCTTCATTATGAGTAATAATCACGCCATCAAGCGATAATACGGCATCGTCATTAACGGTGATAACATTTTGACCATCTAAACCAATCAGCTTGAACATGCCCCCGGTAGCACTTGTTAGCGTAATGTTTGTACCTGGCGGAATACTCAACGCAGAACCAACAGAAATATCCATAGTAAGTGCAATATCGATATGGACCCCCACCTCTGCATTATTAACCGCATCCCTAAGCTCAGACGCAGTCTTAACCCGTATAGAGCCAGCGTCTGCCGCTAAAAAACTATAAGCCAACAAAGAAACTAACCCCACTACCACAAGGATCAAAGAAACAACTAACAGAATTCTATACCGTGAACCCTGCAGACTAGCTGTAGACTTAATAGCCATACATATCCACTCTACAAATAAAGAAATCAAATCGGCTCGTCATATATCGTTTACTTTTTCCATCCATCCATGACAGAATAGGCAATCCAGCACTCACATTTCTACAGATTTCTGGTAGACCCTCAGCTCACGCCTTGGATAATTGCAAGACAATTTGCATTAACAAAACTTCGGGACATACACATCCACTTTCTAGAAATGCCGTTCAAGAAGAAAATAAAACAACTCTTGTTGTGAGTTGATGGTTAGCAAAGCGGAAATAGTTGCTAATGTTTTGACCCCCGAATTTATTTGAGACTGTTTAAAGGACAAAAGTACTGCAGTTAAACCATTGCTTTTTGGTCCTGCTTTCGTAAACCTCTTAAGGTTGGCTCTTGCCTATTTTTATGGGGAATCACTTGGGCGTAAACTTTAAAGATCTTATCCCTAAAACTCCAGTCAAGCTCGAAGATCTCAGTGGTAAAGTTATCGCTATAGATGCATACAACACTATCTATCAGTTCCTCAGTATAATCCGCCAACCCGATGGTACACCCCTCAAGGATAGTTCCGGTAAAATCACCAGCCATCTAAGTGGTTTATTCTACCGCACAAGTAATCTTGTTGAGATGGGGCTTAGGCCTGTTTATGTGTTTGATGGTAAATCTCCTGAACTCAAAGCTGCTGAGGTCCAACGTCGTCGCCAAGTCAAGGCTGAAGCTATGGTAAATTATGCTAAGGCGCAGGCAAGTGGCGATAAAGAAAAAATGCGCTTGTACGCTTCGGTAGCTACTACTATGAAAGATTACATGGTGCCAGAGAGCAAGAAAGTTCTGGATTTGATGGGGTTGCCATGGATTCAGGCACCCAGTGAAGGTGAAGCGCAGGCCGCTTATCTAAATAAGAAGGGTGATGCTGATTACTGTGCAAGTCAAGATTACGACAGTCTGCTTTTTGGGGCTCCTAAACTTTTACGCAATGTTACCATTTCAGGGAGGAGGCGGCGGGGAAAAACCTTCATCGAAGTGGTTCCTGAGGTGGTTGAATTGCGCAAAGCTCTTGGAGAGTGTGCGTTGTCCTATGAGCAGCTAATTGATGTAGGTATATTGATTGGAACCGATTTTAACCCCGAGGGCATCGAGGGTATCGGACCTAAAACCGCACTTAAACTCATCAAACAACACAAAACCCTTGAAGCCGCTCTCCCCTTCATCAAAAACGCCCTGTTTCCCTGCGAACCCCAGTTAATACGCCAAGAATTTCTAAATCCCCAAATCACCGATGACTACAAGCTTGACTGGAAAGACCCAAACGAGCAAGCTATTATCGATTTTATGTGCGGCGAAAAAGAGTTTGGAGAGGAGCGTATCAAAAAATCAATAGAGCGCATGACCGCGGGAAGCAAAAAAGCAAAGAGCAAGACTTCTCTGGAAAAATGGTTTGGATAGAGATAGCCTGTATTTTAGGCGTGTGGGTTAGTTTTTTCTTCTTTTTTAACAAACTAAATTAGGTGAGTAGTAGGAACGGAAAACGAGTTGCTAAGTGCCCTTTCATCGAGAACCCATTATCTGTTCCTTGCAAATTTGTAAATAGCGTTGCAATAAATTGTTGATAGATTTTCATAAGATTTAATTGTGTAGTGCATTTTTTGTAAAATGCAATTAAATGCGCTTTTTGTGGGGTGTGTGCGTAAATGATATTAGCTGGCAGAGCCTTAAAGTGTCAATGAAACCTTCCACGATTATCCTCTATGTGTTGGTGACGCTGAGTTTAATCTTTAGCCTCACTGCTCTGTTGCTTGTTGTATCTCAAAACGGTGATATCTTTGTCCCAGATTCTTCATTCATATCTCCAACCATAGTGCCCACAATGCCTGAAAATACAGTGCCGCAATTTACGCCTCCGCTTCAGCCCACACAAACCCCTGGCTCGACTCATCTAACAATCAACTACACAGAAATCAACCGAGTGGAAAATAAGGGTAGAACAAAAGTGACTCTGTCTATAGATGTCACCTACGATAGCGGAGACCCAATTACCATAGATTACTCTCATTTCTGTCTCCATCTCTACGTTTGGAGAATGATTGCGCCTATGAATGTTGGAACTGCTGAGCCCCAAAACAGTGGACGCTTTACTCTGGGGTCCTCACATTCAACGCAGACTTTTCAGTTAGACTTTGAATTTAGCACTACTGAATTTAACGGAATGGATGAAGGTAGAACTATTTACAACATGGGCTACACTGGCCCTGCTGAGGTTCAATGGTTAACTGATAGTTTATTTAATACCTGATTTCCAATGTATTGGGTGATTGTGAATATATAAATAAAATTGTAATATTGCTACAAGGTTGCTTGCAGTTTTTCATATAGGGCTAAATGTGTATGAATTATTTTACAGTGACTGATTTTGCTAGGTTTCGGGGCATGTCTGGGTCGTAGCCTTTTTCGACAGCTGTGTAATATGCCAGTAGCTGGAGTGGTACTGCGTATGGGATGGGTGAGAGTACTGCGGGGATGTCTTTGGGTACTTCGATGTAGTCGTCGGCTAGGCTTTTTATGTCTTCGTCTCCTTCCTCGATTATGGCTAGTATGTGGGCGCCTCGGGCTTTCATTTCCATGATGTTGCCTATGACTGTTTTGTGGGTGTCGTCTTTGGGGCACACAAATACTATGGGGAATCCATTTTCGATTAGGCTGATTGGGCCGTGTTTGCTTTCGCCGGCGGGGAATGCTATGGAGGGGATGTAGGCGATTTCCATTAGTTTGAGTCTGCCCTCAAATGCGGTGGCGGTGCTGATGCCTCTGCCTAGGTAGAAGAAGATTTTTGATCCGCTGTATTTTTTGGCTAGTTGTTTGATTTTTTCTTCTTGTGTTGTTACAATTTTGTCTACTACGGTTGGTAGTTGTTGAAGTTTTTCTTCGAGGCAGTCGATTTCGTCTTGTGATATTTTTCCGCGTTTTTTGGCTAATTTTAAGGCCAGTTGGGCTAGAACTGAGAGTTGGGAGGTGAAGGTTTTGGTTGCTGCGACGCCTATTTCGGGTCCTGCTTGGGTGCCGATGTAGACGCGGCTTATGCGTGTGAGGGTGGAGCCGATGACGTTGGTTAAACTCAGTACGGTTGCTGCGCGTTGTTGGGCGCAGATGACGGCTGCAATGGTATCGGCGGTTTCGCCTGATTGGCTTACAGCAAGGATGGTGCTGTCGATGTTGACGGATTTACCGTGTTGTTCTAAAAATTCTGAGGCGTATACGGGGTAGGTGGGCAGATATGCCAGTTTTGAAAACATGTATGAGGCTGCTAGGCAGGCGTGGTAGCTGGTTCCGCATGCTACTAGGAACACTTCGCTGGCGCGGTCAAGGAAGGTGGATAGTAGGTCGAGGTAGTGGTCTTGGATGCGTAGCGTGTTGCGGAGGACTTCGGGTTGTTCATGGATTTCTTTAATCATAAAATGTGGATAGCCCTGTTTTACTGCCATCTCAGGTGTCCACTCGATGGTGATTGGGTTTCTTGTGATGGGACTTGCGTCGCTGATTTTTTTGATTTCATAGCCTTGTGGGCTGAGGGTGACTAGTTCGCCGTTGTTTATCATGACTGCTTTGTTGGTGACTGATAGGAATGCTGGAACGTCGCTGGCGCAGAAGACGCCATTGCCGTTGATGCCTATCACCAGGGGGCTTTCGTTTCGGGCGCAGATGATTTTGTCGGGTTCTTGTGTGGAGAGGATGGCAAAGGCGTATGATCCTTCGATGCGTTTGAGGCTTTCTAGGATGACTTGTTGGAAGCTGAGTTTGGGGTTTTGTTTTTGGGTTTCTTCTATGAGGTGTGCCATGACTTCGGTGTCTGTTTTTGATGCAAAGGTGTGGCCGAGGTTTTGGAGTTCGGCTTTTAGTTCTAAAAAGTTTTCTATGATGCCGTTGTGGACAACGACGATGTTGCCTTTGCAGTCGGTGTGGGGGTGGCTGTTGATTTTTAGTGGTGCGCCGTGTGTTGCCCATCGGGTGTGTCCGATGCCTATGTTGCCGGGTAGGTCGTCGAGGTTTAGGAGTTGGTGGACTTCGTCGATTTTACCTTGGTCTTTTTTTATGTTGATTTCTTTGTTGTTTAGGGTGGCGATGCCGACTGAGTCGTAGCCTCGGTATTCGAGTCGTTTTAGGGATGAATGGATTATGGGTGCTGCGTTGCCTTCTTTTAAGACACAGCCAAAAATTCCGCACATGATTTGTTCTTCCTGTTTTTTTGTTGTTGCAATGGTTGAGCTGGATGGCTATTAAGGATTTTTACAACATTCCTTTGACTGTTAAAAACTTTTTTTTAGGTGTTTGGGTTTGGTTTTTATTTGCAGGCAACACAGTTAGCGTTTTGTTGTTGAATTTATGTGAACCGTTATAAATTATTTTTTTATATTTCATGCATGATATGTTATTAGATATTTATAATGAAATAACTCTTTATAGTTGATATACTGATTCTGTACTTATGGTTTTTTATAGGACCTCAACTGATAATCCCTGATCAACCATGGACAAGAAACTGCTTCTCAAAGACGACAACAAAACCCAACAAGCCAAAGAAATCAGCATCCTCACCGCAACCCAACTAAAAACCATCCTAGGAAACCTCAGCTGGAAAATCCTCACCCTACTCTCCAAAAAAGAAATGTACCCCCTCGAAATCGCAAAACAACTAGGCATGCACGAACAAAAAATATACTACCACATCCGAAAACTCGCCAAAGCCAACGCCATCACCGTAGTACGAGAAGAAAAAAAGAAAGGCGCCACCGCAAAATACTACCGCACAGTCTCCCCCGCATTTGGCGTCGAATTCCCCCTTGGATACCAACCCATCCAAAACCTCTGCATCCTTGACATAACCGGCCAACTACAAGAATTCTTCAAAGAATTCATCCACAACGGCACCTTCAACGGCAAAATAATAGTCGGCAGCCCCCAACCCCACGGCCCCTTCAAAACAAGCGCACGCGACGGACACTACGCCGCACACCTAGCCCTATTCATAGGCCAATTCGCCCGCCTACCCACAGAATTCGCAGTAAAACTCGACGTCGACGTCAAAGTCGAAAAAGAAGAAAAAAACAACCTCATCCTAGTCGGCGGACCCGGAACCAACCTATTGATGCAAGAAATCAACGAACACCTCCCCATAAAATTCAACATGCAATCCTCCCAACAAGGCTTCCTACTCGGCGGACTAACATCAAAAAAAACCCAACAAACCTACACCTCCGACGTAACCGGCCTAATCGCAAAAATCATCAACCCCTGGGATAACTCCAAACGCATCATCGTTCTAGCCGGCAACAAAGCCGTAGGAACCAAAGCCTGCGTCATCGCACTCACCAACCTCTGGAAAAAAACCCTAGAAAAATACCAAGGCGAAGACACCTTCGCAACCGTAATCATAGGCTTTGACCTAGACGGCGACGGCAAAGTCGACTCCATTGAGGTCCGCGAATAGTGCCCCCCAAAACCACCGAAATCATATGGGCCTACGGACACAAAAACCTCCAAGCAACCCACCCCACAACACTCATGATCACCAAAGACCCCCACCTCTCAACAACCGGCAACTGCATTATAGCCGTAGCCGCAGATAAAACCATAACAGACCTACACCCCGACTTCAAAAACACACTCCACCAACCAAACACAAAACTCACCATACTACTCGAAGCAGACAACACAACAGAAAAAATTCAAGCCTCAGGCTCACCAAACCTACAATTAACCCACCCAACTGACTTGGTGATCAGAAAAAGCCACTTTATATGCAACCGCACCTTAGCCATCCAAGCAGATAAAGCCTCAAACAATCTATCCCGAGAACTTGTAAAAAAACTAACAAACCCCCAACAGAAAATCAAAATAACCCTAACCACCACAACCTCCCAAAACCCTACAACCACATAACAAAATCACCCTCAGGCAACTATGAGCAAAATCTGCTTCACAGTGATGTATTCAAATCATTAAACGGTCCATAAAAACACAACATACCCAACATTATTGCACCATTTCTAGTTGACTGTGTTGAGCAGTATTGCTTATGTTACGTAGTTGATGTAACACTAAAAAGGCCAAACGCAACCTTAAACGTAAAAATAACTAAAAACAAGATGTATGACAAACTATATCCTTTAAATTTGGGAAGTTAGGGATAGAGGTAGTTTAGTGTTCCATTCGGTTGGAAATTAGCAAAGAAAACACCCCTACTACGACCATTGTTTTCAGATGAGCCTATCATTAACAATGTCATCCCCTCGTAATTTGTATGGCTCTCCCATTGAATAGAGATTTGCAGAGCATTTATTTCTGGTGTTGCCCCCGTTTTGTTTTGGTGGCCTTCCACGGCGTGATCGTAGTACCACTGAAGCCCTAAATTATCAATTTGTTGAAGAGCCTCATCCGATGTTTGCTGTTGAGAATACATTTGAGATAATGTGGTACCAACCCATGAAGAAAAATAGGCACGATAAACTCCCCCACCACTTGCACTAAACCTAATACTGTTTGCCCCCGATCCGAAAGCACTATCAAATGACGACTGAGAAAGCTGAACATCAATCCTTCCACCTCTGAAACCTGTATCTAACTTGATAGATTCAATGGTAACTTCGCCAGGGTGTTCTAGCATAAGAAGCTTAAAGGTAGACGTGTTTCTGATACTTTGCACTAACTCAGTTAACGATACGGCCAATATATTGTCGTAGGAAAGGGTAACATCTGGCTGTGCAGTACCAAAGGTTGGGGGATAGCCAGCATTCCAAAACAGGTAGCCCTCAAATACTGGAAAGCTTATAGAAAAAATTATCACAGCGAATAATGCATACTTTAGTATTCGTCGAAGCAAACCATGTGATACCAACCAAACAATGCTCATAGCAACAATTGAGCCAATTGCCACAATTTTTATCCAAGAATTGCTAAGAAAAATTGCCGCACAAAGCAAACCCGCCGTTGTCACTGCTGCCATAAGCAAATTTTTAGTGGTACTTTTATGAGCAATCTGTTGAGACTCGTTTAGGCTTTTTTTTGCATCCCGATAGTTACGAACAATGAAATAAAACGAAAACATTGACCCAGATATCGCTGCCCCATATGATGAGCTGTAGTTCCCCGATCCGCTTATCCACGTTGCTGCTAACGCTACAAAATATACAGTTACAATAAGGAGGCCTATGCCCGGAATTAAATATATCACTATAGCTTTTTGTTCACCATATTTTCGCTCAAGCTTTGCGAGTAATCTGGCTGAGAAAAAATCTCTAGCACATATGGGCTCTGTGGCATCAAAAGTTTTTGTGAATTCAGCTTCTTCATCTCTAACATTTTTAGGCACACCTTGGAGAAGAACCCATCCAAGGATTGTGGCAATGACCATAATAAAAATGCCCCAAAAGTGTTGACCTAAGCTGATGATCCCACTTCCCAGAATACAGAAACAAAGAACTGGAACAACCCTATAGTGCAATTTGTTTGGTTTCTGTCTAGTTGCATACATGTTTAATAATACAAAAATAAGCAACAACACAAGGCCTATAAACAAAATTACAGCTAACTTCGCAATATAGTCCACGGTTGGCACCTTTAACTAGAGTTAGCAAGTAAAAAGCTGCGCAGTTACTTAACTTTTATGAAGGGAGGCTCTGCTATTGAATACCGGTTCTTAGTTAGCTACTGGATTTGTATATCTAAAACAACCTGTGACTCAAATGGTGCCGTTTCACGTATGCTTCGGGTATAGAGAAACGTCTTTACCGTTCTTCCACTGTGTTTTATGGCCTCTGTGAATCTTTGCATAAGATTGTTCACGCTATCAGGCGAACGTACGAACCCATAAAAATGCATCACCCCGCCCTCAGGTTTTATGGCTCTGCATGCGGTATCCACAAAATCTATAGCTGTTTCAGGCAAATTCATAATGACGCGATCCGCAATACCTTTGAGTTCACCAACCGCGATCTCTTTGGCATCTGCACAGATAGGGAACACGCGATCAACAACCTTGTTGATTTTGACATTGATTTTAAGCAATTCCACAGCATCAGGGTTCAAATCAACCGCATAAACCCTCCCCTCTGGTTGCTGCTTGCCTATCAGCACCGCAAACGGACCCACACCCGCAAACAAATCCACCACAACCTCCCCTGCTTGCACCTGCGAGGCAACCCGCTCATGCTCATGGCTGAGCCGAGGCGAAAAGTATGCCCTTGCCACATCCACACGATAAACACAACCAAATTCCCGATGCACAGTGCTTGTTTTAGCTTCTCCTGCAATGAGATCATAGTCACGGATACGATAGACCCCGCTGATATCACCTGCTTTGGCAAGCACTGTGTTTATGTTCCTATGAGTTTCCAAGATAGTTTTACCGATCAGGGTTTGATACGCTTTGAGCAACGGCGGAATGTCGATGATGACTATATCACCCACTATATCAAAGGCTTGAGGCAGAACCGCCAGCAAATCTGTGGGCAACTGATCTTGGAGCGCTTGTGTGAGAGTTTTGAAGGGCTGCACCTTTTCTTTAAACTCTTCTCTTTCGATGGTTATGGGTTCGAGTCCTTTTGGTGTTGCCCTATGAGCAGTTTCTTTTTTTAGAGTCTCTTTTTCTGCGTCTGTGGGATCGCGCAGAAGGGGAATAAGAAGATACTCGCTTTTTCTGCTGATACTCAAAGATCTATCTATCAAACCCATTTTACCTGCTAAGGCAATGGCGCTCTCCCCATATTTTTTGGATACCCTTAGGCAAACTGCAGTTTTAACCATGACATATCAGCTGATTTTCTCAATTCGGTAGAGACAATCAAGTTTAGTTAGAGTGAATTTAGTGTTTAAGATCTTCTCCATGAGCCAGATGTTAGATTCAATGTGTTCTGTGATACCTCGGGTTAGAAAAACAGATCTGCCCTCTGAAAGCGCCATATAAGGTATTAACATATCTGCCAAAAACTCATCCACCGTGGGTTGAACCGCCAATTCTGTGATGAGTCTCTGCGCGGCTTCTCTGCCCACCTCCTCGGCAGTCTTTTGTAATTCCCCCAAAGAATCAGCACCAACAATTACGCTTGTGCTGGTTTTTGCCCACAGTGTGATGGAACTGCCCTTTTGGATGGGGTTTGACTGATCGTTAACAACTTGGATATCGGTTTGGTAGCCGTTTTGTGAAAGAAGGCCTTGCGCGGCTCTAGCTTGACGTTGTGCAACCTGGCGGTCAGCAAGAAAAGTACAAACCGAAACCCCCCCTACCGCGTTGAGGTTACCAAACGTTTCAAGGGTAAGCGGCATCAAGCAGGGGGTGGGTTTTACCCTCAGAGTTGCTTCGCCTACGCCTTTGGGATAGTATCCATACTTTTGTACGGTGATTTCCGCCTCTATGCCCATTTTTGCCAGCACCGGCAAAAGTATGTTACGCAGATAGTTGATGGTTGGAGCGTTGCGGGTATCAGTGCCGCCTCTAGCCACATGCAAATGGACTGGTATATGCGCAAAAAGACAGATCGGTAGCGTGGAGAGAAACAGCATTGGAATACTTCCCGCAGTTTCAATCACTGCCTCAACGGTTCCGCCTCGGATTTCTTTGGGTGTAAACCAAAGCTCAGATGAACCTAACGAGGCCCCCCTCACTTCTGCGTTGCAGAGTTTAGCCGCCGTTAGCACTGATTCAAGATGCTGATGCTTCAAGCCGGGATTTGGCCGTTTATGGCGAATGTTGGTTATGTGCAAAGATTGGCCTTTAATAGCGGCCATGGCTACTGCGAGCCGCAAGATGGTGCCGCTTCCGCTTTTTTCGCTTCCATCGATATCAATCATAACCTTCCCTCTACATTGGAGTTGAAAACAAACAGGAACTAGAGCTGTTTAATTTATATATAGGGGTCTTAACGTTCTTGGAAGCATATGGTTAACGTGTTGGAGATAAGAATGTATGGATGAAGTTTTAGAGTTGCTTGATAAGACGGTTAAACGAGTTCAAAAAAGAGCAGATGAAACCAAAGAAGCCATCCGGAAGCAGGCTGCACTATATGAGCAACTTCAACAACAACCTGAAGCCACACAGGAACAGAAAATCAAAGCTTTTCTCAAAAAAACCTTAGAACTCGACAGAATAGAGAGGCTTAATTCCCAACTGAGTTTGCTGTATTCCCTTCAGATTTTCGCCTTCAAAGTTAAGGTGCTTGAAGTCTCTGTCGATAATATAAAAGAACAGCTGGTTAAATCTGGAGTTCTGCAAAGCGGAGTAGAGCTCGAGGATATCAAAAAGAACATCGACGCCCTAAAAATCCTCATCGAAGCACAGTACGAATCACTCAAAGAAATCAACGAATCTCAAAACAAACACTTAGGTTACATACACTAAATTTTAACCATCCAAAAACAGCTGCAACTTGGCGTAAGCCAACTTATTTGTTTCTAATTCTTGGGTCTCATTTTATTTCTATTAAGGCTTTAGGGGGTGGACGTTTTGTGAAAAACTTGAGGCCAGCGCATCTATATCAGGGGTTCCAAGTATTACGTATTGACCATTAGTTAGTTGTATGATCAAGGCTGTGGGATTGTTGGATATTACATAGGCTGTTTGTCCATCTCCAAGCGTAAATACACCTAAACGGTCGTTACCCGTACTTTGTCCCTGCTGTTTTGATAAAGTTAGGTTTTCTGCGCCTATTTGTCCAACATAGGCTGAAGCTATTTCATCGGAGGTGATGTTGATGTTTCCCGCTCCAAAAGTAAGTGGTGGATGAACATTTACATATCCTGAATCAACAGTAATTGTTGCATACCCAAAACTTACCAGAACCATTACCCCTACTCCTATAAACATTATACCCGTGATAATAAACATCTTTTTTCTGAGATTTTCAGATGTCCATGCATAAATCGGACCGAGCTTTGGACCAGACCACAGTCTGCTAAATAAGGCTGGAACCAACAGAATAACCCCTATTACCGCCAGCGCTATTGCTGACCAGAAAACACTGGTTAGTCCAACTACAAATTGTTCAACAGCCACATTAATACCCCTGCTTACAAACAGCAATACACGGATTACTTAAATAGAAATCTCTTTCAACCATTGTTTACCCCTGCAACCTACAAAAACACATTGCCCCTAGTTACCTCTTATTAACAAAGGAAACGTTGACCACAACTTCAAATCTACACTTATTTTACGGCGGATCCTTTTTGAGAAAGGACTAAATTTTATGTTGATTGGGTGTGGTTTAAATAATAAAAAGGGCAGCTTGGCTGTTCAACCTAAAGGTTGACTGGCCTAAAGCCTGTTTGTGTTATTAGTTTAGAGTTTTTCCCAGCTTGTGACTAGGTCAAGAACTTCTTGGCCTGCTTTTCCGCCGTAGCTTACGAGGCGATCCCGTGTGTCTTTTTGGGCGATTGCAGCTTTTTGGAATTCTTGCATCTGGGCTGCTTTGTCAGTGAGGTATAAGAGACCGTCTACACCTGCGCGTGCCATGCGGACTGAGACTGTGAGCAGTTCGTTTGGAGTTGGGGTTTCTCTTGGGTCGTCGCCAGGGCCGATAACGTAGAGTGCTATGTTTAGCTTGACGTCTTTGAAGAGTTTCTTAAAGTTGCGTGTGAGCATTTCCCAGTACCAGGGTGTAGCATAGTTTTTGCTGAACATGACAACGAGGAATTCGTCAGTGAGAGGTGCGAGATCATCAAAGTTGACACCGAAGCGTTCATAGTTGGTGACGGGGTCTGGAAGGACACCTATGACAAAAGGTTTCTTTGCCCGGTTGCGGACACGGTCGCTGACTTGTGCCATGTATTCTGTGACTTCTTTGCGTCTCCATTCATACCAGTTTAAGCCGCTTTTCTTTTGGAGTTCTTTGCAACGGGGGCAGATGCAGTGGCCGTGTTCTGCGAAGTGGATGCTGTTTAGCCAGATGCCTTGACTTTTGCGTGCAACTTCTTCGATGTAGTCTAGTTGTTCAGCGCGGTGTTCGGGTTGTGTTGCACAGAGGACTTCCCAGCGGACGTTAAAGTTGTCGTTGGTTCTCCATGCGGGGCCCAGATCAGATTGGCTAATCCAATCAGGATGGATGCGTGCTGTTACGTTGTCTCCAAAAATGGCAATGTTGCTGTGCATGTCTTCTTTTGGGGGCATTCGTCTACCGACTTCAGGTTTAACTCGGAAAAGATCAAATTCGAAGCCTGGAACTTTCTTTGCTTCAAACATGTATGTGCCGAATTTCATTTGCGTCTACCTTTTTAGGACTCAAAACGTTTGGCGCTGTTATAAAGTTTTGCTTAAATGATGTAGTAAGGGTTGCAAAACTTAAAATGCAGATTGGTGATTGCTTAAGATGTAGCAAACTACAGATTGCTTCATTGAAAGGCATGGTTAGAGCCATTTTACAGCCAGTTTAGAGAAAAAAGCAGCTGGCCGTACCATTGAATGCTGGTTGCAAGGTGGTATTTGTGGCAACGCTTTGGAGAACCAAAGACTACTAACCAAACAATCTGACCTTTCTTGGCTCAGCGAAAATAAGCTTTTTAATTAAGCAAATATCCATAGAGTAACAAAGAGGGAAAGGGATGCCGATTAAGTACTTTGAAGCCCCCGAAATCAAAAAACAAGTTGACCAGCTCGCAGAAGAATGCGAATTCTACCATGTCGTGCCACAATACGTCTTCTGTGTCCGTAGTCGAGGCAGCAAAGCCCGACGTACCATCGCCCGCATCCACGGCTTAGGAAAAATCTGGCAGGGTGTGATGAATATGCCGCCCTCATATATCATCGAGGTTATCTCAGAAATCTTTGACCCGATGTCCCCCGAGGATAAAGAGCGCACCCTTATCCATGAATTGATGCATATTCCTGGCGGCTTTAGCGGTGGTTTTCGTCCTCACAAAGGGTATGTTGAACGTAAAAACGTTGAACAAGTCTATAAGAAATTACAAAATGACCGCGCGACGAAACGCAAATTTATGCCCTAAATTTTTCTCTGTAGCGCCAAAGTTTTTAAGTCCCGTTGACGCAATATCTGAAAGCTCATGTGTAGCAATAAAAAAGCTATAAACTATTTAGCAAAGTCACAAAAAAACTTGTTGTGTACAGGTTACGCTTATGAAGCATATTATGAAAAGCCTAAAACATAACGGCATATACGTCCCTCCCTATGACCTAAAAGGCTTCAACATAAAAATCACAGGTCAACAACTCAAACTAACAGAGAAATCTGAACCTATGGCAGTTGCCTGGAACCGGCGTGTACTCTCAACCACTATCCCACCACCCGACAAGGTTTTCACCCATAACTTTATGCGCGAATTCCTCGACCAACTAAAAAAAGAAAACCCCCAAGCAAACTATCTAGATTCTTTTATCCCAACCTATCTTAACGCCATCGAAAATCCCCAAGCGGCCCCAAACAAAACTTGTTGCCAACCCCTTGAAGTTGACTTCAGCGAAGTGCAAAAATTCATACTTGAAGAAAAAACCAAAAAAGGCACTCTCACCAAAGAAGAAAAAAAGCAACAAGCTGAAGAACGCAAAATTAAACGCCAAGAATACCGTGACAAATACGGCTACGCTGAAGTCGACGGACAACGCCTCGAAGTTGCCAACTGGACCGCTGAACCTAGTTGCCTTTTTGCCGGACGCGGCGACCACCCCCAACGAGGCAGATGGAAAGAAGGACCCGGCCAAACCGACATCACCCTCAACCTCTCACCTGATGCACCCCAACTGGAATGCTGGAAAACCATCTGGGAACCTGACAAGATGTATGTCGCCAAATGGATTGACAAACTCACCGGCAAAGTCAAATACGTATGGTTCAGCGACACCGCATTTCTCAAACAAAATCGCGAGAAAGAAAAATTCCAAAAAGCCGAAACTTTGGGTAAACAAATCAGCACTATAGAAAAACACATTCTCAAAAACCTCGACGCCAAAGATCCTGAACGCCGCAAAGTCGCAACCGTATCGTGGCTTATCTTGGTGCCCAACATGAGGGTGGGCGACGAAAAAGACCCCGACGAAGCCAACACCGTAGGCGCCATCACCCTCCGAGCCGAACACATAAAAATTGAAGATGACACTGTCCATTTTGACTTCTTAGGCAAAGACAGCGTACGTTGGACAAAAGAATACAAAGCCCCCCCCTCAGTTACACGCAACCTAAAAGAATTCATGGCCGATACAAGCAAACAATACCTCTTTGAAGGTATTGACAGCAAACGAGTCAGCCGTTTTCTCTCAGAAAAGATGCCAAAATTAACTGCAAAGGTTTTCCGTACCTGGCGATGCACCAAAACTGTCAAAGAAGAACTAGAGAAAAGCGGAGTAACCAAAACTGACCCTGACTATAAAAAAAGCTATGCCGCTAAAATGGCGAACTTTAAAGTCGCCGAAGTCGCAAACCATAAACGCAAAATCCCCCCCACCTTTGACCAACGTGTCGCAGATAAAGAAACTAACCTCAAAAACCTCCAACAACTACTCAAAGCAAAAAAGAAAGAGGGCAAAAAAACCGAATCACTTGAAACCCGTATTGAACGCACCAAACTCGACTTGGAACTCACCAAACTTACCCGCGAATACAACTTGGGCACTTCACTCAAAAGCTACATCGACCCAACCGCCTATATAAAATGGGCAAAGAAAGTAAAGTTTGACATCGAAAAATTCTACCCCAAAACTCTGCGTAGCAAATTCAGCTGGGCACTTGAGCCGCAACAAAAGACTGAGACACCCTGCGAGTCTGAATGCATAACACCATGAACATAAAAGAAACCGACCAGGGCATCATCATAACCATTTTTGTTAAACCTAACAGCTCTAAATTCAAAATCGAACGAAGCAACGAAGAAATAGTCGTACATGCCACTGAAGAACCTGAAAAAGGTAAAGTCAACAGAGAAATCCTCAAAGAATTCACTAAACTTTTCCATACCCAAGTTGAACTTATTTCCGGCATAACTTCAAAGGAGAAAAAACTACTCATCAAAGATATCGATAAAAACGACCTCGACAAAACCCTACCCTCGGAACCATCATGATAATTTAGAAACGCGTTGAACCTGTGCTCGTCAAGCTTATGTGCTGTTGTTGTTTTACCCTAACATCACAAAAATGTGATATGTGCCATAAATGAGAAAAGGGAACGAAAACAAACCGTCAAAAGGATGAATCGAAGTGCCTGAAAATAACGATTATAACAAAAATAACAAAATAATAATGCCACCCCCCTTCTCACAACAATAACCCAACACTACAATTTGGGAATATACCTTATAGGCGCTGGTGTGCTTGTTGACTTGAGAGCAAGAGGCGAGGGGGCATTATTATTTTACTAGCATAAATTTGGGAGTTGGGGTGAGGGGCATGGGAGGTTCGGTGTACAGTTGTTGTTTTGGCATTGACCGGGTTCTTTACTGCAATCTGGTTGAGTTTGCTCTGTGTTTTGGTAGATTATGGTTACGTGGGTACCTGTTTGGAGATTGATAGTTGCGGTGCCGGTTGAAAGATCAAAAGTAGAGGCACCACTGGGATCCACAACAATAATATCAGAAATCATCCAGCCCGTCTGCATAGCCTCAGTGATGAGGTATCTGCCGGGGGTTAGTTCGCCGCTGTTCCATACTTCTCCGTTGCCCAAACTAAAACCAACCTCAGAAGCCGAACTCACAAAACTAAACTCCACGGTTGCATCGGTGGGGCAGGTTGCTTTAACAACCGAGATCGAGCCCCCATGAATCGGGGTCTGTGTATCTTGATAGGTTATTGATACGTGGGTGCCTGCTTGGAGGTTTATGGTTGTGGTGCCGGTGGCGACGTCTACTGTGGAGGTTCCTGAGGGGTCGTTGAGTAGGATGTTTGTGATTTCCCAATCGGGAGGTACCAACTCGGTTACTGTATAGATCCCCGGAAGCAACATACCGCTACTCCAGCTGGCACCATCAGTTAAACTAAAGCTCCCCCCCAGACGCAGAAGTCACAAATCTAAAGCTCTCAGAAGAACCCACCGGACAAGCAACCTTGGTAACACTAAACGAACCCAAATCAGGAGCCTGCTGAGTATTTTGATAGAGCACAGTTACACTCTCCCCCAAACCCAAATCAACAAACACCGTACCCGAAGCTAAATCAACCCTAGAACCACTACCGGAATCATTTACGATAATGATATTGGTTAAATCCCAGCCTGGCTGAGCCAGCTCAGTAACAGTATAATTACCCGGCGCCAAAGGACCACTATTCCAAATACCACCGTTAATTAGGCTAAAGACGCCCTCCGGCGCGGAAGTAACATAGCTAAACGTTGTTTGGGTATCTGTGGGACAGGCCGCCTTTAGGACCGTAATGGAACCCAATTGAGGAGACAACTGTTCACTATTAAGAAAGGTTACCAAAACATCTTCAGAATTTAGGTGGAGGGTTAGAGTAGCGGTTGCCAAATTAATCGTATAGTTAGAGGCCCCCTGAACCAGAATATTTGCCAGATCCCAGCCTGGTTGGGCTGATTCTGTTATGGTGTAGGTTCCAGCTGAGAGGCTGCCGCTATTCCAAGTCTGCCCATCAACCAACGTAAAAGAATCACCGGGAGTTGTTGTGGTTGTGAAGTTAAACTGAGTTAAGGCACCCGAG
>Ga0123356_10003147_pt1 | contig 17376 bp, 13 predicted proteins | sample TergutEmb28metaG_2_FD_92546 | JGI IMG/M metagenome (GOLD analysis project Ga0123356, IMG submission 92546) | Embiratermes neotenicus P3 segment gut microbial communities from Petit-Saut dam, French Guiana - Emb289 P3 | ecosystem: Host-associated > Arthropoda: Insects > Digestive system > Gut ...
CCCCCCCCCCCCCCCTATATATAGAGAACAATGAAAGAATAAAGAACAAATATTCCCATTTTTTCACGCCAAGACGCGGAGATCACAAAGGACGCCAAGGGGAGAAAAAAGGTAGGTATTCGCGTTATTGTTTAATACGCCATACCCAACCCTTCTTATTCTTGGCGATCTTGGCATTTTCGCGTCTTGGCGTGATCTATAGCGAAAAAAACAAAAAAGGAGTTCTCTAATGGCACTTGATTTCCATGTGAAAGACGTGATCCACCAGATTGTGGCGAAATTTACTCATGCGTTTCTGCCTGAGGCGAAAAAGCCGTACAATCTGCGGGCCGTGCACCAGCCGGAGCTGGATATTCACGGCATCGCTTCAAAGGCAGATGTGTACAACATCGCCACCAACCCCAAGGTTATTGAGGATGGTCTGACTGCCGGTATGGAGCTGATCCACTACTTGGTCGCAGACGGCTACAAAATCAAAACCCCTCTGTTTAACCTGCGACTGCGTATTCCAGGCGAGTACGATGGTTCCGAAACCCGTCTACCTGACGGCGTGTTTCCAATGGCACGGCTGCAAACCAGCGCGGGCTTCCGTGAATACCTGAAACACAAGGTCAAAATCGAGTTCAGCGGCATTGATCAGAGCGAAGGGCTGATTGCCGAAATCACCGACGAAGCAACCGGGCTGGTTGATGAAGCGGCAACCTTGGGCAACCTACTGACGATTCACGGCTATGGCCTGAAAATCAGCTGCGACGAAGTACACGAAGCCGAAGTAGGCCTGTACTTTGATCCGGTAGAAGGCGGCACACCGGTAAAAGTACCGATTATCGCGGTAAACGAGCCGCGTACATTGAAAGTGATTGTGCCCGCCGGACTGAATCCAGGAGCGGCATATTCGCTGAAGCTGGTAACCCAGAGCTCAGCGAGAGGCGGCGGTACGTTATTAAAACACATTCGAGAAGTGCGCTCAGATTTCGTGCTGATTGCGCAAAGCTAAATCGGTACCCCGCTCTCAGCAGAAGCGGGGTACGGAATCAAGCGGCAGCAGGAGGCGGAACTAAGCCTGTTCCGTATGGTGATTCAGAATAAAATAAGGAGTTTTACATGAACAATACAAAAAAACGTGTCGGATTTTTTGCCATTCTTACTGTAATTATACTTACAACTTTCATCACATTAGCTTGTGACAATGGAAACACTTCCAATACTACCACTACGCAATCTGTTGCAAAACCTATTGCTGCACCTGCGGGAGGAAACTACACAGCAGTACAAACAGTTTCTCTGACAACCACTATCCCAGACGCAGAAATTTACTATACCATTAATGGAACCACCCCTAGAACCGATAATATCAGTAGTACCAAATATTCAAGTGCTATAACCATTAGTGAAACAACAACGTTAAAAGCCATTGCCATAAAATCTGGCATGAACAACAGTGAAATTTTAACAGAAAGTTATACTATCAATTTGCCTATTCAGCCTGTACGAGTAGTAAAACCTACTGCTGCACCTGCGGGAGGAAATTATACATCGAGCCAGACTGTTACATTAACAACAACTATGCCAGACGCAGCAATTTTTTACACGTTTGACGGCAGTAATCCGACAACTGGCAGTTCTTTTTATTCAACGGCAATAACAATAAATAATGATACTACATTAAAAGCCGTTGCAATGAAAACAGGATTAGTTGACAGCGAAATATTAACTGAAACTTACATTATCGGCAGCACTACAATCATTCCAGACACTCCTATAAATGTTACGGTAACTGCTCAAACTATTAGTAGCAGTATACTAATCACTTGGAATATGTCTTCTTTTGGCGGTATTCCGACATCGTATAATATCTGGCGTTCAACATCTTCATCTGGTACTTATACGGAGATAGGTAATGTTTCGGGAACCACAAATACATTCACCGATACTGGTTTAAGCGGAAACACTTATTATTACAGAGTAGATGCACAAAACAGCACAGGAAAAAGTTTGCTGTCTTCTCCAGTTCCTGCTACGATAGAAGACTTTCCAGGATCTCCTAGAAATGTTATTGCAACAGCTCAATCTATGAGCAGTATACGAATTACTTGGAATGCGCCGTTATACGGTGGTACTCCGTCTTCATATTATATCTGGCGCTCAACTTCCTCATCTGGTACTTATACAGAGATAGGCAATGTTTCGGGAACCACAACTTCATATATGGATACTGGATTAAACGCTTCGACTAGATATTTTTACAGAGTAGACGCACGGAATAGCGCTGGGAGAAGTGAGTCGTCTCCTGTTTCTGGTGCTTCGGCAACAACGGATAGTAATCCTTTAGTACCTGGTGTTCCCACAAGTGTTTCGGCAACCGCTCTAACACCAGCCAGTGTAAGAGTAACCTGGAACGCGCCAACTTCTGGTGCTACTCCTACTTGGTATAATATTTGGCGCTCAACTTCCTCATCTGGGACTTATACATTGGTTGGTTATGTTTCGGGAACCACAACTTCATATATAAATACTGGTTTAAACAATAATGTCTCTTATTATTATAGAGTCGATGCTGAAAACAGTGCGGGAACAAGCCCGCAATCTTCTTCGGTTTGGGTATTAACACCTATTATAAAGAGTACTCTTGCCAATGGTGTATGGCATAGCACAATCACAAGCAGCTGGATACATACAGAGGGTGATTTTTTTTCGTTTACGATTGTTAACGGTACAACATATCGAATATGGGTGGATGATAAAGATAATTACTCTGGAACTCAAACGGCAGATGTTGTTATACAAGCTTATTATAGTAATGGAACACAGATTTGGTCTTCCCAGCAGGATAGGAATTGGGATACGCCGGCATTTTTTACTGCCAATTCAAACGGCACGGTTTATATTAGAGTGGATCCATATTCTTCCACCTCTACTGGTACTTACCGTATTGTATATAGTACAGGAACTACAAGACCTTAACAGCAATGTATCAACAAAGCCTCGTATGAGGATTTGAAATAAGTCTGCGGAGACTTAAACACCGTAAAGGAATCAATTATATGGGTAAACCTAATCATTCAGCAGACATTAAAAATGCAAATAAAGGTACGTCTGGCACCAACAGGACGTATGATCAGAATCAAGGAAATAGGGGGAAACAATTAAATACAACCCCTAATAATGCAAATCAAGGAGGCGGAAAAAAGAAATAGACACATACTTGTCATAAAAATCACATTGGCACCGCAACGGAACCGGTATCATTCTAGTTCCGGGGCCAACGTCCTGTGACTTATCAGAAAAGAGTTCTCGCCAAGGCGCAAAGATCACGAAATTGTTGTCTGTCTTGCATTCTTTTCGCTGCGTCCTTTGCATACTCCGCGCCTTGGCGCCTTTGTGTGAGATTCTGCGAATTAATACTTTCCCTATAATCTGGGGAAACAGCATATTTTACCAAAAAGGCGCTTGACAAGTATCCACAATGTGTATACAATATAAATAATGACTTTTATATTTGGAGGATTTTATGGTAAAAAGACTGATCCAACATGGAAATAGCGTCGCTTTGGTAATAGACAAACCTATTATGGAATTATTGAATATTTCAAATGATACTTCTTTTGAAATTAGCACTGATGGGAAAAATTTAATCTTATCGCCTCAAAATGGACAAAATCAACAAAATGATATTTTAAATTCACTGGAAAAAATAAATAAAAAATATGGTAAGGTATTAAAGAGGCTCGGTGAGTAAATAATGATTAATTTTTTAACTTTGTCTGAAATAATGCTCATTCTGGAAGATCAAATAAGAAATTATGGCGGTATATATGGCGTTCGTGATATAAAATTATTGAGTTCTGCGATTTATATGCCCGAAGCAAGTTTTAGTGGAAATTATCTTCACGAAACAATTCCCGCAATGGCAGCCGCGTATGCGTACCATCTTTGTCAAAATCACCCGTTTTTGGATGGTAATAAACGTGTAGCGTTGGCAAGTTCACTGGTGTTTTTGGACATAAATGGTTATGAATTTAATTGCAAAGACGAAATGCTGTATAATAAAATAATGGATATGGCAAAAGGAGAATTGAAAAAGGAAAAACTAATAAAATTTTATGAAAAATATTCAAAGAAGATATAAAATAAATAACGGCATGTTGTCTAAGACACGGTAACAGCTTCGGCGGTGACAAGCAACTCCCCCGTTCACCGTTGAAAAATCGGTAAAAAAAGGCTTTACAAAAACAAAAAAAATGATCATACTATATACTTATGATGTTTGAGCAATTGTTAATTATTTTTGGCTTGGGATTTATTTTTAATGGCGTTTATTTGTTGGTTGCAAAAACGAAAAAACGACGAGCGTGTACGGAATATGTCGAAGGAAGTGTAACCGGTCACGAATCAAGCAAAAAATCCTACATGGAAGGCATAAATAACAGATATCACCGACTTCACCCGGTGTTGTCGTATACCATAAATGATACCTGTTATAGACGGGTTTATTTTAATTTCATAAAACTGAAAGAAGGCGACAAAGTAACCGTGTATTTTAATCCTGCAGATATGGAACAGTATTATCTAAAAGAAGACAAAATGTTCACTGGTTCGGCTGGCTGGATTTTCTGTTTTGTGGTTGGCATTGGCTTAATACTATCTTATTTTATAAAGGAATTTATACCATGAAATTATTCTCTGTTTTGTTGCTTGTGTGCATAGCGTTTACCCATTTTTCCTGCTCCAGGGCCGATGAATTGACGCTGGAAGAACTTGAGGCGCTGAATGCCGAGGGTTTGCAGGAATTGCTGGCAAAGACGCAAACCAAGCCCTGGCGGGGCGAGGAATTTGTGCCGGGTACGCTGGGGGGAACATGGCATTCCAGTATGATAAAAGACCCCAAGAGTTTTAACCACCTGATTGCCGAACGGGATGCCGAGACCAACGCTATTGTGCGAAGGATGACCGACTTCCTTGTCGATTATGATGTGGTGCGCCGTGAATGGAAGCCGCGATGCGCGTCCCCGCAGATTGTCGTCAATGAAGCAAATCAAACGCTGGACGTGATCTATACACTGCGGGATAACCTGTACTGGAGTTATTACGATTCAAACAGAAAGATTCCCGTTACCAGCGATGATGTAATTTTCTGGTACAATGAAATTGAGGGCGATGAACGGTTTCAGAGCTCAGCATATAACGGCCAGTTTCTTACCATGGAAGATGGTACCGAGGCGCGCATTACCATCGAAAAAATTGATGATAAACGGTTTAAGTTTCACTTTCCCCGCATTGTGGCCGATCCCTTACTGACTACCAATCGCGACTTTGGTCCGCGGCATATGTATGAGCCGGCAAAAAATGCAAACGGCGTTCAGGGCGTACTTGATCTGTTCAGCGTTGCATCGGATCCCAAATTGATTCCTTCGATGGGTGAATGGTTTCTGGTTGAATATGCGCAAAGCCAGCGGCTGGTGTTCAAACGGAACTCCGATTACTGGAACAAGGACCGTAATGGACTTTCCATTCCGTACATCGAAGAAAATATTGTGCAGATATTGCCCGATCAAAATACCCAGTACCTGGTTTTCAGGCAGGGGAATCTGGAAACCTATACGGCGCGGCCCGAAGACCTGAACGAACTGGTTAACAGGGCTAACGCACCATATACCGTGTTCAATGCCGAAGGAAGTATAGGGGCGGGTTTGTGGAGCTTTAACCAAAACCCCCAAAACAGCAATGTTCCCCACTATGAGTGGTTTACCCAAAAAGAATTCCGTCAGGCAATGTCCTGCCTGCTCAACCGCGACAGAATCAACGCGCAGGTGTACCGTGGTCTTGCTGAACCCAAACTTGATTTTTTTCCATCGCCTAATCCTTTTTATAATCCCAACATTGTTATTGAGTACCAATACGATCCGCAGCGGGCACTGGAACTGCTGGAGTCGATTGGCTTTACCAAAGACCGCCGGGGTTTACTGCGGGATTCAAAAGACCGCCGCGTTGAATTCGATCTTGCTTTTGCCGCTGACAATACCATCACTGCCGATATTGCCTCGATTGTAGTTGATGAACTTCGCAAAGTGGGCATCAAAGTAAATATCCGCGCAACTGATTTTCAAAAATTGGTGGAACAGCTTACAGCGACCTATGACTGGCAATCGATCATGATCGGGCTGGGCGCTAACCTATTCCCCACGCAAGGATCCAATGTGTGGCCGTCAAGCGGCAACCTCCACCTGTGGCATCCCCTGCAGGAAACACCGCACACCGACTGGGAAGCGCGCATTGATTACCTGTACAATGAGGGAAGTTATACCATAAACAAGGAAAAAGCACGAGGCATTTGGGATGAATACCAACGCCTGATTCTGGAACAATGTCCGGTGATCTATCTGATGCGTTCCAGAAGTTTCTGGGCCATACAAAACCGCTGGGATTTTACCAATGTCTATTACGATAACTTAAACGGCGCCGAAACAGCGCATGCGTTTTTGGGGAGAGAGTAGAAGATGGGGATTGGGGACTGGGGACTAGGGACTGGGGAGCGTTGTTCGGAAAACGACAGTGCTTCCGACCTGTCTCCTAATACTTCAAAGTACGATAATACTGCTCATACACACCCCAATAATTCGAATCGCAAACCCCAGTCCCCAGTCCCCAGTCCCCAGTCCCTATCCCCTCATTCCTCATTGCTAATTCCTCATTCCTTATTAAAACCTTTTTATGCTTTCAAAAGGCGCTTTCCCTTACTCGCTTACATTGCCAACCGGCTGGTGACCATGGTTGTCATGCTGTTTCTGTTGGGGCTGGCGGTGTTTGGGTTGATGGCGCTGGCGCCGGGTGATATTGTTGACCAGATTATGATGCAGCAATTGATGGGCAGCGATGCGACTCGCGGCGGCACGGATAACCGGAATTTTACCGCAGAGCAATTTGCCGCATACCGCGCCGAGTTTGGGCTGGATCAGCCGTTTTATGTCCAGTATTTTCGCTGGCTGAACCGGGTTATTGCCCACGGCGATTTGGGTGTCAGCCTTATTTCCCGGGCGCCGGTTTCTTTTTTAATTACCTCACGCTTGCTCAATTCGCTATTGTTAAACGTCATTTCACTGATACTCATTACCGTTTTTTCATTTGCGTTGGGGGTATACTTTTCCACCAAGGCAGGAACCAAAACCGATATTGCCGTTACCTTTATCGCATTGGCTTTACACGCATTTCCGGGCCTGTTGTTATTGATCCTTTTGCAATTATTCGCATCGGTTACCGGGCTTTTTCCGGTAACGGCCTACCCTCCCTTCCCTTTTGCTGAAGCGCCGGCGCGCTTTGTATTTTCGTACGCGCATCATGTCTTTTTGCCTTTATTGGCGGCCTTTCTGGGCGGCATTGGCGGCACCTTGCGGATGATCCGGGCAACCATGCTTGACCAGCTTGGCCAGCCGTACATCACCAGCCTGCGCGCGCGGGGCATCGCCGAGTGGCGAATCTATTTTGCCCATGCCTTCCGCAATACCCTGAACCCTTACATTACCAGCAGCGCCAATATGCTCGCCGGCCTTTTTTCCGGTTCATTGATCCTTGAAATTATTTTTGCCTATCCGGGCATTGGCAGGCTTATGTACGAGGCCGTTATCCAGCAGGACATTAATCTGGTGCTTGCCAATATCATGTTTATTTCATTTTTGGTTTTGCTGGGCATGGCATTAGCCGACATTCTGCTGGCGCTGGTTGATCCCCGCGTACGCTACGGGAAAGAGTGAGGACGCGGCATGAAACGGTTTGCAGTGTATCTGAAAACACGCCCCATCGGTCTTGTCTCCCTCATTGTTTTGTTTTTGTTGTATCTGATGATGACCTTTGCCGAATTTTTTGCTCCTTATTCACCGAACACTTCTTTCCCCGATAAAAGTTATCATCCGCCCAATGTGCGTTTTTACAATGGAACATTACAGGCGCAGGAATGGCGGGTAACCAATACCGTCACCTGGAAATACGCCCGCATACGGGATCATTATACGCCCATTCAGTTTTTCGGCGAAGGCGAATCGTACCGGCTGTGGGGGATTATTCCCGCCCAGCGCCATCTGGTGACCACCGATCCCGGTTCTTACCCGGTTTTTATCATGGGTACAGACAGCCTGGGCCGTGATCTTTTTTCCCGCATCGTATACGGCTCGCGGATTTCGCTGACCATTGGTTTTGTGGCAACCTTTATTTCGCTTGCCCTGGCCGTGTTTTTCGGCGGACTTTCCGGCTACTACGGCGGCATAACGGACTGGTCGATCATGCGCTTTTCAGAATTCCTCATGTTGATCCCCAGCCTGTACCTGATTTTGTTTCTTCGCTCCCTCATGGCCTCTACCATGGACACCGGCCAGTCATACATGATGATCACGATAATCCTTTCGCTGGTAAGCTGGCCGGGATCAGCCCGTACCATACGCGGCATGGTTCATGCGATAAAACGTGAAGAATTTGTCCTTAATGCCAAACTGGAAATGATCCCCTCGCCATTAATCATTCTGAACCACATCATTCCGCAAATTGCCAGCCTTTTAATTGTCAGCATCGCGCTGAGCGTTCCCGGTTTTATCATGACCGAAACTGTTCTTTCTTATCTGGGATTGGGTATAACCGACCCCGCAGTCAGTTGGGGCAGCCTTATCCGGCGTGACATTTCAACCCTGGCAAATTTACGCGCCTTTCCCTGGCTATTAACCCCCGTCTGGTTTCTGTTAGGCGTCACACTGGCGTTTAATTTTATCGGAGACGCACTGCGGGATTATTTCGATCCATATCACACTTTTTTTTCGCGGAAGAAGAAAAAGGGGACTAGGGACTGGGGACTGGGGACTGGGGTACGCAGTTGCCGAAGGCATTGTTGTCCGGAGAATGATGGCACTTCCGACCTATCTCCTGTTATTTCAAAGCACGATAATACTACTCATACGTACCCCAATAATCCGAATCGCAAACCCCAGTCCCCAGTCCCCAGTCCCCAATGCGGCAAAGCCGCACCCCTCCTCATTGTAAAAGACCTACACATTACCTTCTCCGTATTACGCGGGAAAAAACTGACACTCATTCCTGCTGTGCGGGGTCTTTCTTTTGCTCTAACTAAAGGTGAAACGTTGGGCATTGTGGGTGAAAGCGGGTCGGGGAAAAGCGTGAGTACCATGGCGATACCGGGACTGCTGCCGAAAAATGCGGCGGTGAACGGGTCGATTTTGTATAACGGGAAAGAGATGCTTGGCCTCAGTACGGCTGAACTGCGGGAATACCGGGGAAAGAAAATTGGCATGATCTTTCAGGAACCGGGACGTTCGTTTGACCCATTGCAGAACATGGGCAGCGTGTTTTTTGAGACATTCAGAAACAGTGATCCGAATATCGGCAAGGAGGAAGCGCTTGAAAAAGCGGCAGCGCTGCTGGCCGAGACGGGACTTGAGCGCGGCAGAGAACGGCTGGGCAATTTTCCTCATCAATTTTCCGGCGGGCAGTTACAGCGCATCGGAATCGCGCTGGCGCTGGCGCAAGGCTGCGAGCTTTTAATTGCCGACGAACCAACCACGGCGTTAGACGTGACAATACAAAAACAAATTGTTGATCTGTTAAAAAACCTGCGCCGTACGCGGGGTATATCGATTATTTTTATCAGCCATGACATTGAACTGGTAGCCGATATTTCAGATCGCATAATGGTCATGTACGGCGGGCTGGCAATGGAAACAGGGGCCGCGCAGGAAATTATCAACAACCCAATGCACCCCTACACCAAAGCGCTGCTTGCTTCATCGCCGCGATTTGGCAGCCACTACACTCAGGAACGGCTCCCCGCCATTCCCGGTAAAGTAAGCGCGCCGGGCGAAGATAGCAGCCAAGGTTGCAAGGGCAACCAAAGTTGCCCATTTGCCCCCCGCTGCACGTTGGCAAAACCGGAATGTTCGCAGGAATTGCCGGCACTGAAAATGACAGCCGGGCGCGAATTGCGGTGTATATAAACTGTTTAATTTTTACGTTTTTGTGTTGTTGCAGCTTTAATATCTTTGTCAAATAATAGCGCAAATGCTTCAGCGGCAGTTTCGACAAATGCAACGGTAATGGCGGCGCGGATATCCTTGTCAAGTTCGTCCCATTCACTGCGATTGTCGGCGGGTAAAAGTACTTTTTCCATGCCGTTACGAATGGCGGCAAGGAGTTTTTCCTTAAGGCCGCCGATTGGCAGGATGCGCCCGGTAAGGGTAAGCTCGCCGGTCATGGCAATGCCGGAACGGGGCGCTCTTTGGCACAGAGTTGAAAGCAGGGATACGGCAATGGCGATACCCGCCGAAGGGCCGTCTTTGGGAATGGCCCCCTCGGGAACGTGAATGTGAAAATCGGTTTTGCCGATATCGTTTACCATAAAACGATAATTGCTCTGTATGCTGCGAAGACAGGAGAGGGCAGTACGGGCGCTTTCTTTCATCACATCGCCAAGGTTTCCGGTAAGAATAAGTTCTCCGTTGCCAGCAAAACGGGCGCTTTCCACCGGCAATATGGCGCCGCCGGTTTCGGTCCAGGCAAGTCCGCAGCTTATCCCTACCCTTGCCTCTTTGAAGACCACATCGTTTTTATATTTCCGCCTGCCCAATAATTTTTCCAGACCATCGCTTTTCAATGTTTTTTTGAATTCGCTTATCGGTTTACCATCGGCCGCGCCATAACCAGCGGCAACTGCCTTTCGTGCGATGCGCCTGATGCAGCGGGCTATTTCCCGTTCAAGGCCGCGCACGCCGGATTCCATTGTCCAGTGACGAATAATACCCCGTAAGGCATCATCCGTAAAATATAAACGCGCCTGCGCAAGCCCGTTTTCCTTTAGCGCTTTGGGAACAAGAAACTGTTTTGCGATGGCCAGCTTTTCATTTTCGCCATAACCGGGAATATCAATTATTTCCATGCGATCCAATAGGGGATACGGTATGCCATGCAGTGAATTGGCCGTAGTAACAAACAGCACCCGGGAAAGATCATACGGCAGCTCCATGTAATGATCGGTGAATGTCGCATTTTGCTCCGGATCAAGCACTTCAAGCAGGGCGCTGGCGGGGTCTCCCCTGAAGTCGCTGGAAAGTTTGTCAATTTCATCTAACAGAATAACGGGGTTCATTGTTCCCGCTTTGCGCATGGACTGGATTATTTTACCGGGAAGAGCGCCAACATAGGTTTTCCGGTGGCCGCGTATTTCAGCTTCATCCCGAAGTCCGCCAAGCGAAATCCGGACAAAACGCCTTCCCAATGCCCGCGCTACCGATCTGCCAAGGCTGGTCTTACCCGTACCCGGAGGCCCTACAAAACAAAGAATGGGACCTTTTATGGAATGGGGATTGGGGACTGGGGACTGGGGACTGGGGAGCGTGGTCAGTAAGTTAATCTGCTTGTCAACACATTCAGATTGCGAATAACCATCCCTAGTCCCTAGTCCCCAGTCCCCAGTCCCTTCTTCGTTTCTGCTCAACAACTGTCGTACTGCGATAAATTCGATGATGCGGTCTTTTGCTTTTTTCATGCCGAAGTGGTCTTCATCAAGTATTCGTTCCGATTCGTCAAGATCGCCTGAATCCACACTGCAGTTACTCCAGGGAAGATCGTTTATCCACTCAAGGTAACCCCGCAACACGCCTGCTTCCGGTGAAAAGGTTTGGAGTTTCCGCAAACGGCCAATTTCTTTGGCGGCTTTAGCGGTCACTTCCGCCGGGGGCGCCTTTTCGGCAATCTGTTTCTCCAAATCGGCAAACTCATCCGTGGTCTTATCCTTCCCCAGCTCTTTGTTAATCTCCTTAAGCTGTTCGTTCAGGTAGTACTCGCGCTGATGTTTTTCCATGCGGCTTTTTACTTTGCCGGAAATATTTTTCTGGATTCCCAGTATCTCATTTTCCCGTTCCATGGTTTCAAGAATCGCGCAAAGCCGCTCCCTGACCCCGGCAATGGCAAGCAGTTCAACTTTTTTCTCAGGCTTCAACTGCATTGCATTGCAGACCAAATTGGCCGCGCGTTCAGGATTTTCCGCACGTTCAACCGCAAGCAGTGTTTCCGAACCAATTTTTTTTGAAAGCTCGCCATAGTGGATAAAAGAGCGCTGTACAGCCCGCAACAGGGCAATGTCTTCCGGCAGCGGCGGATCAGAAAAAAGTTCCATAGCTATCGGCTCGACATGTACCAGCGTATATGTATCCTGCTTTTCCGTATTGAGTATTCTGCCCCGGTATTCCCCCTGCAATACCAGGCGGAATGTATTATCGGGAAGTTTCAAATGCTGCAGGATACGGACAACAGTACCAACCGGCCAGATTTCTTCATTGTCCTGACCCGGTTCCTTTTTTTTCTGACAGACGGCAAACAGCCGGTTATCACGGCGGAGCGCTTCTTCAAGAGCGGCTATGCCGGGATGAGCAGTGATAAAAATGGGAACAACCGTATTGGGATACAGTACCAGATCGCGCAGGGGAAGCAAGGCAAAAGCCTCTTCGGTTAATTTTTCGCCATTACCCAGGGGCAAATCCGGCAGCTTAAGACCGGAAAAAAAAGAGGAGAACCCGGCTTTCTTTGCGTTGCCGCTGCGTTTCAAGGGCTACCCTCTATAAAAAGTGCGCGTTATGCGCTTTTTTGGAGCAATTCAATTACCGGTAACTCAGATCGTTCAACCACATCCTGAGTAATAACGACCTGTTTTGTCCCCTTCATTGAAGGTATTTCAAACATTACATCGGTCATAAGTTTTTCGACAATGGCCCGCAGACCGCGCGCCCCGGTTTTTTGCTTGATGGCAGTATCGGCAATGGCGTCTATCGCCCCTTCGGTAAATTCCAGTTTTACATTATCGTAGGCAAGAGAAGCCTGATACTGTTTGACTATGGCGTTTTGCGGTTCGGTGATAATCCGCCGCAGTTCTTCGCGCTTTAGATCTTCAAGGCTTACCGTAATGGGAAGCCTGCCGATAAATTCGGGAATCATGCCAAAGTGGATAAGGTCATCCGGATGCAGCGCTTCAAAAAGTTCCTTAAGGCTTTTTTCTTTGCCGCCGGCTTCGGATCCAAAGCCAAGGGGATGCTGCACCACCCTGCGGGCAATATATTTATCAAGGCCAACAAAGGCGCCGCCGCATATAAACAGTATATTGGTGGTGTCGATACGGATCATCTCCTGATTGGGATGCTTGCGTCCGCCCTGAGGCGGCACCGAAGCGACAGTCCCCTCGATTATTTTGAGCAGCGCCTGCTGGACACCCTCGCCGGATACATCGCGGGTTATCGAAACATTTTCTCCCTTGCGGGCAATTTTGTCGATTTCGTCAATGTATACAATGCCCCGCTCGGCAGCGGCGATATTTCCGCCGGCGTTTTGAATCAGTTTTAATAAAATGTTCTCGACATCCTCACCCACATAACCGGCTTCGGTAAGGGTGGTTGCGTCGACAATGGCAAAGGGGACTTTCAGTTTTCGGGCAAGTATTTTGGCCAGCAAGGTTTTTCCCGTACCGGTGGGGCCAATCAACAATACGTTTGATTTTTCAATTTCAACATCGCTGGGATGGTTTTTGGCAGGATTGGCGATTCGTTTATAGTGATTGTATACCGCCACCGACAGGGCCTTTTTCGCATCATTTTGACCAATCACAAACTGGTCAAGGTACATTTTAATTTCTCTGGGTGTGGGTATGTCTCCGGTAAACTGATTGGAAAGCTCTTCATCCTCGTCTGAAAGTATCTTGCGGCATACCTCCACACATTCGTCACAAATAAACACATCATTCGGTCCGGCAATAAGTCTGCGGGCCATATCGCCGCTCTTGCCGCAAAAAGAACAAATCCGCTCAACAGGAGCGCTGGTATTACGAAGCCGTGCCATTTTTTTCCCTCGTTAATATACGATCTGCCACGCCATAGGCAACGGCATCTTCCGCCGACATATAAAAATCCCGTTCCATATCGGCGGCAATTTTTTCAGGGGACTTGCCGGTATGCCGGGCAAAATAGTCGATAGTCATTTTTTTAAGGCGGATTATTTCTTTGGATTGTATGCCAATATCACGGGCCTGTCCCGATGCGCCTCCCCAAGGCTGGTGGATAAGCATACGCGACGATGGCAGCACCAGCCGCTTGCCCGGCGCTCCGGCCGCGACAATGAGGGCTGCCATGCTTGCCGCCTGTCCCAGACAAATGGTCTGCACATCAGACTTGAGGTACTGTATGGTATCGTAAATGGCAAGTCCCGCGGTAACCGAGCCTCCCGGTGAATTGATATACAGATTGATATCCTTTTCCGTGTCCTGCCCATCCAGAAACAGCAATTGTGCCACTACCAGATCCGCGTTCAAATCATTGATTTCCCCATCAATAAATACAATACGATCTTTCAAAAGCCGGGAGAAAATATCATAGGATCGTTCCCCTGCTCCGGTTTGCTCAACCACAATGGGAACCAGACTGTTCATTTGTTCATTCATATTGTTAAATTTAATCATTTTTGCCCATAAAGTCTAGGTATTTTACCCTGGAACCGGTTTTTATGGTATTTTCTGCCAGGAGCAGATCGAATACTTTTGTCTCTCTGATGCTGTCCCTGATGTATTCCAGGGCGTTGCCCTCTCCATATCGTTTCCGTACGTCTTCAAGAGGCATTTTTGCATCGACGGCAATGTTTTCCAGTTCTTTCTCGATATCCGCCTCACTGGCCTCGATGCCCTGCGCTTCCATGATGGCTTCCACAATAAGCCGTGAATGGAGCGCTTTTTCCGCCTGAGGCCGCATTCTTCCTTCGATTTCCTGCAAACCGCCGTCTTTTCCGGCCATCATTTGCAGCAATTGACTGGGTTCAATGCCAAATTGCCGCGCCATATTACGCAGCCGCCCTTCAATCTCTACCCTGATCATGGATTCGGGGAGTATTACCGGGGTGTTCTCCATGATTTTTTCGAGCAAATTGCTCACCTTTATGTCTTTCATGCGGAGCGTCAGGCTTTTTTCCAGGCGTTCCCGTATATTCTTTTTCAGATCGGCAAGGGTTTTAAATTTTTCATCAACATCCTGCGCCAGTTCATCATCCAGATCGGGGAGTTTTTTCTCTTTAATGGTTTTCAGCGTTACCCTGAGTTTGGGGTTTTTTCCCGCAAGCAGCGAATCATCATCGGGGCCATCCGACGGGAAGGACTTTTGGACAACTTTGGTTTCGCCTTTTTTCATTCCGATAATGTCATCGTCAAGCTGGTACGCATTCATATTGGTTCCCAGGGTAAAGGCGAAATCTTTCCGATCGGAATGGGGTATCTCTTCATCGGCTTCCCCCAGCTCGCAATAGTCGACCGTTACCACATCTCCGCTCTGGGCGGCGGCGCCTTCGTCCCGATCAATGACAACGGAGTTACGTTCCCGCACTTCTTCCAGGTCGCGGGTTATGTCTTCCTCGTCTATAACAACGTCCGGCACATCTGCCGTGAGCCCTTTCCACTGGCCGACCGTTACTTTTGGCAGCACATCGTAGATCAGTGAAAAACATAAATCCTTGTCAAAATCAAGCGTGGGCTCTTCCTCTATCTCCGGGCGGGAATAAGCCAGGGGCCGTTCATCGGCGGGAAGCCCATTATCGTCAAACACTTCTTCGATAGCTTTCTCCATGATTTTGCCCAGAGCTTCGCCTTTGAGCGCCTCGCCGAACTTTCGTTCCAGTACTTCCTGCGGTACCTTCCCTTTGCGGAAACCGGCTATCTGCACATTTTTGCTATAATCTTTGAGTAGATTCTGGTACTGGGACAGAACATCATCTTTGGGAATGGTCAGGCTGAGCTTGACATTCGACTTATCAAGGCGAGTAATGGCTTTGGTTACGGACACTGTATTTTCCTCTTTAATTATTGTTGACTGCGAGAGAAGGGACTTGAACCCTTATGCCAAAGGCACCAGATCCTAAGTCTGGCGTGTCTGCCAATTCCACCACTCTCGCTCATTGGGATACAAAACCCCTTATATACCAGTGTAGCGAGAATGGGGGAACTGTGTCAATCATGTTTTATTTTTCTTCCCTATTTCCCGGTTTTGCGATATACTGACAATGCGTATGAATTCTGAATCAATCAATATGCTTGCGGCTGCTTTGGCTATTCAATTGGGAATAGTGTTTTTTGCGGTCCGTTTTTTGGGCAGATTGGCAAAAAAAATAGGGATGCCGCAGGTTTTAGGAGAACTTATAGCGGGAATCATCATTGGGCCGTATGCCCTTGGAGGAATCCCCCTGCCGGGTTTTCCTCAGGGTGTTTTTGGTTTGGGAGCAGGGTATCTGGTGGTAAGCAATGAACTGTACGCGATTGCTTCCATCGCTTCGGTCGTATTGCTGTTTGTCTCCGGGCTGGAGACTAATATTGGGCTTTTCCTCCGGTATTCGGTGGCAGGGGCGGTGATTGGTCTGGGAGGGGCTGTGATAACGTTCCTTGCGGGCAATCTGGTGGGTGTTTTTTTGCTCCAGACCTCTTTTACCGATCCCCGGTGTCTGTTTTTGGGAATACTCACCACCACCACTTCTGTCGGTATTACCGCCCGTATCCTTTCGGATCAAAAAAAGATGGATACCCCTGAGGGGTCAACCATTCTGGCTGCGGCGGTTTTTGACGATGTACTGGGCATCATTGCCATGGCAGTGGTATTGGGCATAGTGGCTGTAGCTGCCGATACAACCCATTCTACCAATAGCTTAAAATTATTCGCCATTCTGGCTATTTCGGGTAAAGCCTTTGGGATATGGCTGGGCTTCACTATTCTGGGATTGGTGTTCTCAAAAAAGGTGGCTGCCTTTCTGAAGTTTTTCAAAAATCCTGCCGATTTTTCCATGCTGGCGTTGGGGCTTGCCTTTGTGGTTGCAGGGCTTTTTGAAAAGCAGGGTCTGGCCATGAAAATTGGCGCCTTTATAGCCGGGCTTTCCCTTGCAAAAACTGACATTGGTCCGGTAATTCAGGAACGTGTCCGGAGCGTGTATGATTTTTTTGTACCGGTTTTTTTCGCAGTCATTGGAATGATGGTTAATTTCCGGGAATTTTTTTCACCGCCGGTGCTTGTCTTTGGGGCAATATACACAGGAACGGCTATTCTGACAAAGATCATTGGCTGCGGCGGTCCTGCCCTGCTGATGGGTTTCAACGGAAAGGGGGCATTGCGTATCGGCATGGGGATGATATCCCGCGGCGAAATGGTTCTTATCCTGGCCAGTATTGGCCTTGCATCGGGGATTCTCAACGAGCCGCTCTTTGCCGTTATCATCCTGATGACACTGGTTACTACTCTGGCGGCCCCGCCCCTTATGGGCGCAACATTCAAAATTGCCGGTACCGGCACCCGCAAAGCTGCCAGGGGTGATAATATC
>Ga0123356_10003148_pt1 | contig 17367 bp, 18 predicted proteins | sample TergutEmb28metaG_2_FD_92546 | JGI IMG/M metagenome (GOLD analysis project Ga0123356, IMG submission 92546) | Embiratermes neotenicus P3 segment gut microbial communities from Petit-Saut dam, French Guiana - Emb289 P3 | ecosystem: Host-associated > Arthropoda: Insects > Digestive system > Gut ...
ATGGTAAACTCGCGCAACTCGGTGAAGAAAGAACAAATTGCCAAAACGACAAAATCAGTGTTCTTGACGAATATGAAAGGCGGCAGCGCAATCGGATCATAGGGGCGCTCACCGCATGCAGCGGACGAGTGGGTGGGGTTGATGGTGCTGCCGCCCATTTGGGAATGAACCGCACAACGCTCCTTGCCCGAATGAAGAAATTGGGCATCTATGCGAAGCGGTATGCTTGATCTGCGGCCCGCCTCCCTATCCTAAGTCTCTCCATAGCTTCGACAGTTTCGACCTTTTTAACTTCTTTGACCCTTGACCTTTCGGGTCCTTGCGTTCGTCTCCTGAAAATTCAACGACTTACGACTCGGTGGTTTGGTGCTCCCATTGCCTTATTGCGAGTGGGACGAGGCAATGCTGAAGATCTCGCTTATCGATACCCCTAGGCAGCGTCGGGTGATTGTAGAAGGAAAACTCATCGCACCTTGGGCAGCCGAGCTTAGAAGCGCCTGCGGAAAGGCAAAAACGGACCTTGGTGGCCGCGAACTTGTTCTCGAGATGAAACACATCACGAGGATCAGCCAGGAGGGCGAGAACGCAATTCTCGAATTGATAAATGAGGGAATCAAATTCCGCTGCGAAGGCCTGTTTACAAAGCATCTAGTGAAAGAACTAACTCGCCGCGCAAGCCGGAATTGGGTGAGCCGAGCTGGCGATTGAACCGGCCCAACTCAAGTTCGGAAGAGGAAACAATCGGTGCGCGGGTTTGCAAAGACTTTCGCAGGATGGGGAAAAAGGGCATGCAACGCAGAAACACATACGGCGGGACCAACGAAAGTGAAGAAATCGGAGGTGAAGAGGGGGCGGCTCAACAGTTGGAGCAGATTCTCGCCAGCGGCCTGCCCCCTCTGTACAGAAGGGCGTACCGCATCCTGGGCAATACAGCCGATGCCGAGGACGCGGTTCAGGATGCTCTTCTCGCTGCCTATGCCCACCTGAACCAATTCAGAGGACAAGCCCAGATCTCTAGTTGGCTGACTTCTATCGTGCTTAACTGCGCTCGCATGCAACTGCGCAAGCGGCCAAGATATGTCCATTTGTCTGTTGACGAATCGGCCGGGGAAATGCAGCCCATTTCCGCGGCCGAGCGGCTGCCAGATCACCGGCCTAGTCCCGAAGATGAATGCAGACAGTCCGAGCTAAGTGCTCGCTTGACTCATATGTATAGTCGGCTCTCTCCCCGTCTGCGTGAGACTTTTCGACTGCGCGATATTGATGGTTTGTCGATTCGCGACACCGCGCGGATCTTGGGAGTACCAACAGGAACTGTGAAGGCCCAGTCAACACGGGCTCGCGAGAGCCTGAAGAAGTTGATGCGGAGCACCCTCAGGATGCGGTCTCGCAGGCTGCCAGATCGACGTTGGGTTTCGCAAATTCGACAGGAGATGCCGCACTCTCGAGTAACTGACATTGTCCGTGCCCTGCCTGATTGCGCAAGTGTCGTGGTCGAAGACCCTCACGGGGCCAGCAGCTGACTTAATGGCTGGCTGTGGCAAGCGATTTGCGTTGCCAGGCTGGAACGATTGGGTTCACCGGCAAGGCGGTCGCGTGACTGACGCACCTGAATCGAGAAGACGACCCTCGGGCCACATTCCGCCAACCGAACAGCGTCACGATTCAGGTGCGCCAGTGACGCGATTGATATTGAGCAAGGATCTTCGGAGGTTTAGTTAGTGCGGTACTGCCGTGGCGTGCACTTGGCGGCGACTAAGAATAACGTGCGGGTGCGGACCTATCTGCACCACCCTGCTAAAGTCGCGGCGGTCTTCAGCACGAACTGTTAATTGGCGCGTACGCCAGGGAACCACAATCGTAGAAGGGGAGTTCCATCCATGTGGATCGTTCGACTCGCGCTGGATCGGCCATATACGTTCATCGTTCTTGCTCTGCTCATTCTAATTCTGAGCGCAGTGATGATCTTGCGCACGCCCACCGACATTTTTCCGAATATCAATATTCCTGTGATCGCGGTCGCATGGCAGTACACCGGCATGAACCCCGAAGAACTGGAAGGGCGGCTGACCAGTACGTACGAACGACTTTTGACGACTACTGTCGATAACGTCGAACACATCGAGTCGACTACGGTCAACGGACAAGCCATCGTCAAGATCTACCTGCAGCTTGGTGCGGATCTGGCTACCGCAAACGCGCAGGTAACAGCGATATCCCAGACTGTCCTCCGCCAGTTGCCGCCGGGCACTCTGCCTCCCCTGATCATCAACTACAGCGCTTCCAGCGTGCCGATTCTGCAATTGGGCATATCGGGACAGGGTCTTTCCGAGCAACAATTGAACGACCTCTCACAGAATTTTCTTAGGCCGCAACTGGTTACCGTTCCCGGCGCTGTGATTCCCTATTCGTACGGTGGGAAACAACGGCAAGTCATGATCGACTTGAACGAGCCGTTGATTCAGTCCAAAGGCTTGTCGCCGCAAGATATTCTCAACGCCGTAGAGCAGCAAAACCTGATCTCGCCTTCGGGGACCGCTAAAATTGGCCCCTTCGAGTACGACGTTCGCGCGAATTTCAGTCCGAAAACGGTCCCGGAATTAAGCGATCTGCCGATCAGGGTGGTCGGCGATTCCACCATCTATCTTCGTGACGTGGCCAACGTCCGCGACGGTTTTGCGCCGCAGACCAACATCGTCCGCCAGGATGGCCATCGCGGCGCTTTGGTCACCATTCTCAAGGCTGGCAACGCCTCCACCATCGACGTTGTGAAAGGTATTCGCGACCTTCTTCCGCGCGTTGCGCAGACACTGCCACCGGAATTGAAAATCGTTCCTCTGGCCGATCAGTCGATCTTCGTCCGCGGCGCGGTGAGCGGTGTTGTCCGCGAAGCGGTGATCGCAGCGTGCCTCACCGGATTGATGATTCTGCTGTTCCTGGGAAGTTGGCGAAGCACATTGATTATCGCTGTGTCGATTCCGTTATCGATCTTGACGTCGGTCATGATGCTGAGCTTTCTTGGCGAAACTATCAACGTCATGACACTTGGTGGATTGGCGCTGGCCGTCGGAATTCTCGTGGATGACGCTACCGTGACGATTGAAAACATCGAGCGGTATTTCGAACAGGGTCATACTCAACGTGACGCGATTCTGCAAGGAGCAGCGCAGATCGCTGTTCCGGCGCTGGTGTCCACGCTTTGCATCTGCATCGTGTTCCTGCCGATGTTCATGTTAGCTGGGGTACCGCGCTACTTGTTTGTGCCGTTCGCCGAGGCCGTTGTTTTCGCCATGCTTGCCTCGTACGTTCTCTCGCGAACGCTGGTTCCTACGCTGGCCATGTACCTGCTGAAAGAGAAAGAAGAGCACGCCGGAAGGTCACGGAATCTCCTGGTCGGATTTCAGCGGGCATTCGAACGGAGATTTGAGCAGCTGCGGAATGGCTACCGTGCCCTGCTGACCGTGCTTGTGCATCGGCGGGCTGCTTTTATCCCCGCTTTTCTTGTCGGGTGTCTCGCGGTGTTCGTCCTGGTGCCATTCCTGGGTCAGGATTTCTTCCCCAGCACTGACAACGGTCAATTTATCCTCCATCTTCGCGCCAAAAGCGGCACGCGAATCGAGGAGACTGCGAAGATATGCGATCTCGTCGAGGGCTCAATTCGACGTGAAGTTCCCCACCAGGAAATCGACAACATCCTCGACAACATCGGGTTGCCCTACAGCTCGATCAATTACATGCACAATACCTCGGGCGTTATCGGGGCAGGTGACGCCGACATTCTCGTGTCTCTCAAAGAGAAACATCATCGTACCGACGACTATGTTCAGCGCTTGCGCGAAAAGCTGCCGCGAGAACTCCCGGGTACGACGTTCAATTTTCTGCCTGCCGATATCGTCACGCAGGTGTTGAACTTTGGCCTGCCGGCACCCATTGATGTGCAAATCGAAGGATCCGATATAGACGCCGATCGGGAAGTCGCGGCACGAATGTTGCAGGAAATTAGCAATGTTCCGGGCGTGGCCGACGCGCACATCCAGCAAGCCTTCGATTATCCGGCATTTGACATCACCGTCGATCGCACCAAGGCAGCCCAGGCCGGTTACGCGGAACGAGACGTCGCCAACAGCCTCCTGAACTCTCTGAGTGGGAGCTTCCAAATTACGCCGATGTTCTTTCTCAATTGGCAGAACGGAGTGAGCTACAACCTAGTGACGCAAACTCCCCAATATTCGGTTCAGTCTCTGCAAGACCTCGAAAACACTCCTCTCAATGCTGCAGCCGCCAGGCGCCCGGAAATCCTCGCAGATGTCGCTTCGCTCCAACGAGCGAACGAAATGGAAGAGATTTCGCATTACAACATCCGTCGCGTTGTGGACATTTACGCGGCTGTCCCAGGACGCGATCTGGGAGAAGTAGGCCGCGAAGTCACGCGCATCGTAGACGCCAATCGAAAGTTCTTGCCCCGCGGCAGCTTCGTGAGCGTGAAGGGTCAGCTGCAAGCCATGCGTAGTTCCTATGTAGGCTTGCTTGGCGGCCTCGTCTTCTCCGTCGTTCTCGTCTATTTCTTGATCGTCGTGAACTTTCAGTCTTGGCTCGATCCGTTCATCATCATCACTGCTCTCCCCGGCGCCCTCGCCGGTATCGTCGGTTTCTTGTTTGTGACGCATACAACACTCAGCGTACCGGCGTTGATGGGCGCGATCATGTGCATGGGCGTCGGAACGGCCAACAGCATCCTCATGGTGTCCTTCGCAAGCGAACGTCTGCAGCACCATGGAGATGCCGTCGAAGCAGCCATCGAGGCCGGCTTCACGCGTCTCCGGCCGGTGCTGATGACTGCTTTGGCCATGATCATCGGCATGATTCCCATGTCGCTCGGCCTCGGCGACGGAGGAGAGCAAAATGCGCCCCTAGGCCGTGCCGTCATCGGGGGCCTGCTGTGCGCGACGCTGGCAACCCTGTTTTTCGTCCCCACGGTTTTTAGTTTCTTGCACCGTCATGATTCTTCAGCTGGGCAAAAATTGAAGAGCAACGGCGATGAGCCTGTTTCCGCTTAAGCGAAAGGAAAACAAATGATGCCCACGGACGAAAATGTGACCATCACTCCCAAACCGGAAACAATCAAACCCCAAACTCGCGACTTTCCACGGAATAGGTTCGCGATCGGGCCGGGGCGTCCTCGAGGGATATGGTTGCTTGCCGCCATTGCCCTCGCCCTGGTGGCCGGCGTCATTTACTCCGGAATTCATTCGCGGGCGGCCGCCGAATCACGGCTCCAGCAACGCACCGAAGAGACAGCCATTCCCACCGTCGCTGCGGTTTTCCCGAAGGAAGGCGCACCGACCGATGAGATTGTGCTGCCAGGCGTTACACAGGCCTTCATCGACGCTCCGATTTACGCGCGCACCGACGGCTATCTGAAGCAATGGTATTTCGATATCGGGGCCCATGTGAAAAAGGACCAATTGCTGGCGGTGATCGAGACACCGGAAGTTGACCAAGCGCTGCAACAAGCTCGCGCCGACCTAGACACCGCCCAGGCGAACGTCGCCATCGCCAAAATCACCTCCGACCGCTGGCAAGGGCTGGTGAGTGACGGCTCTGTTTCCCAGCAGGAAACAGACCAGGCCGTCATCAACCTAAAGGCCACGCAGGCGAGCTTGGAATCCAGGGCCGCCAACGTTCGGCGCCTCGAGCAGTTGCAGTCCTTCGAAAAAATCTACGCTCCTTTTGACGGAATCATTACGGCCCGTAGCACAGATATAGGAGCGCTGATCGACGCGGGCGCAAGCGCGCAACCTAAGGAGCTGTTTCACATGGCGGCCACCCGAACTCTACGAGTCTACGTGGCGGTTCCTGAGGTGTACTCTCTCAGCGTGCGGTCGGGTGAGTCCGCACCGTTGACGCTCGATGAATTCCCGGGCGAAACCTTCCGAGGCACTATCGTTCGCAATACCAGTTCCATTGACTTGGCTTCGCGAACACTACTTGTCGAAGTCGATATCGAGAATCCTGCCGGCCGGCTCTTGCCGGGCGCCTATGTCTTTGTGCACTTGAAGCTGCCGGACGCGACGCACTCGGTGACCATTCCCGCGAACGCGCTGATCTTCCGCAAGGAGGGCTTGCAAGTTGCGCTGGTTCGCGACGGCAAGGCCCGGCTCGTTTCAGTAAAAATCAATCACGACTATGGCAACAGCGTAGAAATCGTCTCCGGCCTTCAGCCGACCGATGCGGTGATTGTCGACCCATCGGATTCGCTCATCGACGGGACGCCGGTGCGCGTGAACAACAACTCCGCAGGCGGTCCGGCGCGATGAAATACGTATTGGTTGTGCTTCGCTATATCGTGACAAGCATCGTCGCGCTGCTTTTGATCCTGCTGTTTTTCGCACTCGAGAGCTGCACGGTTGGACCTAGATATGTGAGGTCGAGCACCCCGACGCCGACGGCCTATAAAGAACAACCCCCTGTCTCTTACCAGGGAGCAGACCAGTGGCAGCCTGCACATCCAGCCGACCAGGCAAGCCGCGGCAAGTGGTGGGAAATCTTCGCCGACCCGGAACTGAACGGGCTGGAACGACAAATCGCCACTTCGAACCAGAGCCTGAAAGTAGAGCAAGCCCGCTTCCGCGAAGCTCGCGCAGCGACACGCTTCACTCGGGCTTCGCAATTTCCAACTATTTCCACGTCGCCGAGTGCTGCATATACCAAAAATAGCGACTATTCGCCAAACTCTCCTTCGAAGGTCCAACAGGCGAGCACTGGCGATTTTGTCCTACCCTTTGATCTTTCCTACGAGTTAGACCTTTGGGGCCGCGTGCGCCGAACGGTAGCCGCAGCGCGCCAAGAGGCCCAAGCCACCGCTGCCGATTACGAAACCGCAAAACTGAGCCTGGAAGCCGAACTCGCCGTGGACTATTTCGAGTTGCGTAGCGCTGACGCTCAGAAACAACTCCTCGACGATACCCTGAAAGCCTATACCGATAATGTGCAGCTCACCACGCATCGGTTCCGGGGAGGGGCTGCGCCGAGAGCAGACGTTGCTCAAGCGCAAACGCAGCTGGACACCACGCGCGTCCAGGATACTGATGTCACCGTCCAACGAGCACAGTTTGAACACGCTATCGCCGTGCTCATTGGTAAGCCGCCCGCAGAGTTCAGCCTAGCGACAGCGCCACTCAAGACTCAGCCTCCAAGCATCCCAACTGGGCTTCCATCAGAGCTTTTGCAACGTCGGCCGGATATCGCCGCGGCAGAACGGCGGATGGCGGAAGCCAATCAGCAAATCGGTATCGCTCGAGCCGCGTACTTTCCGACGGTCACGCTCGACGGAACGGCGGGCTTCGCCGGTATCCAAGGGTCAAACTGGTTTACTTGGCCAGCGGGATTCTGGGCTCTTGGTCCAGGCCTGGCGGAGACTCTGTTCGACGCAGGCCGACGTCGCGCTACCTCTGAATCGGCACGCGCAAACTACGACGCCTCGGTCGCGACCTACCGTCAGATTTCGCTGACGGCATTCCAGGAAGTCGAGGACAACCTCGCCGCATTGCGTATTCTTGAGAACGAAGCACAAGAGCAAGATCAAGCCGTCGCATCGTCCAAGGATTCGCTGCAACTTTTTTCGAATCGTTATAAGGGTGGGGTCGATACCTACCTCCAAGTCATCACAGCCGAAACGACCGAACTCGCGAATGAACGGAATGCGATCGACATTCTCCGGCGGCGTATGGACGCGAGTGTGCTGCTCGTCAAAGCCATTGGCGGCGGTTGGAACGTTTCTAACCTGCCGACCTTTGGGGCACAGCGCGTTAAGGACTATTGATCCAGTCAAAGTACCAATCTTGAAAATCTTCATCACAGTGAAATCTGTGTCAAAGTGGAGCAATGAAATTCTCATCTCTTAGCGGACAAGCAGCCGCAGCCGAGACGGTTATGAGAGGGCTGATGGCATGGGAATGGCCTGGCAACATTCGCGAGCCGGAAAATTTCATCGAGCGGGCCGTGATCCTGACGCGCGCACGCGCCGGGGATAGTAAACTCGCGCAACTCGTTGAAGAAAGAACAATCCAAAACGACAAAACCAGTGTTCTTGACGAGTATGAAAGGCGGCAGCGCGATCGGATCATAGGGGCGCTCACCGCATGCGGCGGACGAGTGGGTGGGGTTGATGGTGCTGCCGCCCATTTGGGAATGAACCGCACAACGCTCCTTGCTCGAATGAAGCAATTGGGCATCTATGCGAAGCGGTATGCTTGATCTGCGACCCACCTCTCTATCCTATCTCCATAGCTTCGACAGTTATGCCGTTTAACTTCTTCGACCCTTGACACTTCGAGTCCTTGCGTTCGTCTCCTAAAAATTCGAAGTCCAGCAACAAGTAGATAGGCCCCCGGCCGCCATCATCGGCTGTACGTCACGGGCGCGTGTGGAGGCGGCAACAACCGCAATCGCGCCCATGGGGATATTCGTGTAACCGGGCTAGTCCAGCCGCACCAGGAAGACTGCGCCTTCGGGAGTTGTGGTTTCGCCAGCCAGTTTCTCGGCGCGCTCACGGTCGTCGTCGAGCACGCGGACTCGGATCCACCAGTCTCCGGCAGGGCTCTTGAAGCGGAGGACGTCAGCGGTGTGATAGCGACGAGTAAGGTGGTCGGCGAGCTGTGTGGCCGCTTTTTCGTCGGGCATGCCGCCGATCTGAACCGCCCACTTGCCGGGCGATCCCGGCATCCCGCCCGATTTCATCAACTCGACCTTTACCTCGGCAACGCCTGGCTGCCAGACGTCGAGTTTGCGTGCGGCGGCGAGCGAGAGGTCGACGATGCGTCCTGGAATAAAGGGGCCGCGATCGGTGATGCGGACCAGAGCGGTGTGACCCGTTTTGACGTTAGTGACGCGCACGATCGAGCCGAGAGCGAACGTGCGGTGGGCGGCGGTCATGGCGTGCATGTTGTAGACTTCGCCGTTCGATCCGCGGCGGTTGTGATACGGCGGGCCGTACCAACTGGCGAGCCCGTTCTCGGTGGCGAGCGGCTTGGCGTCGGCGGGGATCGTGGGTTCGGCGAGGTCAGCGTCTTCCTCAACCTTGGAAGGCGCGGTGGGCGTGGCCACGGTGGCGGGGGGGTGGGGAGCAGGTTCGGTGGTCGGGGTTGTTGTTGGAAGCGTGGCAGTCGATTCGGGCGGTGGAGGCAGGTCGACGTGGGCCCGTTTCGGGTGTCCGCAGGCACTGAGGAACAGAATCGCAATCAGAACGATCAGAAGCATGGTGATAGCGACGACAGGGGCGCGACGAAGGGACGGGCCAGAGGACGGAAGCTTTCCTGCTACTTGGGCTTTTGTGGGTGCTGCTCCATGTAATCTGCGAATTCGGAAAGCTTCTGCGCCGCCACGCGCAGCGCCTTGGTGGAGTGCGTGCGCACCGCGGGGACAACTTCCTCGTTCAGGTATTTGATGAACTCGGGGATTTCTTTCTCCAGGCGCTGAGCGGCTTCGTTGATGGTTTGACCCACACGACCCGACGCGTCCTCCACCTTGCGGTTGAAGTCGTTCATGGTGCTCCTCGCGAATGGGCGTGAGAAAACTCACGCGATACAGCGGATGCCAGGCTGGTTTATTATTTCCTGCCCGCGCGCCGGGGTCAATGGCGGTGCGGCTGATTGGAATGGTTCGCTATAGAATGCGGATTCCACGATGAATGCGCTGGCCAACCCGCCTGCAGAATTCCGCGAAGTGTTCCGAAGACAGTTGCTGGCCTGGTACGATGCGCACGCCCGTCAGTTGCCGTGGCGCGAAAGCCGGGATCCGTACCGCGTCTGGGTGTCGGAGATCATGCTGCAGCAGACCAGGGTTCGAGCGGTGATCGAGCACTATCACGAGTTCCTGCGGCGGTTTCCAGCCGTCGAGAAGCTGGCGGCGGCGCGCGCGGCTTCAGTGCTCGCGGCCTGGAGTGGGCTGGGCTACTACCGGCGCGCGCGGATGATGCACGCAGCGGCGAAGGTGGTGGTAGGAGAGCGGGGTGGGAAGTTTCCGGAGACGGCCGCAGAGTGGCGGGAGTTACCCGGGATCGGGCGATACACGGCTGCGGCAATTGCAAGCATTGCATTTGGGGAGCGCGTTGCTGCGGTGGATGGCAATGTGGAGCGTGTGCGGCAGCGCCTTTCTGGTCAGCGGATTACCGGGGCGAATCTTTGGCGGGCGGCGGAGAATCTGCTGGACCGTGAGCGTCCGGGGGACTTCAATCAGGCGATGATGGAGTTGGGCGCAACGGTGTGTACGCCACGCGCGCCGGCTTGTTTGACCTGTCCGGTTGTCGATCTATGCACCACCCGGGGCGCGTTGGCCGGGACGGAAAAACCGGCTCGTCAGAAAAAGCGCGAGATTCACTACGCACTCAGTACACGCGATGGTGAGGTGTTTCTGGTGCAGCGCCCGCGGGATGTGAGTCTGATGGCGGGGATGTGGGAGTTGCCGGAGATTCCACGACCCGGGGACCACCCGAAGCCTGCATTCACCGTTCGCCATTCCATCACGGTAACCGACTACACGGTGCAAGTCTGGCGCCAGTCCGCGGCGGACGGAACTTCCGGCAAATGGGTGGCTCCCAGCAAGCTCCAGAAACTGGCCATGACTGGCCTTGCCCGCAAGATTCTGCGCAAGGCGGGCGCGCTGCGCGCGACCCCGGACTGAACGGTCCGATTGTCCGCGGTCAGTGCGTCCCGCGTGATTCGAAGAGAAATGAAACATGTGGGCGGCATCCACGCAGTTTTTCATCCAACTCGCGCGATCCCTCATCCAATGTGGCAGCAAATTTTTTCCTCCTGGGGGAATGATCGATGACGGCATTGGCCACTGGAAAGAAAGCGCCTGAGTTTGAGCTGAAAAGCTTGGCTGGCAAGGCGTTCTCACTTCACGATGAGCTGGACCACGGGCCGGTGGTGCTTGCGTTTTTTAAGGTATCGTGCCCGACCTGCCAGTACGCCCTCCCCTTTCTCGAGCGGCTCTACAAAGCCTATGGCAACAAAGGCGTAACGCTGGTCGGCATCTCGCAGAACGAGGCCAAGGATACGACGGCGTTCGCTCGCGAGTTCGGCGTCACCTTTCCGATCTTGTTGGACGATACCCACAAATATCCAGTCTCGAACGCTTACGGATTGACCAACGTTCCCACTCTGTTCTGGATCGCTCAGGACGGGGAGATTGAAGTTTCCAGTGTAGGATGGGTGAAGGCTGATTTTGAACAGCTTAACCGGAAGATGGCGGAGAGCGGTAAGGCTTCGCCGGCAATGGTATTCAAGCCCGGGGAAGAGGTTCGCGACTTCCGCGCGGGTTGAGGGTCGAAGAACTAGGCGCCGGGTCCGGCGCCGCCAAGTCAGAGCATTCAGCACGGAGGGTCCGGAGGGCACAGCAGGATTTGCTGCCTGCCGGACAGAGTCTGCCCTGTCCGGGTTCCAGCGGTGGGCGACACTCTTGTGCTCTCGGTTACTTCTGTAGGGCTCTAGGCGGGCGCTCCGTTACAATTCCTCGATAATAAGAACGGTCGGTCCGGCGAGCGCCGATTCGTTGGGGAGAAACCTGGTATATGCCAAGAAAGTTGCTGCGGATGATGTCCGCTTTCCTGATTTCCTGTTTGAGTTTCCCGCTGTGGGGCGCAGGAGGGGCTCCTGCGCCGGCTGCGCCAACGAGGAGCACTCCGTCCCTGCGGCTACCGGGAGCTGCCTTTAGCGCACTCGAGACGATCAATCCCGAACACATTCGCTGGCACGTTCGCTTTTTGTCGCATGATCTGCTCGAGGGCCGCGGCACGGGACAGCGTGGAGGAGATCTGGCAGCCGAGTACATCGCCACCCAGTTTGCCGAATATGGGTTGAGGCCGGCTGGAGACCGCGGGACCTACATGCAGAAAGTTCCGCTGGTCGGAATTACCACTTTGCCCGAGACCCAGTTTTCGTTGATTCCCAAGCAGGGCGCGGCGATGAACCTGAAACCCCTGGATGAGTATGTGGCTTACGACCAAAGTCAGCAGGCGCAATCGGATGTCGACGCAGAGATCGTTTTCGTGGGATATGGAATCGAAGCGCCCGAGTACCACTGGGATGACTACAAGGGGGTGGACGTTCGCGGGAAAGTTCTGCTGATGCTAGTGAATGAGCCTCCATCGGCCGATCCCAAGTTTTTCAAAGGCAGGGCGCTTACCTACTATGGCCGCTGGACTTACAAATACGAAGAAGCGGTGCGCAAGGGCGCGGTGGGCGTGATCCTGGTGCATCAGATGCAGATGGCGAGCTATTCCTGGGAAGTGGTGCGGAACTCGAATTCCGGCGAGAAATCATTTCTGAAAGCGAGTGGACCAGCGCTCAAGGTGGCGTCGTGGATTCATCTGGATGTGGCTTCGCGGCTGGCGTCGGCTTCGGGGATGAATCTGGAAAAGATGATGACGACAGCGCAGTCGCGAGACTTTCATCCGGTGCACATGGGGGCGCGGCTGAAAGCGCACATGGTCAGCAAGGTTCGGAATTTCCAGTCGAATAACGTGGTGGCGATTCTGCCGGGTTCGGACCGCAGGGTGGCGGAGGAAGCCGTGATGTATACGGCGCACTACGATCACTTGGGCATTCGTCCGGAGATGCCAGGGGATAACATCTTCAACGGCGCGAATGACAATGCGACCGGCTGCGGCATTCTGCTGGAGATCGCACGGGCGTTTGGGGCTTCGGCTTCGAGGCCGCGGCGTTCCATCATCTTTGCCGCCGTTACTGCTGAGGAGCAGGGGCTGCTGGGGTCGGAGTATCTCGGGAAGCATCCGCCGATTCCTGTCGGCAGGATTTCGCTGGATCTGAATTACGACGACGTGAAGCCGGTCGGAGCGCCGGAGGAAGTGGAAGTCGCGGGAGCGGAGCGGACCAGCTTTTATCCGATCGTCGAGGCCACGGCCAAGGAGTTTCGGCTGGCCATTCGTGCGGATGCGCTGCCTGAGGCCGGGCATTTCTATCGTTCCGATCATTTCAGCATGGCCCGGGTCGGCGTTCCCGCGTTTTCGATCAATGAAGGTGTGAAGTTCAAGGGACATCCGGAGTCGTGGGGGATGGAGCAGGAAAAGGCATACATCGAGAAGCACTATCATCAACCCAGCGACGAATACCGTCCGGAAATGGACTTCGTCGGCGATGCAGCGATGGCGCGCTTTGGATTTGCCTTGGGGTGGGAGGCCGCGAGTCTGCCCAATTTGATCGGATGGCAGCACGGAGATGAATTCGAGGTGGCGCGGGTAAAAAGTCAGCAATGATTGACGACCGAGCGATGCGATCATTGCTATCTCGTCTCCGCGACTCAGCCGGGGATTGGTCGTCTGCGGTTGTGGACCTGAGGTTGCTTGTAGCGCTCCGCCTGAGCACGTGCGGTTGGTCCTATTGGGCTTGCCATTTGATCGAGCCGAGGCGTTATACGCTGCGGAGTCGTTTTGCCGCTGTGGTTACGTGGCTCACAAATCCCGACTTGCCGCTGGTGTAGGCCATGCGATCGTTGGGATGCGTCTCGGCGAGCCGCCGCTTCAAGCGCTCGTATTCGCTGGCGACCCCGAGATGCTGGATGAGGTGGTCGCGGAACAGTAATGCGTCCCAATGCGAGGCAAATTCCGCTGAGTCGGTGACCATGTGAATATGATGGGTGCGTGCACCGCTAACTGAATCCCGTTTGATAAACCAGGCATAGAAAGGGCGGAACATCATCGCCCGATGTGGCTCGCCAGAAATAGTCATACCCTTGCGCTTCTAATATGGCTACGACTTTGGCCTTTGTCTCGTCCAGGTCGGTCACCTCGACGAGCATGTCGATGATGGGCTTGGCCACGAGGCCAGGAACCGACGTACTCCCATAATGCTCGATGCGCCGGATCAATTCAGCCGGCAGGCATTTCAGGAGGTGCTCTTTTTCGTGCCGAAACATCTCAGGCCAGCCGGAATTGTACCCTGAGATTACGACATCCTCGCGGAGAATTCGTCGAATCTTTTCCTCCAGTGTTTCGGCCATTCTGGACCTCGGGATTTCTAATCTTCGCGCAACGCCTGCATCGGCTGAATGGATACCGCCTTCCGCGCAGGAAAAAGAGCGGCCAGCAATCCGATCAGCGGCAGCAGCAGCAGCACCGACACATAAGTCCACGGATCGAGCGGATGCACCTGGTAGAGGAAGCTTCGCACTAGCCGCTCGGCAGGGACGGCTAGCAACAGTCCAGCGGCGAGTCCGAGACCGATGAGCATCGCCCCTTGCCTCAGGACTATTTGCACTACACTCTGCCGGGATGCACCGAGTGCCATGCGGACGCCAATTTCCCGACGCCGGTACGCCACTAACTGGGATAGCACTCCGTACAGTCCCGCAATCACCATCGTGACTGCCAGTCCCGCAAACGAACCGACAAGATACAGGCCCAGCCGTTGGCTGAACGTGTTCTGATCGACGGCCTGCTGCATGCTTTGAAAATTATCGAGCGCGAACCCTGGTGCCATCCGGTGAAATACGGAACGTATTTCATCGGCCACGGGAATGTCGCCGCGCGTTTTCACGACAAAATTGACCATCGTCGCCAGAAGTCCCTGGTAGAACAACGAGCTGGTTGGGATCTGTTGTTGCGGCAGGAGAATAAAGGGTTGAACTTTGCCGCCGACGCTCCGGTCGACCTGATCGGCGAGTACGCCCACGATGGTATACGGTTGGATCATGCCGGTATCTTTGCCGCCAAGGCTGATCTCGTGCTCCAGCGGATTCTTGCCCGCAAAATATTTATTCGCCAGAGCCTGATTGATCACCACAACGAACGGCGCCGAGGCCACGTCGTCGTCGCGGATCATGCGTCCTCGAAGGATGGGCGTTCCCAGGGTCCTCGCATAGTCGCCGCTCACGGCGGAGACTCTGGCCTGTGCGGGATTTGCCGGATCTTTTGCTTGCCCGACGATCTCGAAACTCGATGCCAAGTCCACTCCCGAAAGCGGCGGCGCGGTGGTCAGCGCCGCGCTTTCCACGTCCGGGATCTGACTCATTCGATCGAGGATGGGTTGATAGGTCAAAACAGCGATCGACGGTGGCGCCTTCCGCGTGTCTTCGGAAACCGACAGTCTCGAGAAACCTGCCGAATTGGCGGCCATTGCCGTGAAGGTCGTGATGTTCCTGGTTTCAAAGCCCAGCTGCGATTTTTCGAGATTCCAGAGAGTATGGAACAGCAGCCCTGTGCCAACCAGCAACAGCGTAGACAGTGCGACCTCGACTGCGACCAGTCCGCCGGTCAGGTTTCCGCCAACCGAGCGTGAGCCGACCCCACGAGATGCGGTCTGCAATGCCGCCTGCGGGTTGGCGCGAGAAACCAGCATCGCCGGCAGCAGCGATGAGAGCAGCGTGGTCACGATTGCGATCACAGCCAAAATCAACACCATCGTCCAATGAATGGCAATCGAATCGACGCGCGGAATCGCGTCTTCGGGAAGTTTGTGAATGCCAATCATCGCCCACTGAGCGAAAAGCAAACCGATTCCGCAGCCGAGCAGGCTGAGCATCAGCCCTTCGGAGAGCATTTGGCGCACGAGCTGCGTCCGTCGTGCGCCGAGAGCAGTCCGCACCGCGAACTCCTGCCGGCGGACGAGACAACGGGCAATGAGCAGATTCGAAACATTTGCGCAGGCGATGAGCAGAACCAGGCCCAGCGCGCAGAGGAGCGCATAGAGAACGGGGCGCACAGGACCGATGAGGAGTTCCTGATACGAACTAGCGCGAAACGTGATCGCCGATTGGTCTTTTTCTCTCGGAATATGCGATGCGATGGCGTCCAATTCATGCTGTGCCTGCGCCACGCTAACGCCCCGCCGCAGCTCTGCCACAATGTTGAAAAAATGATAGCCGCGCTCTTTCAACATTTCGGCAGTGGGCTGCAACGGAATCCACACGCCTTTCTGTAAATCCGTGCCAAGTTCCTCTGGAAACCGGAAAGTTTGCGGCATCACGCCGATCACGGTGCGGCTCTGGTCGCCAATTTTAACGACCTGGCCCAGAATGCCGGGATCGGCATGAAAACTCTGCCGCCATAATCCTTCGGAGAGCAGCACGGCCTGCGGGCCTCCACTTTCCCCCTCAGCTTTGACCAACGTGCGGCCCAACAGAGGTTGTGCCCCCAGCAGGTGAAACAGATTGGTCGTAACGTACGGCGAGGCGATGCTTTGCGACGCATCCTTTGTTTCGAGAACACTGACGTCTTCCGTGTATCCGGCCACATCCTCGAGCAGAGTCGACTGCGAGTGGATATCGCGATAATCCAGCCACGAGGTGTTGCCAAATCCCGGCTTGGTTGCGTCCGGGCCAATGTAGACGAGGCGCTCGGAATGTGCGTAGGGCAGCTGATGCAGAAGGACGCTCTCGATCACCGTAAAGATGGCTGCGTTTGCGCCGACTCCCAATGCCAATGTAAGGATGGCAAGCGTTACCGTCCCGGGAGTTTTGCGCATCAGCCGTGTCGCGTATTTCAAGTCGCGGAGCGGACTGGGCATGGAGTCCTCCAGATGGAACGTCACCCACCAATAAGCACTTTCTTCACCAACAACCGATTAGAACTAAGACACGAATTTTCAATGGTTTCGCTGTGTTCAATGGAAACGGCCGCCCTGTTTATGACCGGAATTGGAAACGCCTATCCGAAACTGGACAGTGAAAATTATCGGGTCATAATCCGATTCATTGATGCGTTCATGAAGGCGACCCTAAGGCGGCAACGTTTTCTGTCTCCGGACGGATAACCAAACAGATGCGATTTCACAAGCGTGCCGCTATTCCTTGAGCAAGGCAGCGATGACGCCCGATTCTTCTGAAGCGATATCAAGGCTCAGGCGGTCAGCCTGAAGGAAAACATCAAAATGGGCTCTCCGGGATCGCTGGATGTTTGGGTCGATGGCAAGCGGATCTTTTCCAAAACCGAAGAAGGGAGGATGCCCCGAGCGGGAGAGATTATTGGGCTGATCCAGGCTCAAGAAACAACGTCCGATCTCAACCCACATGACTCAGCTCTCTCAGATTCTAGTGTTTTTTGGCAACCGAATACAGGACCGCATAACGGGCGTGAAATCGTCCAAGCCCGTTTCCCATTACTAACTGCCACGGCACTTGCGTCGAGAGCTAACCCGCGCGGGAGATTCTAGGCCCGTTTGCTTGGAGTGATTGAAAATCCAGCACGGAACGCTATGTTGAGAGTGCTTATCATTCGCTTTATCGCCGGCTCCAATCGGCGTCCCACCTTGGCAGCTGCTTCGACATGGGCTGGGTGTACGTAAACCGTCACAGCGTCGCGCACAACTTCCGCAGCCGCATCGATGTCATCGATCTTGTACTCCTTCTTGC
>Ga0123356_10003150_pt1 | contig 17357 bp, 14 predicted proteins | sample TergutEmb28metaG_2_FD_92546 | JGI IMG/M metagenome (GOLD analysis project Ga0123356, IMG submission 92546) | Embiratermes neotenicus P3 segment gut microbial communities from Petit-Saut dam, French Guiana - Emb289 P3 | ecosystem: Host-associated > Arthropoda: Insects > Digestive system > Gut ...
CCAGAGACTGGACGCACCCATCAAATACGTGTCCATCTGGCCGGAATTGGTTATCCCGTGGTGGGGGATGTCACTTATGGTCGACGCTCTGAGCTGGTAACGCGCCAGTTCCTGCATGCCTATCGGCTAACCCTCAGCTTGCCCGCCACCGGGGAGAGGGTGAGCTTTACCGCCCCGATCCCAATCGATCTCAAGGACGCCTTGGAGAGGCTTGAGCCCGGCATAGCAGACGTCGCCGAGGGTTAAGGAAAAGGTGGGCTATAATCCTGTATATGAAGAACTTGGTAAAATACACCGGTGTTGACGAGGATCCAGATGAACAGCCCCGGAAGCAGAATTATAGGTATTATTAGAGCCACTGTGTTTTGGGTGTATAATATGGGGAATAGTCCACTTGGGAGGGATTAATGGGGTCAACAACTGATGTTTCCGCCTTGGAGTTCGCCGGTTTTTGGCGACGCCTGGCCGCACACATCATTGATCGTATTATTCGCACCATTATCGCCGCTATCGTGTACTCCTTGCTCCATTTTACCCAACAGGTTGATATGGGGACATTCCTGACGTCACCCTCCATCGACAACTCCGCCCTAACAATCCTGATTGTTATTGCCTACAATGTGGGGTTCTGGGCTTGGCGCGGACAAACGCCCGGTAAGATACTAATGAATATCAAGATAATCCGCACTAACGGCAGCAATATCTCGCTGGGTTATGCTTTCCTGAGATGTTTGGGGATTTTCTGCTCAGCCTTTGCCCTAGGATTAGGTTACGTCTGGATTGCCTATGATAGCCGCAAGCAGGGCTGGCACGACAAAATCGCCGATACATACGTTATCAAGCTACCTGCCACAGAGTCGTGCGAGGTCTTCCCAGCAGCCAAACCCAGCGCATGATAAAGGGTATTCCCAAGTACACCCAAACCAATACTCAAACTGAGGTTATTGTTAATGAAAGATATTCGTGTTCGCTATGCCCCGTCGCCCACTGGTATCCCCCATGTAGGGAATATTCGTACCGCCCTCTTCAATTGGCTCTTCGCCCGCCACACTGGCGGGGCTTTTATCGTACGCATTGAAGACACCGATGTCGCCCGCACAGTGCCGGGGGCCCTTGAGGCTATTCTGGAAAGTTTGCGCTGGCTGGGAATTGACTGGGATGAGGGGCCCGAGATAGGCGGCGACGCCGGCCCCTATTTTCAGTCACAGCGACTTGAGCTTTATAACCGCCTGGCAACAGAGCTGGTGACCGGTGGCGATGCCTACTACTGCCACTGCACCCCGGATAGGCTTGAGGAAATGCGAGCAGGGCAGACCGCCCGAAAAGAACCCCCGGGGTACGATCGTTGCTGTCGCGATTTGGGACTGGGGGCGGCACCCGGCGCCGTCATTCGCTTTAAGATACCCTTGAAAGCAAAGACTACCTTTAGCGACATCATCCGGGGCGATATCACCTTTGACAACGCCTTATTGGATGACTTCGTACTGTTAAAGTCTGACGGCTACCCCACTTACCACTTGGCCAATGTAATTGACGACCACTATATGAGGATAAGCCATGTCTTACGCGGCGAGGAGTGGTTATCATCCACCCCCCGCCACCTTATGTTGTATCAGGCTTTCGGTTGGTCACCGCCCGAGTTTGCGCATCTGCCAATTATTCTTGGCACCGACCGCAGCAAGCTCTCCAAGCGTCACGGGGCAGTTTCGCTACTTGATTATCAAAAGCAAGGCTACCTGCCAGAGGCCATGCTTAACTTCCTGTCCCTCCTAGGTTGGTCGCTTGACGATAAGACCGAGCTTTTTTCCGTTGATGATCTTCGCCATAATTTTTCTATCGAACGGGTAAGCCAAACCGCGGCTATTTTCAACCGCGAAAAGCTAGACTGGATGAACGGTGTTTATATCCGCTCCCTCTCTCTAGACGAGTTTGTTTCCCGAACCCAACCTTTCCTGGAGCAAAACCTGCCACCGGAGGCCACTCGACCACTGGATACCGCTTACGTTAAAAAGGTCTTAGCCTTGGTGCACGAACGAGCAAAAACCCTCGTTGAGGCCGCCAGTGAGGAGTTGAGTGGATTCTTCTTCGCTGAACAGTTGGATTACCCGACTCAGCTTTTGATTGATAATAATCTGGACAGGCCACTCACTATCAACCTGCTTAACGCCGCCGTGGCCAAGCTTGCCCCCCTCCCCTCTTATGATGCTGCGTCCATCGAGGCCACATTGCGTCCCCTGGCCACCGATTTGGGGCTTAAACCCGGACAGCTTTTTGGAGCACTCCGCACCGCTGTCTCCGGACGCACCGCCACTCCGCCCTTGTTCCAAATGATGGAAGTACTAGGCTGGTCGCGAAGCCTTACCCGAATACAAAAGGCCATTATCAAGCTTTCCGAGCTGCCATCCCCTTTGTTTATGGGTATAAACAGCTAACGTCCGGAAATATCACACCGTGGGTGTATTAGGGATATATCTTAAGTTAAGGAGCGAGAGGGCTACTTAGTCAGAACGACGCAAAAATGCCATGAGTTCATTCGCTCCTGTCTATCTCTCCCTCTTTTCCACTGGCGAGCTTGCTAAGCGCGCCGAACGCCTCACCGCCCGTATGGCCTCCTGCGATATCTGCCCACGCCGTTGCGGCGTACCCCGCCTGTCGGGTGTGCTGGGGTTTTGTAATTCCGGGTCTCTGCCTATTGTCTCCTCATATTGTGCCCATAATGGCGAGGAACCAGTACTCTCTGGTACTCGTGGGGCAGGGGCAGTCTTCTTTGGCAACTGCAATCTGCATTGCGTATTCTGTCAAAACTATCAGATTAGCCACGACCCAGCCCACCAAAAAACCCACGAGGTCGGGGCAGACAGACTGGCTGAGATTATGCTTACTCTCCAGGCCCAGGGTTGCCACAACATCAATCTCGTCTCCCCCTCCCATTTCACCCCCTGTATCCTTCAAGCCTTGGCCTTGGCTGTCCCACAGGGATTAAGCATCCCCCTAGTCTATAACACCAACGCCTATGATAGCCTTGCAACCCTCCAAGAACTTGACGGTGTTATCGACATCTATCTGCCAGATCTCAAGTACGCATCAGATGAGAATGCCGAAAAATACTCCCAAGTACACCACTATACCCAAACGGCACGAGTAGCAATCAAGGAGATGTTCCGTCAGGTTGGCGAGCTACAAACAAACGAGGATGGCATCGCAAAGCGGGGGGTAATTGTGCGACACCTTATTCTGCCACACGATTTGGCCGGAACAGACGCCTCGCTGCAATGGCTGGCACGCGAGGTTTCACCCAATATCACTGTGAGTCTAATGAGTCAGTACCACCCCACCTACCAGGCATCCCGGTATAACGAGCTTTCCCAGCCCATCTCTGTCGTTGAGTACTATGCCGCAGAAAGCTCATTGGCCGAGGCAGGAATTGAGAACGGATGGATACAAGATCTGGCCGCACCAGACAGTTACCTACCCGACTTCACGCGACCTGGACACCCCTTTGAAACAACCTAACAGCAACCTCCCCACCCCAACGCCTATTACCCTAAGCCAAGGAACCCTATAAAAACAATATCGAGAGGTTTGTTGCCTCTCGATATGTCCTTCACTTAATAACCTCTATGGTTTCTTAACAAGCTTTACGCTTGCGGCGTACAAAGTGAAACTCAATGCGACGACCGTTGCGGGGTGTCCCCTTTTTGGAGACGTTTTCAACAAAGGTCTTTAGCTCTTCCGAGGATAGCTGATCGCTGGTTTTAGCTTCGGCTTTGGTAGTTTTTGGCAATGTAGTAACTCCGTTTTCTTACTGGTTGGCTATTATAGCATGCTTTGGGTCCCCTGCCAAACAGACAGGGCTTACCGGGATCAAAACTAACTTTTTGGAGGATTTGCTCGCTTAGGGTTTGCACGCCTTGTGTTAGCGCGAGGCTTTTTCCCTGCGCCTTATCACTATCCACAGCAAAATGCCACCAATATACCATGGCTTACTTTTGACATCGTGGACAGTAATAGGTACCACGCCCGTGGAAGGTGATGCGGTCAATCGTCCCCCCGCAGCCAGCCATACACCCCTGCCCTTCCCGACGCGCCACCTGAAAGAACAGATGCGCCTCACCCTTCTCTCCGCTGGGTCGAAAATAGTTTACAAGACTCGCCCCCTTGTGTTTTATGGCATCCTCAAGGACTTGTTGTATCCCTGTGTGTAAACACAAGACCTCGCTTTTTGTTAGCGTGCTTGATAAACGCTTTGGGCTCAAACGCGCCGCGAAAAGGATTTCATCAGCATAGAGATTACCAATGCCGGCAATAAACTCCTGATCAAGTAGCATGGGCTTGAGGGGAACATTGCGCAAAGCCAGTGTCTCGTAGAGGTACCCTGCCGTAAACCCCTCACCCAAAGGCTCAGGACCAAGCTTATCTAATACTGCCGCCACAGGCCCGGTAAGTTGAAAACGCCCGAAACGACGCGGGTCAACGAAGTTAAGGGCAAAGCCATTTTTGAGGTAGATAATGGCCCGGGTATGATTGGGGGGTGCAGACGACCCTTTTGTCACCTGGAACGAGCCTGTCATCTTGTGGTGAACCAGTAGCTTCTTGTCGTCCTCCAAATGAAAAACAAGATACTTCCCACGCCGAAAAAGGTCAGCGATGACCTTCCCGGCAACGTCCGCATTAAGAGCATCAGGGGTGCCATCAAATAGGGCTGATGGAGAGAGAATATCTATGTTGCGTATAACCTGTCCCGTCACTATGGGGAAAAGATCCCTCTTAATAGTCTCAACCTCGGGCAACTCAGGCATTGTGGCCTCCTGTTCATTATTATGTTGATTAATAAGCGCAATAAGGGCGTTATTCCAGGCCGTACCCTACTCCATATCCCCCCAGCGATAACCGGTCTTGGTATCAACCTTTATTGGCACACTAAGCTTTAGGGCACAAGCCATAAGCCCCGGCACGATCTCCTGCATTACGGCAAGCTCTGCCTCAGGGACCTCAAAGATGAGCTCGTCATGCACCTGGAGGATGAGGCGACTTGCCAGTCCCCGGCGCTTGATCTCCTCATCCAAACGTAGCATGGCAAGCTTAACAATATCCGCCGAGGTGCCCTGTACCGGCATATTGATGGCCATGCGCTCACCCATCTCGCGTATCATGCGGTTTGGGGAACTAATCTCCGGGATATAACGACGGCGCCCCAGCACTGTTTGTACAAAACCCATCTGGCGCACTTCATCCCGGGTGCGCTCCAAGTACTGCTTAACGCCAAGGTATTTTTGGAAATAATCCTCAATAAAGCGCTCCGCTTCCAAGCGCGAAAACTCGGTGGCCTGTTCCAATCCATAGCCAGACATACCATAAATGACACCGAAGTTAACGGTCTTGGCCAGACGACGCTGATCGGCACTAACCAACTCCGGGGCTACCCCAAATAGCTGAGCGGCAGTGGCCGTATGAACATCCTCGCCCCGAGCAAAAGTCTCTGTCAAGAGCGAATCCTGTGAGAGATGAGCTAATACACGAAGGTCAATCTGTGAATAATCCCCCGATAACAACACTGCCCCCGCCGGGGCCATAAAGGCAGAGCGAATCTCCCGCCCTAAATTACCCCGCACCGGGATGTTCTGTAAGTTTGGGTCAGACGACGACAACCTTCCGGTACTGGTGCGTGTCTGATTAAAGCTGGTGTGCACCCGTCCTGTTCTAGGGTTAAGCAAGGCCGGCAGGGCATCAATATATGTGGACTTGAGTTTTGCGAGCTGACGATACTCAAGTAGGTATTCAACCACAGGATGAGCCCCCCGCAACAATTCCAACACCGCAGCCTCAGTTGAGTAGCCGCCCTTCTTTTTGTCCGTCTTTAGCCCAAGCTCGTCGAAGAGTATTACCCCGAGCTGGCGTGGCGAGTTTATGTTGAACTCATGCCCAACAAGTTTATAGATCTCGCCTTGGATGGCCTGCAAACGATCTCCCAAACGGACAGACATTTCGCTGAGGATTTCTTTGTCCAGCAGCACCCCTGCCCACTGCATAGTCGCCAGTATTGGCACCAGGGGGATCTCTACCTCATCAAAAAGCGTCCATAGTTTCTGAGCTTGGAGCTCGGGGGTTAAAAGCCCAGCTAATCGCCCCGTCATATCCGCGGCAGCGCAGCTGCACTCAGCGGCCGCGGCAACCGTCAGGGACGAGACTGGTACTTTCTTCGCCCCGCTACCGATTGGTAGGTCCGGCAACTCCTTGCCAACCCTACTTAGCACCAACGCCTTGAGCTCAAGCGAGGTCTCCCCTAGGAGATGAGCCGCCAAGGTAACATCAAATCCCAGGCCGTTCACCTCAAAGCCATACTCGTGTAATATGGTTAAAGCAAAGGCAGCATTGTGGGTTGTCTTGGCCACGCCAAAATCGGCAAAAGCTGGCCCTAATACCATCTTTACCTCAGTTATATCAAGCTGTCCCATAGCCTCCAGGCCACCGTGCTGCAAGGGGATATAATATGACTCGGCAACAGTCGGTGATATGGCTAGTCCCACAAGCTGGGCTGTCATGGGATTGGGACCTTCGGTAATTATGTCAAAGGAAAAACCACCGGTAAGTCTAGTTGCCATGGAGACGAGTTCACCTGTGCTCATTACAATTTTATAGTTCGGTTTTTTTTCTCTGTTTGACGTCTCGGCGGCAACCACATCAGTGCTTATTTCCGGAAGGCGATCAAGCAGGGCAAAGAACTCCAACTCGCGGAAGAATGCCACGGCCTTTTCGCGATCATATGCTGTCGTGCGTGCTTCTTCTAGGTCTAGGTTAACTGGTACGTCAGTAACAATCGTTGCCAGCTCCTTGCTCTGGCGAGCCATGTTCTCGCCTTCTTTTAGCAAACTTTGGATGCGTGGCGGGGCAACCTCGTCCAGATGGGCATAAATGTCATCAAGGCCACCAAACTGTTGAATAAGCTTGACGGCTGTTTTCTCGCCAATACCGTGGACACCAGGGATGTTATCCGAGGAATCGCCCACAAGGGCCTTAAGATCGGCAATGTGTTCCGGGCCGACGCCATACTTGTCTTTGACCGTTGTGGCATCAAAAAGGGCGGTGTCACCAAACCCCTGCCGTACCCGGGGGCAGAGTACCCTTACATCGGGGCCAACGAGTTGCATGGCATCAGCATCCCCAGTTAGGATCATGGTCTCAATTCCCGCCTGGGTTGCCTGATACGCCAAGGTACCCAAGATATCGTCAGCCTCATAGCCGTCTGCGGTGAAAACTGGAATGTTAAGCTGTCCCGCCAGTTCTTGCGCACGGATAATCTGTGGCACCAAATCCTCAGCCGTACGTGGTCGCTGTGCTTTGTAGGCATCAAACATGAGATGGCGAAAAGTAGGACCTTTTTTATCAAAAGCCACCGCATAGTGGGTTGGCTTTTGCTCAGCAAGGACTTTAAGAAGCATGCTGGCAAAGCCGTACACAGCGTTCACAACCTCTCCTGTCCGCCGCACCGTAAGCGGGGGCAGGGCATGGTAGGCGCGATGGACTAGGTTATTTCCATCAACAAGCAGAAGTTTGGTGTAGGTTTTCATATTCACCAACGCTAAGTATCCAATTATCGACAGGCTCAGCTTAAGGTCTTACCCATCAAAAGTGCACTCAACTCCCTTTCAAAATATTATACCAAAGCACGCCCTCCTGTTGTTGCCCAGCAATATCAATGGATACAAAATAACTTCGTCACATACCCTTGACGTCGGTGTTGGTTTTAGCGATAATAGCACAAATTTAGCCACACGCAAGGAGGATTAGATGTTCTCTCCCTGTAACATAAGACTACTTGTTCTAATCGCCGCTATTCTTGTCGTCGGGCCTATACTGAGCCTTGCCACAGGCGGGGAGATTGCTGCCCTGAGCGAGAGCGAGTGTATCAACTGCCATATCACCGAAACCCCGGGCATCGTGGAGCAGTGGCTTCAAGGCAAAATGTCTGCGAAATTTGATTGCAGTATGTGCCACGGCGGGGCACACATGACCAGCGATGATATCGATAAGGTTAACTTGCCCACTCCCAGCACCTGTGCCCCTTGTCATTCTGCCCAAACCGCGCAATACAGGGATGGCAAACACGCCATAGCTTGGGCAGCCATGCAAGCCCCTCCCTTTGTTCAAGACATGCCACAATCACTCGGGGGAGCCGATGGTTTCAAGGGTTGCTCCGGCTGCCATAAGATCGGCGAGAAACCCGCTGCCGAGATGCAGACCTGGGATGCCAAGTACGGCAGTGCCGCCTGCGACTCCTGCCATACCCGTCACGTCTTCAGCAAGGCTGAGGCACAAGACCCACGCGCCTGCCAGCTGTGCCACATCGGTTTTGACCACCCGCAATGGGAGTCTTGGTCCTTGGCCAAACACGGCACTATTTGGGCAATTGAGGGAAACACCGGCCGCGCCCCCACATGCCAGACCTGCCATTTGCCAAACGGCACCCATACCAATATTACCCCTTGGGGTTTCTTGGCCTTGCGTGCCTATGCCGAGGATGACCCTGTTTGGCAAGCCGATCGGGTAACTATCCTTAAAGCCCTCGGGGTACTAGATGCCCAAGGCAATCCCACCGAGCGGCTTGACGTTGTGATTGGGGCCAATCTCGTACGCACCTCCGAGGCGGATTTCATGGCCATCCGTAACCAAATGACAGCGATCTGCGGGGATTGCCACACATCAGGCTTTATTGCCCAGCAGATAAACGCTAGTGACGATCTTATTCGTCAGGCCGACAGCATGGTTGCTGAGGCTATTGATATCGTAAATGGCCTGTATAACGACGGATATCTGACAAAACCCGAGGGATGGGACTACGCCCCCGATCTCCTCCAATTCTATAACACCGAAAGCACTATCGAGAACGAGTTGTTTACGATGTTCTTGGAGTACCGCCAGCGCACTTTCGTGGGTGCTTTCCATGCCAACCCAGACTACACGTATTGGTACGGCTTTGCCTCAATGCAGAACTCGCTTCAAAAGATAAAGGATGAGGCCACGGCTTTGAGAATGGCCAAAGACAACACGCCTAATAACACCATCGGTTTCATCGCCTTGGGGCTTGGTGCCCTAGCGCTCGTTGTGGGTGGCTTTGTCTTGGTCCGCAGGCACTAAGCGGCAAAACTGTCTATTATAATAAAGGGGCGCTGCAAACACAGCGCCCCTTTTTGAATACCCCAATAAGCTTAGCTTTTTTCGTCGTATTCCCGCCAACCCAACTCAGCCAATTCCACAAGTTGCCGGTAGGACTCCGCTGGATCCGAGGTATTAAAGATAGCGCTACCAACGCAGATCTCATCAACACCCACCCGGGCAACGTCAGCTATGTTGGTGCTATTAATACCACCATCCATGCCCAAAACAAGCTTGGGAAACTTTTCACGTAGCTCTTTGGCTTTTTTCAGAACCTCAGGCATAAACGGCTGTCCGTAGTAGCCGGGGTTTACCGAAAGGAGTAACAGCGCATTCGCCGTTGCCGCCATTTCCCCTGTCACATCCAGCCAAGATGTCTCCGGACTTAGTGCCAGACCAGCCTCCAACCCATTACCTTTGAAATACGCCATCCAGCCCGCGACATGGGGAATGGCCTCAAAATGGATTGTTAGTCGCCTCGCCCCAGCCGCCATAAAACCAGGAAAAAAACTCTCTGGGTGATGTACCATGAGGTGTACGTCATACTCAAAGCTTGGTTTTACCGCGGCAATATCAGCCTGAAAAATACTCTGCGGCGGCACAAATAAACCATCCATGATATCAAACTGCACCCATGAAGCGAACTCTTCCGCCTTGCGCACCATACGCTCCAGATCGGCTGTGTTATTCGTTAATATCGCCGGCACTACGCGACGTATCGGACTCATTTTCGGCAACCCCTCCTTGAATAATTGATTTCTTTCAACACTTGCTTGCTTACCAGAACAACGCTTTATTGGCTCGCCAACTAAGGTCATCAGCAACCGGGGAAGTTGTTATAACTCCCGAAGAATGACCCGTGCCGGGGCACCATCACCACCCGCAATCTTGAGCGGCAAACAAATAAGCTCATAGTCCCCAGCAGGCACGCCGGTAAGATTTACCCCCTCCACCACAGCCACCCCCGCTGACAACAGGACGCGATGGACAGGATAGTCCTCGGTATCATAACAGTCAACCGACAAGCCGTCTATGGCAACGAGGACAATTCCCCGCTCAACCAAGTACTGGGCCGCATCAGGCGTCATGGAAACGTAATCGCGCCGAAAGCCGTCTTGCCCTTGTTGCGCCGAGTTCTTTGTGCCCAGTAGGAGCCGGGTTACTCCCTGAAGATCAATCCCCCCCAGCACCGAGTTATCAATTGTTTTTACGTCACCAAGCTGACAGACACGCGCCAACCCCACAAGAACATCAAGCCCCAGGCAGTCAATACCCGGTGCCCCCGGGAAAAGGTGAACTGGGCTATCTACGTGACTTCCCGCATGGGCACTCATTGTGATCGTACTTAGCCTAGTATTGCCTTCATGTTCGCACCGGTCAATGACGACTTCTTCATCGCCGGGCCAAACCGTCATGCCCGAGACGATAGTACTACTGATATCATAGGTACAACGCCTCTTGGTGAGTAAATCCTTTTCAATGGCCGCGACCTCAGCCAGGCGCCGCTCATGACGACCGCCGTCAAAAGGCGCCTCCAGCCAGGCACTAATTATCTCTTCCGCTAAGCGGTATCCAATAAACCAACCACCCAGTACTAATACGTTGGCATCGTTGTGGGCACGACTGAGACGAGCCGTGGAGACATCCCAGCATAATGCCGCACGGATACCCGGCACCTTGTTTGCCACCATGGCATCGCCCTGACCCGTACCGCAGAATACAATGGCTCGCCGACACTCGCCAGAGGCCACTTTGACGACGGCTTTTAAGGTGAAGGCCGGATAATCCACTGACTCAGCGCTATAGGTTCCCACGTCCTCAACCTGGAAACCAAGCTGTTCCAGAAAGGGCTTTACGTGGTTTTTAAGTTCCCAGCCGGCGTGGTCGCTGGAGACAACAATAGTCTCGCTCATGTCATTTCCAACCTTTCCAGTATGAGGATACTACAGAATAAGGGCAAAGGTAAACCCTGGGCTTATCTATGCCTTCGCGACCAAACCCGGCTTAGACAACAAGCCAATAACACTTGTTGTCTCAAAACACAAGGTGCGGGAACAATTATTTTGACTGGCAGGGCAATACAAAAGCGTACCGGCAAAGACATGGCCGGAATTCCCCACCCCAATAAGGGTTTCCCTATCACTGGGACAGGGCTGACTTGGGTATTATTTTCCCCTTGCCGTGTACTTCTTCATAAGCTTGCTCATAGTTCTGATATGAGTTACCGCCCATGGCACGCAGGATACGCACTCGCTCTTTGATTGGGGGGTGGGTACTAAGCAAACTACTTGCCTTTGCGCTATTTTGGGTGAAGGGGCTAATCGTATACATGGACGCCGTAGCATTATTGGCCGCACGCACCTTGGTCGGCGAACCCGCCATCTTCTCCAATGCCGAAGCCAAACCATCAGGATAGCGCGTATAAGTGGCCGCTGAGGCATCTGCCAAGTATTCTCGTTTGCGGGAAATGGCAAGGTGAATTAGCTGGGCAAAGATAGGGGATAAAACTATGAGCACAAGCCCAATAATGGCAATAACAGCACCGCCGTTGCCACCCTTGCTGGAACGACGATCCCCGCCAACCGAAAACATGAAGCGCGAAACGTACCACGAGAGCATGACGATTGCCCCCAACATTACGGCACTGATAGCCATAAGGGACACGTCGCGGTTTTTGATATGAGCAACCTCATGGGCGATGACGCCCTGGAGCTCATCGCGGTTGAGCTTGGCCAGTAGACCAGAGGTAATGGCCACTACCGCCCGCTCAGTGTTGCGCCCAACTGCAAAGGCATTGAGTGCCTGATCCTCAATAATATAAACGTCCGGGGCCTTGGGCAAACCCGCGGCGATAGACATTTCCTCCACCACATTATAAAGACGTTGATTGTCTTCTTTCCGAATCTTGCGCGCCCCTGCCACCCCCAAGAGGATGTTATCGCCTTGGAACAGCGAGACCAGACTCATAATACCCCAGACAATACCGGCAAGGGCCATACCAACTAGGCCATTATCTGCGAAGTAGAAGCCTATGGCATACCCAAGTGCCAGCAGCAGCAAACCCATGCCGATAATTAAAACGACTGAGCGTAACCGATTAGAGTTTATCTGTTCCCACATTTTCTAACTCAAAACCCCCGCAATGTCGACAATACCCCACTGGTAACCCCGGATATACCAGTGTTAGAACAATACCAGATACAGACAAGACTACCAGAAAACTGTTATTAGAAGCTTACCTTGGGGGTTTCGCGTTCCTCGGCCACAGAAACCTCAAAGAAAGACTCAGATCTGAAACCGGTCATGCCTGCAATAATACTTGAGGGAAACATCTGGGTTTTGTTGTTATAGCGCAGTACGGCATCGTTATAGAACTGCCGGGCAAAGCCAATTTTGTTTTCTGTTGAGGTTAATTCCTCTTGTAGCGCCAGAAAGCTCTTGTTTGCCTTTAGATCGGGATAGGCCTCGGCAACAACCATCAGCCGAGCCAAAGCCGAGCTCAGCCCGCCTTCCAGTGCGCCGCGCTGTGCTGCATCGGCGGATACCCCTGCCTGAGCCAGATTACGTGCCCGAGTCACGGCATCCATAGTCTCGCGCTCATGCTTCGCATAACCCTTAACCGTTTCCACGAGGTTCGGGATAAGGTCATAACGGCGCTTGAGCTGTACGTCAATTTGGGCCCATGCATTCCGTACCTGATTACGAAATCCCACAAGTCCGTTGTAAGTTGCGACAATCATAATCAGAAAAATGACAATTACTCCAAGAGCAATCACGAATGCTAGCATTTTATCCCCCTTTTGCAGTGATTTACGTTCTACTATTTGGTACTCTGTTTGGCACACTTGCAATGAAACGGAAAAAGGTGTTGCCTTTGCGGCTACCTATTATTGCCGGAGGCTTAGTATCCGCATAATCGCCAGTGTATAGCAACGGCAAAGAACCTGTCAATGAAGTGTGGCGAAAATCATCAACGTCTTAAACCACTGGCAGGTTATACCAATATGCCCAGACAAACCTAAACGGATTGTCTGGGCATATATAACTAGGTTTGCGGTTATTTCCCTGGGATAGCCTCGACCTTAATAATGTCGTTATAGCTCTCTAAAACGTGCCGGATTTTTTCTTGAGTATTATCCGGCACACTAACTGACAATGCCTGAAGGGTATCAATTCCCCTAACAGCACGCCCCTGCAACTCGCACAGTAGGGTCTGGTCTATATCAATTTGAAACTGCCGAGAGCTAGGTGGTATTCCGGCCCACAGATATTCGGTTACCTCATCAAGCGCCTCGTCCAACCGAAGGAGCGATTGGTCTACCAGGACAAAATCCCCTCGCTCGGCAAGAACTACAATTTCCTCAAGCCGCCGCTCTGTCAACAGGGAGTACGCGTTCACTTTATCACCTGCGGGAGTAAGCTTAATTTGTATTCCTTCTGTTGCCAGCTTAATCCCATACAACGGCTGACCGGGTAAGGCATTCATTGAGGATGCCAGAACACCTCCACTAAGCATCAGCACCACCGCTGCCGCCAATGGTACTGCCGTAGACCAACTCCAACTCCAGCGGAATCCTCGCTTAGTCGCTTTGGCACACACCTCAGCAACAGCACGGCGGTATTCATTACGAGCACGGGCGCGGAACTCGGGATCTGGGGTAACAGCACAGATCCCTCGAGCCGCCATCGCCGTCCGCAAGAGAGGCCCAAGCTCCATGGCTCGCTCTGGATAGCGCGCCAAACAACTCTCCTCGGTCTCGCCTCGGGCGATAGCCTCAAGACATTCGTCTAATATGCCCGCGTCGTCCATTGGCCTTATCTTCTACCCCTCATTCATTATACGCCGTAAGGCCTGTATAGCGCTATGCTGTAAAGCCTTAACCGCACCCTCGCTCTTCCCCATAATACGGGCAACATCAGCAATAGGCAATTCGCTCGTAAAGCGCAAGGCAACGACCTCGCGTTGCAACGGAGTGAGTTTATCAATCGCCACCATTAGCCTCTCTAAGTCATAGCGAGCCTCGATATCGTCATGAATACTACTATCCAACTCCGTTGTATGCAACACCACATCATCCAGAGGGCAGGTAGGTCGGCGGGATTTCCGACGGAGATGATCCACCACCTGGTTATGAGCAATGCGGTACAACCATGCTGAGAACGGTACGCCGTCTTTCCACTTATATGTGTTGATGGCTTTTAGGGCCTTTAGGAAGACTTGCTGTGTAATATCCTCAGCTTCATGGGCATCGCCAATCTTTAGCAAGATATAGCGATAGATCTGGTCGAAATATTTCTCGTAGAGTTGCGCAAATGCCTCCTCATCATAGTATTGGGCCCTTGTTACTAGGCCCTGATCATCCTGCATCTGACAACTCCCGCATATTCCTTAAATAAAAGCGGCTCCGGCTTGGAAAGAATGCCGAGTCACCACATGCATAAATTATAACGAAGCAGACGTGAAAAAGATAGAGTGACTCCAGTTTATTGACCAAACGCATAGTTTCTATGATACTCCTGATTGTCAAGGCAGCTGTGACAGGGCGAGTTGTCACCAAGGATGAGGGGTGTTCCGAATAGTCGCTGGTGTCATAAAACGCGCTGGCAAACTTAAGGGTTGGGCAAAACGGGCAAGGCCACGGCTATTTTTGTTTGGCCACCCATAACCGAGCACCTTCCCAGAGTTCAGCGGCAGCCCCAACAGTCGGTTGTTTGGTTACAGAACCACCTAGCATTGCGGCAAGTTCCCCCAGACGAACTGTGTCCTCTATTTCCCCTAGGCTGGTAACTGTACGCTCACCCGCAGAATCCTTTCGTACCTTATAGTGAGCATCCCCGTAGACTGCAATTTGAGGCAGGTGTGTGATACAAACAACCTGATGGTGCCTGGCCAACCGCCAAAGTTTCTGTCCTATCACCTCTCCGCTACGCCCTCCTATACCGATATCTATCTCATCAAAGACCAGTATCGGTGTCTGATCGGCCTCGGCCAAGGCGACCTTTAGGGCCAGGGTAAACCGCGACACCTCTCCCGTGGAGGCAATATCAGCCAGTGGTTTAAGGGGCTCTCCGGGATTTGTGGCGACCATGAACTCCACCTCGTCAACCCCAGTCCGGTTAAAGGCATAAGCCCCGTCGGGCATAGTTATCCCTTCCGGGTCAGGCCGACGTGATAACCCAACCTCAAATGTCACCTGTCCTAGACCCAGTTCGCCAAGCTCTTTCTGTACAGCCTTGGCCAATTTGTGCCCTGCCCGTACTCGCGACTGAGACAGGTTGTCCCCAACCAGGCCCATTTGGCGCCTCACTTCCTGTATCCCCTCCTCCAATCGCACTCGGCCTTCACCACCAGAGATAATGTCCGCCAAATCCTGTTCTGCCTGAGCTTGGTATTCCAAGACGGCCGCGACAGTGCCGCCATATTTCTTCTTTAGACTGCGCAGGACTTCCAGCCTGTTGTCTACTTCCTCAAGCCGACTCGGGGAGAATTCCAGTCTTTCTCCATATTCCAACACGTCCCGCGCAAGTTCCTGCACATTGATATAGGCATCTTCTAAAAGGACAAGGTTGTCTTTAAGGGATGGGTCTGTGGCAACCAGCCGCCTCAGGGAATCGCGCGCTTGGTGCATATGGGAGAGCGCTGCCCCTTCCTCTTCGACAAGAGCCTGGGAGATTTCGAAAGCCAAGGTCTTAAGCTTCTCGCTTGCAACCAGCACTTGGCGCTCTTGTATTAGGGTCTCTTCTTCGCCTTCTTTCAGGCGAGCTCGCTCTATCTCACCTACCTGATAACCCAAAACCTCTCTGCGCCGTTCGCCCTCCTGTTGAGACAGCTCTAGGGCATTCAACTCCCCTGTCAAACGGGTCATTTCTCCGGCTAGAGTAGCGAAGCGCTCTCTATCAGGGATGTTTCCCCCAAAGATATCAAGGTAGTCAAGGTGGTTCCGGCGATCAAACAGCGCTAGGTGCTCACTTTGGCTATGGACATCTACTAGGAGTTGCCCAACGTCACGCACAACCGAACGTGGTACCGCATTCCCGTTTATCCGAAAAACAGCACGTCCGTGGCGACGAAATTCCCCACACATCACCAGATCGCCTTCGTCTAATGGTATACCCCGATCTGCCAAAAGACTTTCCAATGCTAGTATTGTTTCCGAGGTAAGACAGAAGACCCCTTCAATCCGAGCAAGCTCAGCTCCGTGCCGAATAGAAGACTCCTCCAAACAACCGCTGATGAGTGTCCTGAGGGCAAAGGCAACGAGTGACTTGCCAGCGCCAGTCTCGCCGGTTATGACGTTGAGGCCGCCCTTGGGGGACCACGTTTGTTCGTCGATAATACCAAGCGAGTTTACTTTAAGCTCGGCCAGCAACTAAGAGTCCTCCAATGCTTGCCATATTTATCACGGAGACAATTATACCCGATGCAGACTGAGAATAGTTACACAGCTATGTTTTCTATGCACCCTAACATTATGAGGCCAAGTAGACCTATAAGCCGAGTTCTGTACCCCAGCAAAACCGGGGCGGCGACCATCTATCTAGACCTAGTGTTACCACCAGGCTCATGCGACCAACCCGGGGAATGGCCGGGCACCATTTAGAATAACTCTATCTCCCCCTATTTGGTCTTGCTCCGGATGGGGTTTGCCTCAGCCGGCCGGTCACCCGGCGCGCCGGTGAGCTCTTACCTCGCCATTTCACCCTTACCCCCGAAAACAGAGGCGGTATGTTTCTGTGGCACTGTGCCGTAGGGTCACCCCTCCTGGCTGTTAGCCAGCATCCTTACCCGGTGGAGCTCGGACTTTCCTCTCCAACGTGTGCTCAAAACCAGAACACTGGCTTTGAGCCCACGGGAGCGGCCGCCCAGTCTACTTGGCTCCTTGATTTTACCTCATATTATGTCAGTGGTAAATGTTACAGGGCAATACCATTTACCAAGAGCAATCTCCCGACCCTTCAGCCCAACTATTACCGCGCCTTATTTCTTCTGCTGTTGTCCTTTGGCAACCGTAGGGTATAAAATGAGCTGTGAGCATTAAACAACTCTATGACCTCCAAAGCCTTGAGCAGGACATAATTGCCAGCGAAAATGCTTTGGCCTTGGCTCGATCTCAAATTGGGGAAAGTGCCACCCTCAAGCAAGCCCGGGTCACGATTAAACAGGTCGATGAAACCCTAGCCACAATCCGATCTGAGCAAAAGGC
>Ga0123356_10003151_pt1 | contig 17352 bp, 19 predicted proteins | sample TergutEmb28metaG_2_FD_92546 | JGI IMG/M metagenome (GOLD analysis project Ga0123356, IMG submission 92546) | Embiratermes neotenicus P3 segment gut microbial communities from Petit-Saut dam, French Guiana - Emb289 P3 | ecosystem: Host-associated > Arthropoda: Insects > Digestive system > Gut ...
AGCCCGTGGTTCTCGCTGTCTGGGCCGGCGGAGAACGCAACCTCGCCAGTCCCGGCGAAGGTGCCATTACCGACAAGCAGACCCCAGAGCCCGTCAATGACGATTGGCTGGCCACTGGCCTGCCGCAACTCGCCGACATGGGCACCGGTGGTCATGTTGTAGGCGTTGATGTGGCCGTCGCCGAAGTTGCCGACCAGCAGGTCGCCTGCGAACGAGCCGAAGCTGGACGGCGCGACCGCCATTCCCCACGGCGCGTCCAGCGAGCCGCGGGTGATCAGCCGCTTGACGAATGCGCCGTCATTGGTGAATACATCGACGAAGCCGTGACCCTGTCCCGCCACGTCGTCGTGCAGCGCGGCGTCCTGCTCTGCGTACGTCACGTACAGCTGGCCATCGATCTCATCGATGCCGAACGGCGCGTAACCGGGCGGCATGTTCGGATCCACGAACAGCCCGCCCGGCAGCTGCACGGGCGCGAACGTGCTGTCGTAGACCTCCACCCGGCCGGTCCGGAAGTTGGTGGCGTACAGGTAGGTGTTGCCGTCTGAGGCCGTAGCGACGGCCAGGCCCTTGTAGACGGCGTTCGCGCCGTTGTTCACGGCCACGACGGTCGCACCACTGCCGGCCGCGGGGCTCCAGCCCTCGATCGTCCCGTCCTCGGTGTCGAAGATGAAAGGTGCCGGGCCTGACCCGGTGGTGTCACTGACCGCGAACCCCGAACCAGGGTTGCGGACCTCACCCGAGGGCGCTCCGCCGGTGACGCTGACCACGAGGCCCTGCGGCATCAGTGACGTTGCGCCGGAGTACAGCGTCGCCAGGTTGGAGTTGTTGTCGGCCACCCACAGCGGCGAGGTCGCCGAGGCCGCCAGGCCCCACGGGTTGACCAGGTTCGGGTCAGTCACCGGCGCTACGCCGGGCTGGTCGGACACCTCGTTGATCTGCTGGAACCTGGTGGTGTGCGGACTGGCCGAGGCCATGCCCGTCATCGTGGTGGCGAGCGCGGCCGCGGTCGCTACCGTACCGGCCGCCAGTAAGCTGCGCCGTAAGCCGCTCGCTCGAGCCAAGGGAAATCGCCGCACGGAATCGCTCCTCTCGCTTGTCCCCGGCACTCGGCGCCGGGAACCCAGCGGTAAGCACGACCGCCGATTTGCGCCGGTTCACCCCGGCGCGAGATCGACCGCGATTCGTAGCCGTGCGTTCGCGCGCTGTTCCCTGGCCGGTATTAGTCAGGGACTGCCACGATCACATCCGAGGCCTTGACGATCGCCACGACTTCGGATCCCTCAGACAGGCCGAGTTCTGCGGCGGCTTCCACCGTGATGGAAGCCACCAGCCGGACGCCGCCAGCGTCCAGCACCACGTTCGCGATAGCCTCGCCCCTGGTGATGCTGGTAACGGTTGCATTGATCTTGTTACGAGCGCTGAGTCGCATGGATCTATTGTGTCCGCGGATCGCATGTCTCCGGCAGCCGCATCCCTCGGTTGCCGTACCCGCGCGCTGGATGGCAAGCTCGGGGTCATGGCAGATCACGCCGAGCACGGGCACGCGGGCCACGTCCACAACGAGAGCGACGCGATCGCGCACGGCACGGCGCCAGCCCCGGTCGAGGACAAGGTACTAGCGGTGGTGTTCGCCTCGCCGGTGGCAAGCTACCTGCTGCGTTACGGCCCTGACGTGGGTTACCGGACCATCCTGGTCGAGCCCGATGCTGATCGCAGGCACGGCTGGGCGGACAGCTTCGAGCACGTCGACCAGATCGACGCGGCAGCCGCCAGCACCACCGACGTGGTGGTGACCGATCATCACCGCGAGGAGCTCGGCGTCCAGTTGCGTGACGCGCTGGCAGCAGGCGCGCGGTGGGTCGGCATCATGGGCAACCCGCGGGTCGAGCCGCCGCACGTCGCGGCGCTGACCGAGCTCGGCGTTCCGGCCAGTGAGATCAGCAAGGTGCACCGGCCCATCGGGGTCAACATCGGCTCACGGACGCCCGCGGAGATCGCCATCTCGACGATCGCCGGGCTGATCGCCGACCGCAACGGCAAGCCGGGCGGTTTCACCTTTTCTGCCTGACCCGGCGAGGGGGGGACGTGGCCGCCGAGACCGATTACTCAGGCACGCCGCTACCGCGCAAGCTCGGAATCGGCGAGGGGGACGAGGTTGCCCTGATCGGCGCGCCGTACTGGCTCGAGGACGTGCTCAGGGACGGGCCCGATATCGCGAGCCTCCACACCGACCTGGCAGACGACGCCCGGTACGACGTGATCGTCGCGTTCGTCACCGAGCGCGCCGAGATGGAGGCCGAGCTGCCCCGGCTCCGCGCCCGGATGGCGCCAGCCTGCGGCTTGTGGATCGCTTTTCCGAAGCGCGCGTCCGGCCTGCAGACCGACATGACCGACCACGTGATACGCGAGGTCGCGCTCCCGACCGGGCTAGTCGACAACAAGGTCTGCGCGATCGACGCCACCTGGACCGGGGTGCGCCTGGTGATCCGCCGCGAGCTCCGGTAGCCACCTCAGGGTCGGATGGGGGTCGTTCCCGATACCCGGGCCGCGCCGGGGGCGGCACAGTGGAGAGCATGAGCAGCACCACCGATCAGCCACAGTCACCGGAACCCGAGCAGTCCAGCCAGTCCCGCAGTCCGCTCCTGCGTCCGCGTCATGGCCGGATGCTGGCGGGCGTCGCAGCCGCCATCGCCAGGCACTTCCACGTCGACGTCACGATCGTGCGGATCGCCTTCGCGGTCGTCACGGTCGTCGGCTTCACCGGTCTCCCGTTCTTCGGCTGGATCCCGGTCTACCTGGCGGGGATCCCGCTGTACCTGGCCTGCTGGCTGCTGATCCCGGAGGAAGGCAGCGACCACTCCATCGCCGGCCGGTTCTTCGCCGCGCGCAGCGAGCGCTCGGGCTGACCGCGGGGGGTTCGCCCCCGCGGTTCGGTTTTCGGCTCTTCGGTTTTCGGGGGGTGCACGGGGGGCGTGCCCCCCCGTGGGTTACTCGACCAGCAGCACGCCCTCGAAGCTGCCGAGATCCTCCCGGTACAGCTCCAGGCCGACGCCGTTCGGGTCACGGAAGTACATGCTGGCGTCTGCCCCGCGATCCGGGCCGAGGTAGTCCACTCCTGCCGCCTCGAGCTTCTTCTTGGCCGCCTCGAACTGGTCCGCCGTCACCGAGATCGCCAGGTGCTGGACGCCGCCGATCGTCTCCTGCCAGGCCGGGTGCTCATGGCCGGGGAAGTCGAAGAACCCGAGCAGGTTGTGATTGCCGATGTCGAAGAAGAAATGATTCGATCCGGCATAGTCCCGGTTCTCCACCAGCTCGACCAGCGGGAAACCGAGGAACTCCTGGTAGAACCTGATGGTCTCCTCGGTGTCCTTGCAGATGAGCGCCAGGTGGTGCACGCCGCTTACGGTGCTGACCGGGCGCTGCGCCAAGGGGCGGAGATACTTCGTGCGCAGTTCTTCCCGGCGCGCGCGTACCCGGGCTAGCTCCTCGCCCTCTGGTTGTGGCATCACAAACTCCCTCGCTCGCTCCCGAGCAGCGGCCGCGTGGCTGCTCGGTCTCCAGTCTCTCCTGGCGCTACGCCTCCGCGGCGTGCAGGCCGACCTTTTCTGGCTGCAGTCGGTGCCTCAGCACCCAGCCGTGCAGTCCGTGCAGCTCCCCGGCCAGCTGCGACGGCGGCACCGCTACCAGCGGGCAGCGCGCGTGCGCCAGGCAGTACTTGCTCACGCGGCTCCCGAGCAGCCGGCTCAGGATGCCGCGCCGGCCGGCGCCGATGACCAGGACGTCACCCGGCGCGTCAGCCACATCGGTCAGAGCCTGACCCGCTTCGCCGCGGACGATCGCCGGGGCGAATTCGACATCGGCGGGTGTCCCGCCGATGGCCAGCTCGATCGCCTGGCACAGCCGGTCCGACGCCGCCTGCGTCCATATCCGCCGCAGTTCCGGGTTCGGGCACCGCCGGTCGGCCATGTCACCGCCCGGCGGCGTCCAGGCCAGCACCGGGGCGAGGGTCGCGGCCTCCTTCCGTGCCAGCTGGACCGCATATCGCAGCGCCTGCAAGCTACCTGCCGAGCCGCTGACTCCGACAACAATTCTCCGCGCGAACACTTCACGCGCTCCTTCCACGGACCGTTCCACGCACCCGTCGCGTCCAGTCAACAGCACGAGACGACCCGCTGCCACGGTCATAACGCGCTCTCTCCGGCCTCCTGCCAGGAAGCATTGCGATGGTCGATCTATTTTGATAGCGTCTCTCATGTAAGAGCTGATCGCACTACGGGGAGGGACGATGTCCGATCTTGCGATACCGGCTGCGAGCAGCCAGAAGCGCTGGTGGGCACTCGCCGCACTAGCCCTCAGCGTCCTCGTAGTCGGCCTCGACCTGTTCGTCCTGTCGCTGGCGCTGCCGACGCTCTCGGTCGACCTGCACGCGTCGACCGGGGACCTCCAGTGGTTCGTCGACTCCTACAGCCTGGTGCTGGCGGCCGCGCTGCTCCCGGCTGGGCTGCTCGGCGACCAGATCGGCCGCAAGCGACTGCTGACCGGCGCGCTGATCGTGTTCGGCATCGCGTCGGCGGCGTGCGCGTACTCGACATCGACCGGCGAGCTGATCGCCGCGCGGGCGGTACTCGGTCTCGCGGCAGCCGTCATCCTGCCGCTCGCGCTCGCGGTGATACCCGTCATGTTCACGCCGGAGGAGCGGCCGAGCGCGATCGGCATCGTCGGCGGCGCGACCTTCCTCGGCTTCCCGCTCGGCCCGATTCTTGGCGGCTGGCTGCTCGACAAGTTCTGGTGGGGCTCGGTCTTTCTCATCAACGTGCCGATCGTGGTGATCGCCCTCGTCGCTGTCATTTTCCTCATGCCCGAGTCGCGCGGGCAGGGCAGGCTCAGCATCGACGTGCCCGGCGTGCTGATCTCGAGCGCAGGGCTGGCGTCACTGACATACGGCTTCATCAGGGCGAGCTCCAGCGGCTGGTCGGACCCGGCGGCGATCGCGACAATGGTCGCCGGGGTGGTCGTGCTCGCGGCGTTTGTGGCCTGGGAGCGCGTCATCAGGCGGACTCGCACACTGCCGCTGGTGGACCTCGAGCTGTTCCGCTCGCGCGGGTTCACCTGGGGCACGGCGCTCGCCACGATGGTCCAGTTCGCGCTGTTCGGCCTCACCTTCGCGATGCCGCAGTTCTTCCTGGACGTCAAGGGTTTTGACTCGCTGGCGAGCGGGATCCGGATGCTGCCGATGATCGGCGGCCTCGCCGTCGGCCTCGGCGTCGGCCAGCGGCTGCAGACACCGCGGAAGTCGCGCGACGGCGTGGTCGGCCCGCCGCCGGTCAGCGCTCGGGTCGTGGGCGCGAGCGGGTTCGCCATCATGGCGGTGTCCCTCGCCATCGGCACCGCGACCAGCGCGGCCAGCGGGACCGGCTTCGTGTCGGGCTGGTTTGCCGGGACTGGCCTCGGACTGGGCCTGGCGATGCCGACCATGCTCAACGTTGCGCTGAGCGCGCTCACCCCGGAGCGGAGCGGATCCGGCTCGGCGGTGATGACCGCGGGCCGGCAGGTCGGCGGGACGATCGGCGTCGCCGTGCTCGGCACCGTGCTCAGCACGATGTACCGGAGCAAGCTGAGCCTGCCGGGGCTGCCGGCGCCGGTCGCGACGGCTGCACGATCCAGCGTGGGGACCGGCGCCGCGGTAGGGAAGCAGTTGCACTCGGCTGAGGTGCTCGGCGCCGTGCACGCGGCCTACGCGAGCGGTGTCGACGTGATGCTGTGGGTCTGCGCCGGGATCGCGATCGCAGCCGCCGTGCTCGCAGCCGTATTCGTGCCGCGCCAGGCTGCGGGGGTCTCTGCCGCGGACGCCGAGCCATCGGCCCGAGTTGCGGGTGGCGAGCCGGCGGGAGTCGCGGACTCCGCCGGGGCAGAATGACGGAATGAGCGAGCCGCCTGAACGACCGGTCGGCCTCCGCGAACGCAAGAAAGCCAGGACGCGTGCTGCCATCCGGGAGCACGCGCTCCGGCTGTTCCGGGAGCAGGGCTACTACGCAACCACGATCGAGCAGATCGCCGACGCGGCCGAGGTATCGCCCGCCACCTTCTTTCGCTACTTCCCGACGAAGGAGGACGTGGTCGTACAGGACGACTTCGAGGTCATCTCACTCGATGCGCTGGCGACGCTGCCGCCGGAACTCGGGCCCGTCGCCGCATTCCGCGCCGCCGCGACTGCCACGGCGGCGGCGCTGAGCGAGGACGACCTGGCGCGGTTCAGCGAGACCACGGCACTCAGCCTGAGGATTCCCGAGATCCGGGCGCGGTACATCGACGAGTTCGTCCGCACCATCAATCTGGTAACCGACGCGATCGCGCGGAGGACTGGCCGCAGCGCTGCGGACTTCGAAATACGGACGATTGCCGGCGCGATCATCGGCGTCATCATGTCGGTCGCCATGCCAGAAACTTCTGACACGTTCACCGGCGAGGGTATGTCGGACCTCCTCGACATGTTCGCGCGCATCGACCAGGCGCTCGAGTATCTGGAACGCGGCCTGCCGATGTGATCGCGGCCGGGCGGCAGGCACAATGGGGCCGGCCGGCCAGCGCCATGAGCACACTGACCGGCCGGGGTCTCGGGTTGACGGAGCGGGCCTACTTGACCTGGGTCACGATCTGCTGGACCATCTGCGCGGCCTGGTTCTCCCACTGGGCGTAGGCCGTGGGGACGCCGGACTTCTGCACCCCCTGCGCGGTGGTCCACAGCGGCTGCGACGCCCAGCCGGGGTTGCTCGCCTGGTACTGCTGCAGGGCGCCCAGAAAGGCATCGGCCGAGTACTGCGGGTCCATGATCTGCTGCGCGGTACCCCAGCCCATCGACGGACGCTGCTGGAACAGGCCGAGGGAGTCGCTCGTGCCGTAGTTGATGTTCTGCAGCTGCGACTCCTGCATGGACGTCGCGACCGCGATCACGGCGGAGCGGACGCCCATCTTCTTGGCCAGGGCCTGCTGCACGATGGTCGTGGCATTGGCCTGCTGGGCCGGCGAGATCGGCATGCTGCTCTGCGGGCCTGACGTGGGGACGGGCTGCAGGACGCTCGCGGCCTGCGGCTCGGCAGGGCTGGTCTGACTCGCGACCATCTGCTGGATCTGGCTCCAGGTTGGCGCCGGCTGCGGCGCGGCGGCCTGGGGGGTCGTCTTCACCGCGGTGGCGGCGCCTGGCCGGGCCGCATCCTTCCGCGGCCTGCGGGGCCGGTGCTTCGCCGGAACCACATGGTGGGCACTGACGGTGGGATGCGCAGGAGCCGAGCTGGCAATCGCGGCCGCGCTGGCCGTGCCAGTGCCGACCAGCGCAGTGGCTACGCCAGCGATCGTGACTGCTGCCGTCCGGCCGCGCATGGTGCTCTTGACTCGGACAGGGCTTCGCATGGGGCATCCTTCCTGTGGGTCACGGCACGTGCCGGGCGCAGGCTTCAGCTCCGGCTGGCGACGTGGCGGACGAGGGGTTCGTCCCGATCCGGCAGTCCCGGTGGGCTCAGGCCACCGATCCCACGGGGGCGGGTCGGTGGCGCGATACGGGGGTATGACGCGAGGCCACGCCGAGTGGGTTTCACAATGAGACCCAGATCACTACTCGCGGGTAACGGCAGCCAGGCGGCCAGCCATGCCGGGACGGCAGAGACCGGGTCTAGGCTCCTGATATCGGCACGCGGCGGCGGCGAGACCGCAGACGCGGGAATGTTGCGCGTTCAACCAACGTTTCTGCCAGCACCATCGCAGCCTCGGAGGAGGAACCAATGCCAGCTGTGACCGTTGACGACATCCTGGTGCTGCCGCGCGTCACCCAGCCTGACCGAGCGGCCAGCCGCGACCGGAAGGTGCAGTCGGTTACCACCGCCCCGTCCGCGTACGAGGGCGAGGGCTTCCCGGTCCGCCGGGCGTTCGCCGGCGTCGACCTGCGGGCGCTGGACCCGTTCATCCACATGGACCAGATGGGCGAGGTCGACTACGCGCCGGGCGAGCCCAAGGGAACGTCCTGGCATCCGCACCGTGGCTTCGAGACCGTGACCTACATGATTGACGGAACGTTCCGGCACCAGGACTCCAACGGCGGGGGCGGCCTGATCACCAACGGCGACACGCAGTGGATGACGGCCGGCGGCGGCATCCTCCACATCGAGGAGCCGCCCGAGGATCTCGTTGTGAGCGGCGGCCTGTTCCACGGCTTCCAGCTCTGGGTGAACCTGCCGGCGAGCATGAAGATGGCGCCGCCGCGCTACCAGGACATCCGGGCCGGCCAGGTCGCGCTACTTAGCTCCGCTGACGGCGGCGCGCTGATCCGGGTCATCGCCGGCGAGGTCGACGGCCACGCCGGGCCGGGAGCCACGCACACGCCGATCACGCTGCTGCACGTCACCGTCGAGCCCGGCGCCGAGCTGCGGCTGCCGTGGCGGGCCGACTTCAACGCGCTCGGCTACGTGCTCGCCGGCTCCGGCACGGTGGGCCCCGACCAGCGGCCGGTCCGCACCGGCCAGCTTGCGGTGTTCGGACCCGGCGACGTACTGACGCTCGGCGCGCAGCGGCGGATGGACAGTCCGAGCGACAAGCTCGACATCCTCGTGCTGGGCGGTCAGCCGATCCGCGAACCGGTCGCGGCCTACGGCCCGTTCGTCATGAACACCAGGGCCGAACTGGTGCAGGCGTTCGAGGACTACCAGGCTGGCCGGCTGGGCTCGATTCCGGCAGTCCGGGCACCCGCTGAGGTACCCGAGGAAGCACACCCGGGTCACGACGTCCTCTAGGACGTCACCTGGCCGGAGTCCGGCACGGCGATGTGCAGCCGCCGGTTGAGCGCGGTCACGACGACAGTCGTGACCGTGACCCGGCCGCCGACGATCGCGCTGGTCTCGACCTTGCGGAGGTGGTGCTTCGCGTCGATCCAGGCCGTGAAGTGGATCGTCCCGGTGGTGGCCGTTAGCTCGGGCGCCAGCAGCGCGCGCGACTCAGCCCCGAGTGCCGCGAGGGCCGTAGCCGGGTCGATAGTGCCGACATAGCGAGATACCGGGACGCCTCTCACGGTCGCGGTCCCGGCCCGCCGCACCGTGCGCGCGTTGGCAACCAGCGCGGCTTCAGCGCTCGGCAGGACGCTGGTCTGGTAGAGCTGTGTCATGGCCGGGTCAGCGCCCAGCCTGGCAACCGGAACCGCCAGCCACGGTTTGCTGTCGGCCGCGGCCAGGGACGGCATGGTCACGTAGACGTCCGACAGAGTAACGACCTCGGTCACGGCGAACCGCTCGGCGCCGTCCACGGAGGTCATGCTCACCGCCGCCAGGCTGAACGGCTTTGTCTGCTCGCGAATCGTCCCGAACATGACGGTCAGGCCGCTGACCTGCGTGCTGAACGTAGCGCTCGCCGAGCTCCCTGCCCTCGCCGTGGACGTTGCCTCGCGGAGTTCCTGAGCTGCGCTCGGCGGGACCGGCGGGAACCAGTGCTGGTACACGCGGTAGCCACCGACCCCGATGACCGCGAGGGCTATGACCGCGAGGAGGGCCACAAGCCAGCCAGATCTGCCAAGCACGGGAAAAGAATACGGCGGGCTCACCGCAAAGGTGCAGATCAGGAGACATTGCGACAAGCCCGATACCAGCTTGAGGCCGACACGTCTTGACAATTATTTCATAATCAGTTAATTATTCTGTTCATGCGCAACGACAATCGGGCGGCCGACACCGACGTGACGGCGGTCTTCGGCGCCCTGGCGGACCCTGCCCGGCTGCGCATCGTTCAGCTCCTGGGCGACGAGCCCCGGCGTGCGGGGGAACTCGCCGCCGCGGTGGGCGTATCGGCCCCGGCCATGAGCCGCCACCTGCGGGTGCTGCTCGCGGCGGGCGTCGTGACCGACGAGCGGCGCGCCGAGGATGCACGACTGCGCTACTTCCGGATCCGGCCGCAGTCCATGCTCGCCGTGCAGGCCTGGCTCGACCAGCTGCAGGCGAACTGGACCGAGCAGCTCGCGTCCTACCAGCAGCACATCGCGGACAAGGTTGGGAGCGCACCATGACCACACCGCACGATCAGGCCCGCACTGTCGCTTCCGAGGTGACTGTCGGCGTCGACCCGAAGACGGCCTTCACCGTGTTCACCGATGAGATCGATCTGTGGTGGGTCCGCGGGCCGATCAACTTCTGGAACGGTGCCAGGGCCGTCGGCATGCGCTGCGAGCCCGGTATCGGCGGCCGGCTCCTCGAGTTGTATAGCGAGGACGGTACCGACGCGCTCGAACTGGGCCGGATCACGCGCTGGCAGCCCGGCGAGCTAGTGGCCTGGGACAGCGCCGTCGATGACGTCGCCGTCGAGGTCAGGTTCGAGCCAGTCAGCAGCGGAACAAGGGTCAGCGTGACGGCGACAATACCCGCGGACGGGACCGATCAGGGCGGTACCGCCTGGGTGCGCGTGGTGCCCCGCTGGCTCGGCGCTTGGTGCGCGCGTCGCGATACGGCATCGCGCGTGCCCGCCGAGACCGGCCGGCTTGGCCTCGCCGTGTACTACCCCGAGCCGGGCTCGGCGGCGCGCTGGCTGGCCGAGGCGTTCGGCCTCGGTTCACCGGACGAGTTCACCGACGATGACGACGATCACCAGTGGATCGAATTCACGGTGGGCAACTGCTCGCTCATGCTGTTTCGCCGTGAAGAGGACCGCGAACCGGACCCGGCCGTCACGCACGTGCCCTGGGTGTACGTCGACGACCTCGATGCCCATCTGGCCAACACGAGGCGGCACGGTGCGACCATCGTGTCGGACATCCGCCAGCACGGCTACCGCAGCTATGAGGCGGCGGACCCGGCGGGCTACCGGTGGACGTTCCTCCAGGCGCGGCCGGGGATGTGAATTATCCGGCCGACTCGGCGAGCCGCCGCAGCGCGCTGCGGGCGATCTGCGGATCGTAGGTGGTCCAGTACGGCGGGAGCGACGCACGCAGGAAGCCGCTGTACCGGGCGGTGGCCATGCGCGGATCGAGGATCGCGACGACGCCGCGGTCGTCGACGGTGCGCAAGAGCCGGCCCGTGCCCTGCGCCAGCAGCAGCGCGGCCTGCGTGGCGGCCACTGTCATGAAACCGTTCCCGCCGCGGGCTGCCACCGCGCGCTGCCGGGCCGAGGCGAGCGGGTCGTCCGGGCGCGGGAACGGGAGGCGGTCGATGACGACAAGCTGCAGCGACCGGCCCGGCACGTCGACTCCCTGCCAGAGCGACAGCGTGCCGAACAGGCAGCTCGCCTCGTCCTCGGCGAACCGGCTCACCAGCAGCCCGGTGGAGTCCTCGCCCTGGCACAGCAGCGGCACCCCGAGATCGCCACGCAGCGCGTCGGCGGCCTGCCGCGCTGCCCGCATCGAGGAGAACAGGCCCAGTGTCCGGCCGCCGGCGGCCTCGATCAGCTCACGCAGCTCGGCCAGGTAGGCGTCGGGCAGGCCGTCGCGGCCGGGCGGCGGCAGGTGCCGCGCGACGTACAGGATGCCGCTGCGCCGGTGGTCGAACGGTGAGCCGACGTCCAGGCCGGTCCACTGCCGGTCCGCGGTCTCGCCGCCCTGATCGGCAGGCTCTGCAGACTCGGCCCGCTGAGCTGACCGGGCCGGCGCTGCCGGCTGGGGCAGGCCCCACTGGCGGGCGAGCGGCTCGAACGACCCGCCGAGCGTCAGTGTCGCCGACGTCAGGATGACTGTGCGCGGCTTGAACAGTCGCTCCGCCAGCAGCCCGCCGACCTGCAGCGGCGCCACCCGGAGGGTATCCGGCCTGGCCGAATCCTCCCCGGCGGGCCGGTCGAGCCAGACCACCTCGGCCCGGGCGGAGATCGGCTCGGCGTACGCGGCGACCAGCCGGCCGGCGTTCTCGGCGACCTCGTCCAGCGCGACGCTCGCGGTCCGGGCCAGCATCAGCCGCTCTGCATCGTCCGCACCGTCCGCGGCCGCCGCGGCGCGCAGGTCTGCTGCGCAGGCCGCCGCCGCGTCACGCACTGTGGTGAGCGCAACCTCGACCGGCTCGGCCAGCGCGTCGAGACGCCCGGGCTCGGCGTCCGCGAGCGCCCGGCCAAGTCCGTCCCCGGCCTGGTGCAGCCGGATGGCCAGCGCCTCGTCGACCAGCCGTCCGCAGCGCTTCGCTGCGGTCTCGACCGCAGCGGACGACAGCTCTCCGGATGCGACGCTCGTCACCCGGTCCACGAGGTCGTGCGCCTCGTCGATGACCACGACGTCGTGCTCGGGCAGCACGATGAAGTCCTCCATGGCGTCGATCGCGAGCAGGGCGTGGTTGGTCACCACGACGTCCGCCTCGCCTGCCGCCTCCCGCGCCTGCTCGGCGAAGCACTGGGAGCCGAACGGGCACTTCTGCGCGCCGATGCACTCGCGGGCGTTCACCGACACCTGGCGCCAGGCCCGGTCGTCCACGCCAGGGACCAGCTCGTCCCGGTCCCCGGTGCCGGTGGTCGCCGCCCACTCGTGCAGCCTGGTCACCTGCCGGCCGATGGCCGAGACAGATCGCCCGTCGAACAGCGAGTCCGCCGGATCGTCAGCCGCCGCGCCGTGCACCTTGTGCAGGCACAGATAGTTCCGCCTGCCCTTGAGGATGGCGAACACCGGTTCCCGGCCGAGCAGCTCCGCGAGCGCCGCGCTGAGCCGCGGCAGGTCCCGGTCGATGAGCTGCCGCTGGAGCGCGATCGTCGCGGTCGAGACGACAACAGTGCCGCCGTCGGCGGTCAGCGCGTGCCGCAGGGCCGGCACGAGGTAGGCCAGGGACTTGCCGGTGCCGGTGCCGGCCTGCACCGCGAGGTGCCGCCGCGACTGGATGGCGTCCTGCACGGCCTCGGCCATCGCGACCTGACCGGGTCGCCGGGATCCGCCGATCGCGGATACCGCGGCTGCCAGCAGCGTGTCGACACCGGGCAGGTCGGCCCCGGGAGACGATTCTCGGGATGCGCTCAGCTGACTGGTCGACACCCCTGCACGCTATCGCCGGACACCGTCAGGAAACGGGACATCCTCAGCCACGGATAACGTCGTCGAGCGTCGTTGCGGTCGCTGCGCGCTCGCCCCAGTCCTCAAGCTGCTGCTCATCGGTGCAGGCCAGGATCCGGTGGCGGATTTCGGCCGGCACCGCCACTCCCCTCGCGTGCAGCACGCGAACGATCATGTCTGCCTGGCCCTCAGCGCGGCCCTCGGCCCGGCCCTCGTTGAGCCAGCGGTCGACGAAGTCGTTCCGGAAGAATGGGTGCGTCGTTGTCATCAGCTCCTCCAGCGCCTTCCTGGCCGACGGGGACGCGGCATTGAGGATAAACACAGTGTAGGTCGTCAGCCGGTCCTCATCGAGACCAGCGAGCACGCCCAGAACCTGCCGCCGGGCGCCGTCTGAATTCAGGTCGATGGCTCCCGTCAGCACTGCAAGCACTACGAGCTCGGGAGCGACCGCCGCAGCGCCGGGCTCGCTGAAGCCGGGCGTGGTCGCTGCGTCGATCACCAGCGGGATCAGCTCGAAGCCAGGATGACCGATGCTGATCGGCGCACGGCAGCGGCGCGCCGTCCGGTCGTCCGGGCAGATAACAAGGAGCACCGCCGGGCATCGCTGCGCTGCCCGCACCTGCGTGAGGTAAGCCGGCCAGCTGTAGTGCTTGTCGCCATCGAAGCGCAGCTGCACTTCTACGACCACCGCCAGCCTTGCGCCGGCCGCGTCCGTCAGCACCACCACGGCGTCCGCGCGCAGCTCGGCGGGCACGCTCGCGGTCGCGTCCGCGGGTGCCAGGGCCGCGCTCGCGTCCGACGGCACGGCCACGCCCAGGCCGCGCAGCAGGACCGCGGTCAGCTGCGGGTTGCGGCGCACCAGCTCGATGGCCGCTTCGTGCGGAATCGTCGGCATGCGCCCATCATGGCGTGCCGCGCCAGCCGCGTGCCGCCGCAGTGATCACGACTCGCGGACAGTCAGCTGGTGACGTCGGCCGAGGTTAGCCTCGCCCAGGCAAGGGCGAGGAAGATCACCGCGTAGGCGGCGAACGACACGAGCCCGGAACCGACTCCGGACAGGTCCACCGGCGACCGGAACAGCCCGTCCCAGGACAGCCACCAGTGCGTCGGCAGGTAGGCGTGGATGGCCGACAGCGACGGCAGCTGGTCGCAGATCTCGCTGGCCACGGTCAGCACTGTCAGCCCGGCGATCGCCCCGACGGGGTGCGTCGTCAGCGTGGACGCGGCCATCCCGATCGCGCCGAGGGACATCATGGCGACCGCCGTGTACAAGGCAACAGCCAGCACCCGCAGCACGCCGGAGCCCAGCGACACCGTCGTGCCGGACAGCAGCGTGACAGGCCCGGTGTGGAACAGGATCAGCCCCATGACCAGCGCCAGGACGGTGACCAGCAGGCAGGTCGCGAGGCTGAACACGATGACCGCCGCGTACTTGACCGCCAGCAGCCTGGTCCGGCCGGCTGGCACGGTCAGCAGCCCGCGCAGCGTGCCGAGGCTCGCCTCGCCGGCGATGGCGTCGCCGGTCACCACGGCGATGGCGAGCGGCAGGAGCGGCAGCGTCTCGACGAGGAACAGCACCACCAGCGCGAGGAACACGCCGTTCCCGGAGAGCTGGTTGAGGAACTGCGGCCCGTTGCCGCCCCCGCCGGGACCACCGCCGGAATGCAGCGTCAGCCGCAGCACGATACCGAAGAAGATGGGCACGACGGCGAGCACGCCGAGCAGCGCCAGGTTCCGCGGGCGGCCGAACACCAGTCGCAGCTCCGAAAAGAAAAACCGGAACCATGCCGGAACGTGGTTTGCTCGTTCCGGCAGCCCTTCGTCGGGGAACTGCAGCACCGGCCGAACCACGGCCGACGGGCTGGCGGCGGTCATGTCGGTGGATGCGTCGTCAGCGCGCGTGGCAACGACGGAGACCCGAGCGTGGTCCGGGGGGTCAACGGGGGGGTACCCCCCCCGTTGGTCAGTCGAGGCGGGGGGGTCAACGGGGGGGTATCCCCCCCGTTGGTCAGTCGACATCGAAGCCCTCGCCCGTCAGCTCGACAAACTCGTCCTCGAGGCTGCGCTGCGGCGTCTCGAGCCCGGCCACCGGCACGCCCGCCCGGACCAGCTTCTCGTTGACGTCCTCGGGTCGCAGGTCGCCGAGATCCGCGGTCACCTCGCGCCCGTCACTCGTCACGCTCGCCATGCCGAGCCCGGTGAGCACTTTCGCGGCCAGTTCCGGGTCGGGAGTCCGGACGAGCAGCCGCTGCGCCTGGCCGCGCAGCTCAGCCAGCGGACCCGAGAACACCAGCCGGCCGGCCCGCATGACGCCGACGTGCGTGCAGATCTGCTCGACCTCGGCGAGCAGGTGCGACGACACGAACACGGTGGTGCCGTCCGCGGCGATCTGCCGGATCAGCGATCGGACCTCGCGGGTGCCCTGGGGGTCCAGGCCGTTGGTCGGCTCGTCCAGGATCACGAGCCGTCGCGGCCGTAGCAGGCTGGTGGCGATGCCGAGCCGCTGCTTCATGCCGAGCGAGTAGGCCTTGTACCGCTTGTCCGCAGCGGCGAGCAGGCCGACACGGTCGAGCGCCTGATCGATCCTCGCCCTGGCGGTCGCCCGGCCGGTGGTCCGGTCGGCCGCGTCCAGCCGGGTCAGGTTGTCCCGGCCGGACAGGTGCGGATAGAACGCCGGTCCCTCGACGAGGGAGCCGACCAGGGGAAGCGCGTCGCCCTGCCGGCCCGGCATGTCCATGCCGAACACCGAGTAGGTCCCCGCTGTCGGCTGGATCAGCCCGAGCAGCAACCGGATCGTCGTCGTCTTGCCTGACCCGTTGGGGCCGAGAAAGCCGTAGACCGAGCCGGCCGGCACGGCCAGGTCGATGCCGTCGACCGCGAGCTGACCGCCGCGGTACTGCTTCGTAAGCCCGCTGCTCGCGATGGCGAGCACCGGGCTTACCCGGCGTCCCGGGCGACGTCGGCGTACAGCACCGACGGTGTGACCGCCCCGGCGAGGATCTGGCCCTTGCTCGTCACCAGGACGGCGTACAGCGTCGTCTGCAGGAGCCTGCCGCTCCCCCAGCTGCCCTGCACCGGCGTGGTCGCCAGGAGCAGCGCCCGCAGCGGTGCCAGGTACGGGCCCACCGGGACGTTCGGGCTGGCCGACGCGCCGGGCGGCGCAGGCGACGAGGACGAACCGAAGAAGCCGCCGTCGCTGCCGCCGTTCGGCGTGGCCGGCTGGTCGGTCAGCAGCTGCTGCACCGCGGCCGCCACCTGCGGGCTGGCCGGGGACGCGACGACCGACAGCCAGTCCGAGCCGATGACGGTGGGCTTGGCCGCCGGCGAGTTCGGGCTCGAGCCCGCCGGGGGGCCCGACGGCAGGCCGAGCCCCTGCAGCAGCGCGCCCGGATCGCTCGGCACCGTCTCCTTCTTCACGGTGGCGCCGGGCGGCGGGGTGAAGGAGAAGTTCGCTGCGTCGGGGGCGCCGAACGCCAGCTTGGTGTACCCGAGGCTGTAAGCCAGCCCAGCCGAGCCGCGCCCGTAGACCTCGACCCGGAGCGGGATGCCGCTGCTCGCATCCACCGCGAGCAGCACCCGGCCGATGAGGGACTGGCTGCTCCTCGGCGCGAGCGACAGCTGGTAAGCAGGCCGGTCGGCCACGTAGACGTTGGACTGGACGCCGACCACGGTCGACGGCCCGATCGCCTTGAGCAGCTGGCTCGCCGCTGCCTGCGGGGTGTCCGGCGGCTGCGGACTGTTCGGAGCACCGCCAGCGCCGGCGGCCCCGTTCCCCTTGGTACTACCCGCGGAGCCTGCCGGAGCCTTAATGTGCGCGGGAAGCGTCACCTGCGTCGCGGTCTGGTTCTTCGAATTCCACAGCCACACCGTGCTGCCGTCCCGGCGCAGATCGGACTCGCCCGCCTGTACCGGCACGGCGATCCGCACGTCCTTCGGCCCGCCGTACCAGATGTCGATCGACTGGGTCCCGTCCAGCAGCGATGAGCTGGCGCCGCCGGCCTGCGACATGCCGGGCAGCTGGGGCAGGCCCAGGTTGGCGGTCTGCTGCACAGTCGCGGTGAACGGGCCGGCCGGCCGGCCGGCGGCCTGACCGAGCTCGGTGAGCAGCTGCGCTGGCGTCTTGGCAGGCAGCGACGGCACCGCGGCGCTCGCCGCTGCGGTAGCTCCGACGACGATCCCGACGATGGCCACCGCCCCGGCCGGTATTGTCCACCGAGCCCGAAAACCGAGCCGAATGCCAGGTCTGCGCACTATTCCTCACCCCGCGAGTTGTGCCGCCAATCCCCCGTCACAGCTACCTTAGCCGCGGCAATTGCGGGCTAGGTCATCCGCAGGAGTGATTCGCCCTACCCGCAAGGCTGACCGCA
>Ga0123356_10003152_pt1 | contig 17347 bp, 14 predicted proteins | sample TergutEmb28metaG_2_FD_92546 | JGI IMG/M metagenome (GOLD analysis project Ga0123356, IMG submission 92546) | Embiratermes neotenicus P3 segment gut microbial communities from Petit-Saut dam, French Guiana - Emb289 P3 | ecosystem: Host-associated > Arthropoda: Insects > Digestive system > Gut ...
GATCCCTGATCCCTGACCCCTGATCCCTGATCCCTGACCCCTGATCCCTGATCCCTGACCCCTGATCCCTGATCCCTGACCCCTGATCCCTGATCCCTGACCCCTGATCCCTGATCCCTGATCCCTGACCCCTGATCCCTGATCCCTGATCCCTGACCCCTGATCCCTGATCCCTGATCCCTGATCCCTGATCCCTGATCCCTGACCCCTGATCCCTGATCCCTGACCCCTGACCCCCGAAAATACTGCCGAATGCGATCGACGGGGTCGAATTCGCCTTTTAGTAACGGATTTGAAAAATCGCCGTCCGGAATCAGTTCCTTTAATACTGCGTCGTCGTCATTCTCATATTCCCCTTCCGCTTCGCCGCGTGTGCGCACGGTGATGTATCCGATCCGCTTCTCTTCCGGCCGCCCGGCCACGTTCGGGCTTTGGGCGGCTTCCGTCTCCAAAAAACCCCGTTCTTCCGCCTCTTCGGGCGCTTCGGCACTTTCACAGTCATCCGTTTCCTTAAACGCCCGTTGCTCTTGCAGCCGCTTACACTCGCTTGCAAAGGTTTTTTCCGGCCCGTCTATCAACCCATCGTCCGCGCCCATCAGAGAAACGGCTGCGTTCAACGGCGCATCCAAAATTTTGCGCATCTGCCGGTTGAATTCGTTCGCGCTTGCAAGCTCGTCGCTTAAAGGATAACGCTCCAACAGTTTATTATAATACGACGTCCATTTGTCGTGAAACGCCCTTAATTGCGCGATTTCCTGCGCGTATTTTTCTTGCGCAAGCCGCTCGATTTCCTCGGCCTTGGCGACGGCGTTATAGATGGATTTTGAAATTATGCCCGTCTTGTCCTTGTAGGACTTTAAACGGGTGTCGGTTTTAACGAGCGCAGTTTTTAATTCCTCGATGCGCTTCTTTTGCGCGGACAAAACGCGGTCGGTCTCTAAGGCGAGCTTTTCTAAGTACGCGTCGACCTCCGGGATGCAGTAGCCTTTTTTGTCGATAGAAAACTTCATATAAACACTCCGTGGTTAGTGATAAGTAATGAGTGATAAGTGATAAGTTGTTGATAAGTGCCGGTAAGTTCAAAAGCCTATTTCTTTTGTTCCAAATGGAGTTCTGCTCGATTTTCGTATAGCTGTCCCATCCAAAACTTATCACTTATCACTCATCACTTATCACTGCTTAAGCAGTTCTTGCTTAAGCGCATACAGCCCGTCCGAGAGGTCCACTTTATAGATATGCGGGTTGACAAGGCGCTTATACTCCGTCCAAAACCTTTCCTTCTCTTTTTGGGAAAATTCGACGCTTGCCTCCAAACTCGGGACCTTATACACAAGCTTGCCGTTTTTAAAAATTTGTTTAAGCATCGGGCGGATTTGATAATCGGCAAGGTGCGTCGTTTTCCATCGCTCGGCCGGGTGTGTCAATACGAGGGGCTTGGGGATCGTTTCGCCGCGCAACGTGATTAAATCCGCCAAACTCATGCCGCTCTCCGCCTCGTAGATTCGGAATAAATCCTTAAAGCCGGGATTGGTCATTTTCTCGGTGGCGTCAGAAAGCTTCATCACGTCGCGCATTTTTCCGTCCGCGCCCGATACCGCCGCCAGCTTGTATACCCCGCCCAAGCTCGGCATCCCTTGGCTCGTGATAAGCCTCGTGCCCACACCGTACACGTCGATTTTAGCCTCTTGGAGCTTTAGCTGCTCGATTAAAAATTCGTCGATGTCGTTGGAGGCAAAAATCAGCGCGTCGCAAAAGCCCGCGTCGTCGAGCATTTGCCGCGCTTTTTTAGAAAGGTACGCCAAATCCCCGCTGTCAAGCCGGATACCGACGGGCTTATGGCCTTTTTGACGCAGTTCTTTAAAGACGGTAATCGCGTTGGGGACGCCGGACTTCAGCGTGTCGAAGGTGTCCGCCAACAGCAGGCAGTTGTCCGGGTAACTTTGGGCAAAAGCCCGAAAGGCCTCTAATTCTGACGGGAAGCTCATCACCCAGCTATGCGCGTGCGTGCCCTTGACGTCGAGGTTAAACAGCTTGCCGCTTAAGACGTTGGACGTGCCCGCGCAGCCGCCGATGACTGCGGCGCGCGCCCCATAAATGCCGGCATCGGGCCCTTGCGCGCGGCGCAGCCCGAATTCGATGACCTTTGCTTTGCCCGCCGCCGTCGCGATGCGCGAGGCCTTAGAGGCTATGAGTGTTTGGTGGTTTACAATGTTTAAAAGCGTCGTTTCCACCAATTGCGCCTCGGCAATGGGGGCGCGCACAATCAAAATCGGCTCCCCGGGGAAAACGATTTCGCCCTCCTCCACCGACCAAATATCACCGCTAAAGCGGAACCCCTGCAGATATTGTATAAATTTTTCGTCAAAGAGATTTAGAGAAAAAAGGTATTCTATGTCGTCTTTTGCAAATTTTAAGTTTTGGATGTACTCGACAGCCTGCGCGAGCCCCGCCGCGACCGCATAATTGATTTGAGCGGACGGGCGAAAAAACAAATCGAACACCGCCGTATTTTTAGCGACGCCCGATTGAACATACCCGTTCATCATGGTAAGCTGGTAAAGGTCGGTCATGAGGGTGAGATTACGCATGAGGCTCCTTTGGAGCCAACGAAAAACGAAAAACGAAAAACGAAAAACGATGGATAAGTATCTGAAGGTTCCAAAAATGGCTTCTCTTGTTCCAGGATCTCCTGTTTACACTTTCGATCTTTAACCTATCCGCCGTTTTTCGTTTTTCGTTTTTCGTTTTTCGTTGGCTATTCATTCCTGTATTTGTACACCTTATAAACCACGTACGCCACGCATAGCACGACAAAGCCGGCCAATATCGGGAGGACAACGACCCAAGGGACACGGGCAAAGCTTTGCAGCCAGAATATGCACGAGATGCCGCCGAAGAAAATAATTGTGCGCAGGTGCGGCTTGAATTTTAAAAACACGGCTCCCGTAATTAAAGAGGCAAACGCCGGGATTGCAATGTAGAGGGGGTAAAGCCGATGATAGCCAAAAACGTCGGCATGACCGATTCCGTCGGCTCCGGCCAACCGTTTGTCCAATCCAAAAATATCGAATCCGGCCAACAAACCGACCATTCCTGCCAATAAAAACGCCGCACCCAGCCACACCGACACCGGGTTTTTACCGATAAAGCCCGCCGACAAAAAGCAAAACGCCAGCGTTAAAAATGCGGACGGCAGCCAAATCGCGGATAACTCGCACTCAAAAACACCCGTCCCGCATAAAACCAGCGCGACAATAAAAAGCGCAAGCGCCGACAATACGATAATCATAATTACCGTTTTTTTCGCCTTGGATAATTCGGGCAAAACCTCGTTTGAATTGTTGTCCGGTTCGCTCATAGGGGTAGTATACTATATGTAGGGAGGGATGTCAAATTATAATTAGTGAATAGTGAATAGCGAATAGCGAATAGTTATGGATAATTTTTTAAGGCGCCATGCTTGCCAACGCGCCGAAAACCTTTCCGATGCTATCGGCAATCAGTAGATCTGCGTTTGAATCGTACGGCGTAGGTGATTTATTTATGATGACGGTTTTTCCGTTGCAATACCGAACCAGTCCCGCCGCCGGATAGACATTCAGCGACGTGCCGCCGATGATTAATACATCCGCGCGCGCAATGTGCGCCACCGCTTTTTCCAGCGTTTCGTTGTTTAAGCCTTCCTCATACAGCACGACGTCGGGCTTAATAATTTTGCCGCACACGTCACATAACGGGACGCCTTTGGGATTAGGCAAGGCACTGTTTCCCTCTGCGTTTTGACCGGGCGAGGCACGCCACGCCCCTACGATTATGTCCGTTTCGAAAAATTTTCCGCAGCCCATGCAGAAATTGCGCCATACCGAGCCGTGCAATTCCAACACGGTTTTACTGCCCGCCGCCTGGTGCAGCCCGTCGATGTTTTGGGTAATCACCGCCGTCAATAAGCCGCGTTTTTCCAAGTTCGCCAAATACATGTGCGCCGCGTTCGGCTTTACACTTTGGGGAGGCAACATTTTTGCGCGGTAAAACGCATAAAACTCCTCCGTGTGTTCGTCAAAAAACGTGCGCGAAAGCATGTATTCGGGCGGGTAAGCGAACTTTTGGCTGTAAAGTCCGTCCGCGCTGCGAAAGTCCGGGATGCCGCTTTCGGTCGACACCCCCGCCCCGCCGAAAAACACGACGCGTCTTGCGGCGTTGATTAAGTCGCCGAGTTTTTGAATTTCAGTATCCATTTTCGTTTTTCGTTTTTCGTTTTTCGTTTTTCGTTAGACTTTCTCCACATTCGTCCCGTCGGACCACAGCCTTTCTAGGTTATAGAATTTGCGCAGCTCCGCCTCTTGGATGTGGAGGATGACACTGCCGTAATCAATCGCCGCCCATTTAGGGTCGATATCGCGCCGGAGGGGTTCGACGCCATAATATTTTGAGAGTATTTCGTCCACGTAATCGGTCAGCGCGCGCACCGCCGTCGTGGACAGCGCGGACGCAATTACAAAATAATCGGCGATGACCGTTTTTTTGGCGATGTGGATTAGCATAATGTCGCGCCCTTTTTTCTCGTCTAATGCCGCGGCAATGATACGGGCAAGGGTATGGGGATCGGAAATGTCGGGATTCTGGGTTCGGGATTCGGGATTCGGGAGTGGCTTGGGAAGCGAGTGAGGAGTGATGAGCGAGGAGTGAGGAGCGGTGAGCGGAACACTTTTTGTCGAATCCTTTTTATAGCGCTCTAAGCCTTGATTACCGAGCGCCTGACTTATCCTTCGCTGATCACTCCTCACTCCTAATTCCTCACTTGCGGGCGGATTACCATCCGCCCCTACAAGATTTTCGTGCGCAAGGCTATCCCCTCCGACGTTTTTCATTTTTCGTTTTTCGTTTTTCGTTGTATAATAATCGTGCGCCGCCAGCGTCAACGGGTACACCGTTCTGCCCTTTTCTAAAATGCGGCGGATGGAGGCCTCGAGAGCGGCCGCCATCGCGGCGTTAAGGTCTTTAACAGCCAATGCCCGAAGCGTTTTTAAGAGGTCCTCATCCATTTCGGCATCGCGGGTGGGCTCGATACAGTCGGCAAGGTAGATGATTTTGGCGAGCTTACTCATCCTCGGCGCGCCCGTCGAATGAAAGCGCACGGCGTCGACGATGGATTTTTTTGCATATTCGGAAAAATGGGTTCTTACTATTTCGGCGCCCCAAAACGCATGGCGAACCTTCGCGGGCGCGTCCAAATATTGTGCCGGTTCGGGAATACGCCAAAATTCACGCAGCTTCTCGTCGGAGGACTCCTTGGCGATGTCGTGAAACAGCGCGGCGAGGGTAGCGTCGCATGTGGAAACGCCGTGGATTTTTGCCAAAGCTATCGCCGTAACCGCCGTATGATAGGTGTGCGCAACACGCTCCTCGGATAGCCCAAACGCAAAAAGCCCAAGTTCAACCTTTTGAAGCCACAAATAGAGATCATTTTCTTCGATAATCTTTTTCACCGCCTTGGGAACGGAATCAAATTTGTCAAACGCCGCGTCTAATTTCGCTTTTGCGCTCGAAATGTCCTCGCCCTCGAAATCCGCTACAGTAATGCGTGCGCCAAGCTTTTTAAGCTTGCGCAATATAGATTCCTTTACGGCAAATCCGGGGCGCGGGATGACATAAAACGTGACAAGCTTATTTAGCCCTTCAAAACGGCTCCACGTGTGCAACTTTTTTAGCATATCCGAGCCCACCGCAAAAAACAGCGGCGCTTGCGGGCCTTCCTCTTTAAAGTAAAGCGCGGTATCGTAGCTAAAGCTTGGGCCGTTTTTTTGGAGCTCAAAATCCGAAACCGTAACGTTAATAAGCTTAGGCAGGGACTTTTGCAGCATCTTAAAACGTAATTCGCCCGACGCAGCCGTTCCATTCTTTTTAAACGGCGAAACTCCCGTCGGAACTACGATGACTTTTGCAAAGCGTTCCGACAGTTTTTTGATGATTTCGACATGCGCGTTTTGCACTGGGTCAAAGCTCCCGCCGAACAAAACTGTGCCCTCGAGCAGAAATCCAATTGTCCGATGCTTTTTTGTAATAATATCCATACTTTTTTTCCTTATATTTAAACTGCTTCGCCATATTTGACGACAACTTTGAAACTTTTTGTTTATCGCTCCGCACCCGTAGGGCGGGGGCTTGCCCCCGCCATTTTCTTTTTTTTCGCGTCGCGGGCGGCGGGGGCAAACCCCCGCCCTACGGTCGAAAAGTCAAAAAATGAGCCCTTTTTTTACCTGGCGACATTGGGCAAGTCCCGCCCTACATAGTTTTCTCTTCCGCAACGGACAGGAATACTTGCTCTAAAGAGGCGTCTTTTGAGGCGCGCATGATGTCCGCCACGCTGCCGACAATGACCAACTTGCCTTTGACAATGATGCCCACGCGGTCGCAGATTTTTTCCGCGACGTCTAAGATGTGCGTTGAGAAAAACACGGTGTTGCCCGCCTCGCAATGGCGGCGCATCAGCTCCTTAAGCTGGAATGCGGATTGCGGGTCAAGTCCCGTCATCGGCTCGTCCAGTACCCAGAGTTTCGGGTTGTGAATCAACGCGCCGATGATGGCGATTTTTTGCTTCATGCCGTGCGAATAGGATTTGATCGGCGAATCAAATGCATCCGTAAGCTGAAAAATTTCCAGCATCTTTGCCGCCCTCGTTGAGCGGGTTGCCAAATCCACGCCGTAAATATCCGCCATAAAGTCGACGTATTCGCGCCCGGAGAGCTTGTCGTAAAGCACGTGGTCGTCCGGCACATAGCCGATGTTTAGTTTGGCGCCGATGGCATCCTTTTTGATGTCGCGGCCGCACACGGAAACGGAGCCTGCGTCAAACGGCAAAATTCCGGTCAGGATTTTAATCGTTGTCGTCTTGCCCGCGCCGTTGGGGCCCAAAAAGCCGAAAATTTCGCCGCCTTTCAATTCCAGCGAGAGGTCGTCGACCGCCTTTACGGCGTTTTTGGCGTAGGTTTTAGATAAGTTTTTGATGGTAAGCATGGTGCACCTCATAATTAGATATTGGGATACAAGATAAAAGATAACAGATAAAAGATAAAAGAATATGGCTTTTCATTTGAAATTGTATCAAACGTATAACGACCGCAAATAAGAATAAGTCCGATTTCTTTTATCTTTTATCTGTTATCTTTTATCTTGTATACGATTGATGTCTTTTAAGAACTCCCCCACCCGTTTCTCATTCCCGTTCTCCCCCGGTACGTAAAACTTTGCGTCTTTTAAGCTGTCGGGCAAGTATTGCTGCTTACAGTAGCCGCCGTAGTCGTGCGGGTAAAGGTAGGGGGAGCCGTCGTCAAGTACCGAGGGGTAAGAGCGGTCGCGCAAATAAAACGGGACATTGGCATCTCCCGAATTGCGGGCGGCGGCAATCGCCGCACCTTTTGCGTTAACAATCGAATTAGACTTAGGTGCAGTGCAAACGTACACAATCGCGTGCGTCATCGGGAGCGCGCCCTCAGAATATCCCATGCGCTCGAAGGCAAGATAGGCGCTCATGACAACGTTTAGTGCGTTAGAGTCCGCCATGCCGACGTCCTCACAGGCGTGCGCGAGCAGGCGGCGGAAAATGAGCAGCGGGTCGCAACCGCCCTCCGTCAATCGAAACGCCCAGTACAGCGCGGCGTTAGGGTCGGAGCCGCGCAGGGACTTGCAAAACGCGCTCAGCATGTCGTAGTACATCGACTCGTCCACCGAAAGGCTTTTCCGTTGGGCGGACTGCTGCGCCGCTTCCAAATCGACGGCGATATGCCCTTCCCCGTCGGGCGGCGTGGAAATTACGGCGAGCTCGAGCGCGTTGAGGGCGTTTCGTAAATCCCCATTTGCCGCCCACGCAAAGTGCCGCATGGCATCATCCGAGACGGTTAGGTTGTACATGCCGAATCCACGCTCTTTATCGAAGATGGCGCGGTTTAGCCCTTCCAAAATTTCCTCTTCCGTAAGGGATTTGAACTCAAAAATCCGGCAGCGCGAAACGATGGCGCGCGTCATCGAGACAAACGGGTTTTCGGTAGTCGTGCCGATGAAGATAATGCTGCCGTCCTCGATGGCGGAAAGTACGCAGTCGGACTGCGCCTTGTTCCAGCGGTGACATTCGTCTAAGACAAGATACGTACGCTTACCGTAGAGTTTCTGGGCGTCGCGGGCGCGGTCAATAACCGCTTTAGCGTCGGACACCCCGGAAGAGACCGCGTTGAGCTTTTCAAAATTGCCTTTCGTCGCGGCTGCGATGACGGCGGCGAGCGTCGTTTTACCCGTCCCCGGCGGCCCGTAAAAAATACAACTCCCTAATTTGTCGGCGCGAATGGCGCGGAGCAGCAACGAATCTTTAGCCAGGATATGCTTTTGCCCGATGAATTCATCCAACTTTAAAGGGCGCATCCGCATGGCAAGCGGCGCGTTTTTTTGAGCGGTGTTATCGGGAGCAAAGTCAAACAAATCCATGAGTGAAGATAGTATAGCATGCGGGGATTAGGTTTGTAAAGGCAAAGAGCGGAGAAAAGTAAAAAGTAAAAAGTAAAAAGTAAAAAGTTTGGATGTATTTTTGCGTCGTAAAAAACTTATGAGGAAACTTACAAAAAAATATTTCGGAAAACGGTGAAAATTTTTGCCCTTTACATCGTCTTATATGTAAAGAGAGTTGCATTTATCCAATACTAACTGTATAATACAACTGCGGAAGGGTTTAAACATGAAAAAAATCATCAAGTTAATTAGTTGCACAGCAATGTTGCTGCTTTGCATTCCGTTTTTCGCGTGCGTGTTCCCGGGCGAGCGCGATAATATGCACGACGGGAATTGCGAATGCGAAATATGTAAACCAAGCATAATTCGCGATGATATTCATGACCGTAATTGCGAGTGCGAGATATGCAAGCCGGCTGCAATTGACGACGACACCTTAAGACCCGATGGAGCCGACTCAGAGTTTTCGCTTGAAGATAAGCTGGCGGTAAAGTCAATTTCCATTGTTCATTCCGAAGCTATGGGGCCGACAGCCTATAACGAATACGATTTTGACGCGTTTACTTTCTCGGAATGGAGCAACTTTCATGGCGAAGTTTCCAAGCCCGAAATAATGTTTACATTCACAAGGGCTCAGGCAATAACGTTTTTAGACGACCTTGAAAAAGGCGGAATGTTCCAATTGGAAAAAAGATATTATTCCAACGGCATCGTATACGACGGGGGCGGCTGGTCGGTTACGGTGAAATTACAAAACGGCGACGTGTTTACCTCCAGCGGATGGAACGCCGAAGCTCCCGCCGCGATACGTAAAGGGATGGACGACGCCGTTCGAAAACTCGGCAACCCCACAAAGCTTTGGGTGAGCGAATGGTGGGAGGAATATTGGGAACGGAATCACCCCGATTTAGAAATGTACTACGACAACGATTCCACCACGGGCAAAGCCTATCCCTACTATCCCGGCTGTACCGTGCGGTTCGATTTGAAGGACGGCATCGATTGGGAGCAGGGCTACCGGGACGAAAACGGCAACGCGATTAACGAGAGTTTGCGCCTTCAGCGGCTTGTCGATATGAAAAATTATTACGCCAATCTTTTAGGCGGACTGACGGTGGAAATGGAAGAGGTACGGTATAGGCGCTACATGGAAAACGAGCCGGGCGTCATAACCCCCGACCTTTCTTCCGCTTACAACCATACGTGGTTGGCGTTTAAGCCGGAAATCTTTACTATGGATATGCGCGTCGGCGTTGACGGGCTCAACGAACACGGGCTAATTTATGACATGGAAACAAATCCCTATTCACCGCACGTCATGGTGAATTTTGCAGGCCGCACTGAAGATAATTCGAGCAAGCAAGAGCCCACCGACCCGGAGTATTTTAAAGAAGTCGTCGGGCAACTGGAACAGGGCCTGACGCAATCGGGCAAAGCGGAAAACCTAAAAACCTATTGGACGGGTCGGTGGGGCGAAACGCTACCGTAAAAAATCACAAACCCGGACGCGAGGGCAATTTGCTAAAATAACAAATCGTCCAAAAATCGCAAATTGCCCCCGCGTCCGGCATTTGTGATTACACCTCATCCAATCGGCCGGTTTCGGGGTCCATGATGAAGCCGTATACGCCGATGTCACTTGGGATGAGCGGGTGGGATTTTATCGCCTTTACCGTTTCGGCTACGGAGATTTCCACGGACTCAAATCCTTGAAGCCATTGATGCAAATCGACGCCGCAGCAGTTGATTACCCTCTCATCCGACGCGTCGGCTAATCGTCCTGCGGCGGGGGCAAGACCCCGCCCTACCGGGAAAGAATTCGGCTCCAAAAAATCGGCATCAATTCCCCTCTCCCGCATTTTTTGCAGCATTTTTGAGGCGTCTAAGCCTTTCACGCCGCAGTCGTAGTGCCCGATTACCAAAATATCTTCGACGCCGAGCTCATAGACGGCGACCAAAAGGCTCCGCATCACGCTGCCGAACGCGTGGGTAATAAGCGCCCCCGCGTTTTTAATAATAATGCCGTCTCCGTTTTTAAAATTTAACGCGGCCGGCAGTAGCTCTGTCAGCCGCGTATCCATACACGTAAGAACGGCGGTTTTTTTGGCCGGTTTTTTCGCCGACGCATACCGCTCGTATCTTTTTTGTTCAACGAACATTTTGTTATATTCCAAAATCTTTCGAATTCGAGTCAAATCTACCAGTCGCTCCAATACTCGGTAATGTCGGCGTCCGTAGAATCTAAGCCGGCACCGAAAGCCCGCTCGCGGATGAACGCCAGCAGTGCAACCCTTTGCGGCGCTTTTATTAAGGTCGTGTTGGACTTTTTGTCCGCCTTGTTTAAGCCCAGCACGACTTTTTTGACGCACTTCATTATTTTCTTTTGATTGCCCTCGGTGCCTTGCACGTTGCGCACAAATTGCGCCAGGCAATTGCTGACCATATTGACGTGCGCTTGCGTAAAGCCGCAGTCCGGGTCTTTGTCCATAACACTCGTCATGGACCTTAAAACTTCTTCGATTTGCATTGGTGCTCTCCTTTGATGCGGGCCGATTTATAAATACTGCGTGGCGTTCACTTCGGCTTTGCCTCGTTCGGCTACGACCCCTACGGGTTTGGTTGCGCTGGGCCGATGAAGGCATCGGCTCCTACGGGTTGGTTCTACTCAAGTGATACGATGTAATAGTACAGCGGCTGGCCGCCGAAGTGGATGTCTACGTCGCAACGGCTGTACTTGCGCGATAATTTTCCGGCGATTTCTTCCGCTTCTTCTTCTTTTACGTTGTTGCCGAAATACAAGGTGATGTTGCTGACGGAATTGTCCATCATCTTATCCACAAGCTCGGCCGTAACCTTTTCAACCTCGCTGCCCTTTGCCACGATACTCTTTTGATCCATCCCGATGATGTCGCCCTCTTTTAAGTCGAAGTTATCCACCTGCGTGCTGCGGACGGCATAGGTCACCATGCCGGCGCGAATCGCGGTGATTGCCTCGTTCATATTTTTTTCGTTTTTCTCGGGCGTGTCGTCGGGATTGAACGCGAGCACCCCGGATAGTCCCTGGGGCACATTTTTGGTCGGAATAATGTGGATATTCCTTTTTGAAAGCACCTTAGCTTGCTCGGCTGCCAAAATGATGTTCTTGTTGTTGGGGAACACGAAAACATCTTTTGCCGGAATCTTGTCGCAGGCAACCGCGATATCCTCAGCAGAGGGGTTCATCGTTTGGCCGCCCTCGATCACGTGATCGACCAGCAAATCCTTAAAGATATGGGTAAGCCCCTCGCCCGCGCACACCGACACCAACCCGTACGGCTTTAGCTCTTCTTTCCGCTGGCCGATTAAAGCGCGGTTTTGCTCCAGCATGTTCTCGATTTTGATTTTATCGATTTCGCCCAATTCCAGCGCGTAAGTCAGCGCGACGCCCGGCTCGTTGGTGTGCACATGCACCTTGACCATCGAGAGGTCACCGATCACCAGCACGCAGTCGCCGATGTTCATTAAGGACTCGCGGAACCGGTCGATGTCGGCCTCCGTCGTCTTCTTCTTTAAGTTAATCACAAAAAACTCGGTGCAATAGGAAAACTCGATTTCCGCCAAATCCGTAAAGTCAAAGTGGGCGGCCTCGTCAAACTTTGCATCCCCCGCCTTTGCCGAATCGTCAAAGCTCAGACTGACTTCCTCCTGGCCGACAAGGACGTTGTAAAAGCCTTTAAATATGATAAGCAACCCGCGCCCGCCCGCGTCGATGACGCCAGCCTTTTTAAGGACGGGCAGCATCTCGGGCGTTTGCTTCAGCATTTCCTCGCCGGCCTCTAATACCCGCGCAAGGAACTCCTCCATCTCGGTGCTCTTTTTTGCCGTCTTGACGGCGCTCTCGCCCATCGCGCGCACCACCGTCAAAATCGTGCCCTCCTTGGGTTTGGTAACGGCCTTGTAGGCGATTTCGGTACCCGAGGCGAGTGACTTGGCAAAAAGCTTTGCCGTAATTTCTTTTTCTTTAGCGAGCACGTTGCACATGCCCTTTAGGATTTGGCTTAAGATGACGCCGCTGTTACCGCGGGCGCCGCGCAAGGCGCCTTTGCCGAGCGCGTCGCAAAGCGCGTCGATGTTATTCGACGGACAATTGCCCACCTCTTTGGCGGCGCTCATCATGGTAAGGCTCATATTGGTACCGGTATCGCCGTCGGGCACCGGGAAAACATTTAACGAATCTACGTGTTCTTTATACAAATCAATTAATTTCGCGCCGTTTAATATCATCTTGCGCAGGATTGCGCCGGATATGGTTTTGGTCATGGGAATTATGTTCTCCTTATCTAATTATTTTTATTCAAAACGGGTATCTTCTTAAAATCTAAGTGGGATTAAAACGAATAACGAATAACGAATAATGAATAACGATGGATAAGTGAACGAAGGTTTAAGAAATCCTTTCTCTTGTTTCAAGCGTTTGTATCGCATTTGAACAATTCAATCCATCCGACGTTATTCGCTATTCGTTTTTCGCTACACTCTTATCCCCGCCACGTTGACGTTCACCGTGTCGACGACCATGCCGGTGAAGCGCTCCACGCCGTACTTGACGGACTTGCGCAAGGATTGGGCCACAGCGTCGATGGACACGCCGTACTTGATGATGACGTAAAGGTCTACAAGGATGCGGTCGCCGTTGGTGATGACCTTGACCCCGCGCGACGCCCGCTGCTTTTTCATTAAGTCTGCGATGCTGTCGGACAGCCTTTTAGAAACCAAGTCGACAATCCCGTAGCAATCTAAGGCCGTCGTCCCGGCGATTTGAGCGATCGCCTCGTCGGTGACGGTGATGCGCCCGTATGCATTCGCGGTATTTACGCTCAAAGTAGGCCGTCTCCTTAAAGTTTATGTACGGGATGGTTCTATTTTAACCTATCCTTATTCTTTTGGCAAGAGTTTTAACCACTTTTCTCGGAAAAATTCATAAATGGGTGTGAAAAGGGCGTTTTTTGGTTGCGTTTTTCCTTTTTTTGTGCTAACATACGGCTTGGTGAGCACAGAAAACAGGAAACAGGATAAAAGATCACAAATAACAGATAAAAGAAATCGGATTTTTATTTTTTTGGAGCGCACATTTTTACAAGTATTTTCAAATTCCATCCTTTTCTTTTATCTGTTATTTGTGATCTTTTATCCTGAAACCCCGATTCATATGCACAACAAAAATCCCCAGAAAAGTGAGGTTCCATATCATGTCCAGAACTTGTGCAATTTGCGGCAAAGGCAGAGCGAGCGGCAACAACGTTAGCCACTCTAACCGCCACACCCGGCGTACGTTCGGCGCAAACGTCCATAAAGTAAAGGTTGACATCAACGGCACGGAGTCAAACGAATACGTTTGCACGCGCTGCATGAGAACCAGCAAGAAAGCGTAGGGGGCGACCCATTGGGCGCTCTGCAACGCAGTTAGGCAGTTGTCAGTTTACCGTTGTCCGTAGAGAGCAGTCCTTGTCCCCCGATCGCGCCGCACCGCAACCCGAAGAAGCCGTACGTTTGTTGCGGCTTTTAATTTTTGGGAGATTTACGAATGCTGGATAAAATATTCCATACCGAGCGGTATTTAGGAAAACGCAAGAAAAAAAACTACTTTGAGGGGTGGTATTTTCGCTGTGGCGGGGTTGTCGAGGGGTCAGACCCCTCGACAACCCCGCCATTCGCTTTTGCGTTTATCGTCGCCGTGAGTAAATCTAAAACCGACCCGCACAGCTTTGTACAATATATTGATAGGGACAACGCTTTTTACTTTCGGTTCACCTTGGAAGACTTTTCGTTTGACAAAGAGAATATGACAATTCGGGTGGCGGATAATATTTTTTCCAAGAATGGCATTAAGGTGAACTGCTGTCACGGGGTCAGGCTTACTGACAGCGCAACTGTCAATAAGCCTGACCCCGCGAAGGCAAAAGCAACTTTAACAGCCGACATTGCTTTTTCTGATATGGTTCCGTTTAGGAAGACTTTTTTCGCGCCGAATGTGATGGGACCGTTTGCTTTTTTGCCGATGCCGTGCCGACACGCGGTAGTCAGCCCGTACCACAGGGTTTTTGGTTCGGTGGCGGTGAACGGCAGAGAGCGCCGCGTGAGCGGCAGCGGCTACATCGAGAAGGACTACGGGGATAAATTCCCGAAAAACTACATTTGGATGCAAGCTTTTGCCGGACAAATCTCCATTATGTCCGCCGTCGCTTGGCCGCTCGCCTTTAAGCTGCGCGGCTTTATGTGCCTTGTTTTGCATAACGGAAAGCAGTATAATTTTTCGCTTTATAAGGGAGCAAAGCTGAAGGTTGACGTTTTTTCGCCCGGCAAAGCCGTTTACTCCATCCAAAAAGGCAAAAACCGGGTCGACATCGACATCGCGGACAACGAATTTTCTAAAACGTTGATTTCGCCCATAGCAGGCGGCGCCATGGCCGGCACGATTCAAGAAAACCTGTGCGCCGGACTAAAATTGCGTCTTGTCTTGGGCGGCAAAGCTATCGAATTGCCCGATTCCCTGCCTTGTGCGTTTGATAGCTGCATCTGAGAAAATGATAAATGTATTCGAAGAATCACGCAGTATAAATGACAAATGATAAATTTTGGATGAAAAAAAATTGGCAAACGAGGTTTTTCCCCTTGACAAGCGGGTTTTTTATATGGTATGATTTTGTTAACCTAAGTTTTAGAGGCAATATGTTTCATCGCGCAATCATTGTTAACGGTATCATTATAGGCATTATTATTAATAAGGCCGATTTTTGCTGTACCGAATAGTGGATTAGCGCGGATTATTCGTTTTTGTGAGTAAGCCAAAGCCCTGCGGTACATGCCGCGGGGCTTTTTTTTACAGTTTAATAGTGCAATAGTGCAATAGTTATGGTTAGAATGTTGCAAATTACATCCATCACTACTGCACTACTACACTACTGCACTACTGCACTACTGCACTACTGCACTAAAACCGTACTCATACACAATTGGAGGTATATCATATCATGGACCAAGTAAAACAGGTGGCGGAGCGCATCAAGGAATTGCGCGAGGTCACCGGAAAGAGCCAAGAAGAGATGGCAAAGGCGACCGGAAAGAGCCTTGCCGATTACCAAAAGGCGGAAGAAGGCGAAAAGGACTTTTCCTTTACGTTCCTCTTTAAATGCGCCAGTGCATTCGGCATTGACGTTTCGGAGCTTGTCAGCGGCGAATCGCCCCGGCTTAAGACGTATCAACTCGTACGTAAGGGCGCCGGGGAAAAACTGCCCGAAAAAAGCGAATTTCAGTACTATAACCTGAATTTCCTCAAAAGGGACAAGATCGCGCAGCCCTATTTTGTGACGGCGAAGTACCGCCCGGAATTTGAAAACGCGCCGATTAACACCACGTCGCACGAGGGCGAGGAGTTCGACTATGTGCTGAAAGGAACGCTGAAAATCCAAATCGGCGAATACACCGAGGTGTTAGGCGAGGGCGATTCTATCACCTATGACAGTTCCCGTGAGCACGGCATGGTGGCTATGGGGGGCGACTGCGACTTTTTGGCCGTCGTGGTTCCGCCCAAGGGCAAGAACGCCGACGAGATTGTGGGGCATCCCGAAACGGCCTTAGCCGTTCCCGCCGCCCAAAAGTACGCCTACGAGAAAAAACCCGTGTACGAGAAATTCATTAAGGTGCGCGAGAACGACAAGGGCGGATTGGAGAAGATTGAATTCGTCCACAAAAAGGACTTTAACTTCGCGTTCGACGTGGTGGACTATTTGGGCGAGACAAAGCCGCACAAATTAGCGATGCTTTGGGTTTCAAAAGACCACGAGGAACGCCGCTTTACCTTCCGCGACATGAAGGAGAATTCCGCGCGCGCCGCCAATTACTTTAAATCTTTGGGCATCGGCAAGGGCGACCGTGTGATGCTGGTGCTAAAGCGCCACCATCAATTTTGGTCGGCGATACTGGGGCTCCACAAGCTGGGCGCCGTCGCCATCCCTGCCACGAATTTGCTGACGACCAAGGATTTTGAGTACCGCTTTAACGCGGCGGGCGTCAAGGCGCTGGTCATCACCAGTGACGGCAATGTCTCCGACCAGGCGTTGGCAGCGCTGCCCGCCTCCCCTACCGTTAAGCATGTGATGATGGCGTGCTGTGTGTCGGAGGATAGGGGTCAGGGGTCAGGGGTCAGGGGTCAGGGAATGAAAGAAGGATTTTTGAGCTACGACGCCGGCCTTGCCGCATCCAGTCCCGTATTTAAAAAACCGACGGGAAAAGACGGCGTGAATGCGGACGTAGACCCCATGCTGATGTACTTTACCTCCGGCACCACGGGCTACCCTAAAATCGCCAACCAGCCGTTCTCCTACGCGCTCGGCCACTTTACGACGGCGAAATACTGGCACCACGCCGACCCCGACGGGCTGCACTTTACCATTTCCGACACCGGTTGGGCAAAATCGGTGTGGGGAAAATTATACGGCCAATGGCTGTGCGAGGCGGCGTTTTTGACGTACGACTTTGATAAATTCGACACCAAAGACTTATTGGGGATGTTTGCCGCGCACCAAATCACCACGTTCTGTGCACCCCCGACGATGTACCGCTTTTTTATCAAGGAGGATTTAAAGAGCTTCGATTTGTCGAGCCTTCGCACCGCCACCATTGCGGGCGAGGCCTTAAACCCGGAAGTCTTTGAACGGTTTTATGAGGGCACGGGGTTAAAGCTGATGGAGGCGTACGGCCAAACGGAGGCGACGATGCTGGTCGGGAATTTAGTCGGCATGGAGCCCAAGCCCGGATCTATGGGCAAACCGAACCCGCAGTATGTGGTGGATTTGCTGGCGCCCGGCGGCGA
>Ga0123356_10003153_pt1 | contig 17345 bp, 11 predicted proteins | sample TergutEmb28metaG_2_FD_92546 | JGI IMG/M metagenome (GOLD analysis project Ga0123356, IMG submission 92546) | Embiratermes neotenicus P3 segment gut microbial communities from Petit-Saut dam, French Guiana - Emb289 P3 | ecosystem: Host-associated > Arthropoda: Insects > Digestive system > Gut ...
CGACCGGTCAAACATTGTGGCCCTGAACCACATACTCAAACCGGCGTACTCCACACTGGTGGCGATCAACGGAGAGAGCGCGATCGAGATAGCAAGAGAGGCCCGCCCGAACCTCATCCTGCTCGACATCATCATGCCCGACATGACAGGTTTCGAGGTCCTCGCCGACCTCAAGCGCGAAAGCGCCCTGCGCAAAATACCGGTCATCATCATCTCCGCGCTCGACAGCACGGAAGACGAAGAAACCGGCTTCTACCTGGGCGCCGTAGACTACATAACCAAGCCGTTCCGCGACCCCATAGTGCGCGCAAGAGTAAAGACGCACCTGCGCATGGCCGAGTACATCAAAGAAATAGAACGCTTCGGCATGATGGACCCGCTCACTGGCCTCCCAAACCGACGCAGCCTGGACCTGCGCGTAAACGTAGAATGGGGACGCGCAGTGCGCGAAAAAGAACCGCTCAGCGTGCTGATGATAGACATAGACAACTTCAAGGAATACAACGACACATACGGCCACATGCAGGGCGACACGCTGCTGCAGACCGTGGCGATCGTCTTCTCCAAAACGGTAAGGCGCGCCGGCGACTTCGTCGCGCGGTGGGGCGGGGAAGAGTTTACCATACTGCTGCCGAATACAGACAAGGAAGCGGCGGCGGGAGTAGCGGAACAGATAAGAATGAACGTGGAAAATACGATTGTGCCGAGGCCTAACGGGGAGCCTACCAATGTTACTGTCAGCATAGGGCTGAATACTAGGACGCCGGAGGTGGAGGCTACTGTTAGTGAGTTTTTGGTGCGGGCGGATGGGTTGCTTTATACCGCGAAGCGGGAGGGGAAGAATAGGGTTTGTATTTAGTTTGAAAGAGAAAGATTAAAAGCAGTATGGGATTAAATGTCTGCGAGGGTAATTCTTGTTGCCGAGCCATTTCTATGGGAAAACCGCAGCGTGCGAGTGTCAGCGGGAGGGCAGAACCCGTATATTTTTGTAGATGTTTGTAATTTTTTTGACTTGATTGATGATGTCGTGTTCCGCACGGGCGTAGTTTGCGCCGTGTTTCCCCATGTTTATGCGTAGTGTTTTGTTGGATGAGAGCGTTGCGATGTCTCTTGCCAGCGCGTCTGTGTCGCGTTCGGCAGATAATAATCCCGAAGAACCGTGGGATACTATGTTGGGGATGTCGCAGTGGGTGCTGCCTATGATTGGGATGCCGGCGCAGAGGGCCTCTATTATTACTACGGGTGCGCCGCCCTCGGTGTCGCCGTCGGCGGCGTGGATGCTGGGGGCTAAGATTATATCAATATCTTTTAGGAGGTTGAGGTATTGATTGACGGGTTGCATGCCGTGGAAGATTGCTTTTTGCATCAGGCCGGCGTCTGTCAATAACTTTTCTGATTGTTGACGGTATATGCCGTCGCCTAAGAGGTGCAGTTGTATGTTGATGTTTGATGATGAGAGCAGCTTGGCGGCCTTGATAAATGCCTCTACCGCGTAGGTTGCGCCTTTTTTTTCTCTTCCCAAGCCGGTGAATAGAATCTTTACGGTGTTATCATCATCCCCTTTAGGCGGGTTGATGTTGATTTTTGTTGTGTCTATCCCTAATTTGATGACGTTGATCTTTTCGCGGGGGCATCCTTTTGATGCCAGCGTGTCGGCCATGTGTTGTCCCTCAACGATGAAGGCGGAGCTTTGGGCGAATACTTTTTTTGCTCGTGACATCCAGAAGGGTTTGCGCAGGAGGCTTGTTATATCCTGCCCGTAGCATGTTGTTACCAGGGGGATTTTGTGTTTTTTTATCAGGCGGTAGTTTCGCCATGATTCTAACAGGAAGTGGCCGTGGAGGATGTCGGGTTTTGTTTTGTTGATGATTGTTTCGTGCGGTTTTGAGGGGTATTGTTCGAAGATCTTGTGGATCAGGCGCTTGGGTATTGATGTTGGGCCGGATGAGTGGCAGATCGGGTGGATGTTGTCGAGCGGGAACTGTTCCGGTTTTATCAGGCGCTGGCATAATACTGTTGGCTGGCATTCCCTGTTGAATATGAGTTGATTGTAGATCCAGTTTTGTGTGACCGGCAGGTAGTAGGTGATAAAGTGGCATACCTTCATTATTGGTGCTCGCCCTGCGGGGTTTGTTGATTCAGCGGACGCCTTTTGAGTGCCGGTTTCTGCGGTTTTTGCGGGATGTGCGGCGACTGCATCGCCTTGTCGAAGAGCTCGCGTATCAGCGCCATGTTCATGCGCTTCTGCGGTTTTCTGCCTCTGTTGATCTCGCTTTCTAACGCGCTGACTAACTCTCTGTTGCTGCCAAGAACCGCGGCGAGCGCTTTTTTGGGCAGGATGTAGCCGGTGGGGCAGTCGAACTTCTCGCCCAAAAGCTCCCTGAAAATCCACAGGCCGGCCGCCAGTTTCTTTTTGTCGAACGTCAGACGGCTGTAGCCGGGGAACTTTGTCTTGAAGAGCAGGTGCGGGTCGGTTATGTGCGTCTTGTCGCTTACCACCCTTGTTTGGCTGATGTAATCGTCGTAGAGGCCTTTTTCGGCAAGCTGCGCCGACAGATCGTCCTCTATGTCAAGCAGTTTGAGGACGTCGTTGATCGCATACTCCAGAAGCGCTGGCTTGATGGGGCGGAGCAGCCAGTTGGCGCGCTGGAAACTGTCTTTTAAGACCTTGTCTATATTTAAATAGTTCGTCAGATTGATCGGCATGTTCAACAGCTTTTGGGCGATGGAGATGTCGTTGATCGGCGTTATCGTGCAGCCCAAAACGTTTTGCGACATGAAGACGTCGTTGCCGCAGGAGAACATCACCTTGACGATGTCTTGACAGGTGAGAAACTCGCGCAGCGTATCGGTGCCGCTGCCGCCCATTTGGATGACGTCTATGATTACGCCCTCCTCACCGTCGAAGCACTGCAATATAGATACAGAGTAGCGGTAGTGAAACATCCCCTGGTCGCCCTCCATGTCTAAGGCGACCTTGCGGATCCCTCTGCTGCGCAGACTGTCAAAATAGATCTTGAACTGCTCTTCCGTTGTGATTATCTTACAGTCCATACCCCTAGTACTTTCTTAACACATCGAGCACCGGATGATTTATCCTCTCGGGGTTGTTGTACTGCGGCAGATTCGCGTGAAGCTGCTCGCCTATGGATATTATGCCGAAGTCGAGGTTCTTGTAGTTCCAGTACGAGAAGCCTATCTCCATCTCCTTGAGAACGGAGAGCATGTCTTCGTACCAGCGCAGTTGCGATTCAAGCTCGACCGGCGTGTAAACGCCGAACTCGTTGCAGATGATCGGGACGTTGTATTTCTTGCGGAACGCGTTGACGGGCTCGAACTCGGAAACGAACCTGTTCCTGTCCCACGCGCCTACAGATAGCCACAAATCGTACTTGCGCGTGAAGCCGGGGCCGTAGTCGCCGGGGTAGGGGCGGGTGATCTTCGTTTCTGCCTCGTTGAGCCACGGGGCGTGCTGATGCGTGAAGAGCAGCGGCTCGTAGAAGTGGACGCTGTAGATGACGTTGTCGTCATCAAACGGAGTAAGCTCGCCAAACGTGCTCGGCCAGTTCCACATGTTGGAGCCGGTGATAATCGTCGACTTGGGCGCGTGACAGCGTATCTCGCGGCATATACGGTCTTTTGTCTTGTTCCAAATTTCCGAAGTTGGGGCTACCGGCTCGTTCAGAGATTCGAAGATGACGTGGTCCCTCTCGCCGTAACGCTCGGCCAAAAACGCCCAAATCTTTTCGGCTTTTTTGAGATATACGTCATCCGCAAAAAGCTTCTGGACAGGGCTGTCGGTCGCGTCGGCAAAATCGTGCCCCGGGCACTCGTGCAGGTCCAGGATAAATTTAAGGCCGTTTTGTGCAGACAGGTCGACGGCTTTGTCTAAATGGACTATGCGGGATTTGATGACGTCTTCGTTGTCGTCAAAGAACAGGTATGAGTCGACAGGCACGCGCACGTGGTCGAAACCCCACTTGTGTACGTTGGCGAAATCGGCGTTGCCGATAAATGTTTCCATGTGCCCGTCGATCCCCGGGAACTTCTCCGGGTCTTTCTCCTGGATAGCGTCGATTTGGCTAAGCCACCCGCCCATATTCAATCCGCGCATACGCTCCATAACTGTCATCCTCCTGCTTTTATGATGATGATACCCCGCCACAACACTAAACGCATCCCGAAGGGATGCACAGCCTGGTAGCCGGTGCCCCCCCAAGAATTTACGCATCCCGAAGGGATGCGCAGATTATATGAACAATACGATCTCCGACGCGATCATATCAACATCACCCGCGTTGTCCATCGCCCGCATCCTCTCGTCAAACACCTTGTACATCTTCTTGAAATTCCCAAAATCCCCCGGAATCTCGTTACGGTTAACATGGCGCCGGTTATGCCAGTCCTTGTTTACCAGCACGCCCATCCCCGGCTTCCCGTCATCCATCCGCTTCTCAAGGAACAGCAGATCATGGTCATAGCTCCCGTGCATCCGCCACTGCCCTTCAACGCACATCGCCGGCGTGTCTAATTTCAGCGCGTTGATCTTGGAAATCCACCCCGACAAGTTCCAGTGTGGCGACATCATCATGTCCGTCGGCCGCGTAGACACCACGTTCACCTGCTTTTTCGCGCAATGCTCGTAACCTACCGTTACCATCAGCCCCTTGGAGAAGATCGACGCGAGGACGTAGCGGTTCTTCTGCATTTCGAGCGTTCCGGGCTGATCCGCGGCCAGCCTTGTCGTGTCGTGCGATTCGGGGAATGATATGGATGGGGCGATGTGCCGGAACTGCTCGTGCTGGTCTAAGCACCACGAGCTCTCGAAGTTCCACCACTTGCTCGAGTTGAACAGGTAGTCGAACCCGCACCCTTTGAGCGCGAGCGTCTGGTCGACCGTGCAGCCGAGGCTCTCCGCCCAGAACTTCGCGTCCTTGCAGCGCTTGCGCGCGTTCTTGATGAGCGGCTCCCAGGCGCGCCTGGGGATCTTGTAGGCGGCGTCGCAGCGGAAACCGTTTATGCCTAAGTTCTGGTAGAACGCCACCATGTCGTCCCAGTACTTCATCATCTTGTCGAACTCCGGGTTGTCGTCGAACTCTATCTCCGAGAGGTCGCCCCATACCGTAATGCTGCCGGGGTTGCCCGGGTCTATCGCGTAGGGGTGCGCTACGGAGCCGTCGGGGTTGCGCTTGAACCACTTGGGGTGCTTGTTTATGAGCGGCGACTCGTTGGCCGTGTGGTTGATGACCAGGTCCATATATACCTCGATGCCGGCGGCCTTGCAAGCCTCCACGAACTTCTTCAGCGGAGCGAAGTCGTCCGTCTTTGCGCCCGACGGCAGGAAATCGGCGTTCAGCCTGTAGTAGTCCTTTACCGCGTACAGGCTCTGCGACCCGCCGACCTCGTGAAACGGGTTCACGTAGACGCAGTTGAACTTCATCTCCGCGATGTTGTCTACATAGTCCGTCCAGTCGTCGATTGTGCGGAATAGGCGGGGGAAGAGGTTGTAGACGATGGGCGGCGCCTCGGTCTTTGTGGGCATTTTAGGTTCCAGTCTTTAAGGTTTTATTTTGTGATTGGAACACGGTTCTGCCGGTATTGGCGGCCCGTGGCGTGTCCCAAACGGTTTACGCTTTTACGGCGGGGGGATTATTTCCCGCATATCTATAATATAATATAAGGTCAAGGGATACAACCACAAGATTATATGTATATAGATAAATGACCCAGTCGCGGGAGAAGAGGAGTTTGTGGGTCAGGCCGAAAATGTAGCCGAGGATGATAATGGCTATGAACATCGGGCTCTTGCCGGTTACGGCTTTGGTGCGGAGGGTCTTGATGATGGACACCGGCCAGCTAAGGCCAAAGCAGATAAGCATTAACGCCTCGAAGATGCTCACATTTTCTCCTTAAATTCAACGGTTCCGTTTGCGGTTGCCTGGGATGACAGGGCGGCCGCAAGGGCCGCCCCTGCGAAAAAATCACATCAAATTGTCCCGTTAAACACCACCCGCGCCGGGCCGGTCATGTAGATCGGATGTTCCCAGTAGCCGTCCCACGATATGTTCAGGTCCCCGCCCAAAAGGTGCACCGTTACGTCATGCTCCAACTTCCCGTTCACTATCCCCGCCGCGACTACCGCGCATGCGCCTGTCCCGCAGGCCTGCGTTTCTCCGCAACCGCGCTCGTAGACACGCATTTTTACCTCGTTGGACGACAACACCTTCACGAACTCCACGTTCACGCCTTTTGGGAAAAACGCTGTCTTCTGAATCGCCGGGCCGTAACCCAGCACCAACTCGTCGTCCAACTCGTCGTTGAAGATAACCGCGTGAGGGTTGCCCATAGACACAGCCGTTACCAAAAACGTCCTGTCGAGCGCCGTAACCTCCTTCATCACGAAGTCGGCGTCGTTAAGGTCGACCGGTATTACGGGGATATCTGCGGGCGAAAAGCGCGGTGGGCCCATGTTGACCCGGTACTGCCCGCCCCGCTCGTCGGCCCCGGCAAACTCCAACTCTATAAGACCGGCAAGCGTGTCGATTCTGACCTTCTCCACGTTCCGCCCGGTGGCGCGCAGATACTCGCCGAAACAGCGGACCCCGTTCCCGCACATCTCCGCCTCGCTCCCGTCGGCGTTAAATATGCGCATACGGTAGTCGGACCCGTCTTTTGACGGCGGAAGGACGCAGATCACCCCGTCGGCGCCAATACCCCGCCGCCTGTCGCACAAAAGGTGGGTCTTGGACTTGATCTCGTCGGATTGAGCGGCGCTCTCACAGTCCAACATCACAAAATCGTTGCTGAGGCCCTCGGCCTTGGTGAATTTTATGCTCATATACTAAAAATATATTATGGCAGGGGCTTTATTTGCACTATATTTTGTGTTATATCGGTATGGTGGCTTCGACAGGCTCAGCCACCGGTTATGTGTCCGCTGCCGTTGCCTGAGCCTGTCGAAGGCAACACATGGCAAACAGTCTACTGAATTATTTGGAACAGCCGCTTGACTTTCGGCACGGCGGTACCTATATTAATGCCATGGATCGCCATTGGCGGCCGACTCTCCCTCCATTTCTAATTGTCTGCGGAAGCCCGTTTTTCGGTACGGCTGTGTGCGCGAGCTATAGCCTTTTGGCATAATTAAAAACTATTTACCGAAAGGCAGGCGTGTATATGATGGCCTTTAATCGCCGGGCTAAGCTGATTGTTGTTGTATCTTCTGTGTTGATTGTGGCAGTATCACTCGCGGTTTTAGTTTTGGTGATGTATGGCCGTGGACAAAAGGACGGCATTGATGACAGCAGCGGCGCAGTCATCAGCAAAACCGATAAATCCAAAACCAAAGATAAACCAAAAGAACCGCCGCTGCCCGATACTCTAACAGTAGGATACTACAATGTCGAAAACCTCTTCGACTTTGTCCTGGACGGCACAGAATACGACGAATTCAAACCGGGCTGGTACGGCTGGACAGAGGAGATGCAGAAGAAAAAAGTGGCAACAGTCGCTTCTGTCCTTTCTGTCCTTGGAGCCGACATTATAGGCCTAAGCGAAGTAGAAAACGCAAACGTCCTCAAAGAACTGCAAAATCAACTTGACAAGATGGGAGTATCATACCCTTATGCCGTCGCCGCTGATGCTTCCGGATCAGCAGTTACCAATGCTTTATTATCCAAATTCCCCATCAGGGAAAAATTCGATCACCCGGTCGACAAATCCCGCCCAATCCTCGAAACCGTTATCGCACGAGGTGGGGATGAGTTTCGCGTTTTCGTCAACCACTGGCCGTCCAAGCGCCAAAAAGAATCGGCCCGCCTCGCCGCCGCGGAGGTACTTCGCAGGCGTGTTGATGAACTGCCGCCGGGGACAGATTACATCATCATCGGCGACCTCAACTCCAATCACGACGAATACGCCGCGTTCCATACTGCCGGATTTAATGATACCGAGGGACGGACAGGAATCAACCACATCCTCAAGACAACCACAAGGGCCGGTCCACATGCGTCATCACCATACAGATTTTTTTGCAAAGGTGAGCTGACGGCTTGCGGCGACTGCCACTACAACGCGTGGATGGACCTCGCCGAGGAGGACAGGATGAGCTACGTCTTCCGCGGGGCGAAGCAGACGATAGATCATTTCATACTGCCGCCGTCTATGTTTGACACGCTGGGATACTCGTATCTGCGCGGATCGTTCGAAGTCTTCACGTGGGACGGAGAGTTACTTAGGGATGGGGCGCCTTACCGCTGGCAGATGGTGTTCCGCGGGCAGCAGCGGTATCACATCGGCAAGGGTTATTCGGACCATTTGCCTCTGAAGGCGAGCTTCGTCAGGGCATCAATACTGTATGGTGATACTTCGTCGACATATACGGATAATTGCGACGTCATCGATCCCGCACTGGTTAAAGGTGATTTCGCGGTTTCGGTTGATGGGTGGATGTCGGGGGACAGCCGCTTTGTAGTCGCGAGGGACTCCCGCTTCGCCCGCACGGGGACGCACAGCCTGCGTATCAGTGGCATGCACGATACGGAGAACAAGACGGCGGCGCGGGCGCGGCTGCAGGCGCCGGGGGGGCGTAAATTTTTGACGATGTCTGTCAGGGGATCGGGAAATTTATCCATACGCCTCAGGCGGCCTGACGGGAAGTGGGTGAACTACAACGCCCCGGAGTTCACCGCCTCAAAGAGCGCCAGATACAAGCCGTGGAAGGCCAATTCCTGGACGAACCTGAGACTTCCGCTGCCGCCGCCGGTGTCATCACCAAGCGAAGATGTAGTTATAGAGCTGCGTGCGGGGAAAGGGGAGAGGTTTGCGGTTTGGGTGGATAAGGTTCGGTTGGAATAGGATTTTTTTTGCGCGTGATATATATTAATATATGTATTAATATAAGGACATCACAATGAACGACAACAAAAACGACGCTTGGATCAAAGAGGCCGCTACGGCTGCGCGCCAGTTCGTGATGATGTTCAACGGTGCGATGCTCTACGGTTGCGAGCACCCCAACGTCGCGAAGAACGCCACGATGTTCGCCGAGCATATCAACACGATCTTCCACGGACGCGACCTGATCACGTTCATCGTGGCCAACGGCACGCTCATGGTGGAAGACTGGCCGTTAGACAAATCGTTTAACATCGGCAAGATCCTGATGCACTTCGAGAAGATCGGCCTCTCGTCCATAAGCTTCGAGCGCGGCGTGGATCCCAACGCCATCGTACTGCTGATCTCGATCGCCGGCAACGCCGCCAACATCGAGGAGCGCAAGGCGGAAATAGCGCGGGCGCAGTCTGCCGGAGTCATACCGCGCGTGAAGATCAACTACATAGTCTTCGGAAAGATCAAGGCCGACGAGGTGCTGGTAAAAGAGGGTACTGCGCCGGCGGCAGGAGCGTTTGCCGCGCCGCCAGGATACCAGCCGCAGGCACAGCAATATCCGCCTCCGGGATACCCGCCGCAAGCGCAGCAATATCCGCCTCCAGGATACCCGCCGCAAGCGCAGCAATACCCCCCTCCGGGATACCCGCCGCAGGCGCAGCAATACCCGCCGCAGGCGCAGCAATACCCGCCGCCTGGGCAACCGCCGCAGGCACAGTACCAACCGCAGCAGCAGCCCGAATACCGGCCGCCGCAGCCGTACCAGCAGCCGGCAATAAATTACGACGACGCTTTTTTAGACGACGCCTTCCTCGAAGACGCTCCAGCGCCGCCGGTCACCGCCGGCAGCCTCAGCCGCGAATCCATCGCCCAGATCGAAGAGGTGCTCACACTGTCGTCGCTGATAGAAAGACCCAAAGAAATCTCCGCCGCCCTCGCGGAAGCCGACAGCGGCGCGCTGCAAAACGCCTTCGGAAAAATCAGAAACGAAATCGACGGCTCGGCCATAGGCGTAGACACGCTCCTCCACTCGCTCCACAACATGAAAAAAGACCTCTACGAGGCCATAGAAGTCCAAAAGGCGACCGGCAGGGTAATGCACTCGGCAGAGGCCGTAAACAAAGAAATAAACGACCTCACAAGCCGCGCCATCGTCAAACTCATAAAAGACGAATACAAATCCGGCAAAACACCGCTCAACCGCCTCGCCCACGCCATCCGCCGAATGATGCCAAGCAACGCGGAACTGATGCAGATCCTCCCAAGCCTCAAAGAAATGCTGCTCGCCGACGGAATGGCCCTGGGAGACTACCTGGAACTCGTCAACATGCTCGGCCTCAAAATGGAAAGCGAAGCCCTCTCCGACTCTCTGAAAGAAGCCGCCGAATCAATGGGCGCATCGGTCAACGACCTAGTAGCCGCCATCCAGTCCAAACCCGAAGAAGCCGCCCGCCTCATACTCCTGGCCTCCGAAGTACGCCAGGGAACCGGCGAAGGCGCCCCAAACCTCTCCGATGTGCTGACAGGATACATAGAAGACGTCTACGCCAAAATGGGACAATCAGGCGGCAGCGCCCAAAACAGCGCCGCACTGAAAGACATACTAACACAATTAGAAGGCCAGCTCTCCCAGCAAACCAACATCTCCCCGGCCGTCCTGAACGATGTAAAACAACGCCTGACAGCCCGCGGCCTTGTCGACAACAAAACACAACCGCCCAAAACAATCAAAGTAAAAATGCCGCCGGAATCCCTTAACCCAAACAACCTCTTCTTCCTGCTGAACAACGAAATCAAACGCAGCATACGCTACAGCACCCCGTTCACCACTGTGCTGGTAACCATAGAAAAAATAATTCGCCCAACCGGCGCAACGCCGCCCTCTGTTGACGACACGGTGGAACTCCTGCCGCAATTATTTACACCGGTGAAAGACCTGCTGCGTGATGTCGACCTGATAGGCACCCTGGGCAACGACGCGCCCGAACTCTTCATAATGCTGCCGATGACGGGCGAAGAAGGCTCCGCAATAGTAAAGAACCGCATAGTCAAAACAACATCCGAAACCACCTTCACCTCCGCCGGTCAACAAGCCGCCCTAACGGTAAAGGTATCGTCCTCATCTCCAACCACAAACACCCAAGACCTGAAATCTTACATGATGCTGGTACGGACAAATCACCGTAAAGAAAAATAAGAGGGCGCATCCCTTCGGGATGCGTATGTTTGTCGTGGGGAAGATTTATGTCGGTTGATGCGCTTCTTTTCTGTCAAAAATAAATAATCACCAGAAACATGCCTATCCACCCAACAATACAACACTGTATGAACCGGTCGTGCAGCAAAACCTTTTCCGGCGCCCCGCTCTTCGAGTCTACTATCGTAATTTGCAAATACCTGATGATGCCCATCAGCACAAATATGGCCGTGAAGTAAACGTGCCTGCTGCCGAACCGCTCAATCACGTCGTGCGACAGCGTGTACATGATGTACGCTACCATCGTGATCGCCGCGATGATCGCTATTATCTGATTCATGAACTCCATGTTGTAGCGGCCGGTGTTGCCGCGGTGGGAAACGCCGGTGTTCTGGTACAAAACCACGTCGTCGCGCCGCTTGGCGAACGCGAGAAACAGCGCGAGCAGAAACGTCATGATGATGATCCACTCAGAAAGCGTTACGTTCGCGGCGATTCCTCCCGCCCAAACCCTCAGCACAAACCCGACGGCAATGATCGTTACATCTATGATGGCGTACCGTTTTAACCCGCCGCTGTAGGCGATATTCATTATCCAGTACGACAGAACGAACGCTGTAAGCGGGAGACTCTCGCTGCCGCCAAGGAAGTACAGAAGCGACACCGGCAGCAGCAGGCAGACCGCCATCATAGCATACGCGGCTTTGATAGATACCGCGCCGGAGGCGACCGGACGCCTGCACTTCTCGGGGTGCAGTTTGTCTGCGCCCGCGTCTTTGATATCGTTGAAACAGTAGACGGAACTCGCCGCCAGGCAAAACGCGGCGAAAGTGACCGCGCAGGGCAGCAGCGCCGAAGTGTTAAGTATCTGCCCGCCGAAAAACGCCGGCAGAAAAACAAACAGGTTCTTCGTCCACTGCCCAGGGCGGAGGAGCCTTATAAGCGCTGGCGCAGACGACCCCCCTGTATAACTCACGCCGCCCTCATCCCGGCATCCTCAAACTTCACCGAAACTATCGACGAAACCCCAGACTCCTGCTGCGTAACGCCGTACAGCAAGTCCGCGGCCTCCATAGTACGCTTGTTGTGCGTGATAACAATAAACTGCGTCTTCTCGGCAAACTTCCTGAGCACATTTACAAAACGCGTAATGTTCGCGTCGTCAAGCGGCGCGTCCAACTCGTCGAGGACGCAGTAGGCCGAAGGCTTGACAAGGTAAAGCGCAAACAGCAGCGACGTAGCCGTAAGCGCGCGCTCACCGCTCGAAAGCGCCTGCACACCGCGCATCTTCTTGCCGGTCGGACGCGCGTTGATGTTGATGTCGGCCTCCAACGGATCGACACCCTCCTCAAGCGAGATGTGCGCCTCACCGCCCTCAAAGAGCGTCGTGAACATCTCCATATAATACTTCTGAACCTGCTCGAACGTGGCAAGGAATTTTTCACGCGCGTCATTGTCGAGCTTGGTTATCGCTTTCTCCAAATTGGTAACGCCGGCCTGCAAGTCGTCCCTGTGCACCGTGAACTCCTGCAAGCGCGCGTTCTCCGCCTCGTACTCCTCGTGCGCGCCCATGTTCACGTGACCGATAACCTTAATGCGGTCCTTGTACATCGCTATCTCGCGCACTACGGCCTCCTCCTCCTCCTCTATAACCGCCAGCCCCTCCTGATCCATGCCCTCCAAATCTATGTCGTAGGCCGTAACCACCCGCTCGCGCCCGTGCCGCCGCACCTCCTCGTCTCTGGTCTGCTTCAACTGCGCGTCGTGAACCAAATTCCCCGCCTCGTCCAAATCCATGTTGAGAGCCTTGGCCTCTTTGCGCAACTCCTCAATCTGCATGAGCCACCCATTGTAGTCCTCGCGCACCAGATCCCTCGTCCCCTCAAGCGCGGCCCGCTTCGTACGCGCTTCCTCAAGCTCTCCGGCCATACTCACACCGTAAGCCTCAAGGCCGGCTATGTCGGCCAAACACCTCTCCTTCTCCTCAATACGCACCTGCTTGATAGCGCTGAACTGCGTAATGTCTGTGGTGTGACGCTCTATGTTGTCTTTGTCGGTCTTGATGCTGTTGTCTAACCCGATAGTCTGAAGCTCAACGTTGCGCAGATGGTCGGCAAGCTTCACGCGCTCCTCCTCCATCGCCTGCACGCCCGCGCGCGCGGCCTCAGCCTGCTCGTCAAGCGCGTCGCGGCGGCCGGCAAACGTGGCTACCTCGGCGTCAATCGAAGAAATCGTGTCCTGCAAATCCCTGATCTTGCGCGTAAGAGCCTCAACCTCAGGCGCAAGCGACTGCATGCGCTGCGCAATGTTCTGCATCTCTGCCTCGTGATGACGAATAGTGGTCTGCTGCTCCTGCTGCTGACGCTGGCTGCGGCTGATACGGTCGTTGACGTCCACAAGCGCGTGCTTGGCCTCGTCGCGGGAAATAGTGCAGTGGTCCTTCTCCGTCAATATAACATGATGCTCCGACTCAAACCGCCCAATGTCGGCCGTCAACCGCTCTATCTGCTGCTTGCGCTGAAGAATACCAGCAGCCTCTTTTTTAGACTCCCCGGCGATAACACTGCCGTCCGAGCCGCAGATAACACCATCGGCAAGAGAGATCACCGCGCCGTTTATTCCAAGTTGATGGGCTGTATTGATTGCTGTATGATAATCATCGGCAATAGCGAAATTCCCGAAGAGAGTGTCGGCCAAAACCGAACAGTCGTCGCTCACCTTTATCAACGAACGAACACCCCTCAAACCTGCTGATGTATTGATTGCACTCCCACGGCCGCCCGAACCCGCGAGTTGACGCAGCCGCTCAAGCGACACCATCCGCGCCGCGCCGGCCTTCTCGTTACGCAAAAATTCCACCGCCGACCCAAGCTGCGCATCTGTATCAAAAACAACGGTCTGGATGGCATCGCCCGCAAGCTTCTCAACAAGCGGCAGGAGCGCGTCGTCGGTAACGCCGACCAAATCGGCCACAATCCCGCGCAAACCAGGCAGCTTCGCCGTCAAAAGCGCCTTAACGCCCGCCTCGTAACCCTCAAACGCCGCGTTGAGCCCCTCAAGCTGCGACAGAAGCTTCTTGTTCGACGAAATCTGCGCCTCCAAATGCTTCTCTTTCTCAACAAGCTCGCGGTAGCGCTCCTCCTCCCGCTCTATTTGGCCCAAAAGCGTCTCACGCTCCTGCGACAGGTTGCTGTTGGCGTCGGCCTCTTTGGCAAGCGCGGTCCGGCTGGCCTCCACCTTGTCATTATATTCGTCATACCGCGACTCCAGGCTGTACATCTCGCGCTCGCTGCGGTCCTTGCTCTCAAACGCGCCGCTCTGCGCCGCCGTCGCCGCGTTGTGCCTGTTCCTGGCCTCGCCAAGCTGATTAACAAGCTCAATCTGATCACGCCCAACCTGCTCCGCCTCGCGCCGCCTCGACGCCAGCCGTTCGTCGAACCGCGCCAACTCCGCACCCGCGCCGGCCGTGCGCTCCGCACTCTCCAAATACCGCGCCTCACGCTCTATAAGACTCCGCTCTATCTGAGACTTGAACTGCGCAGCCTGCTCAACACGCCTGTCTAAACCCAACGCCTCATCGTCAAGACGCAAAACATTCTCCCGCAAACTCTTCAAACGCTCAGCCGCAACAGACGCGTCCTTGTCTATACCCACAATCTTCTCGCCGGCCTCGGCCACACGCCGAGACGCCGCCTCAAGATCCTTCTCCTTCTCAAGCGCGTCAAGCGACATCTTCTCCATGCGTGCCTCAGCCGTCGCAATGGCCGCCCGCAAAAGCTCCCGCTTGCCCTCCATCTCCTCCAAAAACGCCTTGCGCCGCCTCAACTCCTCGGTAAGCGCAATGTACTTCTTATTCTCAAACGCAACCTCAAGCGACTTCAGCGCATCGTAATTGCTCTTGTACTTCTTGGCCTTCTCGGCATGACGGGCAAGCGACCGCACCAAACGGTCCGCCTCCGCAATCTTGTCGTTGATACGCGCCAAATCGGAACGCGTCTTATCAAGCTTCGCCAAACTCTCCTTGCGAAGCTGCTTGTACTTCCCAATCCCCGCCGCCTCCTCAAAAAGCACCCGCCGCTCGTCGGCGTTGTTGGACAAGATCTTATCTATCATGCCCTTTTCTATTGTAGTATAGGCGCTGCTGCCAACTCCGGTATCCAAAAATATACTGTTAATGTCCCGAAGGCGGCAAGGAACCTTGTTCAAAAGATACTCGCTCTCCCCGCTGCGGTGCACCCGCCGGGTAATAGAAACCTCGCTGTACTCAACCGGCAAAATCCGCTTATTATTCTCTATAACAAGCGTAACCTCCGCAAAATTCAACGGCGCCCGCCTCTGAGTCCCCGAAAAAATGACCTCCTGCATGTTGGCGCTACGCAAAATAGAAGCCCGCTGCTCCCCAAAAACCCACCGGATAGCATCCACAACATTACTCTTCCCACACCCATTAGGCCCGATAACCGCAGTCATCCCCTCGCCGAAGGTCAATTCTGTTTTGTCCGCAAAAGACTTGAAGCCAAAAATAGATAATTTTCGTAAAATCATAGCCTTATATCAGTCCTTAATTGTTGATTTTTTGACAATGTCTGAGTACGTTGATCTACAAGATGTAGGTAACGGTACGATATAAAATACTATATGTAGTGGGCAAGGTCAAGAGGTAAGTGAAAAAAGATTTACGGGTTCTGCCCTCCCACTTGCGACGCAGGCTGCCCCTGCGGTTAGAAATGGCGAGGGGACAATTCAATGCTAAAATGCAATATAATCCCAAATCGCTTTTAAAATACTTTGACTTTTATTATTTTAACGATATGAAAAACCAAAACGAATACACAAACCCCCTGTCGGAACGCTACGCCAGCCCCGAAATGCTGACCGTCTTCTCACCCCAACACAAATTTGGGACCTGGCGACGCCTCTGGACCGCCCTCGCCGAATGCCAGCGCGACCTCGGCCTCCCCATCTCCGAAACCCAAATCGCCGAAATGCGGACTAATATACATAATATAGACTTCGCCGCCGCCGAAACCTTCGAAAAGGAAACCAGGCACGACGTAATGGCCCACATAAAAGCCTTCGGAACCGCATGCCCAACCGCCATGCCCATAATCCACCTAGGCGCAACAAGCGCATTCGTAGGCGACAACACCGACCTCATCCAAATGCGAGAAGGATGCCGAATCCTCCTCGGACGCCTCACCCAATTAATATCAACCCTTAAAAAATTCGCCGAGGACAACGCCGAACTGGCAACCCTCGGCTTCACCCACTTCCAGGCTGCCCAGCTAACCACCGTCGGCAAACGAGCCTGCCTGTGGATCTATGACCTGCTGATGGACTTCGAGGACCTGTGCCGATTCGAATCAACCCTGAAATTCCGCGGCGTAAAAGGAACAACAGGAACCCAAGCATCATTCCTGAACCTCTTCGATGGAGACCACGAAAAAGTCAAAGCCCTCGACAAAGCCGTAGCCAAAAAGATGGGCTTCGACGAAGTCTTCCCCGTAACCGGACAAACATACACAAGAAAAATAGACGCCCAAATCACCGCAACCCTGAGCGGACTCGCACAGTCCCTCCACAAACTCGCAAACGACATCCGCCTCCTCCAACACCTCAAAGAAATAGAAGAACCGTTCGAGAAAAGCCAGGTAGGCTCGTCCGCAATGGCATACAAACGAAACCCCATGAGAAGCGAACGCCTCACCGCACTCGCCCGATTCCTCATGTCGAACGCACTCTCACCCGCAATGACCGCCGCCGAACAGTGGTTCGAACGCACGCTCGACGACTCCGCAAACAAACGCATATCAATACCGCAGGCATTCCTCGCCGCAGACGCCGCGCTCATCATTGCCAACAATATATGCAACGGACTGGTCGTCTACCACAAAGTAATAACAAAACACATAAACGAAGAACTCCCGTTCATGGCAACCGAAAACATAATAATGGAAGCGGTAAAAAAAGGCGGCGACCGGCAGGAAATACACGAACGCATAAGAATCCACTCCATGGAAGCCGGCAAAAAGGTCAAAGCCGACGGATTAGAAAACGACCTGATGGAAAGAATAGCCGCCGACCCGGCATTCGGAATGACAAAAGACGACCTCACCGCAATCATGGACGTAAGGTCGTTCGTCGGCCGCGCCCCGGAACAGGTCACTGAATTCATAAACGAACACGTCAACCCGGCAATAGAGCGCGGAGCGCCATACCAAAATATCACTACAGCTGATCTAAGGGTTTGACGCAAACG
>Ga0123356_10003154_pt1 | contig 17340 bp, 16 predicted proteins | sample TergutEmb28metaG_2_FD_92546 | JGI IMG/M metagenome (GOLD analysis project Ga0123356, IMG submission 92546) | Embiratermes neotenicus P3 segment gut microbial communities from Petit-Saut dam, French Guiana - Emb289 P3 | ecosystem: Host-associated > Arthropoda: Insects > Digestive system > Gut ...
ACGTGCCAGTGAGCTTGCTAAAATAAGCACTCTGCCCGTTATAATTCACGAACTCGATGATAATACAGCAGCACTTGTAATGGTCGAAAGCAACCTTTCCTGCCGTGAAAAAATCCTGCCAAGTGAAAGAGCATGGGCATACCGGGTAATGATGGAAGCTCTCAATCATAACGGTATTAAAAGTGAAAGCCACTCGTATGAAATATTGGTTGAACGTACAGGAGTAAAGAAAAGCCAGTTATTCCGTTTCATCCGGCTTACAGAGCTAATTGCTCCCCTGTCGGACAGAGTTGATAAAAACCAGCTCGCATTTAATCCTGCTGTAGAATTATCATACTTATCTGTCAAAGAACAGACCGCAGTAGTTGATGCAATGACAAGACACGAAATAAAGCCCTCGCTATCACAAGCAGTGCGTTTAAAGAAGATGAAACAAGATGGCACACTAACCGATGATGTGATTGATGATGTTCTCTCTGAAGTAAAGAAACCGGAAACTGATGAGTCCTCCAGTTCAACGAAGTATCGCAAGTATTTTCCTCCGGACTTCTCGCAAAAGCAAATGGATCAAGTAATTGTGAAGCTATTAAAAACTGGAAAATGAGATTGTCAGCATAAATCGAATAGACTAAGCAAAAAACCCATGCCTAAATAATGAAGCATGGGTTTTTATTACGATTTAATGTCGTTTATAATATGCCTCCACGATTCCAAGTTTAGCAAAATATGCTTGGGAACTAAATCCGAACGTCTAAACTTAGTGTTTATATAATAGTGATTAGAAGTATGCTGGTAAACAAAACAATTGATTTTATTCATAAACAAAAGAGCCATGTAGTAGTGACTGCCTGCGATATGCTCCTGATTGTTAATTAATTTTAAGTAAACATAGATTTAACTAAAACAACTTGGTATTATAAATGCAGAATATGATTTGATTTTTGCAACACTTTTTGATAATATAAACAGAAAGTAGTTGATTATGTATGATAGATTAAAACACAATATTTAATCAAAAAGATTATCATAATCGTTCAGGTGATTATAATGAGTAAACATGATTTAATGCAAAACTGGATAAAAGAGCTTACACAAATTCGAGATGATGTATTTACATTATTGGAGAAGATTAAGTTTAGTAAAGATGAAATTAATGATAAAATAATAACATCTTTAGAACCTAATATAAAAGAACAAATAGAAATAAATCATATTATTGAAAAATACAGTAATACTACAAATGAGATACTACGGATACTTGATAAATATCCTAAACTAAAAACAAAATTCTCACGAATTGAAAAACATTGTGATTCATACCTCAGCTTTCAAAGAAGTGGTGGGAATATAGATGAGGTTACATGGAAAACACTTTTTATTAAAGAATTTTCTGTTGTAATGTCAGATATAACTAGTTTTATTGAAGAATTTATTGAAAGTATGGATAATAATTTTAATTACAAATGTTTCCGTACAGCAGAAGATTGTAATCTTCCGATAAATTATAACAAAAATAACATCTTTGTTATTATGCCATTTAATAGTGAGTTTGATGATATATATAAGATTGGTATAAAGGAAACCCTTGCGAATATTGGTTTTACATGTTTAAGAGCAGATGAAATCATACATTCACGCGACATTATGTGTGTTGGAATATGCAAACCGATACAAGAGGCTGCTTATATAATTGCTGATTTGACAACAACTAATGCTAATGTGTTTTTCGAACTAGGACTTTCATACGGATTTGAAAAAGAAGTCCTTTTACTAGCAAGAACAACAGATGATATACCATTTGATTTACGTGGAATGAGTTCTATAATTTATGAGGGTAGCATTTCTTCATTACGAAGCTCAATAATTAAAAAATTTACTATATAAAAGGGAGATCTAAAATGACAAAAAAAATATATTATGAAGACTCATATTTAAAATCAATTGATGCAATTATTCTCGATGTGGATAATGAAAAAGGTATACGTTTAGATGCAACACTTTTTTTCCCAGGGTCTTCATCAGAATATGCAGATAAAGGCACTCTTAAAGGAGTTCCTGTAACCCCCAAAAAAATAGAAGATGATATTTGGCATTACCCTTTAAAGAATGAGGATATATGTTTATTTTCACAAGGAGAAAAAGTTTTTTGTGAAATTGATTGGAATAGAAGATTTTCATTATTGCGACATCACTCAGCACTACATTTACTTGCTTATATTTTGGGTGATATGGGCACCATACCTGCAGGTGGACAGGTTCAAGATGATAACTCATATTTAATAATGCGCGAGATTATTAACGAAAACTTTATACCAGATGTGATTAAAAAAGCAAACGATATTATATGTGAAAACCGGATTATTAAAACGTATGAAAGCATCGAGAGAGAAGGATTCAGATATAGTGAAATTGAAGGATTCCTCCCTCTACCTTGTGGTGGAATTCATGTCCAATCTTTAAGCAATATTGGGAAGATAAAACTAATAGAGACTAAAATAAAAAAGAAAAAAACTCATATCTATATCGATGTTGAGGAGGTTTATAATGGGACACATTCGTAAACAAATGATTAGTCTTTATCTTAGTAGTCGTTGTAACATGGCGTGTAAGTACTGCGTTCTTGCTACACAGAGAAATGTAATACAAAAAGATGACCTTACAATAGATTTCGAGTTTGCAAAAAAAGGAATTTCCGATTTTTTTAGAGATTACTCTGGGCGTGCTATTAGATATTATGGTGCAGGCGAGCCCACAATTGAGTTCGATCTTATGAGAAGAATAACAGAATATGCTCGAAGTATCTCTACATCCAAAGTGACTTTTGAACTTCAAACTAATGGTTTTTTTAATGAAGAATATTCGAAATGGATAAGAGATAATATAGATTTCGTTTGGATTTCATGTGATGGTATGCCAGATATTCAAGATAAATATCGTCCTACAATAAACGGGAAATCATCATCAAAGATTGTTGCTAACAATATCACCTTCTTTTCGAATAATAATATAGAGAATATTGGATGCCGAGCAACTTTACCGCTAGAAATGATAGACCGACAGATTGAGTTAATTGATTATTTTATATCTCTTGGAGTAAAGTATATTTGCGTTGAAAGAGCATTTTCATCAATAAATCAAGATTTATTTTCTGCCGAACACCAAAGTTCTGTCTATTTCGCAGAGAAATATTATGAAGCTTACGAATACGCAAATCGTTTGGGTGTTTTTTATGGTCATTTAAATATGGCAAACTTCGATGAAAAAGTAAGATTTAATTGTCGCGCCTGTTTTCCATACCCACACTTGACAACAGATGGATATGTTTCTTGTTGCGATATTGCTCCATTTGGAAAGCGTGAGTATATTGAACATACACAATTAGAACTTATATATGGAAAATGGAAACCAAATGAAATGATTATTGAATATGACGAAGCTGCAATTCATCGCATTCGAAGCAGAAGTGTTGAAACACTAAGGGAAACTGCGTGTAAAGAGTGTAATATTATTAATTATTGTGCTGGTGGTTGCTTGGGACAAGCACTGATGGAGACTGGTTTAATTTTAAGTAAAGCCGCTTGGAATTGCTCTGTGACTAAACATCTTTATACTAAAATGAAAATTGATGAAGGATTATATCCAGTTTTACATTCTTAAATACAACATTATATCACTTACATTATTATTAACAAACAACATGATTATAAACTATATTCACATTAGAACTTATTGTCTTAATAACTAATATATCCATGATTATATGACTCTCATTTTAAATAACTGCATCGCAATTATTATTTAGGAAAGGCTGTGAGTAAGATTGAAATACGATTTTACAAGTGATTATAATGTAATTGCTCACCCTATGGTTTTGAAGGCTTTATCAACAGTAGGAATTAAGCAAATCGAGAGTTATGGAATGGATGAATATTCATATAAAGCTGCCGAGCTAATCAAACAAAAAATAAATAAACCTTCTGCCGATGTGTATTTCATTGCTGATGGTTCTCTCGCAAATCTAGTTTCAATATCTTCAGCTCTTCGCCCTCATGAAGCGGTCATTTCACCTGAAACTGGAAGAATATATGTTTATGAAGCAGGAACAATAGAAGCGACAGGACATAAAATATATGCTGTTAATGATAAAAATGGCAAGCTATCCGTCGATGGTATTGAAAATACTGTATCAACTTCTTCTGATATGAGTATAGCAAAACCTCGAATCGTATATATCTCATTATCAACTGAGTGCGGAACGGTATATTCTAGAGCAGAACTTTCTGTAATTTCTGAATATTGTCGGAATAATAACCTATATTTATACCTTGATGGAGCAAGAATTGGTGCAGCAATAAACAGTCCTGCATGTGACTTATCATATAGCGAAATAGCAAATCTAGTTGATATCTTTTATATTGGAGGTACAAGAAATGGTGCATTATTCGGTGAGGCAATAGTTATTTGCGCAGATGATTTGAAAATTGATTTTAAACATTTATTGAGACAAAAAGGAGCAACACTTGCCAAGGGAGCATCAATTGGAATTCAATTTGAAGCATTGTTTAAAACTGATTTATATGACGAGCTAGCAAAGCATTCAGTTGAAATGGCTAAGAAAATAGCAGACGGAATTAAAACTATAGGATATGATTTTTTATTTCCTATAGAAGCAAACCTTATATTTCCAATACTTCCTACAGTTGTCATAGAAGAGTTGCGACAATTGTATAGCTTTATTAATTGGCAAAAGATTAATGATAAAACCGCCATACGTTTAGTTACATCATGGGTAACAACCGAAAATATTGTAGAAGAGTTTATACTCGACATTAAAAATATTACAAGTAAACTAAAAAACACAAAATGAATTTATCCTTAGGGTTTCTAAAAATAAGATTTATAATCTATAGAGTATAAATATATATCTCACAAGAAGTCACTTGTATGACACCCTCATATTGTAATTATAAATTGTATTTATTCTATTTTACAATTATTTCTGTAAATATTTAAAACTCAAACAAGCCTGAAATGAATCGTCGTTGACCTTTATCTTCAACACCTATCATTATCTTTCTTACAAGCTGACTGTCTCTGAATGTCGGATTGGTCGGAATGGCTAGCTTCTTATTGTATAGTAAACTGATATACATGCCTTCTAAAGAATCCGGTACACATTCGACCCTTGCAGAAATTCCCTGTCCAAACCAAAGTAGTGAAATTTCTTGTTTGAGCTTAATAACGTCGATCGCTTTTTCTGCATCAGTAAACTTAATATAAAATTCATTGAAATGATTAAACTGTTCTCGAGAAGAAAAACCTATGCTCTGCTTTGTAACTTCTATCTCCTTCTTGGAGACCATTTTTCTCTTAACATAGCAATTTTTTATGTCAAGACCAACAATACTGCCTTTGGAAGCGTGATCTATTTCCTTTTTCCCCTCAACAACAATATCGTGCTCCTCGTGAATAGATTTCACAATCGCATCTATGGTAAAAAAAGACGACTTCGGCCAATCTTTAAGATTGACAGAAGATATTTGAACACCGTCTCCAACGCGAAGAACACCATTTCTTATAAAAACACGCCATACCTTGCCTGCATTGTTTTTGGTGACCTTAATTTCCTTGTCAAAAGAAAAGAGCAGTTTGTTAAACATGCGCTTCAGCCATTTCTTGCACCCGATTCCGCACAGCTTCAACTAAAGTTAACCCGCTATACCATGGAGTTTTTGCGCTACGAAAGAAGAGATTGACGCCTTCTTTTTCTTTTGTGTCAAACTCAACTGCAACCGGAATAATCGCTACATCATTGCGTTCGTGTGTTATGTAACGCTCTTCAATTTCTACGCCGAACGGAGCTTCATTTTTCATGACTTCTACCACTCTACAATGTTTGATAATTTTCTCACATGCTCTTTCATAACTGCTTTTTTTATACCCTGCCAAAGGTAGATTAAACTTTGTCAGAAGATAAATTAGTTTACTGTTTGGGTGTATTTCAGAGAATGTATCAGAGCGTACAAAAATATCACCATTAAAATTATCTGCGAGTACTTTCTCAATTGACAGGCAGAATATGCCGATATTACCCATTTCCATTCCTACGGTCGCATCAATATCGTATTCCTTTTGACCGGGTGTGTCAATAAAACTGGTCTTCGTGGGTATGCCCGAAAACTCAATCTCTATATTTCTGACCTCGTGAGATTCGCTAGCTGCTTTTTTTCCTCTTCTGACACTTTCAATCGTTTGGGGGTTAACTAAAGACGGATATAGCCAGTCGTCTGCATACAAATCTTTTCCTAGTTTTCGATAAAGTGTTTCCTTAACTTTATCCATGTCAATGTTGTGGTTTTCTGCGTAAATACGACCAATTACCGTACTTTTGCCATAATTGGCATCGCCAAAAAAAACTACATTTGGATTCATATTAACCTCACATTCCGCCACAAAAATGGTGGCATAAAAATAAGTAGCTTGCACACCGCACAGACTTGCATGGGAGCTAAAATATATTAACGAACATGATATTAACACAAAAGCACTATGATTACAATTACTAATAACTGCACTTATTTTCGTGAAAACTGTGAACACTTTTTTCATGAAAAATACATCTTAGTATAAAATTATTTAGGGCAATGCAACTGTTTTTTTCTTTACTCACCCGTCGCATTGTGCCACCTACCCCGAGTAGTTTAGCTATTTAAAAAACGAAAATTCTTTAAAATGGGGAAAGTGGATTTACCACTTCCCCTGCATACAAAATTTCAATAAAATGTAATTGTCTAAAAACTTTGCTGAAGGGAGTATACAGGATAAGTTTATCAGAAAAAGCTCCTAATTTCAAGGAATATGAACGTGCAGTACAACAGGCATGCTATGAAATGGGACGGTCAAAGATAAGAAAACAACTCGAAGAGTACGATACCCATCTGAAAAGTAAACGAGACAAAAGCATATATCGGCACAGGGAGTTAGAGTGTTCAACGATAAACACTGTACTTGGAGAACCCCTCTTTGATATGTGCTGGTAAAGATTAAATAATTTTTACCAGTAAATTATCACCCTTGCCGCTCATCGACATATCTCTGTACACGGTTTTGAATAACCCGCGCGGTATCTTCTGCGCTTCTGTTACTACGAAGAAATGCACCAACCTCCTCTGCGACAACGTGCATAACGACCTCATCACCGTCTACAAGAACGTCACCTAATGTCTCTATCATATCTAAAGTACGATTGACTTGAGCTTGCGTTATTGGAATGAGTTCAACCAAAACACCATCTATAAATACTTCATTAGAAAGGTGTGGATTATCTCCTATTAATGGCGGATTCATCGAGTGGTTAACCCATTCATCAAATATTATGCGTGATACGGGAATGCCATAAAGCATTTCATTTTGCATCGTTGTTAACATAAATTTTAAAAACGCCCATGCACCTGAAGGATTTTGTGCACCCTCTCCAATACCAAAAAGCGACACAGGAAGCATAAGGCTTCCCACTCCATCATTAACCGGAAAACCAACTGGTGTTATTTGCTTGCCTGCATATAACTCTATTTGGTATAACTGATCAAGATAATTAATCATAACAGCACTGATATAGTCGTTACCACGACGTATATTAATCTCAAAGGGATTGTACTCATCGTCTGTCAGTATTGTTTCATCATACTTCAACTTATTTGCATAATCTAAAACCTGTATAAAACTATCAGTTTCAAAATGAACAGTACCCATATTAAAATCGATTAATTCTCTGCGGCTGACCATTGTGTGCATATCTATAAATGCTTGTGCCCACAAGTCTTGTAATAGAGAGTTCCCGTCATTGAACTGCACATCATACAGCATCAAGCGCTCTAGTGTCATACCTGGTGTTGTCCCCACCAATGAAGCAGGTGCTAAACAAGTTGTAATCATAAATGACGGTGCAACAGCGTAGAGATTTCCTTCTACCTCTAGTAGTTCAAAAACACGCTCATGAAAGTTTGTGCGATTAATATTGTCATCGTAATCAAACCATATATTTATGTCTGCTAAAAATCCACTATTTGCTAAATTACGAAAGTCAAGATAGGTAAAATCGATAATATCAGGAATTTTTCCGGCTATCATATCTATACTAAAGCGTGTCAAAGCAGCAGTGATATTATTGTCAGAATAATCTAGTACAACAATCCGATACTCTGTACTTTGGCTATTAAATTCATGAACAAATCGGAGATTTGGAGACAGTGATGCCATGGTGACAATTGTACGGGTGTCATCCAGTATATCAATTCGTGTTAAGACAACAATTGCACTTGCAATCATTGAGTTATCCGAATAATCCAGTAGAATAAATCGTCCTTCTCCAGCAGGAAAAATAATAGATGGTGGCGTGTCTACTTCCAACCAATGAAAAACTCTGTTCTGCTCACCTGATTCTAAACAGTAACTATAAACACCGATATTACTCATAAGAAACAATTCATTTCCATGTAAATCAGGCGAAAAAGCAAAAACATCCGGCATATCTGGAAATTGTAGTTGTGGATTCAAGGTAAGTGTTTCATTATTAATGGAATACAATATATTACCCTCGTTGGAATCCCAAATAGGAAATAACATATTACCATCTACACCTTGAAATGGAGTTCCTGTTGCTTGTGTCCATATTCCTTCCGGATGCGGCACAAAAAATTGATAAGCTCCAGTGGAATCAAACAGTGAAATACTCCCATTATCCGCTATTACATAAATATTCCCCACATCATCCAACACAATAGAACGTGGTGGGGTTACAAAATCTATATTATTTGAAAACCCAAGATACTCTGTGACATCAACAGAAAAGCCAATGTTACCTGATGCATCTATTTGCGAAAGAAGTAAAGCTTCTTTTGATGATTGTGAATCCCCATTGTAAAATTTCTTGTGGTTTACAAAAAAAATATTTCCATCATTGTCTGCCGCAATAGCTCGTACACTATTACCTCCACCGGTTAAGTTTGTGGATGAAGGGTATATAAAAATACTCTCTGTATCTAAGTCAATGGAAAAAAATGATATTATACTGTCCGTTAAGTCGATACCCCATATTGCAACTGCGCCATATACTGTTTCATTTGAGACAGTGATGATAGAAATCTCATTAATGTTAGAATCAAATGGAATGATGGAACGGATATATGCATAATTTCCAACGGGCAATCCAATAATTTCTACGTCCTCTGTCCATTCAACTCTATCTGTCCAAACTCTGTCTGCATTTTGTGAATCATCATCTAAATCAATCTCAGTATCATATTTACACACAGTAAAAAATATAGCAGATAGCATCGCTAGAAACGTTAAAATCATTATTTTTTTCATAATCAAATTAATCTCTTTCTTTTCACAATTTTCAGTGATAATTGTAAATTTTTGTTGAGTTGTTTAACCTATTTTCTTCCTAGTGACCTCTTACTATCATCCATGGGTTTATTATAATTCCCTGATGATAGAAAGATGGTCACTGAGTCAAAGTAGATGTTGCGTAATTATCATTTGACATCACCAAGGGGTAGATATCTAAGTGTATGCAAAATTGCAGAAGTACCTGTAATTAAGCACTAATTCGCTGGAGGGGTTCCTAGATGGTCTTGATGCATCCAACCGGAACCAACACCACGATAAACAACATTACGAAAGCTTTGTGTTATTGTTGTTGTAAATTGTGGTACTCTTGCAGTATTTGGTGCATTGGCTAGTACAGTGCCGGAAGGAGCAGATGCACGGAAATTTAAGGTACTTCCTTGACTCACAACAACCATAAATGCCCTATTATCATCAAAAGGACTAGGATGTAAAATATATGATGCGCTTACATATCCAACACTTGTCGTACTATTATAGTATACTGGAAAAAAGCCGTTTTCCGCCGGTCCTATGATTGTAATATCACGATCTTTAGGAAGTGACCCAACAACTGAATGATTTGTGCTTGGTCCTGATCTGACATTTAAGTTATTTCCTGATGACACATCCACCCGCCCATGGCGAGGTAAGTTCGCAGTTGCCCAACCAGTGACGGGGCGTCCCGCTCCCCCTCCCACCGTCGCTAAAGCTATTGATGACATCATTGTCGTTAGTATTACCACAAAGAGTAATAGTGCAATTAATTTCTTTACACTCTTCATTATTTTTCTCCTTTTCATATATTCGTTATACTTTCAAGTAAATAAATATTCAATCTTTGTTCATCGATTCACAACTTAACTGTTTATTTAAAATGTGTCAGGTTTTTATTAGTATATAAACAGCCTTAAAATCATCTTTGTCAAACCATAAGATAATTAATTTTATTCAAACAATAGCATCACATCCTGTCTTAAAATGCCTGAAAGTATATCTTTTAATTTTTATTTTTATTTATGAATCTATCATAGCAACAGTGTTGCTATGATAACCTATAGGTTATCGCAATTTTATTTATGAATATGCTGTTGCACTACCCGAAGATGATCCAGTCGATGCTGTAATGGTTACTTTCAATCTGTATGAAAACCCGCTAGCAACTGATACTGTGCCACTAGTATGCAGATAGGACGATGATGAAGATGCATCCCATGATCTACCGTAATCTGACCATACTCCATTACTTAACTGTTGAATTTGAAGAACTGCTTTTGTACTATTAACTGTTGTAGCACAAACTACTGTTAATGCATATGTAGCAGTTGTACCGGAAACACGAAGCGATGGGTTAATTGAGCTTATCAGCATCAAGTCAGGGGTAGAAATTTCAATTTTTCTTTCTTCTTCTATAACCCCTGAACTAAATGCGAATGTTTGTCCCGAATTTCCAATTAAAACGATGATGAGAACGGTTGCGATTATCAATTTTTTCATTAGTTTTATCTCCCTGTTAATTATTGTTTCACTATCATGACAAATTAATAATGTCATTTGTCACCAAAAACAAAAAAAAGATGCCAGCTCCTTATTAGAACTGGCAAATTAATTGAAAAATCACGTTATTTTATGTTCTCTGCTATCATCAGTAGTTCGTTGATTGGAAGTTCGGAAGTAATAGTTATTATTAACCTCGATGTTTCATCAAATACAATAATAATGCTTGGGTATATAAAGTCGTTACTTTCATATATATCAACTGAGTTCCCGTTCTCCAATACTGCATGGGATAACTCAGAGTGTTCATTATCAATTGCTTGTCTTCCATCAGATATTGATATCATAAGCAAAGAGTTGTCAGAGTTCTGGTAAACATGGAATAATTGAAGCTCTGTTTTTGAAACATCAAGAAGTTCAAACCCATCTGGAATATATTCAAATACCCACTCCTTGTCAATATTATAATTAGAATCTGGTGTGTAATATTCCGTCCTGTCCTCAAACCAAGAACGTACGAAGTCAACAACCGCTGCCCGGACTGTTGGAGATACAAGCATTAATGTACCAAGTAATACAGTGCAAATTATTAAAACAGCAGCGGCAGATTGTATAAATTTGATGATTGCTGATTTATGTTTGCTAAGTGAAGCTTTATTATTACGAAGCAACGACTTTATTTTATGTTGGAATTGTAATGAAGGTTTTATTATTTTGTCAAGTTCATCATCAGTCGGAATAGCACCATAATCCAACTCAGCAGCTTTATACAATGCTTCAGTCAATAGACTATCAAAGTTTTCATCAGTTTTTTTCATAATCCTACTCCACCTCACATTCAAGAAGCTCTTGTAACCGCTTCCTTGCTTTGTGGATTGCAGTAGATACTGCTGATTGCGTTGTGCCTAACATTTCTGCTATTTCAATGTTTGAATATCCTTCTATATATCGATATTCTAGTATTTGTCGCATAGTAGGAGTTAATTGCCTAATAAGCGATGTTAGCTTATCAATTGCTTCACCTTCCAACAGCATTTCTTCAGGATTATTATCAATTGAGTCGAATATATCTTCTTTTAAAAGTTCATCCTCTAACGGTAAAAACTCCATTTTCTCCCTCTTAACTATGTTAAGTGAATGGTTTCTTACCATTACGACAAAATAAAGACCCGGTTTGTCACCAAGAATTTGATAATTTCCATTGAATTTGTCTATAATTTTTGTAAAAACATCATGGACAGCTTCTTCACCACGATCTATACCAAGGATTTGTGATGCCGTGTAGAGCATCCGTTTATGGTGTTTTATATAAAGACTATATATTAAATCATGTCCTTCATCATCTGATATTATAAGAATTAGTAACAATTGTTTTCTCCTTTAGGCTCTAGCGTAAACTAATATAATATTGCGTAGTATATATTATCTAGTAATGAGTTTCAACAAAATTAATTGAATATTAACCGTTGGTTATGGTTAAATATACCACAAAGACAAGAAGTTAAACACTAAATCACCGCACTCCGTCAACCGTCATGACAGGGTGCGGTTTTTTATTGCAAGAAAGGAGTGACCATATAATGCAAGTGCCGTTGGTGAAAAGCATAGGTATATCACGAAAGCATTGTAACCCTTGACTCCGGCGGCGTTGAATTTAAAGCAAAAGGTAAAGCTATACTGCATAATGGCTGGAAAGCAAACTCGACTGCGATTTCCGAAAACGAGGAAGAAGAAGCACAGCCGATTAGCGGTCTTCCAAAAGGACAAACCTTAGATGTAACCGTCTCTGTTAAAGAAGGCTCGACAGCTCCGCCCAAGCGATATACCGAAGATACACTACTATCAAGCATGGAAACCGCAGGAGCTGAGGATATGCCCGAAGATGCCGAACGAAAAGGACTCGGCACACCTGCCACAAGAGCATCGGTAATAGAGCGACTTATAAAGTCCGGCTTTGTTGAACGACAAAAGAAAAACCTTGTACCTACAGACAAAGGCATCAGCCTGATAACCGTGCTGCCTGGAACTCTAACATCGGCAAAACTGACAGCAGAATGGGAAAGCCAACTGAAACAAGTAGAAAACGGTGAAATCGACGATGCAACATTCATATACGGTATCAAAGCCTTTGTAGCATCACTCGTAGAACAAAACAACACACCAAAACCCGAATACACCAAACTATTCCCGGACACAAAAATGTCCATAAACCAATCACTCGGAAACTGCCCCCGTTGCAAAGCACCTGTGCGTGAAAATATTAAGGGTTTCTTTTGCGACAGTCGCTCCTGCGAATTTAAAATTTGGCGTGAAAGTAAATTCTGGACACAAAAAAGAAAACCGCTCACAGCGGAAATAGTTGAAAGATTACTTAAATACGGTAAAGTAGCCTGTAAAGGACTATACTCCGAAAAATCCGGTAAAACTTACAGTGCAACTATCATACTGGATGACACAGGCGGAAACTTTGTAAACTTCAAAATGGAATTTAACAACCGATAAATGCACAAAAACAAACATCCGGTGGGCTTAAACCCCCATCGGACGTTTCGTTTTGTATTTCATTTACACAGTTTAATTGAAATATGTGATTACCTGTTGAAAAATGGGAAATTCAAATAACAAAATGCTACAAAATGCTACAAATAACAAAATGCTTGACACTTGTAATGAGCGAGTTTATAATATTTTTATGAAATATTACAAAACTTTTAAGAATGTTGACAAATAATTACAAAATACAATAAACTATCTTTAATTTATACCGATAATAAAAGTATAAGGTAAGGGTGTGTTGTAGTGCATACTGCGGCGCAGTGCCCGTGATTTTGGATATATTGCAATTGAAACAAAATTATTAATAACATGAAGAAAATAAGGAGGGGCAAATAGTGGAATACAGGAGCATTTTTGATTGCGAGTTAACGCAGGAAGAATGGGAAAACAGAGAGGAATGGCTCAAATTTAATAACGAGGACCTACAAGCGGATGCAGAAACCTTAGAAGAGGTATACAATGAAGTAATGAACAGAATGCGCCTCCAGCATAGTATTACAAAAGTATCAAATTAAAATTATACCTGCACAATTTTTAATATTGAAGAGGCGTTATCTTTATGGATTTAGACAACAAATGTGATATGTTGTTCAGGTTAGCGGAAGGTATATATGAACTGAACAAAGATAAAATCGATATTAAACTACACAACGATGAAACATATAAGAAAGCTTTAAAAGCAAAGTTCAGAAGTGAAATAAAAAGAATAGAAGTACACATGCCTAGCCCGAAGGATGCTCCGGCAATTCCGAACCGTCATAAAAGGGCTGCCGCATTTACAAGTGCAATATTATCGACGAAGCTTATTGAAGTTGACGATGATGTTGTTACAAGCTATTTTCAAAATAATCCGGGAAAGTCATTATTGGGGCAAGCGGTTTATCCAAATGAATACCTTGCATTAAAGTTTATTGAGATTATATTGACCGCAGATAGCAGGAGAAGCAAGAAAAATTGGAATATACCAGCAGATTACATGATATATTTACCGGATACAGCATATAGATTCACTACCGATGGAGATGAATCCTACATCTTTGATCATGATTTATTAAAGACCTTACATTTTTATAACAAGAAGCAAGCATCAGTAAAACAAAAGCAATTTCCGTTACTTATGTTCTCAAAACTCCTTATGAGTTTTGAAATAGCAAGCGACTGTGCTTTTTATGACATGAAAAGCAGGTATTTTGGAGGGAAAGCAGGATGAATGTAATACGTGAAACTGGCACAACAATCCTATCATATATTAAAAAAACTTTTGAGATGCTGAGAAATGAAAGTGATCAGTACCATCTGCTCGAAATACCTGATGATGAAGCAATAATAAAGCAAATCGATACCGTTTTACCGTATTATGCTGAAGAGATGCGAGGAACGGTATTCTTTAATGAGTTATCAAATTCAAAAAATTATAGTAAAGGTGCATTAACCGGCCAGTGTGCTTATGTTTTTCCAATCATTAAGACAATGATGCATTTACGCTTATTTAAATTGAATAATGAAAAATGCCTAGGAATATATAGGCGTAATGGGAAGGTAAGTGCAAAACTAGAATGGGCAAATGAGCAGGCTTGTTTTGATGTTATGTGGTTTGCTTATTCAATAGGAACACAGTTAAAAAAAGATATGAACTCTGCTTTATTATATCGCGAACATCTTTATAATATATCTGATGCATTTATGACTACACTTGCCCGGTCTAGAAAAGTGCTCAGTAACATATCAATTGATTATATTGATGCTGTGTTTGGTCAAATTTCATTATTACATAAAAGCATAACTGCCCAATTAACAGAAATGTTGTTAAATAGAAGTGGTCTTTTACCTATATTATCATCATTAAGTAAATCTCATTCTGAGATTGGGGTAATGATGTTTGATATTGATAATTTCAAACAAGTGAATGATGATTGTGGTCATGTTCATGGCGATAATATTCTCTTACAGATTGGTTCCAGGATTGAGGAAATCAGAAAAAAATATAATGGAGTAGCAGCACGTATCGGAGGCGAAGAGTTTTTCATGGCAATTCCCGATGTTAAGAAAGCAGACATTAAAAGAATAGCCGGAGAACTAAATAAATCCTTAAAGAAAATAAAACGGGAAAACCCTAAAACTCGCACAACATTCGAAAAAGGCGGAGATTTTGTAACTTATATGTCAGCCAGTATAGGCGTGGGAATATGGAATACTGCTAAAATATCATTTAAGGGAGATATGACTCTTACTGAACTAATGAAGATGCTCGACAAAGCAATGTACGAATCAAAAGAAAGCGGACGTAACTGTTCTACCTTTACAGATTTATAGGCAATTCTTGGTGAAAACATAAAAGCGCTTATAGCTCGAAGTCGGTAAGGCTACCGGAGAACTTAGAGCTGTAAAGAAATAATAAGAAGAATGTGGCACAGGCATCCTCTGTACCACATTTTGGTATGTATTCAAATAGATTTTAATGATATAACAAATATTATTAAGATTTAAGACACACGAAATTCAAAGTTATTAACGTACTCGTTATGTCGTACAGCAGCAGTCATTTCACTTGAAAAGGATTTTCCCTACAAGGATTTTGAAATATTTTAGTAAGATTTATAAAATCTGTTCTTTATGTTTAAATTATTGATTACACTAAGAAAAGTATGTATATTAGAAAACCCGCCACTTCGATGTACCGGAGCGGTGGACTGTTTCTAAAAATGTTAAAACCTTATAATAGGTCTTTTCGATTTCGATTATTTGATAACAGACCTCAGCACCATTACGAATACCTTTTGATATTTCGTCAGGTGTCGTATTCTGATACCAACTATTATGGGTGCATATACGGATAGGGTTCATCGCTGATGCCAATTTCTTCTAATAATCGTCTTATCGCTTTACATGATTGAGGTTTTTGTCCTATTAACGAACCTGTTTCGTTCATTAATTCACCCATACAATAACCGCCACAATGGTTTTTTGCTTTACAATTTTTGCAATGCTCTATATTTTCGACAGAACGATTTCGAAGTTGAATAAGCTTTTTTTCATCAATATCGAATGCCTGGCTTTCTTGATTCCATTTTCCATAAATGAAACAATCCATGTGATAAGCGTTTTTGCCAAATATTGCCAAGTCGCACGCTGAAATATAACCATCGGTAGTAAAACGGGGAGTTGGTATGGAAGCGGGGCAATTTTGACTACAATGACCATCAAAGTTACAAGTTAAAAAGCTACCATAAAATATTCCTTTGCTTTTTGCGTAGCGATAAGCTTTCACATAATTATCAACATATTTATCTATGTTAAAATGAAAGTTTTCAAGCTTTTTTTCGTCATCGCATACGGAAATAGTGTCAACTGATGGAAATAATGGATCGCTCCAAATGTGCTTGATACCGAGAGAAATAAAGTAATCAACTATCATTTCTTGGGAAGTACTATTTGCATTTGTAATCGTTACTCTCGCACCTACCATTAAGTTGCGGTTTAATGAATTATTAATTAACCATTTAATATTGCTTTCTATGATTGGTGCTGATGGTTTCCCATTGATAAATGGTCTATTTGCATTATGAATATCCAGTGTTCCGTCAAACGAAACCCAAATAATATTTATATTATCTAAAAGCCATTCTTTAACAGACCTTCTAAAACAACCATTTGTTTGAATAGCAACAGTTAACTTATTATTCGCTTTTTCGCGTGCATATGTCACGATATCTTGCATTAAAAAAAATTCTTGTGTTGGTTCACCCGGTCCATAAAAACGAATGTAACGATTTTTGACGTGAACCCGTGATTGCAGACACATTGAACATCAAGTAAAATAGAAACCAAAGGAGATGTTCAAATGTCAAAAAGATACGATCCGGCATACAAACTGGAAGTATGCAAAACAATTGATAG
>Ga0123356_10003155_pt1 | contig 17340 bp, 14 predicted proteins | sample TergutEmb28metaG_2_FD_92546 | JGI IMG/M metagenome (GOLD analysis project Ga0123356, IMG submission 92546) | Embiratermes neotenicus P3 segment gut microbial communities from Petit-Saut dam, French Guiana - Emb289 P3 | ecosystem: Host-associated > Arthropoda: Insects > Digestive system > Gut ...
AAAAGTAAGTTAGATGACATGATTGCAAGCGTAGATAATGGATACTATCTGGTAAAAACCGGCAATGGACAGGCAGATACAACAGGCGAGTTTATGTTTTCCATAGAATTGGGATACGAAATTAAAAACGGCAAACTGGGTAAAGCAATCCGTGAGACTTCTATTTCCGGTGTCGCTTTTGAAATGTTAAAAACAGTTGATATGGTTTCTGATGATATGATTTGGGACTGCAGCGGTTTCTGCGGCAAGAAACAGCCAATGACTGTAGGTATGGGCGGACCTGCCATACGTTGTGATATTAATATAGGAGGCAGATAATGACACACAAAGAAATCGCGGAATACGCACTTGATGCCCTTAAAAAAGCCGGCGCGGATAAAGCTGCCTGCGTAGTAAGCTGCGGACGTAAAGATGAATTCAATGTAGAAGCCAATAAGTTTACATTAATGCGCACGCTTTTTAATGACGGGTTAACACTAAAAACGATAAAAGATAACCGGAAAGGAGTAATCAGAATTAACAAACTGGAAAAGCCGTCAATTGATAAGGCTGTAACAGATTGTATGGCGCTCTCTTTATCTGCGTTACCGGAAGAAGCGGAAGATATAGCGGAAAAAGCCGAGAATAAAACTTTTGATCAAAGTATCGGCGGCAGTGATATGAACACTCTTTTTTCCAGAACAAAGGGTTTTATCGAACAGCTTAAAGACGAATATCCAAAAATAATATTGGAAGGCATGACATCTGACTTTAACAGAGGACAGGCTATATATGTAAATTCCAACGGCGTAGAGTTTAATACAACCACAGAATATTATGAGATAGGAACAATGTTTTCCGCTAAAGACGGAGAAAAATCATCATCGTTTAACGGTTACGGCGCCAGACTTTCTTCGCTTGCGAAACCTTTTATGGATTTGGATATGCACCGTACATTGCTTTCTGAGTCTGAGCAGTCATTGGATCCGCGCATGGTAGAAGAAAAGTTTACCGGTAAAGTTATTGTAACGCCGGCATGTACAGACATGATATGGCAGACAATTATTGATTGCTTTTTATCTGAGTGGTCATTGGTAGACGGAACAAGCCGCTGGAAAGACGCTCTTGATACTAAAGTCGCCGATTCCGGCTTGACCCTTCGCGCTGTTCCGTTTCATCCCGGGGTAATTGCCGGCGAACGTTTTACCGGAGATGGTTATGAAAGCAAGGACTGCGATATTATCCGCGATGGAGTGTTAAAATCATTCGCTCTTTCACTTTATGGTTCGCGAAAAACTGGTAAACCGCGGGCTTTAAACTCAGCATTTGGCAATATGGAAATACCGCCGGGGAATATACCTCTGGAAAATATGATTAAAGGCATAGACAAAGGTATTTTACTCAACCGTTTCTCAGGCGCATCTCCTGGACCCAGCGGAGATGTATCAGGAGTAGCGAAAAACAGTTTCTTAATTGAAAACGGTATTATAACCGGAGCGTTAAAAGAGACAATGGTATCGTTTAATATTATTGATGTACTGAAAAAAATTGATATATCCAAAGAACGATGCCAGAATGGTTATAGTATACTGCCCTGGTGCTGTTTTGATGGAATTACAATTTCCGGCGCGCAGTAACGGCGCGTAGTAACGCTTGATTTAACTCTTAATACATCCTCGCGTCGGGCCATCCAAAGTGGACCTGCAGTAACCTGCCGTTAGATCTATTTATTGCGCCGCCCAGAGTATTGAATTCATTTATATCAAAAGTAAGATTAACAGGGTTCCGATCCGGAGTACTAATTACATATCCTTCATTGTCTATATTATTGCCGTCATACCATGTGGAATCGCAATAGATTCTTCGCCCGTCATTTAATACAATAACATTCCACGCATGATTTCCAATAACACTTGTCCATTTTTCGACCCTGGCTACCAATGAATGATTTCTGAAAGCATTAACTACAGCGTCGGAATATCCGTCACAAACAGCTCTCCTGGTATTCCGGTTGCGGTATCTGGCAGATATGCCAATGCTCGCGAAATCATAGTCATACTCAAGGGCTATTTGATATACAATCCTTTCTATTTCCCTGAAAGCCGGATCATTTCTGCGCTGTTCCATGCGGTAATCCGCTTCATCCCTTTGCCTTCTTGTTACAGAATAATGAATCGCGTTAACTCCAATAGTGCCAAACCAGTTACCCCAGGTATAACCTACCCATGTTGGAGTTGGCCAGGTATACCTGCCTCTGGGAGATACAGTAAATTCCAGGCATGCTTCGCCATTGTTGTTATAGAAAAATCTATATTGTAAATCAGAGGCGGATTGAGAGTTTTCACGCAAAAAATTCACCTTGAATTGTTCCGCGTAATCAATGGCGTATTGCGGTATATAATTTGACGGCATAGCAAAAGACGGCAATAAAACACACAATAAAAGGATTAACAGTATTCCAGCTTTTTTAGTGGTAGTTTTACATAAAAACAAAATAGATACCTCCTGATATTTATATAGTAAATTATATCTGGAAAATACACAAGGAGGGGCGAAAAAGAGGGTGCTTTTTACAGCACCCTTTAACATGATGTTTTTCAATACCCGGTTATTTCGGACCGGCCGCGGACTCAGGGTTTTGATCTGGTGAAACCCTGCAGTTTTCTCTTAACAGCGCTTTTACCTTCATTTTATCGCTGACTGCTTTGCCGATAGCCATCTTCAAATAAAGACGCTGCTGCAAAGACAACGACTTCTGCTGTTGGTTTGATGTTGATGTTGTTGTTCCGCATGTAGACATAATTCTCTCTCCTTTGCCGTTTACGGCTTAATTTGCTTACACACAACGTGTGTTTATATCATCAGGAGTTAATTCTTGCGATATTACTTCGATGATCCCTGTCTCTATTGCTCTTTCTATTATGTAGTTTCTTAAAGACCATTGATATTTTTCTTCATTACCCTTACTAACTAATTTTAAAACTGATTGCTCAAGCAGAATAGCTTCTTTCTTTAAAATATTTTGATATTTGTCCCATCCGGATCTTGAAAATTGTTTTAAGTAGTTAATTACGTTTTCCCAGTAAAACGGAAACACAAGAAGTTCATCCATGGGTTTTGCATTACTGCTTTCCTGATATATCTCATATAGTTCATTTTCTATATCGCTATAACTTAATATTTTTACCCCAAGATCATATTCTGAATTACGAATAACATTCAATAATAAATTCATTATTTCTTTAATCTTTATTTTAAATAAATCGTATATTTCCTTTTTTTCTTTTTCTATGCGTAAAAAATTAATAGTTCCGTCAGCATTAATAAAATAAACAGTTAATCCTATAAGAACATTGCTCATTAATGACATGTATTCATCCTCATTATCTACAAACCATGCATCGCTCATATATACATACATATTTCTTGTTGCTCTGTTTATATCTGACTTGGATAACTCAACAAACCTGTTTATAGTGCCATCGCTGCTCCAGTCTGCAAGAGCTTCGTGTACAGTATTTAAAACAGAATCTCCTTCTATAAAAAGGAAATGCAGAGCAAAATGAACAGGATCCATTTCATCATTATAAGATGTATGATGCCCTCTTTCGTGCCAGTATATTGCTTCTATCAATTCTTGGATAAATATGTGTTTGAAATTTAATAGCTCCCGTTTATTTGCGGTCCTGTAATTTATTAAAGCAAGTTTCTTTAACCCCTCACAGATGGCAGTATTGGGATGCTGCAGCGCGAGATTTAACTCACTTCTGGTTTGTGAATAAAACTGATGCCATTTATTAAAGAATATTACTTCGCAGCTTTCTTCCCTTATAATACTAGTACCCTGGAAGACCTCTGCCGCGAGGGTATGTGGGAATTGGTGAGATCGTATATATTCTTTCTGGATGACATAAAAAACATTTTCGTCTATTTTACGTTCATCATGTTTACATAAAATAAACCTTGAACCGTAAGGATGACTATAAGAACTATATAAATAGTAATCAGCTTCTAATAGATTAAGCAATTTATTGACTAATAAAATATCAGTCTGCGGAAAATGTATTCCCAGTATATTAAGAGAATAATTTTTTAAAAATTCCAGGTATTCGCGGGTAGTTTTTTTATATTTTTGATCAATTGTATTTATAATACTATTAAATTTATCAATATTGAACTGTGTTATTTGACAATTAGCAGTAATTTTTAGAAGACTTCGGCAAAATGAATAAGAAACATTCGGTCCCGATGTTAAGTCTTTTATTTTTCTCATAGTTATGTACATAATTATTGCCAGTTCTGTTAAATTTCTGTATAAAAATTCAAATACAAAGCCTTTTATACTATCCGTTTTTAATCCTATTAGTACGGTTTTATCCAATTGATAAGTTTTATTAATTAAAGCTGTCTCTAATGCTTTGCCATACTTGACAGCATATTGTTCGTGTAACTTATTTAATTCTTCATTAGTCATCCTTGAATACCTGGATATAAATTCTTTCATTTTATTCAATCCTTTAACATTTTTTTTATTAAAACAAATGTTTCTAATAATACCTTTAAGAAATTACTGTATATTTCAGTTGTTTTGCATTTAATTGTTGGTAATACTTTAACAATTCCTATTTCCTTACAGCGTTCTTCTGTATATTCACGCAGAGAAGCATAACATTTTCTTTTATTATCTATTAAAATTTCACTTAAAATTAGTATTTCCAGTGATTCAGCTCCTTCTTTGAATACCTTTTGGTATTGTTCCCAGCCTGTTTTAGAATATTTTTCCAGACAATCTCTCATAAATTCCCAGAAATGATCAATTTTTTCCAGTTCAGGCAGGTCTTTTAAAGATATTGAATTAATATTTTTTTTATAATTAATATTAATTTGCGATACCAGATGCGGACAATTAAACTTAATACACTTTCCTTTTTTAATTTCTTTTAATAATTCATTTACTAAATTATTATAATCAAATTGCTTTTTTCCTATATTGTAAGTTGAATTACGGATAATATTTATTAAATCATTAATGATAATATTATATAGTTTTAGTATATTTTTATAAATTATTTCGTATTCAATTGCTATACGTTTAAAATCTACTGAACTATCAGTTTTAATAAAGTTTAAGGCAAGAGATAGTATAGCGTAACTTAATAATTCCATAGAACTATTTTCTTCATCCGCATCAATAAACCAATTATCACTTAAGTACATGTAAAAACAAGCTGTTGCATGCTGAATATCTTCTTGAGCTAATTCCGAAAAATAAGCGAATGTGCCTTTTCTCTGATCTTTTGATAATGCGTAATCGGCCAATATTTCAGATAATACATGTAACACTTGATTATCATTAACTAACTTACCTCTAATAAATGCGCTGTAAATTATACCCATGTCTTCTTTTAATATGAGATGGCCTATTTCGTGGTAACGAATAGAAGCAATAATATCACTAATGATATTTTTCCTTTTTTTTAATACGTCTTTAGCTGTAGCGGTATTATAGTAATAAAGAACATGGTCTTTTATTCCTTCCCTAATGGCTGAACTGATATGTTTTAGATCGAATTCTCGTTCAATTTCTGTTTTCTTAAAATGTCCTTTCCATTTTATATTAAATATTACCTTGCAAGCTTCATGACGTACAATCCAGCCATTATTATAAACACAAGCAACAATAGCAAGAACACTATTAGGACAATGCGTATACTCTTTTTTAAAGTTATAAATAGTTATATCACCAATTTTTTCTTTTTCTGTATAACCGAAAATAAACATATTTGTTGTTTTGTATAAATAATAATTTACTTCAAGCAGCTCAAATAAGTCATTTATACTGTTGAAACTTGTACTTGGATATGTTTTATTAAATATTTTTAATGAAAAATATTTTCTGTATTTCATTAATTCTTTAACAGACATTTTATTAGTACAATCTAAATTTCCTATAATAATATTAAAAAAATCATAATCTGAATTATTTACATTACGATTTTTGATATTTAATAAATTTCTGCAAAAAGAAATAGATACTGCCTCCTTTCCATGGATGCCAAAGTCATTTGATTTTTCCATAATTAAATATTGAGCCAGGCTTAATCTTAATAATTGACGATATATATATTCCTTTACAAATTCCTGAACATAGAACATTTCTTCTTTTAGTTTATAAGGTTTAATATTTTTGACTGCAAGCGCTGACAAACAATTTTTTTCCGAACGTGATACATTAAATAGATCTTTGCCATAATCAGCAGTTATCCTATTATGAAGCTTTTCTAATACTTCATCTGTCATATCAGAATAGATTGATACAGTATTTTTATATTTATTTGTAATATTAGTTAATGGTGAAACATTAAAGTTTATTGTTTTATTCATATTACCTTCTTTGTCTTATTTTGCTGTTAAAAGTTTATCAGAACCTCTAAAAACCTAAACGATATTTTTAGAGGTTCATCTATTTATACGTCTTCTCTGGAAATATTCTGTGTCCTGATTATATTATTGAAAAATTTTAGATAGTCATTACTATCCAAAATGGTACAACTTTTTTTTATTACTTTTGTCATAGAATTGTCACTTAACATGTCAAGGACATCTATTTCCAACTCTACAAGGTGCCTGGCTATGTGGAAATACAGATCTATATCAGCTTTCTTGACATATGTATAGCTGGAAAAAGAGATAAATATGGAATTAAACAATATTGCTCCTAGACAGCAAGATGCCAAAACATCATCCAGCCATAAAGCATAGGTAACTAGTCTGAAATTATTTGAATCTGTAACAGATATCTTTTTAATAATATCAAAAAATGGTTTACTGTCTTTGTGCTCATTAACTAAACAATTAAAAGCTTTATTATTGTTAAGATTTGTATCAATAACTAATGAATATCTGCCTTCCATTTTTTTCATACGTACTTTATAAATTTTTTCATTTATAACGGAAATAGGCCTTAGGAATATCCTGTCATTCCTGGAAGAACAGACAATAGTATAATCAATATTTTCTCTTAATCCAAAAGGATCATCAGAGAAGAAAGACAAGTCGTGATGTTCATAGGTCATCTTTAACCTCCTGTGTTTTATAAACATTTATTTTAATAGTCTTTCTCATGTTTGTACCTCCAATTAAATTATTTTCTAATTTTTGATCTGGTAAATATATATGTCAATATAAAACCGGAAAAAAATGTTGAATGGCATTGTTGATTAAGAAGTATGTATAATTGTTAATTAGCAAAAATAATTGCATATATCATATATTTATTTGATGTTAATCAATAATATTTGTATGGTTAAATCATAGTTGAAAAATCAGTATTTATAGCTATAATATTGATATAATTAAAACCCATTTATAGGATATAATTAGTGATTAAGTAATTGACAATCTGTAAAAAGTATTATATCCTTATGTAAGATTATAAAGATTATATGAGGGGAAAATGCCTAAGAAAAAGAATATGCTGAGTATAGAAGCAAAAATTAAGGAAAAGATTGAATTGGAGCTGAACGAATATAATGATTTTCTAACTATAATTGAATGCTTACAAGATGTTGAAGGTTTTGTTGCAAAAATGTTTCCTGTTAAACTTGGCATTGATAAGAATTATACTGCGGGTACTTATACCAGAATGATGAAAAGGATTATGCCAGAAAAGCAAACTGGACAAAAAATACTAGAAAATAATAACTTAAGTTTTTTTTATAAATACTTAATAAGTCTTAAAAAATATAATCACGAAACTTGGGAAAAATTAAAAGTAAAAATGAATGAAAAGGGAATAGATTGGGATAGTACAGAAAAAATATGGAATGACGTAATAAAAAATATAAACTTAAATATTCAACCAAGAATGAACCGCCTTAACTTTCTTGCAGATACTTATCATTGTATTTTTCCCAAGACTAGTAAAGGAGATTCCTCTCTTATAACTTACAACAAAGGGCTGCTCCAAATTAACAAAGAAAATAATGAAGCGGTGTTTAACTTATTTGTAATAAAAAAGAATGAGGATTCGGTAAACAAAATATATAAAGGAAAAATTACTTGTAAAACAGGATTCGGAGATGGATATGATAACATCCATATAGTAATGAATGGAACCGGAGATAATAACGAGAATGATATTTCGTATATACAATTTAGTTTACATAATATTAAGCCTAAAGAAGACGGTAATAAGTATGATTTTGCTGTAGCGCTTGTTTTGACTTCTTGCTGCGGAGACCCCAGCAGAACACATTTCCAAACCGTTCATCGTATGGCAATGATAACAGAGGAAAATTATAAAAAAATTGATGCGGATAAAAATTATACTATGCTTAAAAACGGAGAAAAAGTAAATACTTTTATTAAGAATACAGTTCTACCATTGCTCCGCTTGGGGGAAGAGCGTTTCATTATTGAAGCAGATAAGTTTAATGAAATATTAAAGCAAAAGGATTACGGCAATGAATTGGAAAAGGAGTTAACAGGTTTAAAGAAAAGTGTATATATTATTCCTAAAACAGAAATATTATCAAGATTAAAAACCATTAAAGGTGATAATAATGAAGCCAGAATTGAAAATGCAAAATTAATTCAGGAACTCAGAGAAAAAAATGAATTGGGAACACTTCAGTATGACAGAATTGAAAGTAATACCCAGGAAGATATAAGGGATATTATTTATTCCTGCATACAGGAAAGGGATTAAATGGATTTTATTGAACATATAAAATTGCTATATAAAACACCCTCAGAACTGGTTTGTGGTTATAAAGAAAAAGAGATATTGGAAACAGAAAACAAATTAGGCATAAAATTCCCTGAAGTTCTAAGAACCTTTTATTTAAAACTTGGAAGACATGAAAATTTTATTAATATAGACGAAGACAAATATTTATTTTTTATAAGGTTGGATAAATTAAATGATGTAGGATTTAATAAAGCATTATCGGATTTTTATTATATTGCTGTTGATGATGAATGCAATAATTACTATATTAATATAAATGATTTAAATAAAAAAAATCCAAAGGTTTCCATTTTTTGTAAGACTCTTAATATGGATTTAAATCTTCTTAATGAAGAATTTACCTTCATTGAAACAGTAGAATTATTCTTAATATTTTTAGCTGGCTGGAATGGTATACATGGCGGATTAAAATATAGAACAAATATAACAAAAGAAATTAGTACAGAAAATGATTTTTTACTTAATTTAGAAAATAATTGGATAGAAATAAAAGGATTTCGTTCTGCTCATTTAAGGATGTTTACAAGTGATTATAAAGATGTAATAATTATGTCTCCAAGTAAATACCCAAAAACAAATTTTATTGGATTTGGATCAAATTATGAAGAAAATTTTAATAAGATAAAGGAAATGGTTCCTTTTATTATTAATAATAATGTAAGAAGACGCAGAGGTATTGTTGATATTATACAGAGTGATAAAAAAGAGTAAGTTTAATGAAGGTTGAATTGCATAAATTGCAGATTGACAAAATGGTATAAATTAATTAAGCGGAAACAATAAAAGCATTTTGTTTTTATTATTTTATTGATAATTTTAAGGAGTTTTTATTATGATGAAAAGTAGGATTTTTTATGTAGTAGGTGTTATTTTTTTAATTCTTGGTTCTTGTAATAACGGGGAGGAGCAAACGGATTATAACGTAGATTTGAATTCTATTGTTCCAGCTCATGGAACTTTAAATCCTGTTTTTAACAATGCTGTTACCAATTATAATTTAAATCTCCAATACGATGTTGATAATATAACTTTTACGGCAGAAACTGCAGATAGCAATACTATAATTATTTTTGATCCGCCTGAGGCTGAAAATGGTAAAAGCGGAGTTATACTGACAGAAGGAAATCCTGTAAAAGTTAATATTAAAGTTATTGCTCCTGATAATACATCAAAAATCTATACGATTAATATTATCAGAAACCCTTTAATTACTGCAAATAATATTACTTTAACCCTGGGAACCATATTCATTAATAATGAAGAAATTGCTGATGGGACAAATTATGCCATTAGAGTGTATGAATCAGCTAATAGTACCATTCTACTTGGGGATATTTTAAATTCAGTATATACAAAAAACAACACTAATACTAATAATATATCATTATATAACTATTTTTCCGGAGTAAAAACTTTATATTTAAAACTTACAATTGGAACTGATGAATGTCCAATTATGGAAAAAAGCGTAAACTTTTCTGAACCAACAATTAATTTAGGTGATTTAAATTTCTATATTTTTACGCTAAATATTTCAGTAGATGCTTCTATTAATTATAGTGATATTATAAGAACTACAGGAATACATGTAATAGACAGCGAAAGAAAAATTAGTTTTAGTACTTATCTCCCAGAAAATGTTCATAATGGAAATATTACACGTAAGTTTTGTGTAGATGCTGTTCCTTTTGATATTGAAGTTTATATTAGTTTTAGAACATTTTATTATCGGTATTTCTATTCAGAAAGTGTGATAAAAACAATTAATGCTGATACCACCACAGTTAATTTTGATATGAATGTAAACCTAAATCTTATAAAATTAAGCGGTACTCTTGGGAATATTACATTAAATGGTTCTACGCCGCATGAATGGCTTGAGCACTATAACAGAATCAGTGTAACTATTTTTGATCAAAATTTTCGTCATTATTTCAACATAATAGTGAATAGTTCATGGGAGACTTATATAGAATCTCAAAACAATGATATTCTGGCATCAATGTATATAGATTTTAATAATTTCGAGAAATATGAAAATACCAGCCGATTTAGATATTATTTTGATAAAACTATAAATATTTCCAATAGTGATATAACTGATATTGATCTTGGAGATATGGAATTTACTGCAAGCGAAATAAATGGAACTGTTAAAGAAAATAATAAGAATTTAGATACATTTACCATTGCTGCACTTTCAGAAAAAATAACCTCTGCAGAAATACCTTTAAATAGAAATACGTTTTTTATTGTTTCAATAAATGAATCAAATGGAAACTGGTATGGTTTAATCCCTGATACTGTACCATCAGAAGTATGGTTTTTTGTCCATTCTAACGGTAGATATTTTATAACACATACAACTGTTCCTGTTAATGGTACAACATTAGATATAGCAGAAATGATTGAGCTTTGGTTAGATTAAGAGGGTAAAATTGTAAGCATACTGTCTCGAAAAAGATAGTATGCGTATTTTGTAAATAATATGAAAAAGCGGTTGAAAATTTTATTATATTTAAGGCTTGATTCCAAGATTGTAAAATATTTTATTGCTTGTAGTTATTCTTTGCCTATATATATTTTTTGATCTGGTTATTGCGGATATGAAGTTGCCATTACAGTTGGAACCGGCTAATAGCAGTTTAAGTAGGATATTGAATTAATTCAACAAGTAATGAATTTTCATTAAAAAATGTAAATAATTTTGGCTCATTTAATGAACTAATCGTTATAAACTATCTCTAAATTCTCCATATATATTTGATCTATGAAATTAGTATTTCTAGATAATATTAATGTCTTTAAATATTTATTGCATAATGCAGGAGTAAACATATCACTATTCATAATATTTCCAAATGCTCCTGAGTATATATTGGTAACGCTATTTGGAACAACATATATTTCTTCTATTTTTGCATATGGATAACTAATTAATACGGTTTTAGATTTGTTAAATAGTACTCCATCAAGACTTGAAAAATAATTATTATTTTCGCTAACAATAAATGTTCGCAATCTATTGCAATCATAAAAAGAACCTATAGAGTTTACACTTTCAGGAATAATTACTGCTTCAAGAATATTACAATTATAGAATGCGCCAATATTTACAGTATTAACACTTCTTGGAATAGCATAGGAGCTTCCATTTCTTGCTGGCGGATATCTAATCAAAATATCTTTTTCTTTATTAAATAAAACTCCAAAATCACTAGAATATGAATTATTATCTTCACTTACTGAAATCCAAGCAAGACTACTGCAGTACATAAAAGGACCTATGATGGATGTTACACTAGCTGGAATAATTATTCTATTAAGGTTCTCACATTTATCAAATGCTCCTTCTCCAATAGTAATAACACTATTGGGAATTGTTATATTAGTAAGAGAAATACACCTATAAAAAGCGTATTCACCAATGGAAACAACATTATTAGGGATTGTTATATTAGTAAGAGAGGTACAATTTGAAAAAACACTATCATCAATGAAAGTAATACTATTAGGAATTGTAATACTAACAAGAGAGTTGCAATTACTAAATGCATTCATCCCAATGTTAATAACACTGTCAGGAATAATTATATCGACAAGAGAGATGCAATTATTAAATGCATAATTACCAATTGTTACAACGGTGGTTGGAATATTAATATTTTTAAGATTTAAACAAAAAGCGAATGTTCCAGATTTAATATCAACTACACCCCTAGGAATGTTTATTTCCATGAGGTTCCTACAACTATAAAATGCTTCTCTTCCAATATAAGTCAAGGTATTTGGAAGATCTATTTTAGTTAATGAAAAACAAGCAATAAATGCTCTATCCATTATAGTAATAACTCCCTCAGGAATAGTTATATATTTTGCAGTAGCTTCACTAAATGCTCTCTCTCCTATTGTGAGTATTCCCATATTAGCAGGGATTATTACTATATCTGCATTACCTAAATACCTTTCTAGCACAGTACCATTAATTATAAAATCTTCGATAGACGACATAGTACCAGTTGGTTTGTTAATAGATGTACATCCTAAAACAAATAATAAATAGATCAATGCGACCACTTTAGAAAATAAATATTTTTTAAACATATTAGTCCTCCTAACTTGATTACAGTTCATTCTTTATAACTTATATTATAAAGTATCATGTAATATATTACAACCATATTTTATTAATTTTACTACAAAATATATAAGAATTCTGAACCTATCTTAAAAATTGTGTAATTGACCATTAGAATGGTAGAAATACCAGAGGAAAAAACATGGTCATGGCACAAAAAAAGAAAAAGACATTCTGCATCAGCTTTTTGACAACATTGATTTCAAGGGGTTAACCCAGGATGAAGTAATCAGATAAGTTGGGTTAATAAAGCAATTAACTGTGAAGATTCTTCAAAGAGCTCTCGAAGCGGAAATGACGGAGCATTTGGGGTATGAGAAAAAATCCAATGCTGGAGACAACAGCGGTAACAGCCGGAATGGACATACTGAAAAAACAGTTCTGTTCTTGCTTGAATCTAAACTCACGACAACATCTTCAGGTGTATTTAATACATCTGATGATAATAAATATTGAGTATGGCTCACGAAAAACGTAACGCTAATCTGTAGTCTAAACTTTTAATAATTAAAATAAGGATACGCACGTCCTAATATTTTTTTAGTATCATCATAGTTTAACTCAAAAGCAAGTGCTCGAGATGTTATAAGATGATTATCCAATAAATAATTAATATAACCATATGCAAATATCGCATACTTAATACGAAAATCAATATTTGATATTTCTTCAACCATAAGATGCAATAATCTTTGATTATTTGCATCAAATAATTCGTTTAATTCTGTAAATGCTTCTAAAAAAATATCCATTGTTTGACAATAAATATTTGGATAAAAAGTATTTATTGTATCTATAATTTTTTTTTCTAAATTTGAAGAATAATTTATAATATCATGACTATTTATTGTATAATCCCAGGCTTGCTGTGCAAAAATAAATAATTCCCATCTTTTATCAAGTTCAAGATATCCTAAAAAACTCCTTACTTCATCATTTGTTAAAAAAAATGCTGTGGATTGTGCGCTTCTTCTAGAATATCTTGGAGGAATATTCCTTCTATCCTCATGTCCTTTAAATAATAGACTTTGAACATGAGCATATGAAGCAATTGCTTGTTTTATCCGTAAATCTAAATTTTCTACTTGTTTCATAAATATATATGAATCTTGTTTTGGAGATAATAATGTAAATGATAATAAATCATCTATATTTTGAATTTCTAGAGATGGATATCGTTTTTTTACTATTTCTAATATCATATTTTCTAAGTTATCAGAATAATCTTGTATTTTTAATCCTTCGAGATTTTCACTATTCCAATTCCAAATAGTCCAATTCCAAGCTAATTGAGAATAAATAAATAACTCCCATTCCTCTGTTATTAAATTATTAATAGAATTATCTTTGTTTTTACAACAAGATAAAAAAAAGCAGGAAACAATCAATATTATTACATAAGCTTTTTTACCAAATTTCATAATTTCTCCTAATTTTATTTCTAATAATAATCCATATCTATATAGTTTGTCAATATTACTTGGCGCGCAGTACCTTATGAAAAAATCAACTCCAATAATTCCAATCATGATAAATACTGGAGGCAAAAATGTGGTTAAAAATGAGAAAGAAACAAGCTCGTTAAAGAAAAAGTTTGCGAGCATTATTAGTACAATCATAAAGGTCTAAAATTAACATTTTCCTATAAATACCTCCATAAATAATTAATAAGATTTAACATCCCAGTTATAATATAATTGTAAACTTAGATGCGCTTTCTATCAAGGAATTTTAATAATAAAATGTTGAATGATATTGTTGATAAAATAAATAATATTTGCGATATTTGCAATTATATTTGATATTTATCAAATATAATGAATATATTCAATTATAAACTATTCTATAGTAAAATAAAAATGTCAATAAAATAAGCAATCACTTAATCCTTATCATCCTCTGTTGTTTCATTTTTTTCAAATAAAAACTTTTTATAATAAGCAATAGTTTCTTTCAAATAATTTCTTTCTGCATCATATGATGCTTCTAAAGTTTTAGTGTATAGCTCGGTCATTGTTAAATGATGGCAGCCATTATTATACTTTTCAGAATCTTCTATAAATTCATTATAATAATTTTCTAATTTAAAATAGAAATTTTTTGCTATGTAATTACTGCTTTGTTTTTCGCATATTTCCTTTAAATCAGATATTATCTTTTCTATAGATTCTAATAGTCTTATCCTTTGAAGAGAATAAAAAGATTCCAGCCATTTAAATTTCTGCTCATTTGTTATATTTATATTATCCATAATAATCAATCCTATTATTGTATTATATTTTATAACAGTATTCCAGCTTTTTTAGTGGTAGTTTTATTAAAAAACATAACCCATTCCTCCTGATAATTAATAGTAAATATTAATTATTAAATACGCAAGACAAAAATTCTATTTTAAGTATATTCTTAGTTTCTCTATAACCCTGTCAATATCAAGCGGTTTTCCGAGATGATCATCCATGCCTGCTGTTAGACAGTCCTCTATATCGCTTTTAAATACATTGGCGGTCAGCGCTATAATCGGCAGCCTGCCGCGCTTTCTTTCAGGCAATGCGCGTATGAGCCTGGTTGCTTCATAGCCGTTCATTGCCGGCATTTGCACATCCATAAAAACGATGTCGTATTTATCGGGCGCCGCTTCCACCATCTTAAATGCTTCCTCGCCGTTTTCGGCGCAATCAATCGAAATCCCTGTATCCTCTAACAAAGCTATAAGGATTTCACGGTTAATTTCCACATCTTCGGCAACCAATAAATTCTTGCCGCCGAACTCACCATCATTAATAGCATTATCCTCTTTGATATCATCCGGTATACCTAAACTCTCGTTTATGCAGTCAACAATCATTGACGACATAAGCGGTTTTAACAGGCATTTGCTTACACCCGCGCGCAGCGCCTCAACCTTGATCTGTTCCCAATCCATTGCTGTTATCATTATTACTACTGACGGTTTGTTTTTTGAGTATTCTTTAATTTTTCTTGTCAGTTCAATTCCGTCCATACCGGGCATACGCCAGTCAATAAAATAAATATCATAAGCGCCGCGTTCTTCAATAATTTTACAGGCTTCAATGCCGTCAGATGCAATATCACAATTCATTTCAAGCTGATCAAATAATTGCTTAAATTGATCGCGTATATCCGCCATATCATCTACAGCCAAAATCTGCACATTTTTCCAGTTAACGCCGGGAGCCAGCATTGAAATGGGACTTTTATCGCTTCGCTGCGCTTTTATAGTAAAGATAAAATTCGCGCCTTTGCCGAGTTCCGATTCAACCCAAATATTTCCGTTCATAAATTCTACGATATGTTTAGAAATAGCAAGTCCCAGTCCTGTTCCGCCATACTGCCTGTTTATTCCGCTTTCTGCCTGTTCAAACGCGGAAAACAATTTTACGTGCTTTTCAGGAGATATGCCAATCCCTGAGTCTTTTACCTCAATACGCAGTTCGCAAATCCCATCAATTTCATTTAATAAAGATGCTTCAAGGTGGACTTCTCCGCCTTCAGGCGTAAACTTAACCGCATTGGATAAAAGGTTTGTAATAACCTGTGACAAACGCTGGTCGTCTCCAATCAAAAAACGCGGTATACTGCTGTCAATATTCAAAAATAATCGCTGTTGTTTTTCTTCTAACCTGAAATTAATTACCGTTAATACCTTTTGAAGCATTTTTTCAAAATTATACTCAATTGAAGCCAGTTCCAGTTTGTTTGCCTCGATCTTCGCCATATCAAGCACATCATTAATTACACCTAACAAGTGCGAAGACGCGTCTCCTATTTTATTAAGGCGTGATTTTTTTGCGCTATGTCATCAGCTTTCTTTCCTATAATTGTCATACCGATGATCGCGTTCATTGGAGTGCGCATTTCGTGGCTCATATTGGAAAGGAAACTGCTTTTCGACTTGCTGGCAACCTCAGCTTCCTGTCGGAGTACATTCATTGCTTCCCGAGCTTTCGTAAGTTCTTTTTCACGGTTACGCATTTCTGTCATATCATAAGCATAAGCAATTACGGCAAAATCACTCCCATAAGGAATCCTCACAAACTCAACCAGTAAGTTTTTAGTTTTGCCCCCAATATACACTTCTGTTTCAACTCTGTCATATCCTTCCTTCCCGGCATTTACAAGCCTTTGTGTTACAGGCAGCGAAACACGTCCGTCCGGTTGTATTTCCGGCAAGCTTTTTGTAAATCGTTCAAAAAATCCGGCAATGAACTTTTCTTTTGTCTCAAAACCCATAAAATGCAAAGCTGCAGGATTACAGTCAACAACATTTAAACTGCTGTCAAATAAAACGTTGATTTGCGGGTTCGCTTCAAATATGGTTGATGCAGTAGTATGCGTATCATTAAGTACTTGTTTCTTCATTATACATTTTTATCCTTTTGTCTGTTTATAATTTCCTCTGCAGCAATAATAACCTTTTCGAACTCACCATGCAGTAAATGAATGGATA
>Ga0123356_10003156_pt1 | contig 17339 bp, 17 predicted proteins | sample TergutEmb28metaG_2_FD_92546 | JGI IMG/M metagenome (GOLD analysis project Ga0123356, IMG submission 92546) | Embiratermes neotenicus P3 segment gut microbial communities from Petit-Saut dam, French Guiana - Emb289 P3 | ecosystem: Host-associated > Arthropoda: Insects > Digestive system > Gut ...
ATCATAAGGACAAATATCCATAACATCAGAATGAAACATACGATAAAAAAAACCAGGATAAGGCAAAAAAGTAGGCTGATGACCACTCAAAATCAACGCCCCATCCAACGCTAAAACATCACTGCGATATGGAGAGGTCCCTGATTGAGTGTCATTTAGAGATGACAGGTCAGCCTTCTTTAGAATCACTCTATTCAAGAAAAGCCCTTTCTAAATAGAAGCTCAGCAACCGTTACATATAAGCCTACGTAGTAACAGAGATACAATCACTAAACATCTTTAAATAAGGAGAAAAAATTTGACCACTTTTGTTATCAGTTTCTTTGGAAATTTTGTCAACCTGTATAAGAGTATGGATACGAGGCAGGTAAAAGAGAATTGTTAAGCAACGCTGAGAGCGATGGAGTTTTTCTGTGTTTTGGTAATAAACCTATATACGGTATGATTTGCTTATGGTGCCCCTAGGTCAGTGATGGAGCAACGTAATCAGCTTAAACTGAATGATGTTCATGTTGATTTGATTCGAACAATAGCCATTATAGCTGTTGTTATGGTTCATGCGGCAGGCAGATGGACGATAACCAGTCAAGAGTTAAGTCGGTTGACGCCGCTTGGGATGGCAAGCTGGTCTGCAGTGGATATCTATCAGTGTCTTGCGGTTCTTGGGGTTCCATTGTTTTTGATGTTAACTGGCTTGCTTCTGCTGCAACCTGAAAAAGATGAGAGTTTAGGTGTATTTTTCAAAAAGCGTTTCGCTAGGATAGGGTTGCCGTTCATATTTTGGACGGGTATCTATCTTGTTTGGGTTTTCTTAGTCCAAAACATACCTTTCACTGCAGATGCTGTTGTTCAGAGCTTACTAAATGGTGCCTACACCCAGTTTTGGTATATCTATGTGATCATTGGACTATACCTATTGACACCCCTTCTACGGGTAATTATGGGTTATGCAAACCAGGTACTGATCAAGTATTTTCTGGTGTTATGGTTCATCGGTGCATCTCTTCTGCCCTTTATAGGGACGCTGTTTCCCTATCAGCTAAACAGTAATGTCTTTGTCATATCGGGGTATGTAGGATATTTTGTTTTAGGCCTATACCTCTGTTCGGTGCAGATTCGGCGTAGAACTGCTTGGGCGCTTATGATTTTGGGAACCGGGTTGACTGTGTTGAGTACTTATGCACTGGCGGCTTCCGGTGCTGGTGAGGGTATGTACTTTTTTCAGGCATATCTTAGTCCCACGGTGATTTTGGCGTCTGTTATGGCGTTTCTGTTGTTGCTCAAGGTTAAGCCGCCATCGCTTCAACAGAAAGTCAATTCCAATATATTTAACAAGTTGATTAAAAAAATAAGTGAGAACACATTTGGGATCTTTTTTGTTCATGTTATAGTTATTGAAACCATCCAGCGGGGTTATTTGGGTTTTATGCTCAATCATGAAGTGCTCAACCCCATAATCGAGGTTCCGTTGCTGGTGGTCATCACGTTGTTTATTTCATTGGGTATTCTTGTTTTGCTTAAGAAAATACCTGGCTTAGATAGGCTAGTTGCTTAATGTTGCTATGTTGAGGGGTTTGTGAAAAAATTTATATTTAAATCGTGCCTATCTTTATACAGTTTAATACGATATGTTACTGTGATGTTAACTTGAAGAAAAAGGTGTTAAGTATATTGACAGTTGGGATCATTATCTTGCTTGCCTCATCAGGGATAACGGCTTGTTTAATTGGTTTGCTTGTGCAAGATGGGCAAACGGATTCGGTTTCGCGTTTGCGGGTTGCATGTGTGGGTGATAGTCTTACCCAATCGACTGAGTATCCATATGATCTTGGGAATAAGCTGGGGGAGAGTTATGAGATGCGTAATTTTGGTGTTGGTGGAACGACAGTTGCTTTGGAGTCTGAGACGCCCTATATGGATACAGAGAGTTTTCAAAGTGCTTTAGGGTTTAATCCTGATATTGTAGTTATTATGTTGGGAACAAATGATGCTCAGCCTAGTTTGTTTGAATACAACAGTACCTTTGTGGGTAACTATATGACGTTAATACATGCTTTTCAGAGGTTGCCAAGTAATCCAAAAATTTGGTTGGTGCAGCCTCCGCCGATTTTTAGTGATCAAGAGGGACGTATAAGCCCTAAATACTTTGAGCAGACCATAATTCCAAGTATCCAACAGGTGGCTAGTATAACTAATCTACAGGTTATTGATGTGTATTCGCTTTTGCGTGATTATCCAGAATATTTTCCCGATGGTGTGCATCCCACAAAAACAACAGGTGACTGGGGTAAAGAACCAGCAGCCCAAATAATCGCCACTGCGGTCTATAGAGCCATAACTTCACCATAACAACAACGCCACAACACACGCTTGTGGTTGTTGGTTGTTGTTATGTTGGTTGGGTTGTTGGTGTTTTATTTGAGGATTTTGCCGCTTAGATAGGTGGGTGAGGTTTCGGTTATTTCGACTTGTAGGGTTTTGCCTATCAGGGGTGTGTTGCTTTTGATGACTATGGGTTTGTAGGCGAAATTTCGGCTGATCCAGGAGTCTGTTGTTTTGCCTTTTTCGTCTACGAGTACTTCTCCGCTCCAGCCGAGCCATTTTTTGTTGCGTTCGGTGGAGATTTTTTTGGTTAGTTCTGAGGTGAGGGTGCTTCGGTGTTTGATTTCTTCTTTGTCTACTAAGCCGTCTTTGATGTGCCAGGCAGGGGTTTTGGGTCGGGCGAAGAATTTGGAGATGTTGGTGATGTCGGGTTGGGTTTTTTTTAGGAGGGTTAGGGTGTTGTTGAAGGCTTGGGTTGTTTCTCCGGGGAAGCCTACGATGATATCTGTTGCTAGGGTTAAGTTGGGGAATTGTTCTCGGAAGGTTTGGGTGATTGTTTGGAAGTCGTTTGCTGTGTAGAATCTGTTCATGGCGGTTAGGATGGTGTTGTCGCCGCTTTGTAGGGGGAGGTGTAGAAATTTGAATATGTGGGGGTTTTTAAATGCGTTGATTAGTTGGGTTTGTATGGGTGTGATTAGGTTGGGGGTCATCATGCCTATGCGGATGTAGAAATTTCCGGTTAATTGTGTTGTGGCGTGGAGGAGGTTGGCGAGGTTGGTTTTTAGGTCTTGGCCGTAGCTGGCGGTGTCTTGGGAGGTTAGCCAAAATTCTTGGCATCCAGCGTTGTAGTCGGTTTGGATGCGTTGGGTGATTTGGGGTATGCTGTAGCTTTGTAGGTGTCCGCGGGCGTGTACGACGCAGCAGTAGGTGCAGCTTCCCAGGCAGCCGAAGTTTATGGGGATTATGCTGATGAGGGGGTTGGTTTGTAGTTTGGGTAGGGTGAGAGGGGGGTTTTCTTTGGGTGGTGTTAGGGCTATGGGTTTTTGGCCGTCTATGACTTCTTTGACTATGTTTATGATTTTTTCGCCTGCGGCTGGACCTGTGGCGCCATTGAAGGTTGTTTCGCGGGTTAGTCGTTCGAGGTTGATTTTTGGTAAGCATCCGGTGATGATGATTTTTTTGTTTTTTGGGGTTTGTTTTATGTCGTTTATGATGCGGTTTTCTGTTGGGCCTTTGACGGCGCAGGTGTTGTAGATTATGAGGTCGGCTTGTGTTTGGTTTGTGGTGAGTGTGTAGCCGGCTTGTTTGAGGCATCCTGCGAGTGTTTCGCCGTCGGCGGTGTTGCTTGAGCATCCGTAGTTTTTTATGAAAATTGTGTGCATTTGTTTTCTTGTTAGTTGCTGCTTCTGGACATAAAAACGTGTTGTGTATTTGTCGGGAATTAACAGATACTTGACATGTATCTTTATTTTTATTTATAAAGATGTGAACCAACATGTTATGTACATATTTGCCTCATGATATGTAGGAGTATAAGGGCCCAATAACGTTGTATAGCTGTAGCCGCAAGGGAAGAATACTAACTTGAAACTAATCACTCTGTATCTACCTGAAACATATATAAAAGCTTTGGATCAGCTGGTAGACGAAAGATTCTACCCCAACCGAGCCGAAGCCATCCGAGTAGCCATACGCGATTTAATCAGCGCAGAAGTCTGGAGGCGCAAAGGCGTTGACTAAACACCTCGACGAATTAAAATGCAACCTCATCCCTGACGACGCAAAAATCGAAGTTACACCCACAATCATCGAGACCCCAATAGTCATAACCGCACCAAGCCTAACCCGCAAACCCAAAGCGGCTAAAGTAAAAGCAAGGATGGTTAAAGCCAAAATGACAACAAAAAAGAGCACCCTTGAAAAAGCTACAAGCAGTCTCTATGATTTAGAAAACTGCCACGGTCCAGAAAAAACCCTCAACCTCGACCTGGACCTCTACCAAATGGAAGACTACTAACTTCCACCACCCCACAATTTTACAACCAACATTACCCAGCCCATAACGCGGCTCTACGCCCGACACAGCCAAATTTTGATTGTTCACAAATCATGCCTTTGACATTATGGTGTTCCTTAACTGGAACACTATGTTCCAAGATTAGAACTAAAAATACGTTTATGCATTTTAGAGCAGGGAACGATATTGAAAGTTACCATTGCGGCAATAATGTTGATTTTGGTATTATTATGCTCGCTTAACATAGTTGTCAAAAATGCAGAGGCTCAGCCCTCAATCATCACGATATTCCCAGATGGCACCGTTGAACCCTCGTGGGGTATTCAAAGAGACGCTGACACCTATACGCTAACAGCAGACCTCAAATCAACCATTGAAATTCAAAGAGACGGCATCACATTAAACGGAGCAAACCATACCCTCCAAGGACCTGATAGGGATAACAATACGACAGCCATAGCGCTAACGGCAAGAAACATAACCATAACTAACTTGCACATCTCCAACTGGACCGCAGGAATATATGGCGCATACAACAATAACACCATAACATGCAATCAATTCACCAATAACATTCGAGCCATCGCATTATATGCCACTAACTACATTATCAGCAAAAACATCATAGAACAAAATGGGGATGGAATCTATATTAAAGACTCATGGACTCACACAGAAAACAACAACCTCATAATTAACAACCAAATAGCCAACAACTCCAGGGCAGTTAACATAATAAACAGTGACGGAACGACAATAACCCAAAACAACATCATCAACAACAACGAAATCCTAGCCGTGGGCAGACAACTTGGAGCCAACTCAGTAGGCCACCACTTAATCTATCTAAACAACTTTATAGACAACAATAAAGTGCTCTATTTCCACATTGACCAACCCTTTGTGTCAGGACTCTCCACGATTTTTCCTGCCGGAACCTGGGACAATGGCACAACAGGAAACTATTGGAGCGACTACACCACAAAATATCCCAACGCCTCAGAAACAAACAGACCAGGTATAGGTAACACAGCCTATACAGTTGAATCTGATCACATACCATGGTCAGGCACACAAGGATCAGGCGTAGCCATTTTAGGCAGAGGAATAGACCGCTATCCACTCATCCACCCCTACAATATAGCTACCCTTGCTAGAATTCAAGAAGTGGGGGATTTAAACAGTTCACCTACACCCTCCTCAGACCCACCGGATTCATCAAACAGTTCACCTACACCCTCCTCAACCCCACCGGATTCATCAAACACCATACCCGCCAAATATGTAACTACAGCAACAATACTACTACTAAGCATATTTATCACAACTCTAGCCATAGTAGCATACCGAAAAAAACACCAACAAAACTAAAGAGACTATCAATTGTTTTTATTATCTTGTTTTAGTTTGGCATTTTGTCGGTTTGTAGAAGATGTTGCAGGGGAATAAAAATGAAACAACAGGTCATTAAAGCGTATAGTTGTTTTACGTAAGTGCTTTAAGCTGTGTGTGGTATATATTATTTGAGGAAAGATGTCAATCCAAAGTACCCCCGAAACCAATAACATCTTTTTTGTTTGGTTTAATCAATATTCAGGAATTCTGATTAAAACACCCAGCATAACGCTCATAATTGATCCTGTGGATATAAAGGCTAAAAGTATCCAAGCCCTTGATGCGCTCTTAATCACTCATGAACACTATGACCATCTTGATCCACCCTTAATCGCTGAAATTCAAAAGCAGACCGGTTGTAGTGTCATTGCTGATTTGGCGTCAGCTAAAAAACTCCAGCATATCCTGCCAGCCGATAAACTCCAAGAAGCCATCCCCGGTGCTGAATTTAAAATCGGCGAAGTTGGGATTAGAACAGAGAAGAGTAATCATCCAGCACAAGCGCCCGTAACCTACATTATAACAAGTGAAGATCAAGTCAAGGTTTACCATACAGCCGACAGCCTACCCTTTCCTGAACTAGAAGCAATGGGACAAAGAGAACAGTTTGATGTGGTTTTCTGTACGGTCGGCATCGCACCTAGTGCAACCTCAGAGACAGGCTTTGAAATTGCACGATTAACTAGACCCCAACTTGCTGTACCCTATCATACGGGATCGGTGCAGAGTCAGCACCAGTTTGCGGCACTTATAGAGAAGGATTTGCATAGAACCGCTTGTTTAGTTCCCCAGCCGAACAAAATCTACCAGATCTCAAAAAGGCTAAATGAGGCATGAACACAAAAACATAACGCTGATAGAAAAACTATCAGCCATCAGCTTCTTTTTTAAAACGGTGGCATTAATTGGGGTTTTAACACTACAGCGTCATTATAAGAGATGTAAAGTTAATGGGTGATTTACTTTACATCCTCGCTGATTAGGCTTAAATGCCATAAAATGCCGTATTTGTCCGTAACCATGCTGTAGAGTTCGCTCCAAAAAGTTTTTTGGGGTGGCATTTGAACCTCGCCTCCAACGCTCAATTCATCAAATAATCGTCTAAGCTCGTCGGCGTCCGTATCGCCAATAGACATACCTATGCTATTGCCACGGACAAATTCCATCTGGGAAGGGCTATCTGAAAGCATCATGTTAGAGCCGTAAATGGGCAAGTCCGCATACAGAATTCTATCCTTATCTGCAGGGTTGCCGCCTTCATAGGGTGCGTCCCCATAAGTCATAATCTGACCTGGTTCTTTTTTGAATACTTTTGCGTAAAACTCTACTGCTTCACGACAATTACCGTTAAAATTGATGAATACATCAAATTTATGCATTTTAGCCGCTCTCATTTACAGTTTAATTTTTCCTTCGTGTTGCATATCCACTATGACATCTGCCTCGTTGAAGCAGATTTCCCAAATTTCCATTTCATGTCCCATTTGAGTAAAAATCATTTCAAAGAAGGGGAGTTTTGCAACAAACCTGTCATGGATATCGGCAACGGTCATTTCGCTTTTTTTGGCGCTTGCGGTTTTAACCCGAACGTGTTTTGTGCCGTCTGCTGTTTGCGGGATTGTAGTGAACGCCGCTTTGTTGTTTTGCTTAAACTCTGCAAGTTTAGCGCTTTTGCCGGTTGCTATGTAAACCCGGCCGTTCTCATAAATGAAATTTACAATTCGCACATTAGGAACATCATTTGCGCTACTCGCTAACGCAATAACCATTGATTCTGCCATAACTTCATTGAAATTTTTCAGGTAATCCATCTGTTTTCCGCCTTGTTATATTATCAACCATACTAGGTCGTTTCAATAATTAAACATTTTTTATCAGTTTAATTTGTAATTCGCGTTCTTTTTTTACTTCATCCATATTGTCGGGGTATAGTTTATTTATAAGCGTAATCGCGAAGTCGGTTGCCCATAGGGCATGATATTTTACATGGGGAATGCAAGCTATTTGTGCCATTGTTTTGTAAAATTTTAGTTTAATCGGGTCGTTTTCCTCACGCGCACATTTGTATAGGTCACAAAAGGCGATGTTTCGCGCTTCGTGATAGTTGGTCTTGCCGTTTAGCCATCTTTGCATAGCGTCAAATGCTTTGAGGATTTCTTCACAAGGTTCTATACCGGTGATGTCGATAAGGTGTCGACCGAGCAACAAACCAAAACGCACCGCCTCCGCCTTATTTTTGGTATCATATGTGACGATAAATTCGTTCCGCAACTCGGAAATATCCTCGATTTTCCCCACCGGTCTTTGATATGCGTAAGTATTCATCCTTCAACCTCAAGTATACGCGTTAGCTCTTGCTTTAGAAGTCAGCGGTTAGACGTTATTTTTTGACAAATAGTGTATGATGCATCATAATTTCCAATCTGTCCTCGCTAACCGTCCCATGAATTCCCGCACCCAAAAAATCCTCAGAAGTGTATGTCAGTAATAGACGATTTCCCTCTAGCACATAAGTTCCGTTACTTGGCTCAGAGGAAAGCTCAGGATGACCTGCCATAAATTTATTTCCTGCTATAAATTCTATGTAACCGCCGCTGTCAGTCATATACCGACCAGATAAAGTATCATCTGTAAAAGATTCCTGATTGTTTACAGAAGCAAGAAATATCACCGTCACTATTGCAGCCGCCACCGCAACAATGCTGATAATTGCAATAATTTGTATAATAGTTCTCTTTTTCGATGCTACAGAATACGCATTTTGGTTTGTACCGTTTTGAGTCATATCACATACCCCTACTTTCTGCTGCAAGTGCATCATAATTAATGTACATTTAATGATATCTACAACCGTGAAGCTAAATATAATGAAAATTTAGCTTTAATTTAAGTCATTAGGTTTTATTCGTGTTTTTTTTGTTTTTCGAACGGTCCCAAAAAATATTGCAAACCGATCCAGTGGGTACACCACAAGCATTAGGGGATATTTGGTTTTATGGGCCATATGAATTGCTCGTATGGGGCTTGTTAGTAAGAGTTTTAGGTTTTGCCAGCGCAGGTGGGGTGTGGGAAAATATAGTGACATCTCGTAGTCATGTATGATGTTTCTCCATAGACTGTTTCGAACATGATCAGAAACTACCGAACGATCTAAAACCCATTTTAGACCTGCGGCTTGCATCATCGGTGGGGTTCCCACTTCATTATATCCGAATTTTCGCACTTCTTCAGTTTTAGCTATGTTGTTATCTAGGCTTTCATGCCCAAAGTCGGTGCGTTGGTTACTGTAGTGGTCGATTAATCGGAAGGCTTGATTAGTGGAAGTTCGAACGCCTTGTGCTACAGCGACGGTTGGGTCTTCTATGTGTTTAGAGATTTTCTGCCACCAGTCAGGGTTTAAGATGACGTCGTGTTCGAAACTGCAGAAATATGGAGCGGTTACAAGGCTCAGGGCGGTTTTTGTGTTATCGTTGACACCTTTGCCATTGTTTAGGTGGACTTCCCAGTCGTATGCTTTTGCGATTTCTCTGGTTTGGTCGGTGCTGTTATCGTCGGTCATAATCTTTCGGTTGATATGTTGTTTAGGGATAACTTCTTCTATTCTTTTAAGTACTGCGGGTAGAGTTTTTTCACTATTGTAGGTCCACATTACCAAGTCAACTTTAATATCCATACACATCTCTTCTACAAAGACTGTCTCTACATATGTCTTGTTAGAGAAGACATATTTTAAAATAAATGTTTCGATACACAAATACGCATTCTTAGACCCAGTGTATAGAAAATACTTCTCACAAAGTGTATGTATTTGGCTCTATCTAAAGGGCCATAAACAATGCCGCAAAAGTGTTACTACATTAATATAATAATAGTGCATGCTCATAAACCTTTCAATGACTAAATACATATTACAAAGTTTATCAATATACAATACAGATAAATTTGATAGGCGAGCAAATGACAAATATAACAGTAAAAAAAATGTACTATAAATTTGCTCCTTTTGGGGTCAGAGAAAAAATTGAACGATTTAGACGACGCAAAGAAATAGATTTTTTTAAAACATGTTTCGAACAGCAGGAGACATATTTTAGAGACCATTTAGACGAATTTAGGTATGATGATGCAAAAAAAACAGACATACTAAGAGTTTTTTCGCTTCTAAAGGAAAAAGGTCCTGTCACGTTTCCTGAGATGAATGAGCTAATCCGCAAAAAATATTTTACAAGGAAACTTGAAATCAAAAAGGATTCAGCCACCGGCTTATTTTATGTTTTAGTTGATAACAACAAGAAGCTTTTTTATAAGAGCGGTATGGATGAAATTTCAGTGTATCGCTCTTTTAATTCGGTATCGCTTGAACAGGACTATGCTTCACCGCACAGATATTTAACAAACGACCAGTATTTTGTTGGCGTTATGAACTCAGACGCCAAACAAGTCAGTGACAGAGATGAGGACAGTTTTGGAGTGACCAATAACGGAATTATTATTGATGTGGGTGCTGCCGAAGGCAATTTCGCGTTAAGCGTTATTGAACAGGCAAGCAAGGTATACATCATAGAAAGCGATGCCGCATGGTGTGAGGCATTGAAACACACGTTTTCACCTTATAAAGAAAAAGTGGAAATAATACAAAAATACCTATCCAACATAAGCGATGATAATCACATCACATTAAATGACTTAATTAAAGAATACAACATAGATAAAGTGAACTTTTTGAAAATGGACATAGAAGGATATGAAAAACAAGCTTTACATGGCGGAACAATAGAGGATAATGCAGGCTTTGTAAATATTGATAAAATGGCCATATGCACATACCATAATCCAGAAGATGACTTTGAAATTTCAAATTTTGTATCACAATACGGATATAACATCTATTTAACCAAGGGCTACATATTTTTTCCAGATTCCAATAATCCCCCCATTAGAAAGGCAGTTCTAAGGGCATATAGATAAGTAGTTACCTCTAGGGCACAAAAATATGCGCAATTTATTTTGTGCCACATTTTTATTTGAGAGTGTTAACTAAATAATATTTTCTCGTTAAATGTACCGTTGACCCAGAACTTGGCATACAAAGCCACAGTTAAATCAATCAGTCATAGTGAGCGGGAGACGACACAAGCTTTTCTACGAAACCGCGCAAACCAATGCCTTTGCCTAAAATTATCCCGCTCCACCCCAAACGTCTCAGCTTTGGTTTGAACAAGCAACTCGCCGGAACAAGCTTCACATAAGCCTCCCGGTGATCAGCAAAAATATTTTCACATTCCATTGTTGTAGTCGATAAGCATTCACCAAAGAGTTCTGCTATCACGACCCCCAGTCCCAGTCAATGAGTCGAGGTGTAGTGCGACAATATGCTTCCCAAATCCAAAGCTTGTTTTTTTGACTCTAAATAGTGCCACATCTCATCTAGCCCTATTCTACGTCGTTGTTTTGGGGTTTGGGTTTTTCGTAATTTTCGATGGCATATTGTCTGATCCATTTTAGGATACGGTGGCAGTTACACTTTCCTACCCGTATCCAGCCGCTGCGCGGGCCGCAAAATTTCTTTGCACGTCTGTGTGCGTAAAAATAAAAGAGTTACGAAAGGTTATCGCGGCTCTTCTCTTCATGAAGCGCGTTGTGCGGGAACCGTCATATTTTTGGATCTGTTCTTATTTACCTGTGTTAACGCTTACCCGTCTTCTGCAGTTAGGGCAGTAAGCCAGGTTAAGCTCGGTATCCAGAAGCTTCCCTTTAAGCCAGTCCAATTCGTCGACTGTGGCGTATGGCTCTCCGCAGGCGGCACACTTTACCAGAGAAAAGGTTTTGCCCCAGATCTTTCTATTACCGGAGACACTTTCGCAGTCTATGGCGTCTGTGGGACAGACCCTGGCGCAAGAAGCGCAACCAATGCAGTTGAGCGAGGGCTCGTTAAACGGCGGCGCCACCACCCGGTCAATACCGCGCATAGCCATTTGAATCGCGGAATTTCCCAGCGCCTCACAAGCCGTAACACAAAGGCCGCACAAAATACATTTTTCTTTAACGACCGCCTTCATATGCGAATCGTCTCGGATAACACCGTACTCACGGCAGTATGCCAAAAGTACGCCTTTCACCTCCGGTACATGCCCAGCAAGCAGAGTTAAATTGGTACGCCTATGCTTTTTTATCTTTTCCGTATTTGTATATACCGTAACGCTTTCCGCAACCGGATACACGCAAGAGGCTACCACTAAACGGTTGCCGGTGGCGTCTTCTATTTCCACCACGCATAAGCGGCAACAAGCCAGGCCCGGTAAGGCTTCATGATGGCACAGAGACGGAATGTCAATATTATTACGTCGCGCCGTTTCCAAAATAGATTCACCGGGTTCGGCTATACAGGTTTTTCCGTCAATTTGTATGTTCATTTTGCCTCCCCCATCCCGCAAACCCCCGCTTTGCATCGTTTTTGCGCAATATGCTCCTCATATTCTCCGGGGAAATATTTTAATGAGGTAAGCACAGGGTTCGCCGCGGTTTTACCCAAGCCGCAGCGCGAAGTCTCCTTAAGGGCTTCGCAGATGCTTTCCACCATTTCCAGATCGGCGTTATCTCCCGTTCCCCCACATATCTTTGTCAGTATGTCAAGTAGCTTCCGCAAGCCCTCCCTGCAGGGGACGCAGGTGCCACAGCATTCCTTTGCCAGAAATTCCACATTATATTTTGCGACTTCTACCATGCACGTGCGTTCGTCCATCACTATCATGCCGCCGGAACCCATCATGGCGCCGTAGCTCAATAGGGTGTCAAAATCTACCGAAACGTCTAACAGCGATTCGGGCAGGCACCCACCGGAAGGCCCGCCTATCTGAACAGCCTTAAAACGCCGTTCTCCGGGGATTCCTCCGCCGATATCAAAAATGATTTCCCGCAGGGTAGTGCCCATGGGCACCTCTACCAGTCCGCTTCTTCTGATTTTGCCGACCAGGGCAAATACCTTGGTTCCTTTGCTGTTCTCTGTGCCTATTTCCGCAAATTTCGCTCCGCCGTCCCCGATAATCAGCGGTATATTGCTGAAGGTTTCCACGTTGTTCATAACCGTGGGCTTATTCCATAGACCCTGTTCCGTGGGATATAGGTATTTCGCGCGCGGCTGGCCGATGCCGCCCTCTATTGAAGTTATCATAGCAGTGCTTTCGCCGCAGACAAAGGCCCCGCCTCCGCGCACTACGCTCAAATGCAGGCTTTTCCCGCTATTGAATATGGAATCACCTAAGATACCGGCATTTTCAGCGTCCGCAAGCGCCTTTTTCACATTGCGCAGGGCCAGCGGGTACTCCTCGCGTATGTAAAGAAACCCTTCTGAAGCGCCTATGGCCAGGGCGCAAATAGCGATTCCCTCCAAGACGCTATGGGGATCACCTTCCAGTATGGAACGATCCATAAACGCGCCGGGGTCGCCTTCGTCGCCGTTCATTATCACATACTTGGGGAAATTATCGTAACCGGCGGCTATACGCCATTTACGCCCCGTGGGAAAGCCCGCCCCGCCCCGCCCGCGAAGGCCGGATTTCTCGACTTCCGAAATAATATCCTCCGGCGGTGTCGACAGAGCTTTTTTAAGGGCCTCATAACCCCCGCGGAATATATAGTCGTTAATATTGCCCGGATCGATATCACCGATATTTCGTAGCACCAGCTTTTTTTGGGTGGCATAGAAGGGATTCTCCATTTGACTTTTTACCCGTTTTCCGGCGTCATCCCGGTATAAAAGCCGTTCAACAGGTTTTTTGCCCAAGTTGCCGATAATCTCTGCGGTATCCTTGACCCTTACTCTATAATAGGAAATATCGTCGGGCATAATCTTTACGATCGGGCCGTGTTCGCAAAAACCGTTGCAACCCGTTTGTTTAATGCCCGTCTCCACTGCGGCGTCCGCGTTCAACTCCGATATTTTTTCTTTCAGGGCGGCGGCCACAGCCAAGCTTCCGCCGGCAATACAACCGGTACCGCAACATACCAGAATTGTCTTTTTCATATGCCGGCGACTACCGCCTCTCTTTTGCGAAACCCCTCAAGGATCTCTGTGATGCTTTCCTCCGTAAGCTTGCCAAAATATTCCTCGCCTATCATCATTACGGGCGCAAGCGCGCATGCACCCAAACAGTTAACCGTTTCCACCGAGAACAACCCGTCTTTATCCATTCCACCCACACCCACGCACAAAAGCCCTTTCAGGGTTTCCAGCACATTTTTGGAATCTTTTATGTGGCAGGCTGTGCCGTCGCAGACTTTAATAACATATTTCCCGCGAGGTTCCAAGCTGAAAGAACGATAATACGTAGCCATCGCGTAGATCCGCGACAGCGGTACCCCCAGGTATCCCGCGGCCTCTATAATATGTTCCTTCGGCAGATATCCGCACTGTTTTTGTATGTCCTGAAGCAGGGGCAAGGCGTAGCGCCTGTCCCGCGGATAGGCCTGAAACAGTTCCAAAAGCCTTTCCCGCGGCAGTATCATATACCCAATGCCCTTCTTTTGATGCGGATATGATTCAATATGCCCTGGGCGGCCTGATGGGGATCGGTTTCGACATAGAACTTGCCGCCGGTCATCCCCTCGACGTCATTAGTTAATACCTTGCTCACAAGGGGGCTGCCAAGTATGGGAGGAACCACTCCCACATGGGTCATTACTCCAAGGGTTACCGCCCAGGTGCCTATAGAAACCGCTTTTTCATGCTGCAATTCCGGCGCGGAAGCGGCAACTGGCAAATCCTTTATGGCCACGCCAAGATATGCCGCCAGGGCTCCCAGCAGATCCCCTATCCGGGAATTGTCAACGCAACTACCCATATGTAAAACAGGAGGCAAAGGCCCGCCCAGCCCGGCGGCTTCCCCCACGGCCGTCAGCACGGCCAGCAGTTTTTCTCCCGCGTACTTTTTGGCGCCCTCGGGCGAAAGGAAACCATATTTCGCAAGGGCATGTGCTGTGCAGCCCGTAGCCACAACAAGTACATTATTTGCCAGTAACTCCTTAACCAGTTCTATTGTGCTTTGATCCTGCGTCACTTTTACATTATTGCACCCAACAACCCCAACGGCGCCAAGCACATTTCCGGCTACGATGTTGTCTACCAGCGGTTTTAAGGGGTTCTGGGCGTCCAGCATGGAAAGGGCACCAGTGATAGCTTCAACGCTGAAGCCTCCCCAGGCCTCCGACTTATGTACCGGTATTTGCACCTTGGCGGGGCCGCGTTTCCCAAAAGCGGCGATCGCCATGCGTACGGCTTCCTGTGCTTTTATGTCGGCGGATTCAGGTGTGAAGGGGATGTGTTGCGCGCCGGGAAGCTGCCCGACTGGCGTTGTGGTTACTACTTTTGTGTGATAGCATGAAGCCACTTTCATAATAGATGGCATTATGCATTGAACATCTACAACCATTAGGTCTACGGCGCCGGTGATTATCGCCAGCTCTTGGCTCAGATAATTGCCCGCTAGCGGTATGCCCTGGCGCATAAGCACCTCGTTGCCAGAACAGCAAATGCCCGCTACATTGATGCCGGCGGCACCGGTCTCAATCGCCTCATTCTCCAGCTTTCTGGCCCATTCTACAATTTTTTCAGATATTTCCGGCATGTGCCCGTGAACTATTATGTTGACCTTATCATGGCTTAAAACGCCCAAATTCGCCTCTGATTTAACGGGTGAAGGTATGCCGAACAGTATATCTTGAATATCTGTTCCCATTTGCAGGCCGGCGTACCCGTCCACAAGTCCCAGCTTAAGCGCGGATAAGAGCAGGTTTACAGGCGAGCCGTCAACACCCATTGCGGTCTGATGCATAGCGGTTCTTATTTCGCGATCGGGATTTTTAGGAAGAATGCCAAGTTTTTCCCATTTTTCAAACAGATCCCGTGAAACCGTTACCTTCAGCCATTTCATCGGTTCCTCGGAATATGAGCCAAAATCTGATAAGGCCGTAAGCGCGATTTCCAGGGCCACATCGCCGTCTGATTTTCCTTCCGTTTCTATGCCCAGTTTTGCGGCGACTGATTTTATTTTATCCGTACCTTTAATCGGATAAGGGGCTTTGCCTTCAGCCGCTGACTTTAGGCATTGAATTGCCGAATAGGTGTGATCCGTGTGGGAAGAAGTGCCTCCCAGTATAGTGCGCAACAGATTCCTGGCTACGATAAGATCGGCATCTGCGCCGCATATGCCTTCCTTCGGTTCCCCAAAGGGATTTATCCTGCATGGGCCCTGAAGGCAGTTACGGCAACAAAGGCCTAGATCCCCAAAACCGCATTGAGGCTTCTGTTTCTCAAATCTGTCCCATGTTGTAGGTACGTTTTCTCGGTTTGCTTTTTCCAGCATTTCTGCTGCCGCGGGATCAATAGTTGAACTATTAAAACGGTCGGCAGTACGAGAGTATTTAGTCATATTACGTGTCTCCTGTTTTAAGATATTGCTGCTTCGGATGAAGCCGCCAGTTCTATCAGATATTTTGCCCGCCTGTTTTTGCTGAAATCATCTGGATTCTCGAAAACAAGTGCTTTTGTGGGGCAGGCGTTTACGCAGGCGGGTTCTTGGCCGGATGATGTACACAGATCGCACTTGCTTATAGCATAGGCTTCGGTCTTATGTGCACCCTTCTCAATAGCTCCGAATGGGCAGGCGATAAAGCACATCAGGCAGCCTATGCAACGCCTTTTGTCGTTAAGGATTATGCCGTCAGCGCTCATATACAACGCTTTAGTGACACACGCTCTGACGCACTGAGGATCCTGGCAGTGCCGGCACCCCAGTGGAAACCCTCTGCCTTTGCCGCCTTGTTCCACGTGCATCCCGCCGGCCGGCGGCATTTGTTCCGATATGGCGCCGTAAAGGGTCTTTGTATCGGAATGCGCCACGCGGCACGCGATCTCACATGACTTGCAGGCCAGGCATTTTGCGTCGTCAACTAAGATTTTTTTCATTTTTAGCCCTTCCTTTCTCCACTAAATGGCACAATATCATTCAGTATGTTTCTTGTCTATTATTCATTATATATGCTTTTATCTTTCCTCGAAATTATTTCAATGTCATGAACTTAACAAGTGCAAACTTGGGAAGATAGCATTTTAGCTGACTGCAGGGTTGCGCTGACAATAGGGCAAATAACCCTTTGCCATACAACCACACAAAGCAAATTTTACAAACCCCAACAAACAACACAAAACACAAACAAACCCCACCAACAACCAAACAAACCCGCCCCAACTCCACTCCCAGCCACACCACCCAATTAACGACTAACTGATAGTAACAACGTTTGTGAGTATTACAATACTTACCTGCAAAAAGCCCCCTTACTACGCATAAAATGCCGATCCGGCCGAACCGGCAAAACCTGCCGCTCCACCAAAGACACCATAGCCAAAAACCGCGCCTCCCCCGAACCCATCAGGATCCAAAAATGCAAAGAATACAGTGAGCAATCTGTACCCACCCGGCAACATGGAAAAAGCGAAACCGAAAAACTAACTGCAACCCTGCTCTACATAAACGGTTTATCCCTGCGCACCATAGCACGATTACTAAGTGTAACTGCCACAGCAATCCTAAAATGGATCAGACAA
>Ga0123356_10003157_pt1 | contig 17334 bp, 8 predicted proteins | sample TergutEmb28metaG_2_FD_92546 | JGI IMG/M metagenome (GOLD analysis project Ga0123356, IMG submission 92546) | Embiratermes neotenicus P3 segment gut microbial communities from Petit-Saut dam, French Guiana - Emb289 P3 | ecosystem: Host-associated > Arthropoda: Insects > Digestive system > Gut ...
CGTAGCCCTGTGTGATGGCACCCCGGTCGGCGAACGGGAGCCGGTGCAGGAACGGCTTGACGACGTCTTCGGCGGCGGCGAGGGCCCCCTGGACGTCGACGCCGGTCGGGATGCCCAGGCGCTCGAAGGTGGCGACGAGGACCTCGGTGGGGGAGTTTCCCGCGCCCGCGCCCAGCGCGCAGAGGGCGCCGTCGATCTGCAGGGCGCCCTGCTGGGCGGCCAGCACCGAGTTGGCGATGCCGAGGGACAGGTTCTGGTGGCCGTGGAAGCCGACCTGTGCCTGGCTGCCGACCTCGTCGATGAGGGCGGCGACGCGGGCTTGGGCGTCGCCGAGGACGAGGGCGCCGGCCGAGTCGACGACGTAGACGCACTGGGCGCCGCCGTCGACCATGATCCGGGCCTGGCTGGCCAGTTCCTCGGGCCCGATGCGGTGCGAGAGCATGAGGAATCCGACGGTCTCCATGCCCATCTGGCGCGCGGCGGCGAAATGCTGCAGTGACACGTCGGCCTCGGTGCAGTGGGTTGCGATCCGGGCCACGGACGCGCCGGCGTCGCGCGCCATCTTCAGGTCACCGATGGTGCCGACGCCGGGCAGCAGCAGCACGGCGATCTTCGCGCCGTGCGCCTCGTCTGCCGCGGCGGCGACCAGTTTGACGTCGTCGACGGCGGAGAAACCGTAGTTGAAGGACGACCCGCCGAGGCCGTCGCCGTGGGTGACCTCGATGACCTCGACACCGGCGGAGTCGAGGGCGTGCACCACGCCGCGGACCTGCTCCTCAGTGAAGCGGTGGGCCATGGCGTGCGAGCCGTCGCGCAGCGTCGAGTCGGTGATCCGCACCTTCGGCGCGCCAGCATCTGGCGGCTGGGCGTTGGCCGGCTCGGCGGCGCGGGTGCCGGTGACGGTGGTCATGCTGACGCCTTCCTGATCCGGGCGAGCTGCTCGCCGGCCCGGGCGGCGGCGGCGGTCATGATGTCCAGGTTGCCGGCCCACGGCGGCAGGTAGTCGCCGTTGCCGCGGACCTCCAGGAAGACGGCGACCCGGGCCATGCCGTTCCACACGTCGCGGGGCGCGTCGTACTGGGGTTCCGCGCGCAGCATGTAGCCGGGGACATATGCCTGCACCTCGGTCACCCGCTTGCTGACCGAGGCGGTGATGGCGGCCCGGTCGGCGTCGGCGGGGATGGCGCAGAACACGGTGTCCCGCATGATCATCGGGGGCTTGACCGGGTTGAGGATGATGATCGCCTTGCCCCGGGCGGCGCCGCCGACCTGCTCGATCGCGGCGGCGGTGGTCTCGGTGAACTCGTCGATGTTCGCCCGGGTTCCCGGTCCCGCCGACCGGGACGCGATCGAGGCGACGATCTCCGCGTAGGCCACCGGAACCACCGACGACACCGCGTGCACGATCGGGATGGTGGCCTGTCCGCCGCAGGTGATCATGTTCAGGTTCGGCGCGCCGGGCAGCTCCGGCAGGTTCACCGCCGGGCACACGTACGGGCCCACCGCTGCTGGGGTGAGGTCGATCGCGGTGATGCCCGCCTCGGCGTAGCGCGGCGCGTTCGCCAGGTGCGCCTTGGCGGAGGTGGCTTCGAAGACGAAGTCGGGGAGCGGGCCGGAGTTCAGCAGCCAGTCCACGCCCTCGGCGGACGCCTGGACGCCCATCTCGCGGGCGCGGGCCAGGCCGGCCGAAGCAGGGTCCACGCCGATCATCGAGTGGACCTCGATCTCCTGGCAGCGGAGCAGCTTGACGAGCAGGTCGGTGCCGATGTTGCCGGGGCCGACGATCGCGGCGGTGAATTTTCTGCCCATGGTGGTCATTTCCCGGAGAAGCTGATCGAGACCGATCCGATCCGGTCGAACGTCGCGGAGACGGTGTCGCCGGGGCCGAACGGGATGGCCGCGCAGACGGAACCGGGCAGGATCACATGCCCGGCCTGCAGCGTGACGCCGCGCTGGCCCAGCGTGTTGGCCAGCCAGACCAGGGCGTTGACCGGCGAGCCAAGCACGGCTCCGCCAGCGCCGGTGCCTTCGATCCGCCCGTTGCGGTGCAGCAGGCACCCGGTCAGCGCCAGGTCCACCGCGTCCGGCTTGACGGGCCGGCCGCCGAGGACTACGCCGCCCGAGGATGCGTTATCGGCGACGGTGTCGGCCAGCGAGATCTTCCAGTCGGCGATCCGGGAGTCGATGATCTCCAGCGCGGGAAGCACGAAATCGACGGCGGCGAGGGCCTCGGCGACTGTCACCCCTGGGCCGGCCAGCGGCTTGCCGAGCACGAACCCGATTTCCGGCTCCGCCTTCGGCTGCAGGAACTTCCCGTAGTCAGCGGTGACGCCCTCGGGGAGGAACATCGAGTCGGCAAGCGCACCGAAGTCCGGCTGATCCACCCCGAGCTGCCGCTGCATCGCCGCCGAAGTGAGCCCGACCTTATGCCCCTTGACGACCGCGCCGTCCGCGGTCCACGCCGTCACCTGCGCCTGCTGGATCGCGTAAGCGTCGTCCACCGTCAGTCCGGGGTATTGCCCGGACAAAGGCGCCACGGGTATCCCGCTCGAATACGCGCCGAGCAGTGCGGCAGCCGCCGCACTGATCTTTTCCGCTTCCATCAAAGGCCTCCTCTCGCCTCGCGATGAAAGCCTTGCCCGCCCCGGCAGGGACCGCAAACGAACGTTCCAACCCCCGGAACGGCAAAACGAGCGGAAGAGCCCGCAGGGCAGCTACCTCCCGGTCAGGGCAACGGCACGCATGACGGCGGGAGAGGAGGCAATCGCCGCCGCCGTCTGGCGCAACGGCCCGACGAGGACGTCGCCGGTGCCCGCCGCGGCCGGAAACGCGACGGAGATGGCGGCGACCGGGCGGTCGCCCACCAGCACCGGAATCGCGACACAGGCGAGGCCTTCGGCGGACTCTTCGCGGTCGGTGGCGTACCCCCGCTCCCTGATGGCGGCAAACTGCTCACGCAGGGTGCCGGCGGTCCACACCGAATGGGCGGTGCGGCGGGCAAGCGGACGCGTCAGAGCGGTAGCTTCGGCCTGCTCGCCGGAGAATGCGAGCAGTGCTTTGCCGACAGCGGTGCAGGTCGCAGGGATCCGGTCGCCGATCGCCGCGGGGGTATCGACGCGCCTGCGGCTGAGCAGCTTCTCGAGGTACACCACGTCGTCGCCGTGCAGCACGGCCAGGTGCAGCGTCTGGCCTGTCACCCGGTGCAGCCCCTCCAGGTGCACCATGGCCGCCTCGCGCAGTCCCGCCTCCGGAGGCAGTGCACCCAGGCTGAACATCCGCAGCCCGAGCCGGTACCCGCCGTCAGCCAGCTCGACCGCGCCGGTCTCGGTCAGCATGGCCAGCACCCGGTGAGCTGTGGATTTCGGCAGGCCGCTGCGACGCGCGATCTCCGCGAGCGGCAGCACCCGGTCCCGGTGACTGAACGCGGCGAGCACATCGAAGGCCTTCCACAACACGGAAGGCGCCGCACCCGGCTGATCAGTCATGACATGAGTCTAAATGAGCGCCCAGCCCGGAGAATTCGGCTAGCCCTTCGCTGGGAGGGTGGTGCGCCGGCCGCCTGCAGGCGTCAGACCGCAGGATTGCTCATTCCGGACCAGGACCCAACAAAAGTGCGGCCTCAGGACTTGTCGGGCTTCAGGTGCCGATCTAGCGTCTTGTTGGTAGCGGGATGATTTGCGGCATTGCAGGGAGCGGGCCGAACCTTCTCAAGGAGGCCGTCATATGCGCGCTAAGTTTCTCGTCATCACAAGTGCCTGCGGCCTGGTGATCGCCGGCGCCGCGCTCGCGAGCCCGGCCATGGCAAGCCCGTCGCACCCGGGCGCACCGCCGCCTGGCGAACGGATCGCGGCGACCAACGCGACCTACAACGCGATTGAGGCAAAAATCGCCGCAGGCCAGTCTCTCCGGCTGCGATTCCCGGATCCGACGGCACAGGAAGACATCATCGACTACGGCGTCAACGACTTGTGGAGGAAGGGAATCGACGGCGCGGGCGTGACCGTGGCCTATATAGTCACCAATCCCGACCCGGGCCTCGCAGCATCGATGGCGACCTATGATACCGCGATGGACCTGCCGCCCGTGAACATCACCCAGATGGCCCTCCCGGCGCCGGGCAACCCGTCCTTCACCTGTCAGGTCGAATGCAGCAGCGGCGAAGACCGGCTCGACGCTGAGGCAATCCACTCGATGGCGCCTTATGCGAACATCATCTTCGTGCACCCGTCGGTGCCGGAAACGATCGGCATACAGGGCTGGCCGCAAGTGGCCCAGGCCATCGAGATGATCGCGAACCAGCACCTGGCCAACATCATCACGGTCAGCCTTGGTGACGGCGAGGGCGACTTCATCGACGACCCGACCAACCCGACCGCCACCCAGCAGGCAGCTATCCATTCTCTGGATCCGGCCTTCCTCGACGCCGCGGCACGGGGTGTCCCGGTGATGTTCGCCGCCGGTGACTGCGGCCCGACCGATCCGACTGTCCTCGGCGACACCGGCCAGTGCACTCCGGCGATCGGGGTCACCGCGGATCACCCGGCCGACAACCCGTGGGTCACGGCGGTCGGCGGCACGATCCCTAACCCTGGCCTCGCGACGCCGGGTGGGCGTACCGCACCCGACGCGCTGTGGACCGCCCCGAACAACAACTCAGACGCAGCGAGCGCTGGCATATCGGCCGTCTATCCGAAGCCGTCCTGGCAGCGGGGTATCCCGGCGCTGGATGGCGTCAACGGCCGCGCTTTCCCGGACATCTCGATGGATTCGGATGACGGAACCTCGCAGGCATCGCCTACCTTCGCGGGCATCCTCGCGCTGGCTACCCAGCTGCACGGTGCCGATCTGGGCACGGTGAACCCTGCCCTGTACGCGATCGGACCACGAGGCGCTAAGGCCGGCATCATCGACGTACCGGCTGGATACACCGACACCGCGTACGGCGTCACGGGCTTCTCGACAGGGCCCGGCTTCGACATCGCATCGGGCTGGGGCACCATCTACGCGCCGGCTTTCGTGCCCGCGCTGGTGGCGCAGATCGACCGCCAGCGCGGGCCGGACCAGCCGAGCCAGCAGGCACGGCGCGCACTGGACCACCTGCAAGCAGGCATCGCCGTATCCGCCCGTGCGGTGGCCAGCGGTCAGACTGTCACGGTCACCGGGCACGGTTTCATCCCGGGGAGCTCTCCGAACGGCACAACGGTCGAAGACGGCTTCGGGGTGTTCCCGCCGCTCCCGGGACAGTACGGGGTGACGAGCGGCCCGTACGCCGACCCGACCTCGACCGTGCCGGGACAGACCTGGGACGACGTGTCGGTCAGCGTAACGGGGACCGGGCACAATTCGACGGTGCAACCGCCCGTCGTGACAGGTCCGGACGGCAGCGGCACAGTCAAGGTCACCATTGACACGACCGGGATGGCCGTCGGCACCTACACAGTGAAGATCACCGGCCGGGTGCTGACGCAGACGGTTTCGTTCCAGGTGAAGAATCCGAGGTCCAGCTAGTACGTTGCCGCGGGTCCGTTCGGGGTGGAGCTTCAGTCGTCCCGAACGGACCCGGGTCAGCTGGCCGGCCAGGAAGGCATAGAGGTACCACGCAAGGGTGGTGGCCCGACTAGCTACCATTATCCCCTTTTGTGCCGGTAGCCTGCGCCCATGCGGTATTTGGTGCAAGAGCGGATCTTCTCTCTCACAACCGACTTCTGGATTGAGGACGAGAACGGTGACCGCGTCTTCTACGTCGACGGAAGGGCACTCGCCCTCCGGGAGACCTTCGAGCTGCGGGACGGCGCCGGGAATCTGCGCGCGCTTATCCGCAAGAAGATGTTCGCGATGCGGGACACCATGAACATCGAAGATCAGAACGGCGTCATCGCCACGGTCAAGCCGGCGTTCTTCTCGCCGTTCAAGCACCGCTACGAGATCGACCTGGCGGACGGGTCACGGCTCGAGGCCGTCGGCAACTTCACGGACAAGGACTGGGAACTCGCCGGCGCGGGCGGCGAGGTCGTCGGGCGAATCTCCCGGCGCTGGTTCCGGATCCGCGACACCTACGGGGTCGAGGTGGCACCAGGCGCGGACGACGCGGTGGTGATCGCCATCGCCGTGTGCATTGACCGCATTCACGAGGACGAGATGCGCGAGCACCAGGAGCAGCAGCACGGCGGATTCGCCGGCTTCTAGCCGAGCCCCCGGCTACGGCCAGGCGCTCGGCTGTGGAGCGTGCCGCCTTCTCACGTGGCTCATTTGTTACTGGACATGATTGCCGCGGTTTCTGCCGGTGCGAAATCCTTTGGATGTGATCGACCCTCGGGGGCCGCTGCCGGTGCGCCGGATGACGGTGCACTGGGTGGTGATCGCCGCCGCGGCGCTAACCACGCTGCTGGCAGCGGCCGCAGGTGCCGCACTCGCGGCGTTCGCCGGCCAGGCGTTGCCCCAGGCTGTCCGGCATGACCTGGTTGCCGCGCCGGGCACCGCGCTGATAGCAAGCGGGTCCTTTTCCGGTAGCGACGTCACGACGACCACCGACGCTCTGCGGTCGGCGATCGGCTCGGCGCTGCCCGGCGTGCCCTTCGGCTTCTGGCAGGGAATCTGGTCCGACCCGCTCGGCCTCGTGCCCGGAGCGCTGCCCGCGCAGCCAACGGGCGACCGCGGGAACACGCCGCTGCTTGAGGCGGCATCGCTTGACGGCATCCAGGCGCACAGCGTGCTGGTGTCCGGCGTATGGCCGTGGCAGGACTCCGCCCCGGCCGGCGGCATACCCGCGGCGCTGCCCGCGACCGCTGCCGCGCTGCTTAAGCTGCGCACTGGGGACGTGCTCCGGCTGCGGGACAGGACCTCGAACGCGCCGGTAACGTTCGAGATCACCGGGCTCTACGCCCAGCAACAGCTGTCCGGCCCCGCGGCCGCGTACTGGCAGCTGAACAGCGTCCCAGCCAGTGGCTCGGCCACCGCGGGCGGCTTCACCACCTACGGCCCGCTCGTCGTGGCGCCGCAGGCGTTCCCCAGCCAGCTCGCCGCAACGTCGGTTACGCCCGGCCATCTCGCCGCGGCCACCGGGACCTGGGTCGCCCAGCCGGACATGACGCGCTTCACCGATGCCATCCTGTCCACGACCTCCGCACGCGTCAGCGCGCTCTCCTCCGCGCTTTCCAGCTCAAGTGCCTTGAACTCGGTGCAGCTCAGCACCAGCCTGACGGCAGTGCTCTCCGACGCGGGCAGCAATCTGGCCGTCGCCAGATCGCTGCTCGCGATCAGCGCCCTGCAGTTGACCCTGCTCGTGCTTGCGGCGCTGATCGCGGTCGCCCGGCTGCTGTCCACCCAGCGCGAGAGCGAGACCGCGCTGCTGACGGCGCGCGGAGCGACCAGATGGCAGCTCGCCCGGCTGACCGCGGCCGAGGTGATACCGCTGCTCGTAATCACCGCGCTGCTCGGCGGTGCCGCTGGGGTCTGGCTGGCCCGGGTGCTGGGCAGCTCTCTCGGCGGTGGCTCCGGTTCCGGCTACGGCGGAGTCAGCGTGCGGGCGGCCGGCACGTGGCTTGACGCCATGGCAGCAGCGGCCGTTATCGCCGTCCTCGCGATCGGCACGATGCTCTTCCCTGTGCTACGGCAGCCAGCCGCGACCGCCTCCAGCGCCCGCCAGACGGCGATCTCCGGCGCGACCAGGGCCGGCGCCGACCTGGCCCTCATCGCGCTCGCGGTGCTCGCCGGCTGGCAACTGCGCCGTTACTCGGCCGTCACCGCCTCGGCGAACGGCGGGGCGCCTTCCATCGATCCCGTGCTCGTGCTAGCGCCGGCCCTCGCGCTGGCGGGCGGCACAGTTCTCACGCTGCGCCTGCTGCCGGCCGGGGCCCGGGCCGCCGAGCGGCTGGCGGCCATGGGCCGCGGCCTGACCGGGGCACTGGCCGGCTGGCAGTTCAGCCGTCAGCCACTGCGACAGGGCGGCGCCGCGCTGCTGCTTGTCATGGCGGTTGCCACCGGTGCGCTGGTGCTCGCGCAGCATGCGAGCTGGTCCAGGTCCGCCGCCGACCAGGCGGCGTTCGCGGTCGGCAGTGACGTGCGGGTGGACCTAGCCGCCCCGCTGCCCGTCGGTACCGGCACGCAGGTCAGCGGGGTGCCCGGCGTACGCTCCGCGATGGCTGTCGCGGCCACTGTGCAGTCGCTGCCCGCCGAGGTCGTGGCCATTGACTCGGCGAAGGCGCGGCAGGTGGTGCGGCTTCGCCCCGACGAGTCGGCGCTGCCTGCGAGCCGGTTGTTCGCGGCCATCGCGCCAGCTGCCGGTACCGGGGGCATGCTCATCCAGGGCCGGCCTCGCACCGTCAGCTTGACGGCCACGCTCAGTCGGGCACGGCTCGGCACGGTCACCGCAATGTTCACGGTCACCGACGCTGATGGCGCCTCGTTCCAACTCCCCGCCCGTGCGCCGCTGCCGGCCGACGGCCGTCCGCATGTGCTCAGCGTTTCGTTCGGCGGCACCAAGGCCGCCTACCCGCTGCGCCTCACCCAGGTCACGCTCAGCTATACCGTGCCGGGGCAGCACCTGACCGCGCCGGTCAAGCTCACTATCGGCGGCGCGACGGCCAGCGACTGGATCGCCGCCGTCAGCTCAGCGGAGATCGCGCAGGACTCCACATATCCCGGTCAGATCAAGTTCGCCGCCCCCCAGGCGATTGGCTGGCAGGCCGTGCCTGGCGGCGCCACGCTGACGTTCGCCCCGGGCTTCGGCGTCGCCTACGCCGGCAGCACCGGTGACCTCGTCTCCACGCCGGCGGACGGGCAGTTGACGCTCACCGCCGCGGGCGCCGTGCCGAAGAGCGTTCCAGCGATCGTCACCCGGGCATTCCTCAACAGGAACAACACCGGCCTTGGCGCCATCGTCCCCGCGAACGTCAACGGTGCGCCTGTCCCGGTACGCATCGCGGCCGTGGTCAGCACGTTCCCCACGGTCACCGGCAGTGCGATCATCGTCGACCTGCCCACTATCCAGGCGTTTCTCGCAAGCAACGGCGCCGCCCCGCTGCCCGTCACCCAGTGGTGGCTTGCCACCGACGGCGCGCAGGTCCTGCCTTCCCTGGCTAAGGCGCTGCCGCCGGGTACGGCCGTGACGAGCATGGTTGCACTCTCCGCCGCCAACCTGGCCGATCCGCTGTCGGCCGCGCCGCAGCAGGCGCTGCTCGCCTTGGCCGTGGCGGCGGTGCTGCTCGCCATCACCGGTTTCTGGGTCTCGATCGCGGCGGACGTCAGCCGGCGGCGCACGCAGAACGCGCTGCTCGCCGCGCTCGGTGTGACCCGGCGGTCCGCCGCCGCGCGGCTTTTCCTTGAGAAGCTCCTGCTCTCGGTGCCCGCGGCCGCGCTGGGCCTGGTGCTCGGCACCGTCGTCGCGGGGCTGCTCGTGCCCGCGGTCACGCTCACCGCGACCGCGCAGACTCCGGTCCCGCCGCCCGATATCCTCTTCGACCTATCCCAGACGGCGCCGCTCGCGGCGGCCGTGGCCGTGCTTCCCGCGCTGGCCGCCGCCCTCGTCGTCTTCCGCCAGCCGGACCCGGCGGCCGAACTGCGGGCAGCGGAGGCAGACTCCGGTCCCGGCGCCCGGTATCTTCTTCGACCTATCCCAGACGGCACCGCTCGCGGCGGCCGTGGCCGTGCTTCCCGCGCTGGCCGCCGCCCTCGTCGTCTTCCGCGGGCCGGACCCGGCGGCCGAACTGCGCGCGGCGGGGTTGGCGGGAGCGGCCCTCCGGGCCGCACCGCGGAACCCGCGGCCCGGCCCATCGGGGGCAAGCACAGTCGCGTGCGCTGGCGCACTCCGCGAAGCGTCAACGTCTGGCTCGCGCTGCTCACCTTCTGTCTTGTGTTCACCGCCACCGCCGGAGTCCGCGAAGCGCTCGCAAGCAGGACCGCAGCGCTGCACCAGACGCTGGGCGCTTTCCCCGTGCAGGCGTCGGCCATCACCGTCGCAGGATCGTGGCAGTCGATATCGGCCGTGCTGCCGTCCCGGCCCGCGACGGCAGGCTACTTGGCCCCGTCGCTGCTGTCTGAGCAGCAGACCAGCGAGATCACCAGCGAGCTGCGTGGTGACCTGAACCGCGGTGTGGTACCACTCGCCCCCGCCACCGCCGACTGGGCGGCGCTGACAACCGAGCTGAACCCGCTGACGCCCACGCCGCCGACTACGGACGGCACCCCGGTCGACTTCGAGATCGCCTACCGGCAGCCCCTCGCCCGGCACGTACGGCTGATCTCCGGCGCCTTCCCCAAGGCGCCGCTTCCCGCCCCGGCCAGCGACAAGCTGCCACCAGGTGTGAGCTTCTACCCGGTCCTGCAGGTCGTGGTGACAAAGCAGACCGCCGATCAGTTCGATCTGCGACCTGGTGCCACGCTGAAGGTGCCAGGCCCGCTGCTTCCGCTGATCGGAAAGGCGCCTCCGATCACCCTTGTGGTGAGCGGCATCGTGGCGCCGACCGACCCGAGTTCCGCATTCTGGACGTCCGACCCGACCATTGCCACTCCCGACCTCGTGCAACCGCTCGAGAAGGCGCCGTTCTGGCTCGGTGAAGCGATCGCCACTCCCGGCGAGAGCGCGGCAGTACAGGCCGATTTCGGCAGTGTAGGGATCAGCGTCCAGTGGTCCTTTCCGCTCGCGGTCAGTGACCTCACCGGGCAGCAGGCGCAGCCGCTGAGCGACGCGCTCACCGGGCTCAGCAGCAAGGCGCTACCGCTGTCAGGGGATGTCGCGCCCGTCTCGAACGAGATCACCGCCTCGACGGGCCTGGTGGCGGATTTGGCGCCGTTCCTGTCGGCCGCCCAATCGGCGGACGCCCTGCTCTGGTTGCTTTACGTGAGCCTCACGGTGGTCGGCCTCGTCGCGCTGCTGCTCGCCTGCCGGATGGTCGTGCTGCACAGCTCTACGGAGCTCGCGCTGATCCGCGCGCGCGGCGCTTCCTCATGGCAGCTCGGCGGCGCCGTCGGTGGCGCCGCCGCCCTCGTATGCGTTCCCGCGTCCGTGGTCGCCGTGGTCCTGGCAGTCCTCGCCGTGCCTGGGGCGGGAAGCCCGCAGTCAGCCGGTGCGGTCGGCGCCTGGTGGCCGGTGCTGTCCGTGCTGCTTGTCGCCGTCTGCGGCACCGCCCTGATGGCCGGGTGGCGCAACCGGCTGCACTCTGCTGGTTCCGGCAGGCGTGCGACCTCTTCGCGCGGCCGACGTCAGCGCGGCGCATGGGTCAGGATGGTGGCCGAGCTCTCCCTCATCGTGGCGGCGGTGGGCGGGATCATCGTCTTCCGTAAGCAGGGCCTGCAGACCGGGGCGGGCGTGGATCTCTATTCGAGTGCCGCTCCGGCGCTCATCGCGATCCCCACGGTCGTCGTGGTGTTCCGCTTGTATCCGCTCGTGCTGCGCTGGCTGTTGCATGCCGCTGCGCGCATGTCGGGCGCGCCAGCCTTTCTCGGCCTCGCGCGCGCAGCGCGTACCGGGCTCACTCCCGCCCTGCCCGCCTTCGGCCTCGCGCTTGCGCTTACCGTGGCCGCGTTCGGTGGCATGGTCCGCGATGCGGTAACCAACGCCCAGGTTGCCGCGTCCTGGCAGACGGTTGGCGCGGACGTGACGATTATGCCGTCGCAAGTTGCACCAGGCTTCACGATCCCGGCGGCGACGGCCCGGGCCATTGCGGCCGTGCCGGGCGTGACGCACGCCGCGGGGGTATACAAGACCACTTGGTCCACGCCCGACGGCACCCAAGTCACCGGGCTCGCCGTGGATCCGGCCGGCTACGCGGCACTCGTGGCCGCAACGGAGGGGTACCCGGCGGTCCCGACCGCGCCGATCGCGACGGTGGCTCAGCCGGGCACACCGCAGCCGGTGCTCGCCTCGCCGTCGGCCGCTGCCGCGCTCGGGAAAGGCACCGTCGTGCTCAGCACGCAGGATCCGGTGCGGCCGGTCACCGTCCGGGTAGCCGGCACGCTGTCAAGCACGCCTGCGCTGTCGGGGATGCCAGGGCTGCCGGCCAACCCCTCCTTTGTCATCATGCCGATCGCCGCCCTTCAGTCGTCGGCCACGCCGCTGGTGCCAGTCCCGGTCAATGAGATGCTGCTGACTGGGCCGGGGATCGATCGGGCCCGGCTGACCGCGGTGCTGCGGAGCCTGGCGGGTGGGGACACCACCTTCCGCTCCGACGTGCTCGCCGGGCTGACCGGGGCGCCGCTGCAGCATGGCGCGGCCACGGTGATCACCTTGTCGACCATCGCCGCCGCAGTTCTCGGCCTTGTGATCATGCTGCTTGAGCTCGCGCTCGGCGCGGCCGAGCGTGATGCGACCCTCGCCCGGCTCGCCACCATGGGCCTTGGCGAAGGTCAGCGGGCCCGGGTAGTTGCGGTTGAACTGCTGCCGGCGCTGATAGCGGCGGCGCTGGCCGCTTGGGCGTGCGCCCTCGTGCTGCCTGCTGTGCTGCGGTCCGTCATTGATCTGTCGGTGTTCACCGAGTCGTCAGCCCCGGTCCCGCTCGTGCCGAATGTCGCCGCTGTCGCGGTGCCGCTCACGGGACTCCTAGTGCTCGCGGCCACGTCGGTCGGCATCGAGATCAGGGCTGGCCGACGGCGGGGCGCCGCCTCGTTGCGGATCGGCGAATGAACGGGAGCGGGCAGCGCGAGCCCCTGTCGCGGTGAGGTTGGCTTAGGACATGCCAGGGTAGATGACACGACTCGTGGGTATGAAGTGACGGCAGGTCTAACTCTCCCCGAGGGTGGTTGGCGTAACAGCTAGCCAAGGGAGAGCTGCGCCGGACGATCACACCGATGATCCAATCAGGCTTGATCTGCGCCACTGGAACGCCGTCAACTATCTGACCGTCGCGCAGTTCTATCTCCAGCGAACCCGCTGCTGCGCGAGCCGCTTTCCGCCGATCACATCAAGCCGCGGCTGCTCGGTCACTGGGGCACCAGCCCGGGTTTGCCGCATCACGCGTACGTGCACGAGCATCTCGAGGACGTGCCCGAAGTCAGGAACTGGGTCTGGCCCGCTCGGCGCCACTCCTTGTGCTATGAGCTCATCTGTTGAACCGGGGGGATCGCTGTGGCGCCTTCGATCGCACTCCAGGATTTTGATGCGGTGCTGTTCGACCTCGATGGCGTGCTGACCAGCACCCGGACAGTGCACGCGGCGGCCTGGAAGGAGATGTTCGACGAGTTTCTGGTCGCCTGGGACAGGCAGCGGGGCTCCGAGAACGAGCCTTTTGACGACCGGGACGACTACGCCGCTTACGTGGACGGCAAGTCGCGCCAGGACGGTGTACGTGACTTCCTCGCCTCTCGCGGGATCGAGCTGCCCGAGGGCCACCCGGACTCGCCCCCGCAGGAGGAATCGGTGTGGGGCCTGGGCAATCGCAAGCAGCTGCTGGTCGAAGCGCAGCTGGAGCGGGTCGGTGTGGAGGTGTTCCCAGGGTCGATCGCGTGGGTGCGGGAGGTGCGCAAGGCCGGGCTGAGTACGGCAGTTGTGTCGAGCAGCCGCAACTGCGCCATCATCCTGCAGTACGCGGGCATCACCAATTTGTTCGACACCCAGATCGACGGCGACACCAGCCTCGAGCTCCGCATGCCGGGAAAGCCGGCCCCCGACACGTTCCTGGAAGCGGCCCGCCGGCTTGGTGTATCCCCCGAGCGAGCCATCGTCGTGGAGGACGCGCTGGCGGGGGTAGAGGCAGGCCGGGCAGGCGGGTTCGGGCTGGTGGTGGGGGTCGACAGGGACGGGGATGCGGCGACCTTGGCCGTCCGTGGGGCGGACCTCGTGGTGGGCGACCTGGGTGAGCTGCTAGCGGCGCCCACAGATCGGCTGCACCGCGCGGGTCCCCGAGAGCACCGGCTGCTGGCGGCGGCCAGGCGAATCATGACGGAGGCCGACGACTACCCAGCCGACCCCCTGCGGCTGGTCGAACGCACCTACAATCCCGGCTCCATCGAACAGACCGAGACCCTGCTGGCGCTCTCGAACGGCTACCTCGGAGTCCGGGCCTCGTTCGAGGAGGGTGAGCCGTCCTACCATCCGGCAACCCTGCTCAACGGATTCCACGAAACGTGGCCGATCACGTACCCGGAGACGGCACACGGGTTCGCCACCACCGGTCAGACGATCGTGCCGGTGCCCGACGGCACCACCATCCGGCTGCTGGTCGATGAAGACCCCGTCAGCTGCGAGAAGACCGAGGTCCGGGAGTTCGAGCGTGCCCTGGACATGCGAACAGGCACACTGGACCGTTCGGTCGTCTACCAACTGGCTGATGGCCGCCGTTTCAAGGTTGACACCAGGAGGTTCGTGTCACTCGCTCACCGGCACCTGGCCTGCCTTCGCTATGAAGTGACGGCTCTCGATGCGCCCGCTCACCTGACCATTTCGTCGGAGCTGCGCACGCCGCAGCGCCTGCGCGAAGAAGCCGCTGCCGATCCGAGGCGGAGCCGGCTGCAGGCCGACGAGGTCCTGGAACCCGGCGTGGAGCGGGTCGAAGGCGCGCGCGTCATTCGCTCATACCGCACCGTAGACAGTGGACTGGCGGTCGCGGCGGGGATGGACCACGACTTCGGTGAGGAGGGCGTTACCGATGTCCGGACGATGCTGGACAGCGGCCGTGCCCGGGTGCTGTTCGATGTCGACGCCTCACTCGGGCGGCCTGTTCAGCTCATCAAGTGGCTCGCCTACCACTATGGCGGGGAAGATGAGGGTGAGCTGGCTAACCGGGCCGAACTGACATTGCACCGAGCCCGCGCCGCGGGCTACGCGGCGGCCCTTGCCGATCATAAGCGTCAGGTAAGCGAGTTCTGGGATCGCAGTGACATTCTGTGGGACGGCGGACCGCGAGACCAGCAGGCGCTGCACTTCAGCCTGTTCACCATCCTGCAGGCCACCTGGCGCAGTGAGGGCCATGGCGTGCCCGCGAAGGGCCTGACGGGCACCGGATACGAGGGCCACTACTTCTGGGACACCGAGGTATACGTGCTGCCGTTCCTGATCCACACCTGGCCCGCGATCGCGCGTAGCCTGCTCATGCACCGGGTACGCATGCTGCCGGACGCCCGCCGCCGAGCCCAGGAGGTGGGCGCCTCCGGGGCACTGTTCCCGTGGCGGACCATCAACGGCGCGGAGGCTTCGGCCCACTACGCCGCCGGCACCGCGCAGTATCACATCGACGCGGACATTGCTTACGCGCTGCACCAGTACGTCCAGGTGACCGGCGACACCGATCTGCTGTTCCGTCATGGTGTCGAGCTTCTGGTCGAGACGGCCCGGATGTGGGCGGCTCTCGGGTTCTTCTCCCCTCGCCGCGACGGGCAATTCGTAATTCACGAGGTGACCGGCCCCGACGAGTACGCCACGGTGGTCGACAACAACCTGTACACCAACCTCATGGCGGCCGAGAACCTTCGCCTGGCCGCCGACTACGTCGAGCTGGTGCGCGCCGAGTCCCCGCCGGACTACAGCCGCGTGGTCGAGCGCACCGGGCTGACCGACGACGAGCTGGGAGCCTGGCGGCGTGCGGCCGAGCGGATCTACGTTCCCTATGACAAAGAGGCCGGCGTCCATCTTCAAGACGACAGGTTTCTCGACCAGGCGCCGTGGGACTTCGCTGGCACGCCCCCCGACCGCTATCCGCTGCTGCTGCACTACCACCCGCTGGTCATCTACCGCCACCAGGTGATCAAGCAGGCCGACGTGGTACTCGCCACGGTGATGCTGCCCGATCGCTTCACCGCGGCCGAGAGACGCCGGATCTTCGACTACTACGACCCGATCACCACCGGGGACTCCTCGCTGTCGGAATGCATCCAGGCCATCGCCGCCGCCGACGCTGGCAAGTACCGCAGCGCCGAGGAATATCTCGTCGACGCGGCCGCAGTAGACCTTGCCGACACCGCCGGCAACCTCCGCGACGGCCTGCACGTGGCCTCGGCCGGCGGCACCTGGATGGCGGTTGCGCACGGCTTCGCCGGATACCGATGGCGCGCGGGCAAGACCGAGTTCGCCCCTATCCTGCCCACCCGGGCCCGCCGCCTGCGCGTCCCGCTCCTGCTGCGAGGATCGCAGCTCGAGGTCGACATCGAGCAGGACCAGGTCACCTACCGGCTGCGCAGCGGCGATCCCGTGACGGCCTACCACTACGACCACGAGTTCACCGTCTCGGTGGGATCGCCGGTCTCGTTCGCAAGCCACTCCCACACTACTGACGGCCTCACACACCCCGACAATGGCCGGACCGATCCAGGATCCACCCAAGTCGACCCCGGGTAAATCCACGTCAGGTCGAAATCCCTCGCGACCCTAGAGCTCGCAACACCAAGCGTGAAGGTCAGGGAGACGTTGCTGAATCCATACGGCGCCCAGGATCACCTGGCTTTGATCGTGCCTGCTGACTCGGACGGTGCGCGGACGCTGGGCGATGGCCATCGTGCTGGTCGTGCCGGTTACTCGCCAGCCGATGCCAGGCTGATGCCGCAGAACATAGGTAAGCCACGTGGCGCCGAGGCAGGCGACGAAGCCGTTGATGCCGACCCGCAGTTCGTGGCCGTGGCCGACCGGCGGGCCGAGAGTGATCAAGATTCCGCCGCTCCTGACTTGCCAGCAGCCTTTCTTGGCCTCAAGCACCGATCCCCGGTCGGCGATGAAGATGACGTGCGCCATTCGTGCCAGCGCGGCAGTGACCTGGCGCTGAGCCTGCGGTGCGATGAGCGCGCCTGGTCTATGTCTTCCCATAGGGTCTGCGGCATCCGGATAAGCCTGGTTTGGCACGTAGACGGTCTTGAAGGCGTGTTGGAAGGAGTTCTCCGCAGGCGTGCTGAGGTACCTTCGCAGCACCTGGGCGTAGACCTCGGCCTCTTTGGTGGCGGCCGCATTGACACCCGGCGGCCTGTCGCTGGCCGGCGCTTGCACGGCGGGCGGGGAGTGAACGGCGGACGAGACACGGGCAGTAGGAGAGCCGCCGCAGGCTGCTGTGCTGATGGCGAGGGCGGTTAGCACGATACCGGCAGCCGCGGTTACACGAGGGCGTTGCATTCGAATACTCTCCCGGCCGCTACCCTGGGTCACAGCGGTTCATCCCTGCCAGTGTCCTTAGTCATCCACGGTATGGGCGACGCGCAGGATCAGCTCCCCGTAGGCACCTGGATGGAGGCCCGGGAGTCTCATCGCAGACTCAGGGTGAGGTACCGTGCCGCACGGCACGCTGTAGTTGGCGCAGACTGTCCGGGCCAGTTGCCCCAGGGCCACCACGCGCGGCCGGCCGAGAGCTTCCCACAGCTCCGGCAGGCGCCCCCCCATCACGTCATCCAGGCCGATCAGCCCGATGTCCCGCCACCTGTGAG
>Ga0123356_10003158_pt1 | contig 17326 bp, 11 predicted proteins | sample TergutEmb28metaG_2_FD_92546 | JGI IMG/M metagenome (GOLD analysis project Ga0123356, IMG submission 92546) | Embiratermes neotenicus P3 segment gut microbial communities from Petit-Saut dam, French Guiana - Emb289 P3 | ecosystem: Host-associated > Arthropoda: Insects > Digestive system > Gut ...
CCACACCAACCGCATCCGGGGCATGCATTTGCGAAAAGAATTGAATTCATTTGGTCACCGGCGTCAGTTCGGCAGAATCCATCATCTCACACTTCCACTCCCCCACATTACGAGTACTTCCGTCAATCACCACCCCAACTCTATACAGCTTTTTTCGACTACGAACCCATGGCAGTAGGTATTCGTTTTTCGTAATCTGAGCAACAGCGCTGGTGGCCGCCTTCTGCAGCTTCATCGTCGAAACTGGAGCACCAGTCGGTCTGATTATCTTGAACTCAAAGCAGTAAACGTACTGTGGAACCACCACCAAAATGTCAATTCGACCGATCAATAGCTGCATTTCCACATGGCACTTGATCCCGAGCATTTTAAACATTATGAAAATGGCGGTTTCGTAGAAGTTTTCGGACGGAAAGACAATGCTGTGTGGAATCGACGCGAGAAATGCGCGAATTGCGTCGATTGCCCCGTCAATGTCGCCGGCTGCAAAAGTCAGCGGAAGGTTTGTTATCAACGCGTCGGCGTCTTCTTCCGGAACTTGTATTGATTCGGACGCAAACGATCTCGCAAAGGTTGACGATACTCCGAGGTTGGGAAAATCAAGAACGTACTCATCTCGCTCCTCGTCGTAATCAGATACTGTCAGATATCCAGATTGGTAGAGCACAGCTGCTCGTTCCAACTTGTGGAAATCTAGCCTCCGAAAGCTGCGCTCAGCAATTCGCGTGGGGTTGAGGGCCAGAATCGGTAGGTTGTGTTTGGTGAGCAATCTGATAAGACTGTCGGGTGATGTGGAACTGTACCAATCATCCGACAATTTGCCTCCATTGTCGAAGTCCAGAATTAATCCCGATGGACTGTATACGGTTGCTGGCAATTTCGAGAAGCGATATCCGTGGTAGTACTTGCGCAGGCGCTCCATGTATTCTTCCGCTGATTGCTCGGTGCCTGCGAGGATTTCAGCGATTTCTGGTTCAAAAGTGGATTCGAGCTCGTCTTGAGTTATTCCGCAGATACACGCGAAATCGGAATCTAATGATATGTCGTCAAGATTGTTGAGACCAGAGAACAAACTGACATAGGAGAATCTGGTTCGACCGGTTAGAAACACAAATCGCAAATAGGTATAATAAGTCTTCAAGATCGCGTAGAGCCCCCCAAAGTCCCGTCGAACCTGTTTCTGAACAATAGGATCGTCGATAGTCTCGAGCAGCGGTTTGTCATAGTCGTCAATAATTACCACCGCCTTTTCCCCAAATTTCTTGCATGCACGACGTAACAGGATTAGAAACATTGCCTCAACACTATCGTTTGGCAATTCTAGATCCAACTTGATTGCCTGAGCTTGAAGTTGACGTTTGAATGCCCCATCCAGATCATCGACACCGCGCCAAAGACGTCCTGAACCCAAGCTCAAGTGTATCACCGGGTGCTTTTTCCAGGCCCACTCAAGCGAGTCGATAGCCAGCGCGGGCTGTCCAGCTATTTCCCCGAAGAGATCACGTCGTCCGCTAAACACCGCCTCAAGCGTGGAACACAAAAGGGTTTTTCCAAATCGCCGCGGCCTGGATAAGAAGACAGCGTCCCCGGAGCCGACCACCAGCTTGTGGATCAGCGCTGTTTTGTCCACATAACAGAACCCGCGCTCGCGAATCGCAACAAAGTCTTGCATTCCTACAGGCAACAATCGATTCATGATTCCTCACATGCTGCAGCAACGGCGTCGAAGCCGCGACTCCACCGGATTAATGCCGATTCCGGTACGACCGGCCCGGTGATACCACCGCTTAACCTCGTTGGCAACCATCAATCGGACGCCACGCGCGTGTTTTTTCGACACTTGGTTGCGCAGCGAAAAACAGGCGCAACGAGCGGGAATGCACCACCGACGGTCACAGCGACAGGCTGCACACCGAAACGGGTTTTACGTTTTCGAAAGAAGACGGGCAAACGGATTGTTCTTGAACTTTGCCGCATCATCTCCAGTCGAAGCAGCTCCAGGCTTTCCGGTTTTCCCCCGGGCAACTCCCACCGTCGCAAGATCCTTCTTCACTTCCGGACGGTCATTCTTCTTTGCCGACAATGATATGCGTTTTCGCGAAAGGTCCACCTCCATCACCCGAACCGATATTCTGTCCCCAACTTTCACAACCTCATTCGGGTCACGCACAAAACGATCAGACAATCTCGACACATGCACCAACCCATCCTGATGAATTCCAATATCCACAAACGCCCCGAAGGCCGTCACATTCGTCACCACCCCCTCCAACTCCATTCCCACCACCAAATCGTCCATCGTTCGCACATCTTCCCTAAACTTGGGTTGCTCAAACGAATCCCGCGGATCTCTGCCAGGTTTTGCCAACTCAAGCAGAATGTCCTTCAAAGTAGGCTCCCCAACCTCTCCCGAAACGTATTTACGCCAATCTATCTTGCTGGCTAATGTCGCATTGCCAACCAAACTCGATATCGATACCCCCAAGTCTTTCGCCATCTTCTCAACAATAGGATATCGCTCCGGATGAACAGCGCTGCCATCTAACGGGTTATCCGCACCCCGAATTCGCAAGAACCCCGCAGCCTGCTCAAACGTCCTCGGACCAATTCCCGTCACATCCATAAGCTCCCTACGGGATTTGAATGCCCCTTTTTTGTCCCTATGCGCAACTATCCGCTTTGCAACAGTCGAACTCAGCCCCGCAACCCGCGAGAGCAACGGCGCACTCGCGGTGTTCAACTCCACCCCCACCATATTCACGCAACTCTCTACCACCTGATCCAACTTACGAACCAACATCGGCTGATGAACATCATGCTGATACTGCCCAACACCAATCGACTTTGGGTCAATTTTCACAAGCTCCGCAAGCGGATCCTGCAACCTCCTCGCAATACTAATCGCCCCACGAACAGTCACATCAAGATCAGGAAACTCCGTCCGAGCCAGCTCCGACGCCGAATATACACTTGCTCCGGCCTCCGACACGGATACCGCAAAAACCTCACTCAACCCCTCGGACGTAAGCACTTCACGAACAAATGCCTCGGTCTCGCGACCATGCGTGCCATTGCCCACTGCAATTGCAGTCGGACAATGCTTTTTGCATATCATCCGCAGCGTTTCACGGGCTTTGCCCATCGCTTGATCACCCTGAACTAAATAGATTACAGTATGATCCAATAGCTTTCCCGTGTCGCTCACCACCGCAATTTTGCACCCAGTTCGCTGCCCAGGATCAATCCCCACCACAGTTTTTGTGCCCAATGGCGCTGCCATTAGCAATTGACGTAAATTTTGCGCGAATACCTCCACAGCATCCTTGTCCGCTTCTAATTTGCGATCCACCCTCACATCGCTTTCCACCGATGGCATAACCAATCGCCCGAGTCCATCCCGTACTGCCAACTCCAATTGCTGTCCCCATAGATTATTTTTTCGGACCTTCGCCACCGAAACCAGCTTATCACCAAGCTGCCCCTCATCAATTAGCACCTTAGACTTCAACACGCCTTCTTGTTCACCGCGACGTATTGCCAGGAACCTATGCGACGGAATAGTCGCTACAGACTCCTCAAATGTTGAGTATACGTCGAATTTGGTCACTGAATCGACGTGTTCTTTGGTTTTACATACCGCAACAATGCCGGTTGATGCATATGTTTCCCGTACAATTGCTCGAATGTTTGCATCGTCCGAAACCCTCTCAGCACAGATATCACGAGCACCGGCGAGGGCTGACTCAGCGTCGGGAACGCCCTTTTCCTGATTCACAAATTTTACAGCAGAATCCGTCGGTTTGGAGGCATCAGTCTGGTCCCAGATTCGTCCCGCAAGAGGTTCGAGACCTCTTTCCCGCGCGATTGTGGCTCTAGTCCTTCTTTTTGGTTTGTACGGTAGATACAAATCCTCGAGGCGGGCTTTTTCCGCGCAGTTCTCAATCGCGGACCGTAGTTCAACCGTCAGTTTGCCTTGCTTGTCAATTTCTCTGAGGATGACCTGCCGACGCTCTTCAATTTCTTTCACATAAGCCAAGCGCTCTTCGATTGCGATGATCGCAACATCCTCAAGGCCACCCGTCGCTTCTTTTCTATATCGCGCGATAAAAGGCACCGTGGCACCTTCCGAAAGGAGCTTGACGACGGCTTCGACAGCATTTGGGTTGATGTTGAGGTCGCTTGCGATTTGGGGAATTGGATTGAATGTGGATTCTGGTGGTTGGGTCATTGTGGCGAAGGTGCTTAGGACAGTTATTTCGAGTATGCAAAAAACTTAATGGGTTGTGCGATGATTCTGCCAAGAAATATCACAAAACGTTGACGCAACGTAGTGTGCGTGGCATTGGGGGGTGGCTTAAGTGAGGCCTGTGCCAGTTCTTTCGTGCGCCGAAGATCACCACCGTGTCGAGGGTGCCGATTGATCCCGGTGGACAGTGCGCAGGGCCTGCGACTAACACCGCGATCCCGTGAACGATATCACTCTTCGCAAGACGCCCCTATTCGAAGAACACCAGAAACTCGGTGCCAAACTAGTCCCATTCGCTGGATACGAAATGCCGATCCAGTACGAAGGACTATCGCAGGAACACCACGCAGTCAGGCAGGCTGCCGGAATTTTCGATGTTTCCCATATGGGAGAGCTGTTCCTAACAGGCAGCAGCGCAAGCTCCGCTATCGACTACATCGTAACTTCCGACACGACAAAACTCGTCGACGGCCAGGCCATGTACACCTGCGCATGCAACACGCTGGGCACCATTCTGGATGACCTTCTCATCTACAGATTCACGGAAGATCGGTGGATGATTGTGTGCAACGCATCGAACCACCAAAAAATCGCAGACCACGTCCAACAAACCATCGCCTCGCACTCGCCAACTGATTGCACCTACACCGACAAGACCTTCGACACAGCGCTAGTCGCGGTGCAAGGACCGAAGGCCTTCGAGGTTCTTTCGAGGTTCGAGAACGACGGTCCCAGAGTCTCGGAGTTGGGATCATTTCGTCTGGAAAGCTTCAACCTTCAAGGCATCCCATGCACCATCGCCCGCACGGGATACACAGGCGAGGATGGGGTCGAAGTTTTCTGCCCGAATGAGTACGCCGCCACGCTTTGGTCTTTGCTTCTTGCGCACGGTCGCGACCTCGGTCTCAAACCCGCAGGCCTTGGATGTCGCGACACTTTGCGATTGGAAGCTCGCTTTTCCCTCTACGGCAACGACATCGATGAGACCACCAATCCGTTGGAGGCTGGCCTCGGATGGATCGTCAAGCTCGACACTGGTGACTTCATCGGTCGCGATGCTCTCATCAAGATCAAACAGGAAGGTCTTCAGCGAAAACATGTCGGGTTCGAAATGGTTGGTCGAGGCATCGCGCGACATGGATACCCGTTGCTTGATCTCGATGGTGCTCCGGTTGGCATTTGCACGAGCGGGTCTCCGTCACCGACCCTCGGCAAGAACATTGGGCTTGGCTATCTTCCTGCGAGCATGACGAAAGTCGGCACGCGGTTCAAAGTGGATTGCCGAGGTAAGCAAATCGAAGCAGTTGTCGTAAAAACTCCCTTCTACAAACGATCCACGTAGACCCAATCTCTATTGGTTTTTTCAGGAGACAGGTTCTTTCAGGAGACATCATGAGCACGTTCCCCAACGACCGCCGCTACACCACCGATCACGAGTGGGCTAAAGCCGAAGACGGCTGCATCATCATCGGGGTCACATCCTTCGCAGTTGAACAGCTTGGCGACATTACCCTTGTTGGAATTGATGTTGCCCCTGGCGACCAGCTAGAGACTGGCAAAGCTTTCGGCACCATCGAGTCAGTGAAAACACTTTCAGACCTTCTTGCCCCGCTTTCGGGAACACTCGAAGAAGCGAACTCTGCTCTCGAAGACTCCCCTGAGCTCATCAACGATGACTGCTACGACAAAGGCTGGATGATTAAAATCAAGCCCGCAGATGCGTCGGATCTCGACAAACTCATGGACAGCGCAGCCTACGAACTCCACGTCAAGTCGTCCCACTGATTCCCAATCACTAACCCCCAATCGAGATTTCCTAATGCGCTACCTTCCCCATACGCAGCAAGAGATCGAACAGATGCTTGCGACCATCGGTGTGCCATCGGTGGATGCGTTGTTCGAAACAATTCCCGACGACTGCCGTCTCGGCAGACCACTCGCCATCGAGTCTGGACTCGATGAAGTGTCCCTCATGCGCCATCTGACTGAGCTCGCCGCAAAGAACCAAGGCGCGAAAATGCTCTCGTTCTTGGGAGCAGGAATCTACGACCATCACATCCCGCCCGCTGTCGATCAATTGCTCCTGCGAAGTGAACTGTACACGGCATACACGCCGTACCAACCCGAAGTCTCGCAGGGCACCCTGCAAGCCATTTGGGAGTACCAGACCATCGCGGCAGAAATTCTTGGACACCCAATCGCGAACGCGTCGATGTACGACGGTGCCAGCGCAACTGCGGAGGCGGTGCTCATGTGTCGTCGCATCACGAAGAGGCCGAAAGCCATCGTTTGCGATGGCGTGCATCCTGAGTATGTCGAGACTGTCAAGACGTATTTGTCTGGGCTCGAAACCGGCACGGAAGTGATTCGAGTGGGTCTTGGGGAAGATGGAACAACCGACATCGCGGCACTTGATAAGCTGCTCGATAATCAGGTTGCAGCGGTGGTGGTTGGCTATCCCAACTTCTTCGGATGCATCGCGGACATAAAGCCCCTCGCCGAGCGTGTTCACAAAGCTGGTGCATTGCTGGTTACCGCGACCCAGAATCCTTACGCCCTTGCGTTGCTCGAAGCCCCTGGACAACTCGGTGCGGACATCTCCGTGGCCGAAGGACAAGCCATCGCAACATCGCCGAGCTTCGGCGGGCCCGGGGTTGGGCTGTTTGCGTCACGCTCGGACAGAAAATTCCTCCAGGAAATGCCGGGTCGGCTTGTCGGCGAGACCGTCGACGCGAAAGGAAAGCGAGGTTACGTCCTCACCCTCGCAACCCGGGAACAACACATCCGTCGGGACAGGGCGACGTCGAATATCTGCACAAACCAGGGCTTGGTTGCCTTGTCGTTGACGATCAGAATGTGCCTGCTTGGCAAGCAGGGATTCGTTGATGTTGCCAGGCAGTGTCTTGCCAAGACTGAGTACCTTAGAGGGCAGATTGCATCCATCGACGGGTACTCGGTTGTGTATCCCGCGCCGACGTTTAACGAGTTTGTTGTGCGTGTTCCTGCCGGTGGGAGCGCGGAAGCTTTGTTCGAGCGTGCGGCCCGCAAAGGCATTCTCGCTGGGGTTCCGTTGTCGCGAGTGCTGCCGTCTCGCGGTGATCAATTGCTGGTTGCGGTTACGGAAAAACACACTCGCGAGGATTTGGACCGTCTCGTGGCGGTGTTTCGTGATGGGTAGGGTTGTGGGTTTGGGGCGTTATTCGAACTTGTTTGGGTCGAACTTCTTCCCTTGACTGTCGAACCCTTCCTCCTTCCACGCCTCTTCTCGAGTCAACAGTTTCGCCTTTCGCGGGGTGAGGTCTTGGATGATCAGACGTGTTCCGCGAGCAATCGCCACCACCTCGATTCTTAGCAATGGTTCTCTTGATCCCTTCGCGATGACACGGTCGAAGATGGTCATCGCGGAGTGGACCTGTTGAGGTTTCGCAGCGGACTGCTCATCGAGATGGTCGCGGACGTAGTTGGCAACCCTTTCTGGTTGGACTCGTCCTTCGTATTGGATGAGAAATGGTTCGCGACGGACCGCTTTGAGGTTGCCTGGTATTGGGAGGCCGAATGCGGTTTCTTTGCCTGGGGCAAGTTCGCCTGGTGCTAGACGATCTGGTTTTGGAGCAACCGATGACGAGGAAGCGGCGGCGGGGGCGGGAGGTGTTGATGAGCGTTTGCAGGACAGCGCGCACGTGGCGGTTAATACGGCACCGCAAATGGCAATGCGCATGAGATAAGACGCGACGCGAAACGTGAGCATCGCAAAGATGGTGCCTGACATAGGGCGTGCGATAGGGCTGGCTGGGCGGTGCATGGGAAACGTTTGCCGATTAAGTGGAGCCAAATAGTTGAAGCGGATTAGTCAATTATTGCCGCCCAGGAGTCTATTTGTGATCTAGCCGTAGGCGGGGCCAAATTAAACACATCGACACGTCCCCACGATCCGGCGGACAATTGATTAGAACCAACTTGCACGAGCAATTGGTACTGCCCTTGAGAGACACTTGACACGGATTGATGGCCTACAAGTCCCAACAATGGATCATCAACAGTAGTTGTTTCAATACAACTCGGTTTCTGTTGAACTCCAACACCAAAAGCAATTCCGTTAGCTATCGTGATAACGCGCTCGAGATCGCCCGATCCTGGGTCTCTGAACTGGGGAAGGGGTCCGTCCGCTGGATCGTCCGAAGGTGCTGTTTCGGATTTTCCCGCTTGGAGATAATGGACTCCCCATAAATAACTATTCCCAGGCGAGCATGTTGTGGAATTGCGCGATGAAGGCTTATATGTTGTGAAATACAGTACAGAGGAGAACAAGGCCATCGGGCCAGTCACACGTTCGCCCGTACCAGGTTCGAAGTGAGATTCGTATCCTGCGCCCATTGCGCTTGCGACGGCGTGGTTTAGGAACCAGTTTACGCGGGATATGAGCTGCCCATCATTTCGCCATTCGGACAGCGACCAGACAGAGTGCGTCCCACTTTCTCCAATTACGGTCTGTTCGCCCGTCGATACCGCAATTGTTAGTCGACCCATCGGGTCAGTCGACAGGATTGGCGGAGTTTCGATAGGTTCGACTTGATCATGTGGATACGGCGTGTCCGAGCCAGGACCGCTTGCAGGATAAGCATCATGGAAAAGTGCAACTGACCATTCACTGGGATCGTGCGCTGACAAGTCCAGACGCCACAATCGGCCTTCAGCATCCCCGACAAACGCTCGATCTGCCACAGATCCAGGAGTATTCGGATACGAAACCACACTACCAACAATTGGTGCTCCAAACGGTGCTTCCGTCACTCTATTTGCGTCATATAACGACTTTGGGGCTTGAGGGTCTGTTGGCGAGTACGAACCAGATCGCCTGAATGTTCGAATAACCTCGCCAGTATCCAATCTTACGATAGATATCGAGCGAGCACCAGCCAGCGTCAATCGCTCTCGCGTGCTGCCTGTATCTGCGGGCGAATACAGCGCTGTGCTGGCTCGTGGGGTAACACCCATGATTACGCGCGATGAAGCGGGGATCACGGTGGGGTCGTTAGCGGTGGTTGATCTCACTCCGCCCCATCCGCCAGGGAGTATGGCGACAGCGTGTTGTGATGGAGTTGCACCGGATAACCCGCCTGGCATTCTGAAGTATAGAGTAGCTATTGCTGGGCGGGTGGATTTTGAGCCGAACAACGGGTTTCCGTCGGAATCTGTTGTTAGTTGCCACAAGAACCTCGGGCCAGATCCATATCCTAAGGTGGATTTATCAATTTTTGGGTCGGGGTTTGTGACGTCGATAGCGAAGTATCCCCCGGAAGCACCGAACGATCCTACGAGAATGGAGTACCACTTGGAATTGTCTTCTTCTTCTGGGTTTGCCTTTGAACGGGTGAGAAATCTTCCTGATGCTGGGTTGGGAATGGCGTCGCCGGAGACTTCGGATGCTACTAGTGGGCCGCTAATAATTGTTTTGTTTGCTGCGCCAATCTTTGATGGGAATTGGTCTCGAATAACTGGTAGTACTGCTGGGGGCATGAATGCCCAGAGTTCGTTTAGAGTGTTGTTGAGTTGGTTAATAGCGAAAGCGTGAATTTGACCGTCCGCGGTGGCCGCGTATAGCACGGGCACTCTGTCACTAAACATGGTTTGGAAGGCGGTGTAGCTGTCGTCGCGGAGGTATTCGCGTGGGGACATTATTATTTCCGGGGTGGAATTGATTAATGCACCGAATGCTGATGTTCTGACGTAGGTGTTTGTGGTGTCGGTTGGGTCATTCAGGCCTAGTTGGAGGCGTAGAAAACGGTTTCGGCAGTCGTTTGCGGTTGGGGTGGGAGTTGATGCGGATGCCGAGCAGCATAGTGGGTCGGGTGCTGAGCAGGAGGCGCTGCCGAATAGTGCTCCGGCGTTTACTAGTCCGGCGAATGTTTCTGCTTGTCCGGAGACGGTTGAACCACCTGTTGATCCAAGGCCGTCTGGGTCCGAGGCGACTGGCAGGATTGGACGCACTGATTGCTCGGAACGAATTACTCCTGAGGAATCTGCACTTGGGACAACGGTGTAGATGGTTCTAAGTGGCCTATTGGCCATTGTTGCGGCGTTTCCGTTGACGTTTCTGTCGAAAAAGTCTCCGCGATCTGGGTCGATTTCGACTTCTTGTGCGATAGGGCCGGCGGCGGGTGCTTCCGGGTCTGGTCTGCATTCGAATCTTTCGCGAACCAAATGGCCAGCGTAGAGATCGTCGGATATTGGGTCAAATGAACTGAAGAATCTGGATCCAGCGATGACGTCGGCAGAGTTGGAGTTTACCACATTTCCGCTTGCGAATACTGGCTGACTGCGTGTTAGTACGGAAGACGGGAACCGTAGGATATTTGCTAAAGTGGAAACTAGTGCGGCTCCGGACTCAGCCCAATACGCGTGTCTTGGTGATCCAACAACTCCGCCGGTGTCAGAAGCTTCGTATCTACTTCCGGCGTTTGCTATTGATTCTAGGGTGCAACAAATGGCGAGTAATTCCTCTGTTGGCGAAGATATGCAATAACCATGTCCGCATTTGTTGGCTCCGCAGGCGCTGGTGCAGCTTTCCAAGCTTGTGCAGCTTTTGTATTCTGCGTGGCCAGGATCCATCAATTGCTCGCAAGTAACAGTTGGTCCGGCCCCTGGGGCGGTAACCGAGAAACCCACGACGAATAAGTCAATGTTGCGGTCATACAACATTTGCGCGTATTCCTGTGGCGACAAATACGGGCATTTTCCAGCTTCAACACCAGCGTCCAAACCAGATATAGGTTCGCATCCTGGACGTAAGTCAAGATTAGGACCGCCGTCGGTGATCAAAATAGCAATACGTTTTCGACACCCACGGGATGTCCGGTCTTTCATGTGGACATACGAATCGACAGCGCCGCCGTAGAACTCCACACCGCCCACATTAGTGGGTTGTGTGTCATCTTCTGTCATGAAATATACGGCATCGGCCAGCATTCCGGCTATTGGGGTTCCCCCAAAAGGACGCATTCCGAGAATTGCTTGTCGGACGCGTTGATTATTTGCTTCGATCTCATCTAGATTGGCATTTGGGTTTCCAAATCCGATGAGACGTCCTTCCCAGGGCGGTGCGGCTGGGTTTCGCGCGCCGACTTCGAAAAGCTGGGGTGCGCCGCTTGATGGTCCGCAACCGTTTGGCCATCCCTCTGTTGGTGGTCCGCCGCCTGGATAGTTGTACCATCCTGGGAAATAGCTCCACATGTCTTCACTGCCGCCGGCAAAATCTGGGCCCGACAGTGGGCCTAGCATTCCGGTGCCGATTCCAGAGTCTTTTTTATGTGGGACTGGATCGAACGTCATGAGTCCAAATCGAACGGAAGAACCCAAATGGTCAATCACCCCGTCTCTAAGCTGAACTTCATTGGAATCACAACTGTATGGGTCATCGTAGGGCAGTGATATGTCTCTCCATCGTATTGGTGAGTTGGTTGGCCAAACCATTGGGTTTCCAGCGCCGCCGCTGAAATAGGTGCTCCTAAAAGCGGGGTCCCACGACGGGGCTGGTGTGCAGTATCGTCCGCTTTCGGTTAGTGACACTATTCTGTTGAATTTTAGGTGATACTCTGCATCGTACACGGGATCAGCCATGTTGGGGAATTCGGATAGGCCGAATTCGCCGTTATACTGAGGTGTCGAGCGGTGCTGAGATGAACAACCTGGATTGATTATCGATCCAGCAAATGCGTTGACAAGAATTGCCCAGCGGTCAGCGGGAGTAGCGCCAGATTCAAACGAGGCGTCAGGGGCAAATGATATGGGTTTTACTTGATCCGATGGGTTTTCGAAAGTGCCGCAGACTGGTAGCCCATATCGGGATGTGTCCGAAGGATCTCGAACAGTAGTGTATGACATTGATCCCGACGTATCCAGCAACAACATAACGTCGGAAGGCATATATTCGGGCCCATCGGATTGTGCGATAGCTTGACGGTGTGAGCCGAGTAGGGCTGTTAGCAATGATAAATACGTAAATGCTCGGAGGTTATTGCGCGACATAGTCCAAATACTCCTCAATTCGTCACACGCCACTACTCGCCCACAGGTCCAACTTGCACAATCGCTCGATTTGATCGTGCGGCTGCCATTTTCGAAATCGACTCATCCGATAGTCCACCGCTGATCGGACGCACTTGGCCCATACCCGAAAAAGTTACCTGAACATACTTGAATTTCGGGCCAATCCCACTTTGGTTCATTCCCGCCACAGGTCTGGGTGACTTCCCCAGATCTGTCAACTCCACTACGAAATCCGCTGCCAGCGGCGATAGCGGTGAACTGATTCCATCAGAATCCACCAGCTCGCGAGCAGAACCAACCTCTTTTGATATCATCGACTCAACATCGCGTTTCGTCAGCTTATAACAGTGTTTCCCCTCGGGACCGGTGACATACTTAATTGCCCGACACTCCTCCCCGCCCAATTGCAAAAGCGCCATGTACGAAGATGCATTATCGGACACCTCGTCAACAACCGCCATTGTTGCCATGTCCGCTATATAGGAAGACTGCGTAGCCTGTCTCGAGTATCCCGACATACGCTGATTTAATCCAGCAGTCGATACCGCAAACACCCCAGCAGCCGTCAAAACCAACAATACCGCCATAACCACGAAAATCGAAGATCCACGCTGTCGACGTCGCGATACTATGAAACGCGTTCTTTCACTGCTCATAGATCCTGGGGTTTTCCCGAGCAGGATATTTTTGATTTGCCAAATTACCATGCATCACCTCGGTGATTCATTAGCGCCACGCTCGACGACAGAGTGCGAGCTCGTGCCCAGCGCCCGCCTGGAATCGGTGCTCTAAACATATATCCATCTGTTGCAAGAGGATTTGCTATAGAATCAATTCCCTCGGCGCGGTCAGCTTCTCTCGATCGCACTACGAGCCTGAGATCCACCATTCGGATTGCCGTTGGGCCTTTAACAATCTCGATAGGGTCACTCTCGGCGACAGGGGCTGTCGCGACTGATGCGTCTTCTGGAGAAATGTATGTCATTGCGCCGCGACGCACCCCTACGCCGATGGTATTGTCCGTTGTCCACACGCCTACGCGCAAATCTACTGCGAATTCTGCGACTAGTTCTTGGATATCTACAGAATTCTCGAGAAACAGCTTTTCTGTACGGATTAGCTCTGTTCGCCCGTCGTCCGATCCAGTTACGGCGTAATCAGGGTGGTATATTGTTTCTTTGTATGGGCTTACTGTTTCAAGGGATGCAATGCTGTATTCAACGACACTGACAGGGTTTAGCGTCATGCCCCTTCCTCTCCCTGCAATTCCGCAGGTATTGAGAGCAGGATCTCCGGCTGGGCCAGTGTCACCAATTATTGGAATTGTGCCGATGGTTGTGATCGTTGGCACATTTTCGAAACTTGAAGCCTGTATAATCTGATACTCGAACTGGCCACGATCGTCGGCAATACGAATCAACCGTCCTGGCCTGAATACATTTTGAAAAGCTGCATCGACGCCTGGGTATCCTTCGATGAAGCCAGCTCGTGTCATTGGGCCTCTGTTTCTTCGCAAAACTATGGTGCTTGAGGAACCCCCGCTTTCTATGTCGAAGATGTCAAACGTTTCTGATGATGCAAGGTTTCCGGATATTCGAATTGTGTCGGGCTGTCCAGCTACGGATATGATTCCGATACTGGTTAGTTCCTGCATTTCTGTGGGCCAGGTGTGATAATCGGGGGCGCACAGTCTTTGGGCGATAAGGTCTCGACGCATATCTGGCGTGGACATGTATGCAGCGCGGGATACGTCGGCTTGGAGCCTTTGAAAGCCGGCGAGTACGGACATTTGTGCGTTTGCGATTCTGGCTTCTTGTGCGAAAAAACGTGTGGATTGTCTGGAAAAGGATACGGCTGCTGCGCCAACGAGCAGCCCGATCATTATTGCCACTAGTAATTCAACTAGCGTGAACGCGCGGGAGGAGGCGGGCGGAAATTGCTTGTGTGACAACATCGGCTTTTTTCCAATCAAAACTACATTGGTCCATCGTTCATTGTCACGGCTGTTACTGCGTGAACTACACGTACAATTCCATTATTCGCCATTAGATCCACATCAGGTGGATTTACAGCGTCGCCGCACGGCAAATCCGATGCGGGCAATGCCCCTTCGCCGTCATTTCTTATCACCCAAAACACACGGACCTCGACACGCATCGATCTTTCAGTGCTTCTTATCCAACTCAATCGCATATTTACACAATATGGCCCCTGACTATCCTCACCCACAGAACAAGGCTCATCTCGACCAAACACATCGTGAATTCCACAAATGCCAATAGCATCCACCGGACGAAACCATGGCGCAAATGCTGGCTCGTCGTTTGTCACACGCCTCAACCATAAAGTGTCGGCTTCTAAATCTGACATAGGACTGTTCAGCGGATAATTCCACAATATCGCATCCGCCCGCGTCCGCTCGAGCCAGGTTCGCGCAATTTCGTTCGCCACCGCAATATTTCTCGAATTACGATTGGCAGAAACAGCGACTTTCTGCATCGCGATAACCCCCGATGCTCCAATCGCTAGTACCGTAATTGCCATCAATACTTCAATTATGGTGGATCCGCGCTGTTTTCTACGATATTTTCCCATCAGAACACCACGCATCAAGACACCGTAGTCCTTGCCGCAACCCGCGCCACGCCATTTGGCAATATAAATATAGTTCGACTAACACCCACTTCCACTCCACCTGTCGACTGCACAACTCTAATCATCAATGTTCGCGCACCGATCATAAAAGCGCCATTGTCTTGACGATACATCATTGTGCCACTGGGCGTGAAGCATACATCGGCAACCTCTCCATCGCCCAAAACAGCGTGCGCCATGGATCCTTCGGTATCTGCGATGTTGTCGGAAAACTCGACGGATACGTTTTCGTATGGCCCTTTTCCAACTAGACTGAACCTGTCAATTATTACGTTTTGAGCAGGATCAGACCATCGATCTGGAGGGGTTGTGCAGCTCGATGCTGGAATGAGGCTTGTTGGGTCACCGGATGATGCTTCATGGACTTGAAACACGCCGTCGGAGTACCGCACCAAGACAGAAGCGCCGCGTCCAATAGCGCGGGCCCTGCTGACTTGATACAATAGCGCGATTTGTTGAGCTGCTCCCGACGATCTATTCTCGCGCAAAGAACGCGATGCTACGGGAATGGCGATGACGGCTAGTACGACGATTATCGTGACAACGGTCATCAGTTCTAGCAGAGTGAAGCCACGCCGTTTTCGATATGGCCCGGGATGTGATGAATTGTGCTGGTGGAGTTTGGGGACCATTGGGTTTATTGATTGCGCGTCTATGATGGGTGTCACTGCAATGATCGTGCCTTGGCGCAATCGTAGCACGCAAGGCGATTCGGGATAAAATTCGGTGCCGAATTCCCGTAATTCTGCGGGATTTCCGCAACGATTGCGTGGCTGTGCAAGAAGTGCGGGGGTGGCAGCCAATCCAACAACCAAAATGTGCTACCAGGAACCGCTGATTTCCACCCAAATTGGATTTGCCCCGTGGCGACAGAATGGAAAAGTTGAGATTGGCAAAACAATTTGGGAAAACTGAGCGATACCCAAAAGAGCCAGTGGCGAAACCTTGGCGTGCTGCATCGCTGCCCATGGAAACCGGGTCGAGCGCTCCTGCGTGAAAAGGGCTGTGTACAGGGTAAATCCACTCATTTGACTGTGGGGTGCGAAGCCGACGAATGGAGAATACCGCAGCGATGGAATCGGCAATACGTATGCGGTGTTTGGTATAGAGTAGCACTCGGCCGCAGAAACCGCGGCAGATCACGAGCGCTGTGTGTACCCAAACGTGGTTTTGTATGATGCTGCGTCTATTTCGAATAAAATCGATATAAATCGATATAAATCGATATAAATTAACACAAATTGAATTATTCGGATTAAATCGACCCCACAGAACTTGCACTTAATCAGGACGGACACCGTCCGCCGCAATTGGATTTGGTAATAGTTCTTTGGCGCACAATTCGGATCTGCACCCAATGAATTGGAGGCCCACATTACGCGATACTCGGCGTGGCGAGTATCAGTCGCCCGCGGCATCGCGCTGTGCATTATTTGCCGATGGATCGATAGCTAATCAGGAACTGGTTCGCGAGCGCTTGGAGCCTGAACGAGGGTCCCAACCCATCCCTCACTCGAACCCAACTACGTTAACAGGAACCGGCTGGAAAGGCTCCTCCGAAAAATCCCCAAGCTGATAGTCGCGATTCTCGCCCCAGCACTTTGCACCTCCTGAGGACATAACAACACAAGTATGCATACATCCAGTAGATATGGACTTCACACCAGACTGCAGCCCTTTGACCTGGGTGGGAAAAGCTCTGTCCTCAGTCGTAGCGTCACCAACTTGGCCATACTCATTTCCGCCCCAACATTTCACTCCGCCAGCCGTAGTCAACACGCAGGAATGCCAACAACCGAAGGATATCGATACCACGTCATTATCCAGGCCAGGTATCGGGGTTGGGGTAAGCCAGTATTCCGAAGGGTCAGCGTCTACCCGCCGCGCATGATCCGGTGCTCCCCAGCACAACACTTCGTTTGAAGCAGTAATCGCACAACTGAACCCCACTGGGGCCCAGCTGCCGACTGCAATGTCGACAACATCAACGTCCAAGCTGATGACGGGAAGATCAGGTGATTCCCGATGCACGTCGGTGTACCCCCGGCCCAGCTCCCCAGCTTGATTGTCTCCCCAGCAAATCACATTCCCAGATGCTGCAAGAACACAAGCGTGAGTATAGCCTTGAGCGATGACCTTGACTTCGAAATCGATGCCATGAACCTCAGTTGGCAGAGATTTATACATACCGGAACCCCAGCAAAGCGTTCTTCCGTCGGTCGTTAGCGCGCACGGTGACACAGCGTTGACGGCAATTGCGCGCACGCCTGACTCAAGGCCCACTGCTTGTGTGGGGTAGAATTTGTGCCCCTTGGTTCCGTCGCCGACAGCATATTCGTGACCCCAGCACAGCACAGATCCATCAGTTGTGAGTGCGCA